>Ga0066662_10000331_pt1 | contig 20855 bp, 22 predicted proteins | sample GraSoiAngelo_111_FD_133939 | JGI IMG/M metagenome (GOLD analysis project Ga0066662, IMG submission 133939) | Grasslands soil microbial communities from the Angelo Coastal Reserve, California, USA - 14_0903_12_40cm | ecosystem: Environmental > Terrestrial > Soil > Grasslands | place: USA...
ATCGTCGAGGCGAAGTGCTACCGGTTCCTGTCGCACTCCACCGACGACGACGACCGGACGTACCGCTCGCGCGAGATCATCGAAGAGCGCCGCAAGCTGGATCCGGTGCCGCGCTTCGAGCAGGTGCTCATCGAGGCCGGCGTGATCGACGAAGCGCGCGCCAAGAGCTTGAAGCAGGACGTGCTGCGCGAGACGAACGAGGCGACCGACGCCGCGGAAGCGCAGCCGTATCCCACCGCCGAGTCGCTGTACACCAACGTCATTGCGGGTGATTATCGCCCGTGGCAGGAGTTCGAGTGATGACCGCCACCGCGCAGCAGACCGGCGTGACGATGACCAACGTGGAGGCCGTTCGCACGACGCTCCACGACGCGCTGGCGCGGGATGACCGCGTGCTCATCATGGGCGAGGACGTGGGCGCGCGCGGCAACGTCTTCCTCATCACCAAGGGATTCCTCGAAGAGTTCGGCGAGCAGCGCATCATCGACACGCCGCTGGCCGAGGCGTCCATCGTCGGCGTCGCGATCGGGATGGCGATGGAGGGTCTGCGGCCGATCGCCGAGATCCAGTTCGCCGACTTCATCTATCCGGCGTTCAACCAAATCGTCGGCGAAGCGGCGAAGACGCGGTATCGCAGCAACGGCGACTACACGTGCCCGCTGGTGATCCGCACGCCGTACGGCGGCGGCGTGCGCGGCGCGCTGTCGCACTCCGTGTCCATCGAAGCGCTGTTCTATCACGTGCCGGGTTTGACGATCCTCGCGCCGTCCACCCCGGCGGACATCAAAGGCCTGCTCAACGCCGCGATCGAGTGCCCCGATCCGGTGCTGTTCCTCGAGCACAAGAAAACGTACCGCAGCGTCAAGGGCGAAGTCCCGCCGGGCTACTACACGATCCCGATCGGCAAGGCCGACGTGAAGAAAGCCGGCACGCAGGCGACCGTCGTGTCGTACGGATACAACCTGCACCAAGCGCTCGACGCCGCGAACCGGCTCGAAAGCGAAGGCGTGTCGGTCGAGGTGATCGACCTGCGGTCGATCCGGCCGATGGACAAGGGCACGATCCTCGCATCGGTGCGCAAGACGCGCAAGCTGTTGATCGTCCACGAAGACAACAAGTTCGGCGGGATCGGCGCGGAGATCAGCGCGATGGTCGCCGAAGAAGCGTTCTTCGAGCTCGACGCGCCGATTCGCCGTTTGGCCGGACCCGACGTTCCGGCGATGGGCTACGCGCTGCCGCTCGAGGAAGAGTTCATGACGTCCACCGAGGAGATGGTCGACGCGATGAGAGAGCTGGCCAAGTTCTGATGCCCACGACGATCACGATGCCGCAGCTGGGCGAGACGGTCACCGAAGGCACCGTCGCGCAGTGGCTCAAGAAGCCCGGCGACAGCGTCGAGAAATACGAAGCGTTCGTCGAGGTGTCGACCGACAAGGTCAACGCCGAAGTCCCGTCGCCGGTCACCGGCGTGATTCGCGAGCTCATCGTGAAGGAAGGCGAGACGGTCCCGACCGGCGCCCCGATCGCGATCATCGACGACGTGGCGGCCGAGACGACTCCGGCGCCGAACGGCAGCGCGTCGCCCGCGGAGCAAGTCGCCGCGAGCGCCGGCTCGTCGACGGCGGAAGCGAACCATCAGGCGAGCGACGAGCCCGTGCCCGGCGGCAACGTCGGACTCGGCGGACCGTCGTTCAGCGCGCCCGCCAGCAACGGCGCATCGAGCGGCGCGTCCAATGGCACAAGCGCCGGCCCCAACGGCATCCGCACGTCGCCGGCGGTACGCCGGCTCGCGCGCGAGCATCAGATCAACCTCGCAAGCGTGCGCGGCACCGGCAACAACGGCCGCATCACCGCCAACGACATCATCGCGGCGGCGAAAGCCGGCCCGAGCGCAGGCGTTGCGGCGACGATCAGTGCCGACAACGCCGAATACATAGCACCTGCCCGGCGCACCGCCGCCCCGCCCGTTGCGCCAGCCGCGTCCAGCGGCGGCGCGACGGCTCGCGCAGCGGCGCGAGCCGCGCAACCCGGTGACCTCATTCCGCTCACGCAGGCGCGCAAGATCATCGCGCAGCGGATGGTCGAGTCGAAGCACACCGCGCCGCACGCGTGGACGATGACGGAAGTCGACGTGACGAACGTGTGGAAGTGGCGCGCGCGCGAGAAGGACGCGTTCGAGAAGGCGTACGGCGTGAAGCTCACGCTCCTTCCGTTCTTCGTGCGCGCGGCCGTCGAGTCGCTCGCGGCGTTCCCGCTCATGAACGCATCGTTCACCGACGACGGCATTCGCGTCCATCGCGACGTCAACATCGGGCTCGCCATCGCCGCGGGCGGCAGCCTCGTGGTGCCCGTGATCCGCCACGCCGACCAGCTGTCGATCAAAGGGATCGCGCTGGCCGCCGGGGAGCTGATCGACAAGGCGCGCCGCAACAAGCTGGGCGCCGACGATCTCGCCGGCGGGACGTTCACCGTGAACAACACCGGCGCGAACGGCTCGATCCTCTCGGCACCGATCCTCGTGCCGGGCCAGACCGGGATCGTGACGACCGAAGCGGTCGTGAAACGGCCGGTGGTGCGCGACGACGATTCGATCGCGATCCGCTCGATGATGAACGTGTGCATGTCGCTGGACCACCGCGTGGTCGACGGAGCCGTCGCGAGCGGCTTCTTGAGCGATCTCAAGAAGCGCCTCGAAGCGATGGGCCCGGCGGGATCGCTCTAACGACGGGCGCGCGGCGAGGAGCGATGCTCCTCGCCGCGTTCGTCTTCACCGCCGCGCCGGTGCTCGCGGCGGTCGACGACCAGCCGGGCGGGCTGATCCCGTCCAGCACGGCGCTGGCCCGCGTGCGCGCGCTGTACGAGCGCTCGCGGCGCGACCACACGCGCAACGCGACGATCGAAGAGGACTGGCGACTGTTCCAAGACGGCACGGTCGGGTCGTACAAGGTGAACCGTTTGGGCAAGGACGTGCGCGAGACGACGACGCTTGGACCGCTGTCGTACGAGCGCGGCGTGTACCGCGGCGTGCGGTGGGAGCAGAACCGCAACGGGATCACCTTCACCTACGCCGGCGTGCACGACCAGCGCGACGCGATCAGCGACCGCGCGTTCCGCGACACCGGCGACGACCGCAACGTGCACGTCATCGGCGACTCGCTGGCGCTCAACGCGGTCGTGGTCGAGGTGAACCCGGCGGCCGGGCGGCACGAATGGCTGTTCGTCGACAAGCGCACCGGCAACATCACGCGCCGTGAGTACGTCGAGCGCCGCCGGCGCTACACGAGCACGTACGACGACTACCGCTCCGTCGAAGGCGTCCCGGAGCCGTCGCGCGTGCGCACGACCGACTCGCTGGGCAACGAGCGCGAGCAGATCCTGGCGAGCCGCGTGCTGGACACGACGCCCGAGCTCAAAGACGTGGACATCCCGCCGTCGCGGCGCGTCGTGGAGTTCCCCGCGAACCAGACCGTGGTGCGCCTCCCCGTTCGGTTCGTCAACGGGCTCGCCGTGGTGCGCGTGATCGTCGGCCGCGCCGCCTACGACTTCTTGCTCGACTCGGGCGCCGCCGGCATCGTGATCGACCCGTTCGTCGTCGAGCAGCAGAACCTGGAGACGTACGGCAAGCGCGTCGGCGCAACTGTCGGGACGTTCCCCGAGACGACGACCATCGTGCCGCAGATGACGATCGGCGGGCTGCGCATGCGGAACGTCGTGACGCGCGTGGTTCAAGTGCCGTTCCACATCGACAACCGCACCCGCCTCGCGGGACTGCTCGGCTTCGATTTCTTCGCCGACACCGTCGTGCACGTCGACCTGCAAAAGAACTTCGCAGAGGCCGTGTCGCCGGACCATTTCCGCGCCCCGGCGGACACGAGCAGCGTGACCCTCGGCCTCGACGACAAGACCCCCGCCGTGCGCGTGCACGCCGGCAACGCGAACGGGCGCGTCGTGCTCGACACGGGCGCGAACCGCACCGTCTTCGAGACGGTGTTCGCCGAGCGCGGCGACTTCACACCCGACCGCGTGGCGAGCACGATGCACGTGCGCGGCATGGGCGGCTTCGCGAACGCAGAGACCACTCGCGTGCCGACGTTCGAGCTCGGCGGCATCTGGACGCACGACGCAACCGCCGACGTGTCCAACGTGGACCTCGGCACCGAAGACGTGGACGGCATCGTGGGCACGGATTTATTGCGCTCGTACGAGCTGTGGTTCGACTACCGCGCCAACACGGTCCACCTGCGCCGCGCGAAGAAATAGCGGCGTTCAGCCGCGGCGCAGCGCCCGCTTTTCGCCGCCGTCGCGCTCCCGCAGCAACACGGCCGTGACGAACGCGCTCTTTCCCTCGGAATAGGCGTCACGGTCGTCACGATAGCGCTGCGCGAGTTCGCGTTTCAAGGCGGCGTACTCGCGCGCGAGGTCGGCATCGCCGCGCAGCGCGTCGCGCAGCGTCAGATGCGCCTGCAGCGTCGCATCGCCCGCGGCGCAGACGTACAGGTGATGGCGCGGGAGATCCGGCGTCGCGCGGAACGCCTCGCGGCCGACGATGCCCAGATCGCCGAGCCGCGTGTAGCCGAGCGTCGCGAGGCGCGCGGCGACCGCCGGCAGGTCGTCCGCATGGTGGATCACCACGTCGATGTCGATGATCGGCTTCGCGTCGAGCCCGGCGACCGCGGTGCTCCCCACGTGCTCGATGCCGACGGCGAGCTCGCCCAGCACCGGCGCGATGACGTCGCGAAGCTCGGCGAACGTCGCGGCCCACGCCGGATCGTACGGCACGACGACGACCGGCTCGGCGCGCTGCTCGGGCGAGATCGGATCGACGCGCGGATCCTTCATCGCAAGCCGAGGATCGTCGCGAGGTTCGCGCGCGCGTCCACGTGCGGTTCGAGCGCGCCGCTCGGCGACGTCATCAGCGTCGTCACGCCCGGGCCGTGGCCCGCGATGTACGACATGCCGTGCGCCACGACGGCGATCGTGACGGCGCCCGTGCGGTAGACGCGCCCGAACGAGTTGTCCGCGTCGGTGATCGCGACGACGTCGCCCAGCCGCAGCTGATCGAGCCCGAACTCGCGCACCGTCGCCGCGTCGAAGCACTGGATGTCGTAGTCGCCGCGCACGACCGTCTGGCGGCCCAGGCCCGAGCCCATCACGCGCGCCGGCACGAGGCGCGCCACCGGCACGCGCAGCTTCGCGCCCGCGCGCTCGATTCCGAGCTTGTCGAGCAGATCGGGATCGCAGTTGAACACCTTCACGTCGCCGGCGTCCTCGAGCGCGAGCCCGACGCCGACCGCGCGCACGTTGATCGTGTCGCCGATCTGCATGCGCTCCATCACGCGTTCGGGGAAGTCGATCATCACGTGCTCGACGCCGCCGTGCTTGCCGGTGACGACGCCGCGCTCGCCTTTGGCCTCACCGCTTGCGACCGTCGCGACGTTGCCGACGCACGCCAGCGTGCAGAACGACGCGTTCACCTTATCGTTTTCGTGGCGCGCGCTGACCGCCGGCTCGACGTGGTCCGCTTCGAAGGCGAACGCGGAGTCACCGACGCGCACGTTGAGCGTGATCCCGCCGACGCTGGGCAGAACGCGCGGCTCGCCGTCGGCGCCCACGTCGTACAGCGACGAGGGGAGCAACGGCGGCGCGACCTGGGCGGTGAGGATTTGGGCGACGAGTCGGGAGCGGTTCGAAGTCACGGCGAAGTCCGTGGGCTGTGCAAATCCGCAAGTCCTTCACGTTCGAGGCCGCGCACGTGCTCCCGCACCATCCCGGCAAGTGCGCGCGGCTCCACGGGCACTCGTACCGGCTCGACGTCGCGCTGGACGGGCCGCTTCAAGCAACCGGCCCCGCGGCCGGGATGGTGGAAGACTTCGAGGTGGTGTCCCGCGTGGTGGAAGCGGCGGTCGTCGACGAGCTCGATCACCGGCCGCTCAACGAGCTGATGGACAACCCGACCGCGGAAAACATCGTCGTGTGGGCGTGGGGGCGCCTGATCGCGGAGCTTCCGCAGCTTTCTGAGCTGACACTGTGGGAGACTCCGAGGGCGTGCGTCGTTATGAAAAAGGGCGATCCGCTGAGCCGGACCGGGTAAACGGCTCGACAGGACCCCAACCAAGCAAGAGAGGCACCCCCGACCATGATTCGCAAACTCGCCCTCGCCCTCACGGCCGCTGCCGTCGCATTCATCCCGCTCGCCGCGTCCGCGGCGGTCACCCCCGGGACCGAGCTCGTCGGTAACATCGACCAGAACCTCAGCTCCAAAGACGCCGTCGTCGGCCAGCGCCTCACGATCTCGAACGTGCACTCGCAGGACAACAACATCACCGGCGCCACGATCTACGGCCACGTCGACAGCGTGCAGGCCGCCGGCCAAGGCACGCCCGGCAAGATCTCGATCGCGTTCGACACGCTCAAGACGCGCTCGGGCAACACGTACGCGCTCACCGGCCGCGCGACCGGCATCACGGAGAACACCAAGAGCAACGCGATCAACGAAGCGGGCGGCGCGGTCGCCGGCATGATCGTCGGCAACATCCTCGGCAAGAAGGTCGGCACCAACATGGGCGGCCTGCTCGGCGCGGCCGGCGGCTACATCTACGCGAAGAACGCGAAGCAGAACGTGACGATCCCGCAGAACTCGGTCGTCACCGTGCAGGTTCTCACGGCGCGCCGCCAGGGCACGACGACCCGGAGCTACTAAACGTCCCAGGTGCTCCAACTCGCTGAGATCTTCTACAGCGTGCAGGGCGAGGGGACGTGGACCGGGACACCCGCGGTCTTCGTCCGCCTCGCCGGCTGTAATCTCAGCTGCGCGTTCTGCGACACCGACTACGCGCTGAAGTTCATCGCAACGGTCGGCGACGTCGTCGCGCGCGTGCGCAGCGAAGGCGGCGCCTGTCCGATGGTCATCATCACGGGCGGCGAACCCCTCGCGCAGCGCGAGACGCGCGCGCTCATCGACGCGCTGCGCGCGGACGGCCGCCGCGTGCACGTCGAGTCCAACGGCACGCTGCCGACGGAGCTGCCGGACGACGTGTGGCTCACGGTCTCGCCGAAGGAGCGGCTCGCGCCGGCGATGGCGCACCGCGCGAACGAAGCGAAGCTGATCGTGGACGGCCGCGTGCCCGAGGAGTGGATCGCGCACTTCCCGGCAGCGACCCCGCTGTTCTTGCAGCCGGAAGGCAACAAGCCGTCGAACGTGGCGCTGGCCGTCGACGCGGCGAAGCGCGATCCGGGCCGGCTGCGGCTGTCGCTGCAGACCCACAAGTTCATCGGCGTGAGGTGATCCCATGACGTCAGGGAGCCGGCTGCTGGCCGAATACGGCACCTATCACCGCGACCGGCGCAATCTGATCTGCCACGAGATCGGCATCCCGCTGATCGTGCTGGGGATCGTCGCGCTGCTGCGGCTGGTGCACGTCTGGGTTCCATTCCTCAGCACGACGCTCGCCGGGGCGTTGCTGCTCGCGCTGATCTTGTATTACGCCGCGGCGTTCCTGCGCGACAACACGGCCGCGGTCGTCATCGCGACGATCGGGCTCGCGGTGATCTACGTCGTGTCCGCGTACGTCACGTGGCCGTATGCGCTCGGCGCCTTCGTCGTCGGCTGGATCTTCCAGTTCATCGGCCACGCGTACGAAGGCAAGTCGCCGGCGTTTCTCACCAACCTGCTTCATCTGCTCGTCGGTCCGCTGTGGGTCGCGAGCCATCTGGTGCCCACGTCAGCATCCTCGTCGTCTGCGCGGTAGCGCAGGAGCTCGCAGCGCTGCGCGCGCGTGACGGCGTCGACGTCGTCGCCGTCGGCGTGGGCCCCGTCGAAGCGGCGTTCGGCACGGCGCGCGCGCTGGCGGCCAAACCGTACGAGGCCGTGATCAACGCCGGCATCGCGGGCGGCTTCCGCGACCGCTGCACCGTGGGCGACGCCGTCGTGTGCTCGCGCGAAGATTTCGCCGATCTCGGGCTGGAGGACGGCAGCGCGTTTCCGCTGCCCGGCGGGCTCGAGCTCGTCCGCTTCGTCGAGGCCGATGCAAAGCTGCTGCAGCCGTTTCTCGCCGGGTTGATCCCCGTGATCGTCGGCCGCGGCGTCACGTCCGCGACGGTCACCAGCACGACCGCGCGCGCGCTCGCGCTGGCGTACCGCTTCCGCTCCGACGTGGAGTCGATGGAAGGCTTCGCCGTGCTGCGCGCCGCGCAAGCGGCCGGCGTGCCGGCGATCGAGATTCGCGGCGTGTCGAACCTCGTCGGCGAGCGCGCGACCAGCGAGTGGGATTTTCGCGCGGGCGCCGCCGCAGCGGTTGCAACGACGGACGCATTGCTCGACGTTCTGCTACCGGAATGAATCAGCGCTACTCGCTCGCCTATTCGCCCTGCCCCAACGACACCTACATCTTCGCAGCGCTCGCCAACGGGCTGCTCGACGGTGCCCCGAAGGTGGACGTGGTGCTCGACGACGTCGAAGCGCTGAATCTCGCCGCGCGCGAAGGCCGCTACGAGCTCACGAAAGTGAGCTACGGCGCGATCCCCTATCTGCTGGACAAGTACCGCATCCTGCGCGCCGGCGGCGCGCTCGGCCGCGGCTGCGGGCCGCTGGTGATCGCGCAGCCCGGCGTCGACGGCAAGCCGCCGCTGCTCAGGGACTTCGGCGACGACGCGGTGTTCGCCATCCCCGGCCGCTTCACGACCGCGTACGCGCTGCTGCGCTTGGCACTGGGGCGCGAACCGCGCACCGCCGAGATGCGGTTCGACCGGATCGTCGACGCGGTGAAGAACGGCGACGTCGCGGGCGGGCTCATCATTCACGAGTCGCGCTTCACGTACCAGAACGCCGGGCTGGTGTCGGCGATCGATTTGGGCGACTGGTGGGAGGCGACGACGGGCAACGCGATCCCGCTCGGCGCGATCTTGGTGCGGCGCGACGTTCCGGACGCCGACGCGCGCGCGCTCGACGAAGCGGTCCGGCGCAGCTTGCGGTTCGCGCGGGAACGCGAGGACGAGATCATCGGCTACGTGCGCGCGCACGCCTTCGAGATGAACGACGACGTGATGCGCGCGCACATCGCGCTCTACGTCAACGAGTACAGCGACGACGTGGGCGACACCGGCACCGCCGCCGTCGAAGACTTCTTTGCGCGAGCCGCTCAGGCGCACCTGATCCCCGCCGGCACCCACCCGGAGTTCGTATAACGATGCAGCGCAGTTCGTTTCTTGCCGCGACCGCCGCGGCGCTCGCCGTGCCGGTTGCCGCGCGCGCGACGGAGCCGGTGGTGCGACCGCGTGTGATGAACGAGAAGTCGCAGATCGCGCTCGGCGACGACGTGTTCGTGCGCGACGCGTGGCGCGATCTGCGCGGGCGCACCGTCGGCATCGTGACCAATCCGTCCGGCGTGTTGTCGACCGGTGAACCGCTCGTCGATGCGGTTCACCGCAACGGGCAGATCGCGGTGAAAGCGCTGTTCGGCCCGGAGCACGGCATCCGCGGCGTCGTCGGCGCCGGCGAAACCGTCGGGTCGTCCACCGACGAGAAGACGGGGCTCCCGGTGCACAGCCTGTACGGCAAGACGCGCCATCCGTCCAAGGAGATGCTCGACGGGATCGACGTGCTGCTGTTCGACATCCAAGACGTCGGCGCGCGGCCGTACACCTACGTCTCCACGATGGCGTACGTGATGGAGTCGGCGGCGCAGTACGGCAAGGAAGTCTGGGTTCTCGACCGCCCCAACCCGATCGGCGGCGTGCTCATTGACGGCCCCGTGCTCGATCCGAAGTTCAAGTCGTTCATCGGGCTGTACCCGATCCCCGAGCGCCACGGAATGACGGTGGGCGAGCTCGCGCGCATGTACAACGAGCACTTCGCGATCGGCTGCAAGCTGCGCGTGATCCCGATGCAAGGCTGGAACCGCGATATGCTATGGTCCGACACGCCGCTGAAATGGGTTCCGACGTCGCCGAACATCCCGTACGCGCGCACGACGCTGGTGTACCTCGCGACGGGCCTCGTCGACGAAGCGGGCGTGAACAACGGCATCGGCACGACCCGCCCCTTCGAGTACGCGGGCGGCTACAGCTTCGATCCGGCGGCGTTTCGCGACGCGCTCACGGCGCGCAAGATCCCCGGCGTGGAGTTCGAGCCGGCGGACTGGTCACCGGCGAAAGGCTTCTGGGCCGGCAAGACGCTGCACGGCGTGACGATCAACGTCACGGACCCGCACGTCTTCCCGAACGTCCGCACGGCAATAGAAATCCTGGCAGCCGCGCGCGCGCAAGGCAAATACCACGTGGCGCACGAGCAGATCATGGACCGCGACTGGGGCACCGACGCCGTCCGCCTGGCCCTGGACGCAGGCACGTCACCGGACGCGATCGTGTCGTCCTGGAGCCCGGACTTGCGCGCCTTCAGAACGCTGCGTTCGAAGTATTTGCTCTACTGACGCGTCTATTCGCCGCGCAGGTGGGCGCGTTCGCGGAGCTGGCGGATTTGCCAGATGTGGATGAAGCGCTGCAGCTCTTCCGCCGTTTGCTCCGCCATATCCACGAATTGCAGGCCGTGCGCGAGCTTGCGGCGGCGCACCCGTAGGAACGCGTTCACCACCTTCGCGCGCACCGTCATCTCCGTGAACGGGTCCGGTGGGACCATGATCTTCTTCTGCGTGCGGCCGCGAGCGCTCGTTTCGACGATCTCTTTCTCCACGTGCACGTCGTGCACGAGGTCGTTGGGCAGCGTGAAGCGCAGGTCCACCAGCGTGTCCTCGCCCAGGTCCTCGTCGCCGATCATGCGCAGGCTGGCGGCGGAGAGGTCGGTGGCGATCGCGGTGCGCGCGCCGGGCCTGCCGTCGACGACGTAGACCACGGGGAACTCGACGGGCGCGCGATAGGCTTGCCGCTGCTCGTCGGAGACTTTCGGCCGCAGCAGCGGCTTGCGGCGGGCGGGCTTGCGCGCCGTCCACTTCTTCCAGAAGAACACCGAGCAAGCGCATTCCCAGGAACTCTTCCGCCGCCCTCCGTAGCGCACGGGATCATGGCCCTGTCTCCGTTCGCCGCGCGTCTCCACGACGCGCTGGGCCCGGACGTCGTCCGCAGCGCGCCGGAGGACTTGGCCGTGTACGCCTTCGACGCGTACTCCGAGGACAAGCTGCCGTCCGCGGCCATCGTGCCGCGCGACGCGCGCGAGATCGCGATCGCGGTGCGCATCGCGCGCGAGTGCGAGGAGCCGATCGTGCCGCGCGGCGCCGGGACCGGGCTGTGCGGCGGCGCAGTGCCCTCGCGCGGCGGGCTCGTCGTGTCGTTCGCGCGGATGAACCGGCTCGTGGAGCTCGACGTGCGCAACCGGCGCGCGCGCGTGCAGCCTGGGCTCATCAACCTCGATCTGTCGACGGCGGTCGCGGCGCACGGCGTGTTCTACGCGCCGGATCCGTCCAGCCAGAAGATCTCGACCATCGGCGGCAACGTGGGCACGAACGCCGGCGGCGCGCACTGCCTCAGCTACGGCACGACGACGAACCACGTGCTGGCGATCGAGTACGTCGACGCGGAAGGCGCGGTGCACCGCACGTCGGTCGACGATGCGGGGTACGACCTCACCGGCGTGCTCGTGGGCTCCGAAGGCACGCTGGGGATCGTCACCGAGGTCGAGGTGCGGCTGCTGAAGCTTCCCGAAGCGGTGCGCGTGTGCGTCGCCGCGTTCGCCGACGTCGAGACGGCGTCCGAAGCCGTGTCGGCCATCATCGCGGCAGGGCTCACGCCGACGGCGCTCGAGATCATGGACGCGCTCATCACGCGTGCCGTGGAAGCGCACTACCATGCGGGCTATCCCGAGAACGCGGGCGCCGTGCTGCTGGTGGAGATCGCGGGCGCACAGGACGACGTCGCCGCCGGTGAAGCCGCGCTCGCGAAGCTCGCGCGCGCGCACGGCGCGCTGTCGTGGCGCGCCGCGCGCGACCGTGCCGAGCGAGACGCGCTGTGGGCCGCGCGCAAAGGCGCGGCCGGCGCCGTGGGGCGCATCGCGCCGAACTACTACATCCAGGACGCGTGCGTGCCGCGCACGCGCTTGCCGCAAGTGATGCACGCGATCGATGCGATCGCGCGCGATCACCGGCTGCCCGTCGGCAACGTGTTCCACGCCGGCGACGGCAACTTGCACCCGCTGCTGATCTTCGACCGCCGCGACCAGCGCCAGGTGCAAGCGGTCGTCGACGCCGGCACGGAGATCTTGCGCACGTGCATCGACATGGGCGGCACGATCAGCGGCGAGCACGGCATCGGCTACGAGAAGAAAGAGACGCTGTCGCTCGTGTTCTCCCCGGACGATCTCGCCGCGATGGGAAAGGTGCGCGCGGTGTTCGACCCCATGCGCGCGTTCAACCCGGACAAGATCTTTCCGAGCGGCGCGATGTGCGGCGAAGTCGGCGCACCAACTCCTGCGACGAGCTCAAGGCAGGCTCCGTGATCGCCAAGCGCCCGCGCGCGAAGCGCACCGCGCTCGGGCCGTACGCGCTCGGCGCGCTGCAGCCCGCGCGCGTGTTCGAGCCCAAAGAGCCGGCTGAGGTCGCGGCGACGCTGCGCGCGGCGGCCGCGGCGGGCGAAGCCGTCGTCGTGCACGGCGGCGGCACGCTGCAGCGTGCTTCGAACGCGCCGGCGCGCTACGACCTTGCGCTGTCGACCAAACGGCTCACCGCGCTGTACGACTACGACGCGCGCGATCTCACCGCGGGCGCCGGCGCTGGAATGACGCTCGCGACGCTTGCGCGCACGCTCGCCGACCACGGGCAGTTCCTTCCGCTCGACGCGCCGCTCGCGGCGCGCGCGACGCTCGGCGGCACGCTGGCCGCAGGCTGGGCGGGCCCGCGCCGCGCAACGTACGGCCGCCCGCGCGATCTGCTGATCGGCGCGACGCTGGCGCTCGCGGACGGCACGCTCGCGAAGACCGGCGGCATGGTCGTCAAGAACGTCACGGGCTACGACATGGGCAAGCTGTACGTCGGCTCGCACGGCACGCTGGGCGTGATCGTGCGCGCGAACTTCAAAGTGCTGCCCGCGCCCCAGACTCGGCGGCTCGCGATCGCGCCGTTCGACGAGGACGAGCGCGAACGCGCGCTCGCGCACGCGGGTGCGCTCGCGCTCGAACCGTCCGCGCTGCTGGTCGTCGACGGATTTCGCGAAGCGCTGTCGGCGACGCGGCCGCGGTTGATCGCGCTGCTCGAAGGCTCGGAGCACCTCGTCGACCGCGCGACGCGCGAGCTACGGTCCGCGCTCGGCGCGGCAGGCGTCGCGGAGACGCGGCTGCTCGACGGCGACGACGCCGCGCGCGCGTTTCAAGCGGTGCTCGACGCGTACGTCGCGATCGACGGCGACGCCTCGGTCGTCTTCCTGGCGCGCGGGCTGCCGTCGGAAGCCGGCGCGCGCGCGCAGCGCGTGCGGGCGGTGATCCCCGGCGCGGAGACCATCGCCGACTTGCGCACGGGCGACGTCGTCGTGCGCGTACGTGAGACCGCCGAGCCCGACGGGGACGTCGAACCGGTGAGCGGCATCGACCGGACTGTTCGCGATCTTCTCGGGCGCGCGACCGTGCTCGCGGCGGGCTCCGCCGTGCGCGCGGACGCGTGGGGCGATCCGCCGCCGGCGCTGGCGACGATGCGCGCGCTCAAGACGGCGTTCGATCCGCACGGTATCCTCGCGCCGGGACGGTTCGTCGGTGCGCTTTAAGCATCCGAAGCTGCCGCGCATCCCCGCGGTGCTCAAACGCGACGTGCGGCGCACGCTCGCGATCGTGTTCAGCCGGCCCAGCCGCATCCGGCGCTTTCTCGCGCTGGGCCCGCGCGGCTGGATCGCGACGGCGCGTTTCGTCGGCAGCGTGATCCCGCGCGCCGGGCGCGAGCTCGCGGCGATCCGCGCGCGCGCGGAACGCATCCCCGATGCCGCGCTGCGCGAACAAGCGCTCGCGTCGATCGACCAGAAAGCGTATCACGTGCAAGGCGGCTCCATCCTCGCGACGTTCATGCCGCGTGACGCCGCGCGCCGTTACGTCGCGACCGTCGCCTCGATCGAGACGATCTACGACTACCTCGACAACCTCTGCGACCGCCTCCCGGGCGTGACGCAGCAGGCGTACGCGACGCTGCACGCGTCGCTCATCGACGCGCTCGACGACCGCCGCGAGCCCCAGGACTACTACCGCGACGGCCCGCCGGGCGACGACGGCGGCTACTTGCGCTCGCTCGTCGACGCGTCCCGCGCGGGCTTGCGCGCGCTGCCGAACTATGAAGCGGTGCGCGACGACCTCGTCGAGATCGCGAGCTTCTACGCCGACCTGCAAGTGCTCAAGCACGGCCCCGCCGGCGCGCGCGAGCTCGCATGCGACGCGTGGTACGCGCGCAACCGCGAACGTTTTCCCGGCCTCGCGTGGTGGGAGTTCGCTGCCGCGTGCGGTTCGTCGCTGCCGATCTTCGCGCTCATCGAGCTGGCGGGTCATGAGCGCCTCGACCCGCACGAGATCGACGCCACGGTGAAAGCGTACTTCCCGGGCGTCTCCGCGATCCACATCCTGCTGGACTACTTCATCGACCAAGCCGAAGACCGCGAGCACGGCGAGCTGAACTTCGTCGCATGCTACGCGTCGAGCGCGGAAGCCGTCGTGCAGTTACGGCGCCTCGTCACGGCGACGCTCGCGCGCGTGCGCACGCTCGCCGGCGCGGCCCACCACCGCTTCCTCGTCGAAGCGATGTGCGTGTTCTATCTCACCCACCCCAAAGTGTTCGAACAGCGCCTCGACGCGGAGAGCGCAGCGCTGCTCAGCGCGCTGCGGTGACGATCGTGGCGCACCCTTCGACCCCTGAGCTTGTCGAAGGGTCAGGGTGACCTAGCGGGATCGCGACGTTAGTCGCCCCAGCCCGCCGCGAGCTCCGCGACCACGTCGGCCGCGTGTGCGTCGTGCGTTGCAAGCGGGGTCGCCTGACCCGCCCATAGCGACAGATATTCTGGGTCGTTCGCCGCCGCTGCCGCGGTGCGCAGCGGTCGCGTCAGCGCGTTCTGCTGCGGGTACGGCAGGATGTCGTCGGGGCGCGCGCTCGCCGCGCGTTCGAACGCGTTCGCCAAGCCGCGCGCGGGGCGGCCGCTGAACGCGCGCGTGATCACCGTCTCGTCGTCGCGCGCCGCCGCGAGCGCGCGGCGATGCGCCGCGCTCGTGCCGGCTTCCACGGTGTCGAGAAACGCCGTACCGCACATCACGCCGCTCGCGCCGAGCGCGCGCGCCGCCGCGACGCCGCGCCGGTCCATGATCCCGCCGGCAGCGAGCACCGGGATCTTCACCGCGTCGACGATCTGCGGCACGAGCGCGATCAAGCCCGTCAGCCCCGACGCGAACGTGCCGAGAAACGTGCCGCGGTGTCCGCCCGCTTCCGTGCCCTGCGCGATGACCGCGCTGCAGCCGGCCGCTTCGCACCGCAACGCCTCGGCGACGGTGGTCGCGGTGCCGATCACGACGCGGCCGTCCGCGCGCAACCGCGCGATCCGGTCGTCCGGCGGCAGCCCGAACGTGAACGAGATGATGCGCACGTCCGCGGCGACGAGCGCGTCAAGCTGCTCGTCGAAATCGTACGGCCATGCGCCCGGCGCGACCGGCGGCGGCAAGCCGAACCGCTCTTGCAGCGGCGCCATCAGCGCGAGCATCGCCGTCGGATCGACGTCGCGCGACTCGATGCCGCCGGCGAACAGGTTCGCCGAAAACGGGCGCTGCGTGCGCGCGCGGATCGCGTCGACGTGCTCGCGGATCGCGGCCGGCGTCAGATACGCGGCGCCCGTCGAACCGAGCGCGCCCGCGTTCGAGACGGCCGCGACGAGCTCGGGCGTGTCGAACCCGCCGGCCATCGGCGCTTTCACGACGGGGAGCGGGATACCGAGCAGTGTACGGAGATCGGCGGAGGTGCTCACCCCGCCAGCATTAGCGGCGGGCTAGCCGCGATCTTCCAAGCGCTTCTTCTGCCAGTTGAGAAAATCGATGGCCGCGAAGGCGATGAACAGCACGTTGGCGATCAGCGTCGCGACGCCCAAGTAGCTGCGGTACCACTGGTCCACCGCGACGGCATAACCGAGCGCGAGCCCGAGCAGTACCGCAAGGAGCGCGCGCGTGGACAGCGCGAGCATCGGGCGCTTCTGCCCGAGCAAGAACGCCGACGCGAATGCGAAGACGAACACGTACATATTGATCGCGTTGCTGGTCATGCTGGTATTCTCTTCGGCGTGGGGTGCCCGGGTTCTTAGCGATCCGGGCGATCTTGCACAATCCGAACGCGCCAGGTGCCCCGCGGGCGCCCGTTCAACGGCCAGAGCGTGCAAGCGCCGCATCCGCTCGTGGCACCCCTGGCTGCCGCCCTGCTGCTCGCGGTCGCGCCGCCGCAGCCGCTGATGGGTTTCGGCGCCGCGGCAAGCGGCCGCGAGCGCGTCGACGAGGCGCGCTTCCTCGATCTGCCGAGCGCGCAAGGCGCGCTGGATCATGCGGCGGTCATCGGCGCGCACCCGCACTACGCCGGCACGCCCGCCGACCACGCGCTTGCCGAGTACACACGCGACCGGCTGCGCGAGTACGGCTTGGACGCGCGCATCGAGCCGTTGCGCACGCAGGTCGACACGCCGCGCAAGCTCGCGCTCGAGCTCTACGCCGGCGGACAGGTATACGCGCCGCGCAACGGGGCGCACCGCGCGCGCGGCACGCCGCCGGTCGGATTGGATCTGCGCGAAGCGGGCGATCCCAACGATCCGCCGACGCTCGATCCGGCTGTCGGATTGCCGTTCAACGCGCGCTCGGCGGACGGCGACCTGATCGCGCCGCTGATCTACGCCCACCGCGGGCTGCCGGAAGACTTCGCGCGCTTGCGCGGCGCGGGCGCCGACGTGCACGGCGCCGTCGTGCTCGTGCGCTACGGCGCCGCGTTCCGCGGAGTGCTCGCGCGCAACGCGCAAGACGCGGGCGCCGCCGGCGTGATCTTCTACAACGATCCCGCCGACGACGGCTTCGCCGCGCGCGACGTGCGCCCGGCCGGCGCGTACCGCCCTACCGCCGCGGTGCAGCGCGGTGCGCTCGGCGACGGGATTCGCATCCCGGTTCTGCCGGTCAGTGCCGACAACGCGCGCACGCTGCTGCGCGCGCTCCGCGGCCCGAACGGGCCGCCGGACTGGAGCGGTTCGCTCGACGCGCGCTACCCGCTCGGCAAAGGGCCCGCGCTGGTGCACCTCGTCGTCAGCTTGAACCGCACGCAGACGACGTTGTGGAATACGATCGGCGTGCTGCGCGGCACGCAACCCGCGCAAAGCGTGATGCTCGGCGCGCACCGCGACGCGTGGGTGTACGGCGTCGGGGACAACGGGGCGGGCACGGTCGTGCTGCTCGAAGCGGCGCGCGGCCTCGGTTACCTCGCGCGCAGCGGCTGGCGTCCCAAACGCAGCGTCGTGGTGGCGTTCTGGGACGGTGAGGAGATCGGGCTGCGCGGTTCCGCGGCGTATGCCGCCGCGCACGCCGCCGAGCTGCGCGCGGGCTGCGTCGCATATCTCAACGCGGACGAGAACGTGGTGGGACGGCAGCTGAGCGCGAGCGCGGTCGGCGCGCTGGCCCCCGCCATCATCGACGCAGCGCGCGCGGTCGCCGACCCCGCGCGCGAACGCACGACGCTGCACGACCGCTGGAGCGCGCAGCGCTCCGGCATCGAGGTGGGCACGATCGGCGGCGGCAGCGATCACGAGTCGTTTCTGTTCGCGTTCGGCACGCCGGTGGCGGAGATGGGCTTCACCGGCCCGTTCGGGCCGTATCACTCCAGCTACGACACGCTGCGTTACGCGACGACGCGGAGCGACCCGGGCTTCGCGCTGCACCGCGCCGCGGCGCAGCTGTACGGCCTCGTCGCGATGCGCTTCGCGGATGCGGACGCGGTGCCGTACGCGTTCGCGTCGTACGTCCCCGCGCTGGCGTCGGGGCTCGCGCGCTTGGACGCGCGCGCGAAACGCGACGGCCGCGCGCTCGATCTCGCGCCGGTGCGCGCTGCGCTCGACGACTTCGCGCCGGTCGCGCGCCGCGCCGACGACGCGATCGCGCGTGGTGAAGGCCCGGGCACCGAGCGCGCGCTGGCGGCCGCGCAGGCCATCGACCTGCTCGCGTACGGCGTCGACGGCTACGCGAGCGTCGCGTTTCCGGACGTGTCGCGCGCGTATGCGAGCGGCGACGGCGCCGCGATCGCGACCGCGATCGAACGCGCGCGCGATTCCGTCCGCAGCGCCACCGCCGGCCTGCAGTAGCGAGCGGGCGCTCCGCGCTTAGCGCTCGGTCCCTCGCGGAATGCCGTGAGCATGCGTATTCTCGTAGGCGGTGTGGCCGCCGCTGCATTCGCGCTCGGTTCGATGGCCGCCGGGCCGGCCGCGCAGTGCACCATGCCCGGCATGATGATGTCCCATCCCATGCCGCATTGCACGGCCGCCGCAGGTCCCGTCGTGTGGTTCATGGCGTCCGCGAAGAGATACTACCTGAAAGGATCGGCTCACTTCGGCAAGGGCTCAGGCGCGTACGTCTGCCGCGCGACAGCCGTCAAACGCGGCGGAAAACCCGGCACGATGGGCGGCTCGCACGGCATGATGGACGGATCGCACGGCATGATGGGCGGCTCGCCGATGCCGATGTCCATGCCGGTAACGCAGACCATGCGGCCGCGCCCGATGTCGTCACCGCCGGGCGCCATGCCGTCCGCCAACACGCCCGGTCCGGGTCTGCCGAACTCCATGAACGCTGCCCCCGGCAGCCAGGGCTCGCCGCGTCCGATGCCCAGCAACAACCCCGCGTCGGGCAATCAAGGCAACACCGGCGCGCCGGGTGCGGGCGGCCAGGTTCCGAACAACCCGGCGTCGTCGTCGAACAGCAACCCCAACCCGAGCCCGAGCCCGAGCCCGCACCCGTAGCCTGAAGGGCGGCCGGGGCCGTTCCGGAAGCGAGCCGCGGTGATCATCGCGAGCTCGCCTTCGGCGATCGTGAGCCCCGCGCCGTCGCCGTCCCCCGTCCCGGCCGCAGGGCCGTGGATCGCGGCACCGCGGCCGTGGAGCACGGCGAAATGGCTCGCGCAGCACGATGCGTACGTCGCGCGCGCGCGGGAGGGCGGCATCGACGTGCTGTTCCTGGGCGATTCGATCACGGAGAACTTCGCGACGCGCGGCAAGGACGCGTGGGACCGTGACATCGCGCCGTTGGGCACCGTCGCCGACTTCGGCATCTCCGGCGACCGCACGCAATTCGTGCTGTGGCGCGCGCTCAACGGCGAGCTCGACGGCAGCGGCGCGCGCGTCGTCGTGCTGATGATCGGCACCAACAACCTCGCGAGCGCGACGCCGGAGAACGTCGCGCGCGGCGTAGGCGCGATCGTCGACGCGGTGCGCGCGAAGCTGCCCGGCGCGACGGTGATCCTCAACGCGCTGCTGCCGCGCGGCGCGCCGGGCGATCCGGTGCGCGCGAAAACCGCCGACGTGAACGCGCGCATCGCGCGGCTCGCCGACGGAGTGCACGTACGATGGCTCGACGCGAGCGCAGGCTTCGTCGGCGCTGACGGCACGATCCCGGCGGAGCTCATGCCGGACGAGCTGCACCCGTCGGCTGCGGGCTACGACGTCTGGGCGAGCGCCTTGCGGCCGGTGCTGCTCGACGCGCTTTCGAAGTAACGCCGCGCGAGGCGCAGCAGCGGCCGCTCGATCCAGCGATAGGCGAGAAACGACACCGCGATCGCGAGCGCGTATCCGCCGAACACGATCGCGATCCGCGCCGGCGCGCCGTGCAAGTGCGCGCGGTTGAGCGCGAGGCCGAGCGCGCCGATCACGAGCACGTGCCAGAGGTAGAGCGCGTAGCTCGCGTCGCCTTGCGCGCGCAGCCAGCGCGGCGCGAGCGCGCCGCGGCGCTCCAGCCCCAGCGAAGCATAGACGAGCAGCGCCATCGGCGCGCCGACGGCCCACGGCCGCCACCACGCGATGGCGAGAAACTCGCGCCCGGAATACGCGGTGGCCACGCACACGGCGACGACGAGGGCGAGCGCGACGGCCAGCAGCGCGCGCGGCGCGACGAACGCGCCGCGCAGCACGGCGGTCCCCACGAGCATGCCGAACACGAACTCCAGGTTGAACCAGCTGCCCAGGACGCGCACCCACGGGTTCGCGGGCGGTCCCAGCGCGCCGATCAGCACCACGGCCAGCAGCCAAACCGCGGTCACGAGGGGAAGGAAACGCCGTTGAAAACGCAGCGCCACCGCGAACACGCAGTAGAACACCAGCTCGTACGTGAGCGTCCAGCCCACCACCAGCAACGGCTCGCCGCGCTGCGGCAGCGCGAGGAACGAGAGCAGGATGTCGGGGCGCGCGCTGCGGTGCTGGCCCGTGGCGGAAGGCACGATGAAGTACGCCACGAGCACGAGCGCCGTGACGATGACGTACGGCGGGTAGATGCGCGTCGCGCGCCGTGCGATGAACCGCCGCGGCGCGGTCTTTTCGCCGAACCACGTCGCGGTGGAGACGAGCATCACCGTGCCGCTGATGACGAAGAACAGATCGACGCCGTACGTGCCGAGCACGTGGAACGGCGTCGTCCACGGGCGGCCCGGGAGATACGTCGATTCGACCGCGTAGGCGTGGACGACGACCACCATCAGGGCGGCGATCGCGCGGAGCGCCTGGACGTTCCCGAGCACGAGCGGAGGTTCGACGCGACGCACGGCGCGCCCGCGTCGTCCAATTCATGATGCGAGTGACGATTCTGGGCGCGAGCGGCTTCATCGGGCGGCACCTGACCACGGCGTTGCGCGCGCGCGGCGACGAGGTGATCGAAGCGAGCCTGCGCGATCCGGCGG
>Ga0066662_10000332_pt1 | contig 20849 bp, 2 predicted proteins | sample GraSoiAngelo_111_FD_133939 | JGI IMG/M metagenome (GOLD analysis project Ga0066662, IMG submission 133939) | Grasslands soil microbial communities from the Angelo Coastal Reserve, California, USA - 14_0903_12_40cm | ecosystem: Environmental > Terrestrial > Soil > Grasslands | place: USA...
CAAGGCGTCTGCCCGCAATGCAGACCATCGGGAGTGCAATTCTCTCCACCGCCTCCAGATTTTTGCTGATGAAGAACGGCACCGGCCTTGAAAGGTTCGTGCCGGTCAATAATCCCAAGGCGGTGTAGCCAAGACAGCAAGGCGTCTGCCCGCAATGCAGACCATCGGGAGTGCAATTCTCTCCACCGCCTCCAGATTTTTGCTGATGAAGAACGGCACCGGCCTTGAAGGTTCGTGCCGGTCAATAATCCCAAGGCGGTGTAGCCAAGACAGCCAAGGCGTCTGCCCGCAATGCAGATCATCGGGAGTGCAATTCTCTCCGCCGCCTCCAAAGTTTAACAAGACCATGCTCCGCGAGTTTGTGGTCGCATCAGAACAGGTGAATCAAAATCGCTGGTAATACTCCAATGGCAACCATGATGAGAGCGACAGATGTTATGGCAAAAAATGACCCGGCTATTTTCCACAAGTTATATGGAACAAAAAGACCGCGGGTCGTTTACTACAAGAAGGATTTTGTTGATTATGTACTGATGATCCTGCTGAGCGCGCTTGCCATTATCTTCTCGTATGGCTTCAGCAGCGCCATGTCAATTGCGGGCCTTGTGTTATGCGGCTTCATGCTGGTTACATTCGTGATGAGGCATGGAGCCGAGTTCAGAATTCCTGCGGTTTTCAGAAAACCGCATGAATTGTTTTATATGTTTGCATACAAGTTGCAGAATCTGAAGTCAGTATATTTTATTGCGCTTGGTTTGCTCCTGCTCGAAAATCTGCTGATCGCTGCAACGCCAAATCTGCCGCATCATGTAGAAGGAATACGTAAAGTTGCGCTCTATCTGTTTTATGCGCATTTTCTATCTATCACGTTGTATAGAACGGCCATACTCATTGATCATCTGCTCAAGAAAGAGCTAGTTCGCGAGATCCTGATGCAGACTGCATGGCAAAGAGTGATCAAGCAAGAGACGAACATCACTTTGGAGATCATTCATGCGTACTGCATTGGAGTCTTGACACATATCGTGCTGATTGCGCCGTGGTATCTGGTGATTATCTATGCGAAGTTTTCAGTGATCTTCCTTCCAGTTGTGCTCGGGCTCAACGTTCTGATTCACATGCGATGGGCAAAAGTGCTCAATGCGTGGTTCTACCGGGACCACTGGCTGGGCCACAATTCCGAGCTCGAGTTCATATTCCTGCACGGAACGCACCATGACGCTATTCCCTCGGGCCTGATTGCCGTAGCGGAGAATGGATTTTTAGAAGGATTTCTGCGGCACACTATAGGATTTCCCACTACTTTCTACAATCCTATCCTAACCTTTGTCATTTATATGTATGACACCAAGATAGATATTGATACCCACCAATATATTCCTGGAATTTTCCCCAGAATGCCGAGAAAATTGCTGGAGGTCGCCCAGCATTCAACCCACCATTATGGGCCGCTCGAGCCCTACAGCATTGGCTTGAAATTCGATGGTCACGGCGATTTTAAAGATTTTCACAAAGGCAGACCCGATGAAATAAGGAACTCGATCAGACTGGACGAAGAACTGACAGGGTTCAGGTGGGATAACCCCACTTTTCGGCAAATTCTCAGCCTTTATGATAAGTACCACAACAACTGATTACACAAGCCAGAGTGTCTATCGGTTATTCCGCCCTGAAGCCCTGATCCCTTCATTTCAAAAGCAGCACCTCGCGTTTGACTCCAAACTACAAAGGCCGACAAGATGATTTATCGGGAACTGTTACGTGAGCTGACCGAGTCCTACCTTAAATCTCTCATTTCAGAGGTCTCCGGCTCTTTAAGCTCAGACTTCGATTCACTTGCCGCGTTTGGCGAACTGGGGATTGACTCGTTCCATGTGCTCAAGATAATCAGAAAGCTCGAAGCGGACTTCGGAATCCTGCCCAAGAGCCTGCTCTTCGAGAATTTCACTATCAATGATCTGGCGGGCTACTTTGCTGAAAAGCATGAGCAGATCCTTTCCGCCAAATTTGCTGACAAATTGCAGACCGCCAATTCTTCTTCTCATTCCAACGGCAATCCATCGAAATCAATTAATGGCTCTAAAGAAGCAAATATGCCGTCGGTGAATCCGGCGAATGTTATGACTGCAGAAGCGGGCCCCGTCCTCATACTGGAAAGAGAGGCCTGTGCCCATCCTGAATTGCAGGGACTCATTCAGACGCTTTTCAGTCGTTACAAGATAGAGGGCTGCGTATCGCGCGGTACGCGAAAAATTGCGCCCAATCTTTTCATTGGCAGTGCAAGACGCGGCTATTTCAATTATGGGCGAAGCAAAAATATCATCCTGGTGTACGGCTATACAGGGCCACGAGATTATTTCCCCATCCTACTGGAGGAAATATGCCAGTACTGCGAGGCAAAAAGATTCCAACTCAACATCCTTGCTGACGAGGAAATCCCGGCGATCGGCGGCACAGCTTTTTCCGCAACGCCCTTCGGTGTTTTACAGCGCATCGTTGGTCTGAAAAAGTTCGCTCTGGATGGGGGCGAAATGCGTCGTCTGCGATACCAGGTATCAAAATTTCAGAAATGCGGCTTATGCAGGACAGAAGAATACCGGTGCGGCGCCAATCCAGAGACCGACAGGGATATCGCCGGAATCATTGATAAGTGGTGTGCGGCGAGGACAATGGTCAACCCGCTGGTCCACGATGTCAAAGCTGAAATTCTTGCAAACGCGCTGGCTCCCGAACACCGCCTCTTCCTGACTTATCTCGATGGGGCTTTGCAGAATGTGATCCTCATTACCGCAATGTCGGGAGAGGAGAACGGATATCTGATGGACCTGGAATTCTATCCGCCAGATATGCCGATAGGCGGATTAGAGTTCGCGATCGTACGAATTATTGAAGGACTCGCCGCGGAAGGATGCGATGTGCTGAGCATGGGCGGAACCTATGGGTGCAAGCTCAACGCTTGCGACAACGCTGACCCGGAGGTAGACAAGATACTGGATGACCTGCGCAAGCAGAATATTTTTAATGACGAGGGAAATCTTCAGTTCAAGAACAAGTTTCGTCCCGAAAACAGGACGATTTTCCTGTGTCGCCCCGTAGCGAGCGGCAATGCTGACAATGTGATAGACATCATCATGATGATAGCCGATCCTGAGAAGATGCAAACGTCAGATGAGGAGAATTACAACTTCAACGTAACGCAGGCTGGCATCACCAGGACTACGACAAAGCCGGCAATAGGAGAATCATCCAGATCGGCTGCAAACGTAAGTGCCATACAAGTCACGGTTGATGGGAATGAGTGGTCGCGCATCTTATCTGAATTCGGCTTCAATCCCCTTAATATCCCGCATCAGCATATTGAGTGCGATCTGAAAACGGACTCCTGGGCGCAACTGGAGCTGCCTGCAATAAAAGCGCATGTCAGGCAACGTCATGCGCAACTTCAGCAACCCGTGAGTGTAGATGAAAGTCTGAGGGGAATATTTCCTTTTGCGCATTTTATTCTTGCGGTTTCCGGACAGGAGGCCGAGCACATCTTTTTTAAGGCGTGCTCAGAGAAAAAGACTGTACTTCAGAATCTTTTATTTCCCAGCACTATTTTTCATGAGATTGATAGCGGCTTCACCGTGAAAGAGCTGCCGCATCCTGCCGTATTCGATCTCAGTTCGCAGGAGCAGTACAAGGGCAATATTGACTGGGAGGCGCTCCAGGCAGAAGTGACTCGAGATCCAGGGGCCATTTCACTGGTCTGTATCGAAGTAAGCAACAATGCTGCAGGCGGGTGTCCCGTCTCGTTGCAGCATCTGAGGGACGTCAAAGCACTACTTACCAGGTACTCTATTCCCCTCGTCATTGATGGGACGCGTATCGTCGAGAATGCACAGCTCCTGATTGAGCAAGACAAGGCATGCACGGGCAAGAGCGTATGGACAGTAGTACGGGAACTGTTCTCGTATGCCGATGCGGTCATCGGCAGCTTGACTAAGGATTTCTGTGTCAACAAAGGTGGGATCATAGCCACGAATGACGTCAAGCTGCTTCAGAAACTTCAGGCGGCTATTGCTGAGGAGGGCGCCGGGCTTGATCTGATTGACAGAAAGATGATTGCGCTTTCACTGCAGGACCGGAAGCAGATCGAAAGCAGGGTAGCACGCAGAGTGGAAGGAGTTCGCCAGATCTGGCGGGTGTTGAAGGAGCACCATGTTCCGCTTGCAGGGCCTGTCGGAGGTCACTGCATTTTAATCGATGTTAAACAAATTCCCGAATTCAGAGAATTTAAATATCCAGTTCCTTCATTCCTGGCTTGGCTGTATTTGAAGACCGGAATTCGCGCAAGTGCACACAGCGTAGGAAGACAAAAGCGCACGCCCATCAATGATTTGGTGCGGCTGGCTATTCCAGTGGGCATAAAGCAGGATGAAATCGAAAGGATAATCCATAAGCTCGTTCATGCATTTAACAACAAAGTGAATATTCCCGAACTTATGATGGAGAGCAACGGGCCGGGCCCGGTGGCAAACATCCATGCCAGCTACAAGTTGGCAAAATATCACAAGCTTTCAGGAAAAGTGGCTGCTGAAACAAACTCCTCAAGTGTTCCTCCAGAAGAAAACAACCCTGCTACGGCTCTTAACGGTGCCGACCCGGTTCCTGCTTTACCGCAGGCGATGCATGACGCAATTTCAAACCCCATGATTTCCAAGGGAACATTGAGGGAACCCGAGTCAAGCCAGATTGCGAATGAGAAGCAATATCAAACGCAGGATATTGCCATTGTCGGAATGGCCGGTCGTTACCCTAAGGCAAAAAATCCGCGAGAGCTATGGAACAACTTGGCTGAAGGAAAAGATTGCATCGAAGATATTCCCGCGGAGCGTTATCAATGGCGTCTGCAGTACGGAAGCCCAGAGAGATACCGCGGCGGTTTCATTGACGACGTGGATAGGTTTGACTCTCTTTTCTTCAACATTTCCCCCAGAGAGGCAGAAATGCTGGATCCTCAGGAAAGACTCTTTCTTGAAGTCGCATGGGAAGCCATTGAAGATGCAGGCTACTACCCCGAGATCCTGGCACGGGAAGACGGCTCGCGAAACATAGGCGTTTTTGTTGGCGCAGTATGGGCAATGTATCAAATGCTCGGGGTTGACGAGAAGTATGCCGGCAATAAGACAGTCCCCAATTCTTTTCTGTGGAGCATCGCCAACCGCGTTTCCTATTGGATGAATCTTTGGGGTCCAAGCCTGACCATAGATACAGCGTGTTCTTCCAGTTTGACAGCTCTTTATCTCGCCTGTGAAGCCATTCAAGCGGGTGAGTGTTCTGCTGCGATTGTTGGTGGTGTGAACCTGGATTTACATCAGGCGAAAACAGATATCAATCAAGCCGGCGGTGCCCTGTCGGCTGATGGTGTTTGCCGTAGCTTCGGAAAGCACGCCAATGGATATGTACAAGGCGAGGGGATTGGTGCACTCTTTCTCAAGCCTCTGGATCAAGTCTTAAAAGACGGCGACAACATTTATGGAGTGATTAAGAGCGTCGTTGTCAATCATGGTGGACGAACCAGCGGGTATACCGTTCCAAATCCAAAGGCGCAGGCGAATTTAATTGCAGCGGCGCTTAAAAAAGCAAATGTTGATGCGCAAACCATTGGGTACATCGAGGCCCATGGTACAGGCACCGAACTGGGTGACCCGATCGAAATTTCGGGGTTGAATAGTGCTTTCAGCCGGGACAATGTAGGGAATCAAACCTGCGCCATTGGTTCTGTTAAAAGCAATCTAGGCCACCTGGAAGCGGCGGCAGGGGTCGTCAGCATATCCAAGGTGCTTCTCCAGATGAAGCACCGCCAGCTTGCGCCTTCCCTGCATTCGGGCGAGTTAAATGAATTCATCGATTTCAAAAATTCCCCATTTTACGTGGTACAGCGCCTGCAGGAATGGAAGGCCAAAGAGGTGGATGGCGTGCAGATTCCGCTCCGGGCAGGAATCAGCTCCTTTGGCGCGGGCGGGTCCAACGCACACGTAATCCTCGAAGCTTACCAGCCAATACAGCAAACGAGCAAAGATCCAGCGCAACCGCGCGAATTGATCTTTCCACTCTCCGCCAGGACGGAGGATCAATTGCACGAGGCTGCGGGCCGGCTGGCCGAATTCCTTCAGAAGAGCCCGGCAGATATGGATGAGGCTGCTTATACCCTGCAGATCGGGCGAAAATCATTTGACCATCGCCTGGCAATCATCGCTACTACCAGGGAAGATCTGATTGAGAAACTCAAATGCTTCATAGCGGGAAAGAAGACCGAAGACCTTACCACCGGGCATGTAAAGAACGCAGAACACATTACACGACTGCTCAATCGAAAAGAGAAAGAGGAATTCATACGATTGTTGTCACAGGACCGAGATCCTCACAAGCTTGCGCAGTTATGGGTTGAAGGCTTGCTCTCAGATTGGTGCGGAGTTCAGGGTCACGAATCAAGAAGGAGAATTTCGCTACCTACCTATCCTTTTCACGACAAGCGGCACTGGGCGGGCAAAAAGTCCCCGATACGCCATTCCCTCCCGCCGGTGGCAGGCATGCACCCTCTGCTCGACACTAACGAATCGACTTTCGAGCGCCAGCTTTTCAAGAAAACATTCCATACAGCGGACTTCTTCATTCACGATCATCTTGTGGCAGACATTCCAACCCTACCGGGTGTCGCATATCTTGAATTGGCAAGGATGGCTGGAGAAGTTGCAGCAGGCAGAAAAGTACAAAAAATTAAAAACATCGTTTGGGTAAGCCCGATTGCCGTTCAAAACTCGAAACCCAAAGAGGTGTTCATCGAACTCAAGCCCAGTGAGGCAACGGTACGGTTTGAAGTATTCAGCAATGATGAAAGAGGCAACAAACTGCTTCATTCCCAGGGAACCCTCTTGTATGAGAGCAGGGAGGCAGCCGCCACCGAGCCGGAATATGTTGATCTGGAAAGTGTTCGCGCCCGGTGTGTGAAAATCATGGAAGGCAGAAACGCCTATCCTCTATTCAAGTCATTTGGCTTGAATCTGGGCCCCAGCTTTCAAGTTCTTCAGGAAGTCTACAAGAGCGAAAATGAAGTGCTGGGAGTTCTGAGTCTTCCCGAATTTCGTCAGGGAGACCTGCAAAGCATGGTGCTTCATCCTGCCATGGTAGATGGCTCCCTGCAGGCCGGAATGGGCGCAGCTCTCGGAAACAATGCAGAAGAAGTCTTTGTCCCGTTTTCCATCGGCGAAGTCGAAATTCTCCATCCTCTTCAAAGCCACTGCTTCAGCTATGTAACGCAAGTGAAAAACGACAAAAAGGGAAAGAAAGAGAATACGCGCCTTGCGAGAAGCAATGTGCTGATTCTGGATGAAACGGGAAAAGTACTGGTAAAAATCCATGAATCTATCGGCGTGCCTCTTCGGGAAGTCCACAGGAAATCTGCGGATGCAGATGAGTTTTCCAGGCTCTATTATTCTTACGAGTGGGAGAAAGTTTCGACGGAAGTGGGACAAGCCTCGAAACCCAGTTCACATTTTCTTGTGCTTTTCGATACAGGAGAGACATTGTGCAAGTTGTATCAGGAGCAGCTCGGAGAAGCAGGAGCAGATTCCGGACAAGTCATTCTGGTGCAGCCGGGAGAATGCTTCCAGGAACTGGGAAGCCAATCCTATAAGATTAACCCGCAGAACAAAGATGACTTTGCGAAGCTTTTTGAATGCCTGATTGAAAGGCAATGTCCGGTAGAAAACATCTGTTTTGCCTGGCCCCTGGCTCATGGTGAAATTACCGAGAGCAACAGGATGGCGGATGCTCTGGAGAGAGGCGTCTACTCCTTCCTCTTCCTGTGCCAGTCACTGATTCAGCAAAAGCTGGAGAGCAAAGTACAACTGCTATATCTCTATTCCGTCAAGCAGGAAGAGGGGCAGCCTCACAACGAAGCGACCAGGGGCTTTGTGAACGCACTGCGCCTGGAGCACCCGAAACTGCTATGCAAGACACTTGAAATTCAGCAAGAAGGCGTCAACTATGAACAGGTCCTCGGTGCCATCCAGCGGGAATTTCAAGCTCAGACGCAAGATGCGACCGCTGTTCGCTATGACGCAGACGGCCGTTACATCAAAAAACTTAAAGCATTCGACTTCGAAGAAGCCGGCGGTCAGTCATCTTCTCGGGGCGTCGGTTTAAGAGAAAACGGCGTCTATCTGATTACGGGAGGAGCGGGTGGGCTGGGCCTGATCTTCGCAGAATTTCTCGCAAAAAAGCACAAGGCGAAACTGGTGCTCACAGGCCGATCCAGACTGTCGAGCGAACGTCAGGCCAGGCTAGAAGAGCTCAGAAGATCAGGCGCAGAAGTGCTTTATCTATGTGCCGACGTCTCTAATCACCAGGATGCCAAAAATCTGGTCGAAGAAAGTAAGTCGCGGTTTGGAGAGATTCATGGAATTATCCATGCCGCGGGCGTTCTGCAAGACTCATTGATCAGAAATAAAACGTCGGAAGAAATGAGTGCGGTTTTTGCTCCCAAAGTGTATGGAACACTCCATCTGGATGAGATCACACGGGATGAGAAGCTTGATTTCTTCGTAACATTCTCCTCGCTGGCGGCTGTGGCCGGCAATGCAGGGCAGTGTGACTATAGCTTCGCGAATCACTTCATGGACTCATTTGCATCCAGGCGCGAAGCTCTCCGGGCCACAGGAGCAAGATCCGGGAAAACACTGAGCATTAATTGGTCTTTATGGGCCGACGGCGGAATGAAGCTTGATGAGCAAACGGAGCTCTACTTCAGAAAGACGCTCGGCATCAAACCTCTGGATGCGGAAACAGGGCTCCAGACGTTTGTTATGGGCCTTGGATCAGAAAAATCTCAGTTTGCGGTTTTAGAGGGAGTGCAGGAAAAAATAGAACTGGCGTGGGGCTTAAGGAAGAAGGAACCTGCAGTTGCCGCATCCGCACATTCTAATCAAGTTGCCACACCAGCTTCGAACCAGACCGGCGGAGATCTTCTCGCCTGGATCCAGAGCGAACTCTCGCAGATAGTAATGGAATTTTTAAAGCTCGAGGCCGATAGCATGTCCACAGAGAAAATTCTGCTGGATCTGGGCTTCGATTCAATTGGCCTGACGACGTTCGCAAACTCCATCAATGAGAAGTATCAACTGGACATAGCACCTGTTCTATTTTTTGACTATCCCTCTGTGGGCGAGATTGCGAAGTATCTATGCACAGAACGGGAAAGTGAAATCCGTAAATTCTACCCGGGGTCTGCTAGTGCTGTCACCCTCGCTGGGTCATTATCAGCAACCCTGCAGCACGGTAAAACAGGAGGCGAAACTCCCCAGCAAACTGTATTCGAGATTAAAAAGGGCTGGAATCCCGCTGCCCTGGATACCGAACCCGTGCCTGCAGTTTCCGGCCGTAATTTCTCTCCAGAGCTTCGCTTTGCAAATATGCCTATTGCCATTGTCGGCATTAGCGGCGTGATGCCGCAGTCCGAAGACCTGGAAGAATTCTGGGACAACCTGAAGAACTCGAAAGATCTGGTCACGGTCATCCCGCCGGATAGATGGCGGTGGGAAGACTACTATGGAGATCCGCTCAAAGAGGTCAACAAGTCGAACTCCAAGTGGGGCGGTTTCATGAAAGAGGTGGATAAGTTCGATCCTCTATTCTTCGGAATTTCCCCAAGAGAAGCGCAGTCGATGGACCCGCAGCAGCGGCTCTTTCTGCAAACCGTGTGGAAGGCAATTGAAGATTCCGGCCAAAAGGTCTCAGACCTCTCCGGCACGAGAACCGGATTGTTTGTGGGGGTGGCCACCAACGACTACATTGACGTAATGAATAGCCTCCATGTCCCGCTTGATGGGTACTCGGCTTCAGGGAATTCCCACTCCGTTCTGGCCAACCGAGTTTCGTTCCTGCTCAATCTGCGCGGTCCCAGCGCCCCCATTGATACCGCCTGCTCCAGTTCACTGGTTGCTTTGCATAGGGCTATAGAGTCCATGCACGTGGGCAGTTGCGATATGGCGATTGTGGGCGGAGTACAGCTAATGTTGAGTCCCGCTGCGTTCATCTCGTTTGGCATGGCTGGAATGTTGAGCGGTGACGGGAAATCCAGAGCCTTCGATAAGGCAGCGAACGGCTATGTAAGAGGAGAGGGTTGTGGAGCAATCTTCCTCAAGTCCCTGGCAGCCGCTGAGGCTGATGGAAATCACATCTATGCTGTCATCAAGGCGACAGCCGAAAACCATGGCGGGCGAGTGACAACGCTAACGGCGCCGAACTCATCTGCTCAATCTGCTCTCCTGGTCGAAGCCTATGAGAAGGCGCAAATCGATCCCACTACGGTTGGCTACATTGAATGCCATGGCATCGGAAGCAGTCTGGGTGATCCCATTGAGGTTCAGTCGCTGGGTAAAGCATTTTCCGAGTTGTACAAGAAGCACGGCAAGGCTCCGGCGCAAACAACTCATTGTATTTTGAGCTCGGTAAAGCCCAATATCGGTCACCTGGAGACCGCAGCCGGAATTTCGAGCTTGCTCAAGGCTCTACTGGCCATAAAGCATAAACAGATTCCGGCAACCATTCACTTCGAAGAGATCAATCCCTACATCAATCTCAAAGGGACACCATTTTCCATTGCAGATAAGCTCACCCCATGGGAGCCTGCAACGGACCAGGACGGAGTGCCCGTTCCTCGCAGAGCGGGCGTAAGTTCTTTTGGATTTGGCGGCGCGAACGCCCATGTAGTGCTGGAGGAATATGTCTCTCGAAAGAGCCTGGCCCTGGCTGGATCGCAGGAACCGCAATTAATCGTCCTATCTGCCAAGAATGAAGATCGGCTCGAAGCATACGCGCAATCAATACTCACATACCTTGAAAAGAATGAAGTTGAGCTGACCGATTTTGCCTACACGCTGCAGGTTGGAAGAGACGAGATGCCGGCAAGACTGGCAATGGTGGTGTCAGCCACAGAAGAATTAAAGCAAAAACTCGGAGAAATACTCCACATCAGCGTGAAACCGAACGGCGTTTACCGCAATAATATCGGAAACAAGGCCGCAAAACCTCAAACAGGCAATGCTGATGAAGAAATGATGGTTCAATCGCTGATAGAACGCAAGGAACTATCCCGGCTGGCAGAACTGTGGGTATCAGGAACAAAGATCGAGTTTCGATTACTTCACAAGTTGAATTTTCCAAAACGAATTTCTCTGCCTACCTATCCTTTTGTGAGAGAACGCTACTGGATTTCTGGCGCCGAAAAGAAACCGGTGGTTATACAGCAAGACAATGTATCCAATGTATCTAATGCAGCCTCTAGCAGCGCCGGAGCAATAATGAACCTGGCTGCGATAAAGACTCTTCAAAGCGACAACAATGCTTCGCAATCAGCAGTGGATGAACGAATGAGCAACGAAGACTACATACGGCAGATCATTATCCAGAATCTGTGCGACGCGCTGAGAATGGACGCCGCAACCCTCCGCTATGATGTGCCGTTTATAGCGTATGGAGTGGATTCGATCATCGGTGTTGGCATGGTTCGCACAATCAACGAAGAGCTGAAGATTGAACTTGATCCAGCTAAGCTCTTCGAATACAACACAGTCGAGAAGCTTAGCCAATGTATTTCAAGTTCCTGGGAACAACAGATTACAAAGCACCGGCTGCAGACCCATTGTTCGAGAAATGGATCAGCGCCTTCCAGTGGCAAAAACTCAGCACAAGATTCCGAGTGCAAGAGCCCGGCTGGCAAGCCCGGTATTGAACAGAAACACGATTTCATCAATATCACTGCTGATCCTATAGCTATCGTTGGGATGAGCGGACGGTTCGCAGAATCAGAATCTGTTGACGAGTTTTGGCAAAATCTCAAGGAAGGGAAGAATCTGGTCAAAGAAATATCTCGTTGGAACACGAATGAACGAGTGGCTCCCGCGTCCGAGCGAGAGACAGAGTGCGGCCACGGTGGTTTTCTTAATTCAATAGGTACATTCGATCCGGCATTTTTCGGGATTTCATCGCAGGAAGCCGCCTCTATGGATCCTCAGCAACGCTTGTTCCTGGAGGAATGCTGGAAAGCACTGGAAGACGCAGGATATGCCGGCAACAGCGTACATGAGAAGCAATGCGGCATTTATGTAGGATGTGGAAGCTCCAAGTATGACAGTCTTTTCCCGGGAGGCTCGCCGGCGCGACCTTTCTGGAGTAGTTCGGAATCCGATATTCCAGCCCGTGTTGCCAATCATTTCAATCTTCTGGGACCCGCAATCGCAGTAAATACAGCCTGCTCAAGTTCTCTGGTTGCCATTCACCTGGCTTGCCAGGGGCTATGGTCACGCGAAACGGACATGGCGTTGGCCGGCGGAATTTGCCTTTACGCAACTGCCGACTTGCATCAAACCGCAAATCAGGATGGGATGTTTTCTCCGGACGGGAAATGCTGCAGTGTTGACGCCGGAGCAAGTGGCTGCGCGCCTGGAGAAGGCGTTGGCGTAGTAGTACTGAAACGGTTGCAGGACGCTCTGAATGATGGCGACCATATTCATGGAGTGATCGCAGGAAGTGGCATCAATCAAAACGGCAATTCGAACAATCTCATAGCAGGAAAGGCGCGCGCCCAGGAACGGCTGGAGCGTTCAGTATATGAGCGATTCAATATTAACCCCGAGACAATTCAGATGGTTGAAGCCCATGGCGCAGGGACTCCATTAGCAGATTCGATTGAATACGGAGCAATCACCTCTGCTATGCGTGAACACACAGATAAAAAGCAGTTCTGCGCATTTGGCAGTGTGAAAGCCAACATAGGTCATACCGGCGCTGCCGCTGGCATGGCTTCACTTCTTAAAGTTCTTCTCTCACTTAAACATCGCAAGATCCCACCTTGCCTGCACTCTCAGAAAGACAATTCTGTAGTTGACTTCGATTCCAGTCCGTTTTATGTGAATACCGAGTTGCTCGGATGGCCGATTGAAGTCGGGCAAAAGCGCCGGGCGGCTATTAACTCATTCGGATCCAGCGGCACCAATGCACATCTGGTCATTGAAGAAGCGCCGTCAATCGAACGAACAAGCAGTGACTCCTCGGGATATGTGGTAGTGCTCTCAGCGAGAACCCCGGAGCAACTGAGGCAACAGGTGAGTAATCTTGTTATGTTTTTGAAGCGCACGCCTCATGTATCAATGAACGACTTGAGCTTCACCTTGTTTGTAGGTCGTGAACATCTTAACCATCGATTGTCTTGTCTCGCTCGCAATCAAAAAGAATTGATCCATCTTCTTGAGCAATGGAATGAAACTGGAGCAGCAGGCCGGATCTATACTTCAGAAATTAAAGAGGGTCGAACTCGGGAACAGGGAACATTGAAGAGGTTTGGCAACTATTGCATTCACGAGTGCAAAAACAGCCCGAATGCGGCAAGCTATTTAGAATACCTCGCAACCATCGCAGACCTGTATGTCCAGGGCTATTCCCTGGATTTTCATGCCCTATTTTCTCCGGATTGCAGCCGAATACCGCTGCCCACTTACCCTTTCTCCAGAGAATGCTACTGGACCGATGCTTCAAATGTTGCGACAGTGGCAGCAACGACGCTGGACAGGGCTGCACCACATTTGCATAAGACAATAAAGGTCAACATTCGCACCGAGGAAGTCCTGGAAAACGTTTTGTGGCAGGCAGCCTCGCTGAATGAAGAATATGAAAGCGTAACCTTCTAAACTCGTTTGTCTCGTTTGTCTCGTTTGCTCTCCGAGAGCACTCTAAAGTTTACACCCTCAATTACTGCCATATCTTTCTCATCGATTCCAACAATTTTCACTATTGCGGGAAATAGATTCAATGTCAGATCTGTCGCTCTTTTATTGTCAAGGCTACGTAAGCACTCCGATTGTCGAAGCCTGTGAGCAACGGGGGCTGTTCAAGCTGCTCGACATCCATGAATTCCGGGAACGGACGTGGTTGATCAAGACACTCGCGGCGAACGCGGGCTATTTTACGATCGCCCTTGAGCAGTTGGAGTCTCTGGGTTGGCTCGAGAAGAAGGTGGATGCCTACCGTCTCACGAGTAAGGCAGCCGGCTTTCGTAACCGTGGCCTGACGCCATTCTATGCAATTGAACCGGAACAGTTGATTGCGCAGGATACGGGCAAGTTCAAAGAAAAGATTGAGCAGGTTTTTCTCCATCCGGAAGCCAGGGCAAGCGCGTTCTCCGATCCGACTCAAGGATCCATTATCGTTCCTCTTGTGGTGTGTTTACAGAAACTTAACCCGGAAAAGTTTTGCGAAGAACTCAATCAATTCACTCCAGCTCTGGCTTCTACCCTTGTTGAACTTTTCTCACGACAACAATGGCTTACGGACGACCGGGCCCAACTGACAGCCTCCGGCAAGGCCCTGCTGTGGAACACCGCATTTGATATCGCTGCAAGCTACAGGCTTCTGCTGCACAGTATGGATGAGTTGTTATCCGGTGATTCCGCGCGCGCGTTTAGAAAAAAAGAGTTGCCAGGCGTTTCCCATGCCTTTCCGTCCCAGAAGCTCAGCCAGCAGGTATTTTTCCAGGACCTGCAACAGGAGATCGTTGAGATTTTCAACCATGAGCCCCTGCGGGAGCAGCCACGGTCCGTTATCCAAATGAATTGCGGTGACGGCACTTTGCTTTCCTGGGTATCCCAGACCATCTGCCGCGAGACTATACGCGGGCGAGATCTGGCCCATATGCCCATTCGTCTCGTTGCTGTAGATGGCAGCCGGCGCGCGCTGCAAAAAGCAGCAACGACATTAGCAGGCCTCCAGCACCAGACGCTGACAGGCGACATCAATAAACTCGATAAGCTCAGCCGGGAGCTTGAGGAAGCCGGCATAACATTCGAACAAGAACTACTGCATCTTCACATCTTGGTTGATCACCTGATCACGGTTGATGCGAAGCAACCAGTAAACAGAGCGCTTGCGGTGCTTGCGGCCGACCAGCCGGCCTATTACCTGGACCAGAAGGGCCGGTTAATAGATGCGGTGACAGTTCTGAGCTGTCGGCAGCAGCACCTGCGGGCCCTGGCAAAACACATCCATAACTCACCATTGTTGGTTCTGGAGTCTCATGCTGCATCTTCTGGTTTTGGACGAGAATGCACAGATAGTGAATCCTTCCAGTTTGATTGTATCCATCGCATGGCGCGTGAGTATTCAATCAGTGCCGAAGCCTTCATCACATTGGCAGCCAGCGCGGGCTTGTTCAACGCGGGCTGCGTGAAACGCTATCCACGTACTTCTGATCCATGTGAAATCACTCTTCACAGGCTTTCAAAGCGCAACTATATCGTCCGACACGCGACAAAAGAGGATATGGAACGGCTCTGGCAGCTTGAACAACTTTGTTGGCAACATACACAGACTCCTAAAGACAAGATTTGCTCGCGTCTGGAGCGATACCCGCAAGGGCAATTCGTCCTTGAAAAAGAAGGAAAAATCCTTGGCGTGATCTACAGCCAGCGCATTGCTCGCATGGACGAACTTGCGTCCTGCAATGCCGCGAATATTGATAAGTTGCACCAGGAACGGGGTGTAATCATTCAATTGCTGGCCGTGAATATTGATCCTCAGGCACAAGATTCCAACTATGGAGACCAGCTTCTGGAGTTCATGCTACAGCGGTGCAGCCTCGTGACAGGAGTCGAAGCCGTCGTTGGGGTGACCCTTTGTAAGAAATATGATTTCGCGAGCGATAGGCCTTTCGAACAGTACATTCAGCAGCAGGGCAGCGAGCAGGACCCCGTACTGGCTTTCCATCAGTCCCATGGCGCGGAGATCGTAAAGGCTATCCCCGGATATCGGCCGGAAGATCATGCGAATCTGAGCAATGGCGTACTGGTGTCATACGATATCCACAACCGAACGCCGCGACGCCAGCGACCCAGGGGTGAAAAAACTTTACCCGTACCGAACAAAGAAGCAGTGAAAGCCGACCAGCAGACGATCACTCAATTTGTCGAGGAACGAGCGGCACAGTTGCTGGGTATTGGCAGAAGCCAGCTTGATATAGATCGTCCGGTAATGGAAATGGGCCTCGATTCTGCAGACCTGTTGAAGTTGCAGGGCCAGCTTGAAGAAAGATTCTGTCTGGAACTCCAGGCAGGCTTCTTCTTCGAACATAGCACCATCAGGAAAATAAGCGCTCTTTTGATGGAGAAGCTTGCGGCTAATCCGGAGATCAGTCCCTCGAAGCCGGCGATACAAGGCAATGCGACACAATCGCACAATACTGTGGTACTGCCGGATAACAACAGCGAGGTTGTCAGAAGCAGTGTTGCAGGGGGTGATATCGCCATCGTCGGCATGTCTTGCAAGCTTCCTGGCGGCATTGAAACCCCAGGCCAGCTATGGCAAGCGTTGATCGACAATAAATGTGTTATCGAATCGTTCCCTATCGCCCGGCGGCACTGGCCTGCAGATGCCGATAAGCCGGGCATAGATAAAGGCGGGTTCATCAACGATGTTGGCGCATTTGATGCGTCATTTTTCCGTATATCTCCCGCTGAAGCGCGGCGTACCGATCCGCAGCAACGGATACTGCTGGAACTTGCATGGGCCTGCTTGGAAGATGCTGGCATTTCTCCGGCAGCGCTGCGAGGCTCGAATACCGGAGTTTTCGTCGGGGCCAGCAATTGTGACTATAGCCGCCTGACTCAGGAAGCCGGGCTGGAAGTAGAAGCTCATCATGGTATTGCAAGCTCATTAGCCGTTCTGGCGAATCGTCTCTCCTATTTCTTTGATCTTTCCGGACCAAGCTTGCTTATTGACACCGCTTGTTCCTCCTCATTAGTGGCGTTACATGAAGCAGTTCAATCCTTGCGCTCCGAGGAGTGCTCCACGGCATTAGTTGGCGGCGTTAATGTGATCTGCCACCCGGATCTATCTCTCGCTTATTACAAAGCAGGCATGTTGTCTGCTGACGGCAGGTGCAAAGCATTCGATGCCGGCGCAAATGGTTATGTGCGCTCGGAAGGCGCAGTGATGCTATTGCTTAAGCCATTAAGCACAGCCATCGCTGAGGGAGACCAGATTCATGCGGTCATTAAAGGCAGTGCTATTAATCACGGCGGTCTTGCCGGAGGACTAACGGTTCCCAATCCACAAAAGCAGAGCGAACTATTGGTCGCCGCCTGGCAGGATGCCGGGATTGACGCTCAAGATTTGACCTATATAGAAGCTCACGGCACCGGCACCTCCTTGGGAGATCCGATTGAGATACAAGGCATACAAAATGCCTATAGCCAGTTGGCTTCAGGCGGAAGCGCCAGAGGCTGCGGCATCGGTTCAATCAAGAGCAACCTGGGGCACATGGAGCCTGCAGCAGGAATCGCCGGCCTGCTCAAAGTTGTTCTGGCCATGCAGCACCAGCAACTCCCGGCGTCAATCAACTTTACACAGCTCAATTCAAAGATCCACCTGGAAGATACACCATTTCATATACAAGAAAAAAATTGCTCATGGAATGCCGAACAATCGCGGGTAGCTGCTGTAAGCAGCTTTGGATCAGGTGGAGCCAATGCTCATGTGGTCGTGCAAGAGTACCCTCGCGACCGTAAATCTGATTGTGAGCAACAGGACTTTCTTTTCGTGTTATCGGCAGCGAATGATGATCGTTTGCGCGCTTACTCTGAAAAAATCATTACCTGGCTGGAGCAAACACCGATTCTCTCCAATTTGAGGGATGCCATCTATACGTGGCAAGTCGGCCGTACTGCTATGAAGCAGCGCTTGGCCATTAGAGTCAAGGACCAGGCAGAGTTGCTAAGCAAGCTGAAGCAGTGGGTTGCCGGAAACACTGAAGTGGCTGATGTTGGATTTGCCCAGATATCACAAAATGATTCGGGGTTCAAACGGTTGTGGCAGACGAAGTCAGGCCGGCAGCTCATTGATCAAGCGCTTATCGAACAAGATCTGGAACAGCTCAGCATCATCTGGACATCAGGTCTAGAAGTTGATTGGCGGAAGCTTTATGTCTCGGCATACTCGGCGGGAAACCGGCCTAGGATCATCAGCCTGCCCACATACCCGTTCGCTAAAGAACACTATTGGATTGATTCGGAGACCTGCGGCCAGACAGTCTCCAGGGGGGGCGCTATTGCGGTCCTGCACCCGCTGTTGCACCGCAATACCTCCGATCTGAGTGAGCAACGCTTTAGCTCGATCTTCAGCGGTGATGAATTCTTCTTGGCCGAACATCAGGAGAGTGCGAGTGGCCACACCGATGAAAAGGTGCTCTCCTCCGCGGCATATCTGGAAATGGCGCGCGTTGCTGTAGAGCAGGCGTGTGTAACACGGCCGGAAGGAGCACAGTTAGAGTTACGCAACATTGTCTGGGCGCCGCCAAGCGTGATTAGAAAAGATCAGTCCGTCAATATTGCATTACTCGCGAATGGCAGTGACAACATTGATTTCGAAATTTACAGCGGAGAGAGTGAACAGGAGATTGTCCATTGCCAGGGCCAGGCGGTGTGGAGTTGTGAAACCGCTGCATGCAAGCTCAATCTGGAGCAGATCAAGAAAGACAGCGCGACCAGCCAACTGGATCCAGGCAGCATTTATGCAGAGTTTACCCAGAGAGGTCTGATCTGTGGTTCCTCATTCAGGGTGATAACAGCCATTCACCGGGACAATAAGGAAGTGTTGGCGCAACTGCGGCTGCCAAGGATAATCGCGGGCACCTCCGCAGACTATGTTCTTCACCCGAGTCTGTTGGACGGTGCGCTACAGGCGTGTATTCGGTTAGTGGATGATACGTGCGAAAAAGCGCAGGCTGCCCCGCTGCCGTTGGCGGTGGATTCATTGTGGATCGTAAGGCCATGCGACCGGGAGATGCTGGCGTGGGTGCGTTATGCGCCGGGCAGTGGGGCGGGAGCGGAAGCCGTCAAGCTGGATGTGGATCTGTGCGATGAGGGTGGAAATGTCTGTGTGCAGATGCGGGGAGTGAGCTGGCAGCGGGTGTCGCTGAGCGAGTCCGAGTCCGTCATTCATGCAGAAGCAATCCTTCATGCAGAGCCCATCATTACTATAGGTACTATAGGTGCAGGAACAGCGTTAGCGCCTGCGGTTACTGCGCGGGTGCGCAAAGAGATCGCATTTCTTTCCGGTAATCCGGCTTCTCCAGCGGGAAATGAGCGGAGGAAGCCGGCGGCAATTTCCCTGGCTGCTCCCGGTGCGCTGGCCTCGGCGGTGACAGCAACTCCTGCGGGCCAGCCGGCAGTGCAATCTTCTGCAGCAAGATCATCCATCATTCTCGCCACTGCGGCCACCGGAGTAGCTACCACAGCGGCTTCGGCTGTGCGGCTGTTTGACTGCGGACAGGGGAGCTTCTCCATGCAGATCGCGGTCCCGGAGAACAGCCATACGACCACCAGGCAGGTGATGAGTGAGCTGCGGCAGGGGCTGGACAGGATGCAGCAGGAAGCATCGCTGAAGGTGGTGACGATCAGCGGGCTGGAGCGCTGCTTCGCAGGTGGTGGACGAGACAGCTACAACGAGGCAGTGGAGCAGAAGCTGTATGAGGCATTGGTGGCGTTCCCGTACCCGGTGATTGCAGCGGTGGAGGGAGATGCTGTGGGTGGAGGGCTGCTGGCGGCCGTGTTGTGTGACTTTGTGGTGTGCAGCGAAGAGGGCAGCTACGGGTACAGCGACGCGGAAAATGGTTTTTATGCCAGGGCCGCGGAGAGGAAGCTGTTGCGGGAGCGGTTGAGTGGAGTGCAGGCCGAGGAGTTGCTGTATCTGGGGAGCAGATGTAAGGGACGGGAGTTGCGGGAGAGAGGGTGGACATGCGCGATTGTGGCGGGAGGGCAGGTTGAAAGCCGTGCCGAGCAGTTGGCAGCGATGTTGGTGGACAAATCGCAGTTGGCTTTGCATGTATTGAAGCAGCACCTGACGCGGCATCTGGTCGGACTGGTCAGAGAGCTGAGACGGGTTGAGGCTGCAGATCCGGCAACCCTTGCCGTAGAGGATCGGGATGGTCAGCAGAGTGGGTGTGCCTGGGTTGCGCAGGAGATTCCCTCACCAGCCGAGCATATCCGGCTGGAGAGCCCGGCAGACAACGTGATGGTGGTCAAGCTGTGTGCCGGTGGGAGCCAGATTGGCGCCCGGGAACTGATCGGTGAACTGCGACAGGCCTTTGCCTGGATTCGTCAGAGGGGCGGCTGCAGAGCCATGGTGCTGGCCAGCGAGTATGAGGAGTTTGTTCCGGGAGCGGAGCCGGGGCTGGAAGAGGACGCGGTGCTGGAGTTTGGGCGTGTGCTGAGGGAGACGGAGATTCCGGTGGTTGCAGCACTGGCGAGAGATGTGAACGGTGTGGGATGGCTGATGAGCCAGTTCTGTGCCGCCAGCGTCTACAGCCGGACGGGAGTGTACTCGTGCAGAGCGGTGGGGCAGAGCGCGAGGATGAGGCAGATGGCAGCGGCGGTGTTCACGCAGCGGCTGGGAGTGAATGCAGGACGGGAAGTGCTGCTGAGCGGGGGGGAGTATTCGGGAGCAGAGTTGCAGCAGCGGGTAGGGGCATTGCTGATAACGGAGCCGGATAAAGTTGTGGCGCGTGCGGTTGAAGTGGCGAGCGTGTGGGCGCAGTTGCCGGAAGAAACGCTGGCCGGGTGGCAGAGAGAGCAAGCAGAGCAACTGGAGCAGCTGGAACAGAAGATACGCAGCTTATGCTGTGCGGCGGAGGAGGAGAAAGATGCCGAGGAGACGATTCATCTTATGCCTGCTGCGCCGACCGCCATTGCACTGCAGTCAAAGGTGGTCAGGGCCACGGTTTATCCGCAAGGCATTGTGGTGGTGAAGCTGGAGGATCG
>Ga0066662_10000333_pt1 | contig 20845 bp, 15 predicted proteins | sample GraSoiAngelo_111_FD_133939 | JGI IMG/M metagenome (GOLD analysis project Ga0066662, IMG submission 133939) | Grasslands soil microbial communities from the Angelo Coastal Reserve, California, USA - 14_0903_12_40cm | ecosystem: Environmental > Terrestrial > Soil > Grasslands | place: USA...
CCGAAATCATGCAGCTTGAAATCGATCAGCCCCGGATCACCTGAGCGCTTCAATGCCGCCAGGAAAACCTTGCGAATGGCATTCGAGAGCGTTCCCACCGTGATCGGATACCAGACCTTGAGCAGCAGCGTTTCCAGGTAATTCGTAAGCCAGAAGCACTGCGGATCGGTGTTCTCAATGGTCATCAGCACATTGTGCGTATCCACCTGCGTTCCCTCAGGCACGGCCTTGATGATCACCGGAAGCCGCCCGCCGTAATGCTTCACAATGTGCATCCAGCCATTGAAGTTGAACACTCCAGGGCCGATATGCTGGTCGACAAACTCGCGCGCTTCGATTACGTCCTGCTCCTTGACCACGGCTCCGTTCAGGTAATGCAGCAGGTAATACTGCAGGCCGAAGAACAGCGTCTGGTCGAACATTCCGCCACGGGATTCCAGGTAGCTGTAGACGTACTGCGTCCCCGGCGGATATTGCTTCCAGTGACTGAACTTATAACTGTCTGTTTGCAGGACGAGGTTCATGCGCGTCGATTGTAGCGGATTCACCGCAAAGGGCGCAGAGGACGCAAAGGGACAAGGATTCTTTGCCGCTGATAAACGCTGATGAACGCTGATAAGGTTTTGCTAAGTACTAAATACTAAGTACTAACTACTTAGCTCAATACCATGCACCTGTGCCCCAGCCACTCCGAAATGTGGGGCGTGCCGGTGCAGGTGATGGAGTTGAACTTGACTCCGGCGTGCCCTTCGCTATCCACCCACATGATTTCGCCTTTGCCCTTTACAGATGGTCCTGAAGGTAACTCAAAAGCGAAGTCTATGGGCGTTCCCGGTTCGAAGAGGCGAAATGAACGGAGGGCCATGCCGGTTTCGCTCAGGTTGGAAGTCAGGGCCCGGTGCTGAACGCCGTCATAAAAAAGAGTGATGGGAATGACCAGCTTGTGGCGGAAATAATGTTTGCGCTCTTCAGTCAATACCGGCGCGGCCCGGGACAGCAAATCCTGAATCTGGCTGAGCGTGAGCGGCTTAGTGGCAATGAAGTTGGCTCCGGCCTTTTTCGCCATCTCCGCTTCTTCCGTGGTTGCGGTGCATGCAAATATAACCGACGTCCGGTTGGAATGGCTTTTTCTCACCACCTCGATGAACTCCAGCGCGCCGCGCACCTGGACGTCGATGATGATGCCATCGATCTTGCGGCGGTTGATGAAATCGTTGGCGCTGGTAATGCTGGGCGTTGAATCAAGCCGGCTGCCGAATTCCTGGCAGGCAAGCACCAGCATCTTTAATGTGGAGTAATCATTGCTGACAACCAGGAGTTCCAGGTTATTCAGCAGTACAGAACTGGGAGCCATTTACCACAACCTTCGGGAAGCTATAGAAAATGTACTCTGCTTAAGGTGAGTTGAAAACAGTTTTTACCCCTTTTTCTGTTTTCACAAACACCAGAGTCATGCGACCCTCGCGTAGATCTTGTTCCAGTTAAGGTGTTGGTCATAGTCCGCTCCCCGGCTTCCAGGGAACGTCTCCTCAAGCACTTCTAATCCTGAAATTCCAGATATATCGACGAGCCGCCAGTTCGGCAGACGCCCGGTGCTCTGTCCTCGAACCTGATAACAAAACAGCCGGTCTGTGCCTTTCATTTGCCCATAATCATGCGGCTCCGCAACCCGTTCCTTGTCCTGGTAGATGAAACGCACCAGGCGCTTTTCGGCAATGGCGCGGCGGATCAGTTTGTCAGTTGTGGAATCTGCTTTGGGAGGCATCGCACCTTCTGAGTATTTTCTCAGAAGGTGCGCGTAAATTTACAGGTTGAGAGGCCGGGTGCTGGAAACCGCTGGTTCGCTGCTCTGGAGAGCAGATCTTGCGATTTGCGTGGTGTCTGAATACAAGGTCTGCATCTTTTCCTGGACACCCTGGCAAACCTGTTGCAAGCGGTCACTATATTCACCGAGCCAGTTCTCGAAGAACGTCTTACGATTTTCTTCACTCATAGCACCCTCTGGGGACTGAGATGTCCTATAGCTAAAAGAGTAACCCGTCTGGCGTACTTGTTACGGTTAAGAAGAGTAATGTTCGGTGAATGAGAGATCAAATTACCAAGTGACATGGCCCATGCCCGGAACAGGGCTGACACCCATACCCTCACAAAGATAAGCCTTTTCAAATCTTGACCCTGCTCTTACCTACTGTTTACGCCAACTCGCACCTGAACTGGGTCAAATACTGTAGCGGGCCGGAACAGCAAATCTGGCCCGTGAGGAGCTAAATCATGAAATACATCAAAACCAAGTGGTTCGTTTTTGCCGTTTTGCTGGCGGCCATTGGGATACTTACCGCATTCAAATTTGAAACCGGGAAAGCGCCCCAGTTTGTATCAGAAAAAGTCCAGCAAGGCAATATTGAAAATTCGGTGCAGGCCACCGGCAGTATCACCGCAGTTACTACCGTGCAGGTAGGCTCACAGGTTTCCGGCACTATCCAGACCCTGAATGCCGACTTCAACTCACACGTAAAGAAAGACCAGATCGTCGCGCAGATCGACCCTTCTCTGTTTAAAGGCGCATTGCTTCAGGCGCAGGCTGACCTGCAGGATGCCAATGCGAACCTGCAAGCCGCCAAAGCCAACCTTGAGAAGGCCCAGGCTGCCGAAGTCCAGACGCACCTTGATTACACCCGCAGCGACCAGCTTGCCCAAGCCGGCGTAATTCCCGTCCAGCAGCTCGATGCGGCCAAAGCCGCATGGCAGAGCGCAGCAGCGGCAGTCAATGCAGGCAAAGCGCAGGTCACGCAATCTGCCGCCCAGGTGCAGCAGAAGGCGGCAGCGGTCACGGTGGCCAGGACCAACCTTGATCACACCACCATCCGCTCACCCATCGATGGAACCGTGGTAGCGCGCAGCGTAGACGTCGGCCAGACGGTCGCGGCTTCTCTGCAGGCGCCCACTCTGTTCACCATCGCGCAGGATCTCACCAAGATGCAGGTCTATGTGAGCACCGATGAGAGCGACGTGGGCGCCATCCGCACCGGCCAGCCGGTCACGTTCAAGGTGGATGCCTTCCCAACCGAGTCATTCACCGGACGCGTCTCCCAGGTGCGCCTGAACGCCACCACCGTGCAGAACGTGGTGACGTATACCACCGTGGTGGACTTCGATAATCCGCAGATGAAGCTCTTCCCCGGCATGACCGCCTATGTGACCATTCCTGTTGCCACGGCGGACAACGTGATGAAGGTGCCCAACGCTGCCTTGCGCTTCACCCCGCAAACTGATGCCGCTAAAACCCAGAGCGCACAAGGCGGCCAGCAAAGGAAACAAAAAGACCCGACCGTGACGACGGTATGGAAGCTGGACGCGAACAAGACGCTCGAACCCGTGCAGATCAAGACCGGCATCACTGACCACACCTTTACCCAGGTGGAGCAGGTGCTGAAAGGCTCACTCAACCCTGGCGACACGGTGGTGACCGGTGCGGCCACCGCTCAGCGCGCCAGCACTGCCGGTTCGTCCACTGTCCCCGGACTGGGCGGCAACGCAGCTCGTGGCGCTCGCGTAGGACGCTAACTAAGGATGACAAAGGAGGAATTATGGCAACGCTAACTCAAGTTGAAATGAACATCGTAAACGGAAATGCCGGACTTCCCGTCATCCAGGTGGAAGACGTTCACAAATATTACGACCTGGGCGAAACCAAGGTACACGCATTGCGTGGAGTAAACCTGACCATCGAGCCCGGAGAGTTCGTAGCGATCATGGGATCGAGCGGCAGCGGCAAGTCAACCTTCATGAACATGCTCGGCTGTCTCGACAAACCCAGCAGCGGCAAGTATCTGCTGGAAGGCACTAACGTGGCGCAGCTCGATAAGAAACAGTTGGCTGAAATTCGCAATCGCAAGCTGGGGTTCGTGTTCCAGGGCTTCAACCTGCTTTCACGCACCACGGCGCTGGAAAACGTGGAACTGCCCACGCTCTATGCGCGTCTGGATAAAGCCGCGCGCCAGGCTCGCGCCCGAGAAGTGCTGGAGATGGTGGGACTGGGAGATCGGCTCGACCACTTTCCTTCCCAGCTCTCCGGCGGACAGCAGCAGCGCGTGGCCATTGCGCGCGCGCTGGTGAACCGTCCGGCCATTCTGCTGGCAGACGAGCCTACCGGCAACCTTGACAGCCGCACCTCGGTGGAGATCATGCAGATCTTTCAGACCCTGAATGACACCGGGCTGACCATCGTTTTGGTCACCCACGAACCGGATATTGCCCAGTACGCCAAGCGCATCGTGGTGTTCCGCGATGGCAAGATTCGCCGCGATGAACTGGTGAAGCAGCGTCCGCGCGCGGCTGAAGTGCTGAAGACCTTGCCGCAGGTGGACGAAAATGACGCGGAACTAGCAGAAATAAATGACGTGGCCGTGCTGCCCGTCACCATTGAGACGGCCACGCTCAACGAGGCGCGATAAGGGGGATTTATGGATTTCATAGCAATATTACGAATCGCAGTGCAGGCGCTCACCCGCAACAAGATGCGCTCGCTGCTGACCATGCTGGGCATCATCATCGGCGTGGGAGCCGTGATCGCCACCGTAGGCGTAGGCCAAGGCGCGCAGCAGCAGGTGCAGGATCAGATCGCGGCCATGGGCACCAATGTGATCTTCATCAGCTCAGGCACGGTAAACCGTGGCGGCGTGCGTGTGGGCAGTGGCGCCACCAAAACGCTGATCAATGAAGACGTGCAGGCCATCCTGCGCGAAGTGCCGACCATCTCTGCCGCTGCTCCGGGCGCAGGCACCAGCGCACAGCTTGTTTTCGATAACCAGAACTGGAATACCAGGGTCACGGGAACCGAACCGCAGTACTTCCAGATTCGTGACTGGAACTTTGCCGGAGGCGCAGACTTCACCGGGGACGACGTGACTCACTCAGCCAATGTGGTTGTGCTGGGCGCAACCGTGAAGCAGAACCTCTTCGGAGGGAGCGATCCTGTAGGACAGACCATCCGCCTGGGCAATCTGCCCTTCCAGGTCGTTGGCGTGCTGCAGGCCAAAGGACAATCCGGCATCGGCCAGGATCAGGACGATATGGTCTATGTGCCGATTACCACGCTGCAGAAAAAGATCACCGGGCAGGACTGGCTGCAGTACATCATTGCCTCGGCCAGTTCGCAGCCGGCCAGCTATGCTGCCCAGGATCAGATTACCTCTCAGCTGCGCGACCGGCACCGCATCCGCCAGGGGCAAGACGACGATTTCAGCGTCCGCAACCTTGCTGATGTGGCCGAACTGGCAGATCAGTCTTCCAAGATCATGACGCTGCTCCTGGCTTCGATTGCCGGCGTCTCGCTGATCGTAGGCGGAATCGGCATTATGAACATCATGCTGGTTTCGGTCACCGAGCGCACCCGCGAGATCGGCATCCGCATCGCCATTGGCGCGACTGAGTCGGACGTACTGCGCCAGTTCCTGAGCGAGTCGGTGGTGCTCAGCGTGGCCGGAGGCATTGTCGGCATCCTCTTCGGCGTGGTGTCGTCCATCACCATCACCAAGGTGCTGGGCTGGCACATTTTGATTTCATCGATTGCAGTTGTTGCAGCGGTGGTGTTCTCAATGGCTGTGGGCGTTTTCTTCGGATACTATCCAGCGCGTAAAGCCGCGCGGCTCGATCCGATTGAAGCGCTCCGCTTTGAGTAAACTGCAACCAGGAAGGCCTGAGGCGATTAGCTCCCGCCTCAGGCCTTTGTCTTTTTGAGCAATTAGCAATATGCAATTGAAATTGTGCAGTCTCCAACCAGGGCCGCAGCTTATTCTTAAGCGCACAACTCGCTTGATTTTCGCCATCTAATTATTTAAATCGTCAAGACAGCTTTACAAAAATCAACCCTTCATAACCTGGATATTAAGAACAAAGTAAACAGGGTAGGGTTTCTATCATCAAGAGAAATTTAGGGCCTGTCGGTCGCAATAAACAGAGATCCAGCAGACGAGGCCTTATGGAGGAATTATTTTATGAAACGACTGCGGATGTTGCTGATTACCACCGCTTTGACCGTTGGAGGCTCGGCCTTTGCCGGTGCGCAGGCCCAGCAGACCGTGCCTTATCAGAACCAGGGCTGGGGCTATCAGAATCAGAATCCCAACTGGGGCTACCAGGATCGTGATCGTGACCGCGATCATGACTGGGATCGTGACAGAGATCGGGATCGCGATCATGACCGCGATCGCGACAGAGACCGTGACCGAGACAGAGATCGTGACTGGCGTAACCGCAATCGCAACGGAAACTATGGCGGCTCTCGCAATGGCAATTACGGCTATGGTGCAGCCCGCCAGTATGGCTATCAGGATGGCGTCAACGACGGCGCGAACGACCGCCGCAGCGGACACAGCTTCCGTCCTACCCAGGACAGCAACTACAAACATGCTGACCGGGGCTACAGCTCAAATTATGGCGACAAGAACTCGTACAAATCCGAATACCGCCAGGCGTATTCGCAAGGCTACCAGCAGGGCTACAACGGCAACGGCGGCTATGGTAACAACGGCAACCGTGGCGGCGGATGGTGGCACCGCTAATCGAAGTTAAACAACGCGCGTAACAAGCAGACACGGCGGAACAAACAGAGCATGTTCCGCCGTTTTGCTTTTGGTTAGCTGCCTTCGCGTCCTTCGCGGTGAAAATTCGAATTACCGCTTACTGCTTGGGAATCACCGGCAGCACGATATTCGAGGGGTGTTCAGCATCGTGGTAGATCGTGTTAGTCGCTACAGCAGTTTTCGTGTTCTGGTTAAGCGGCTCACCCGTATTCGGATTCACATCAAAGCGTGGGAAATTGCTGCTGGAAATATCTACGCGAATGCGGTGACCTTTGGCAAGCAAGATTGAGGTGGGATAAAGCTCAATGCGGAATTTGTAGATCTGGCCGGGCTTCATCAGCGTGGCTTTTTCCAGCGAGTCGCGGTAGCGGGCGCGGACAATGCTGTCGCCGATATTGAGTTTCACCCCGTCAGGAAAATCTTTGCTGGGCGGATACACATCCACCAGCTTGGCGGTGAAATCCGTATCCGGAGCGCTGGAAGAAGCCCATAGCGTGACTACCAGCGGCCCTGTGACTTCCATGTCTTCCTTGAGCGGTTCGCTCTGAAATACCAGCACGTCACTGCGCTTCGATAGCGACTGCTGGTCTTTGCAGCCCAGCACTTCCGGACGGCAATGCTGGTCAAAGGCTCCGGCTTCCATTGCTCCCATCTGCGAAGAAACGTTGCCGCCAATGGAAGGTGCCGGGTTCTTCGGATCGAATTTATATTGCGAAGGCTTTCCCGCTCTAGGTTTTTCCGTTCCCAGGCTATGGTCGGCATGCAGATAGTACGGAGTATCCACAGCGCGCTTCAGCGGCCATTCCCTTTCCGTACGCCAGTGGCCGCCGACGAACAAGCGGCCTTCAGGTGTCTTGTGTCCATCGCCGCCACCCATCACGAAGATGCGCACCGGGCCTTCTTTCTCAACTCCGTTCTGAATGCCTTTGAGCCAGCGGTCCATCCATGCGAGTTCCAACTGCGAGATGTCCACTTTGGCCTCCGGCCCAAATTCAGCTTCACCGGCAAAACTCTGTCCCAGTCCGGTGTGCGTCCACGGTCCCATGGTGAGGTGCTGCGGACTCTTCTTGGTGCGGGCCAGATTGGTGTAATTCACATTGGCAGTATTAATGTCCCACGAGTCATACCAGCCGCTCACGTGATGCATAGGAATATCTTTGTGCTCCTGCAGGTGATTCAGTACATCGACGCCAATATTTTTCCAGTAGGCATCATAGTCGCCATGAGACATGATCTCCGCCAACTCCGAATCATAGTCTGGCGCAAGCCGTAGCGGGGTAGTCCCCGGACGAAAAGGCGGCGCCATCATGTACTGCTTATAGTTCCTGGCATTCTGAGCCAGAGCGCGCTGTGTTTCTTCATCGCCGGGATAGTATGCCGGGTACTGAGGACTATCCACCGGGTTGCCGATGGTGAACAGCCAGGTAAAGAAACGCAATTCAAACGCGCCATTATGGCGCAGGCCATATCTGCCGACATTGGTTGCTGCAACCAATGGGACAAGAGCTTTCAGCGCCGGTGGATGCGCCAACGCCATTGCATGCTGTGTGCCGCCATCGTAGGAACCTCCCAGCATGCCAATGCTGCCATCACTCCAGGGCTGCGCCGCGATCCATGCTGCGGTGTCAAAGCCATCGGCGGGATCATCGCGGAAAAACCGCCAGTGCCCTTCCGAACCGTAGCGGCCGCGGATACTCTGCACAATAAACACGTAGCCTCGCGGCACAAAGAAGGCAGCATTCGCGCGGTCCTGAAACGCCCTGGTATAGGGTGTGCGCACCAGCAACACAGGAAAGCGTCCCTCAGCGGGTTTGCCATTCTGCGCCGGACGATAAATGTCAGCCACCAGCTTCACGCCATCGCGCATGGGAACCATGACATTTTTCGTAGCCTGAACTTCATACTGCGGCTGGGACTGCGCCTGGGCGAGAGCAGCGAACGCGACGCAAAACAGAACAACCTGTGCCGCCAATCTGCGGGGAGAAAAACTGATCTTCAGCATCGGCAAAAACTAACAGGTGAAAAGAGAGATGACAAGAGCAGCAGCACAATCTGACACTGAGACACTGAGGAACACGGAGAACAACATAATTCAGATCTGTGTCTGTCTGTGTTTGTCAGTGGTAAAGGTTTTGCCAGTTGCTAATTGCTAGCTGCTATTTGGTTTATCTCGTCGGATCAATCGCCAGACCTATGACCAGAGGCGGTGCACCGGGAATATCCATATCGAGCCCGGTATGAGGTCCGGCAATGGTCCGCCTGGGACTAAGCATTCCTGTGGCTGTAGCGATGTTGCTGAAGACCTCAACGCCTCCATCGGTCACATAGAGTTCCCCCGCAGGAGACACTGCCGCCTGTCCGATAGTTCCGGGAATAACCCCGGATGCTGATGGAGCCACGTTGCCATTCGCAGTAGCTGCATTGGCAAAAACAAAGAAGTTTTGCTGTCCAGGGGCGCTGCAGACAATCAATCGCCCTGAACTATCCAGCGCCAACGGTCCCGGCGATACGAATTGTGTGCGGTCCCCGCTGATCGTGCGGTCGGGAACCACCGCGCCGTTCAGGGTGCTGGCGTGATCGAAGATGTCAACAGCGTGCGTACCTGCATCTGAAACGAACAAGCGGTCATTGACCGGATCGAGGAACAGACCAGTTGGCTTAAACCCTGTATTGATTACATGCGATGGCGGAACATTACCGTTAATGCTTGATGCCAGGGCAATCGCATGAAAAAATTATGTGAGGCCGAAGAGTTCAGCTCTATAAGCATCGCTAGTGGCTGCGATTAGCCGTCTGGCCTTGATGCCTCCCTTGCGTTTCACAGGATCCAGACGGATTAGGTTGAGAGTGATATGTTTGAGCACTGCAAGGTTATGGGCTGCATGACCGGTGCGGGCACGCATTTGATCGTCTTGGAAGATCACATCCATACACCAGTGCAAGCGATTCTCAATCGACCAGTGAGCGCGTACCGCTTGACCGATGCGTTGGGCGTCAGGGGCTAAACTGCTGATGTAAACTCGCCGTTCCCGCGTGGTCTTGTCTTGGATGGAGCGCTCCGAGTCGATCACGACAAAGGATTTCAATGCTGGCCACTGTTGCGGTTTGTACAGACAGTCCAGTTGAGCAAAGGCATAGCAACGACGGGTCTCCAGCCGTCCGTGGCCTTTTTCTACGATTTCCCAGAAGGAGTGCGGGGTGTGCTGCGGCTGGGCTTCAAAAGCGGCCATAAAGTCCTGGATGGATTCGGCCAATTTCGGCTGATTATCTTTGACTGCCAGTACGTAGTCGGCTCCACGGTCGCATACCGCTTGCGCGATGTTAGCTTGGGTGCCCATGGCATCGATGGTGACAATGCACCCGTTGAGGGCTAAGGCCGAGAGCAATTCCGGAATGGCGGTCTTTTCCTTGGATTTTTCTGCTGTGGCCTGCTGCCCTAATACCAATCCAGCCCCCGCAGCAAAAGCCGAGACCAGATGCAGAGCGGTAGCATCTACCCTACCCGAACGACGACTCGTCTTGCCGTCCACCGCCACTACCTCCGCTCCCAGCACCGGTAAGATTCCGCTGACCCAACGCCGGAAAGCGGCCTCAAAGGCTTTTGCATCAATGAGTCCAAAGAGCCGCCCAAACGTATCATGCGAAGGGATGCCGTTGGCTAACCGCAGATATTTCCGGAGCCACTCGATCTTTTCCTTGGCCCACAGCTCAATCTCCACGAAGGTATCCGCCCCCACCAACACCGCATTGACCGCCACCACCAGCAACTCCACCAGATCGTGCTCTACCTTCCAGGCTTGCCGGGGATCGGGAATGGTTACAAAAACATCCGCCAATCGCAACTTGCTTTCTGTCTGCATGGATAGTCCTCCCAAGCAGACAGATACTTCACTCCTCCCGGTACTGAGAATAACTTCTTAGGCTCCCCTGCAAACCTCCCTTTTTTCATGCGATTGCCCTGTGCTTGATGCTGAAGCAAACACCAGGATAGCTGAAATGGTGGTAACGTAGAAAAGATCGCGTGGGTTATCGAGCGCTGCGCTGATAAAGCCGCTCAACAGGGGGAGACTTGTGGCTGGCCCCACAACCACCCGGTCAGGCGCAATATTACCGTTGCGCGTGCTTGCATTGTTGAAGATTACGATATCGGCATCGGCCAGGCTGAAGGTGTAAAGGCGGTCATTCACCGTGTCATCCAGCAAAGCGATGGGCGCATGCAATGAAGTCGAAGTAATTTTCGCCTTCGCGGTTACATCTCCATTGTCGCCCATGCCAAAACGATAGATGGTGCTGTGGAGACCATTGGCCACAAAGATCTGGCCAGTGCTCGGCGTCGGGGGTAGTAGCGGCGGGTTGAATTGTCCTCCCCCGCCGCATCCACAGATTGCTGCTAGTAGAACCAGCACTGACAAAAAAAGGACGGATCGAATAGCCTCAGCCGTTCTCATACTTACTCCTTACGGCCAATCAACTCATCGTATTCTGGAATTTTCGCATAACAGCGTTCATCTATGCATCTGCGGCAACCAAGAAGGTTCATTCGAGTAAATTCGTGCGATTCGCGTTATTCGCGGCTTCTTCACTTATATCCGTTCGCTACCCCGCTCCGGATGAGACAAAGCCGGTTGAGGATGATGCGCGTTTGTTCGGTCACCCACACGCAGGCGGAAGCGGTCGAGATAGAGATACACCACAGGCGCAGAAATGCTACGTCTGCCATGCAATATCAGAGAGTTCTTGCGATGCATTTTTGTTGAAATTTCCTGATGTTTTATGGGGCAAATTACTTCGGGGGTCTTCACTCCGCACCACAGACACTTCCGAGAACGGTATTGAGACGCTTCGTTCAGCTTATCCTTCCACAATTGTGGCAGTGCTAATTCGCCTGGGTTTTTCAGCTCGGCACATCCAGACAAGCAGCAGGGCAATCGTACCTGGAATGGTCTGCAATACTAACGGGCCACCACTCTTTAACGTCACTCCGCCAAAGATTCCGGCAACTATGACGCAGACAAGAAAAAATAATTTGATCTGGACGCGGTTCCCCGCTCCAAGCAGCCCCCAGATTATGCCGGCGGCGATGAAGGCGTTGTAAAGACCCGCATTGGCAACAATCGGGGCTGCCTGGACCGCAACATCGGCTCCGAATAAATTGCTGACTCGGCCATAGATGATTGGGTTCTTCCAGAAAAACATCTCGGTGATGGCAATTCCTACCTGTACCAGAGCAACAAGTCCCAAAGCTAAGTTCCCGAATTTATGTAAGGCATTCATTTCTAAATCCATGTTTCTAGCAAGTTGGTTTCAACTTGCAGTGATAACTCTGCCGCAGTTTAATCAGGTTGAAAAGTAAATTACTGTAAGGACTCACAACCAGAGCGCCCGTGGACGGGTGCCGCGCGCGCCTGGTTGTGCAACTCTACGCTGGGAGTGCCTGGGACCTGGGTACCGGCACTCTGTGTTTTACTGGGGTGGCGCAGTACTCATCGAACAGCCTGGCCCCGGCGGTCGCAACGATCAGTTTCTATCTAAGCCTTGTATGGTATGACTACAATCGCTCGCGGGCGAAAGCTTTAAAGTCTTCGTCCGCATCTCCAAGCTTGTGGCAATTCTTGTTCTTATGGAAGTAAGTTACGTTTATCTCCGGATAGAATAAGGTAGGTTACCTATGTCCGCTCTTGGACTATAATAAAGGAGCTTTGATTGGAGAGCTTTCATGCCGACTTGCCCAAATCTGTCCGGCGATAGCTCCGAGGGGAAGCACCCGAAACCACCTGAAATAGTTGAGCAATTAGAACGAATCCTCGCGCACCGTCTTTTTCATAGGGCTCTCCGTCACAGTAATTTTCTGCGTTTTACAGTCGAGAGTGTTCTTGCCGGTCGGGGAGAAGAACTGACGGAAAAAATAATAGGCCCTAAAATATTCCCGCGTAAAGACTACGATCCCATAATACATAACATCGTCCGCGTTGAGGCAATCCGCTTGCGCGGTAAGCTGGCGGAGTATTACCAGGGTAGCGGCCAAGCAGATCCGGTGATGATTGAACTCCCCAGAGGCGGCTATGTGCCGCGATTCATCTGGCGGGAACTAACGACAGTACCGCAAGCTTCTTCAATCACGCACAGCAATTCAGTGGGACGCGAAAAAGAACAGAACAGCCTGCGTGCGGCGTTCGCATCCGTCTCCAATGGAATTGGCCAGATGCTTACGGTTTCCGGAGAAGCGGGCATTGGCAAGACCACCGTGATCGAGAATTTTCTTGCTGAAATTGAAGGGCAAACCGCGGCAGTGTGGGTAGCCCGCGGGCGCTGTTCTGAACGTCTTGCCGAAACCGATGCTTTTGCCCCAATCCTCGAAGCCCTGGACGACCTGCGGCACGGCCAATCCAGGAACGATGTAATTGAAGTTCTGAAAAGATCAGCCCCTGCGTGGCACCTCCAGATTTCACCGGATATGAATGTGTCCGGGCGGGCGCCGGCGAAGGAGAGCAAGCTCACGTCTCACGAGCGTATGCGGCGGGAATTCGTCTATTTTCTCCAGGAGTTGGCAGCGATTCGGCCTGTCATCCTGTTTCTTGATGATTTGCACTGGGCCGACGCATCCACTTGTGATCTGTTGGCATATCTGGGGACACGGATGCGGAACATGCGCATTCTGGTGCTCACGACCTACCGGCCCACTTCAATCCTGCTGAGTAAACACCCCTTCTTTCCTTTGAGGTTCGACCTCGAACGCCGGGGCTTATGCCGGGAACTGGTGCTTTCTTTTCTAAGCCCCTCGGATATAAAGACCTACATTTCCGCAGAATTTCCGCAGAACTTATTCCCGAAGGAATTCATCAAGGTGGTATACGACAGAACCGAAGGCAACCCGCTATTTATGGCGGACATGCTGCGCTTTTTGCGAGACCGGGGGATAGCAGCAAAGCAAGACGGCTCCTGGAGGCTCATGCGGTCTATGAGTGAAGTACGCCAAATCATCCCGGACAGCATTCAAATCATGATCCAGCTTAAGATTCAGCGGCTTCATCAGGAGGAGCGCCGCATATTAAGGTGCGCGGCAGTGCAGGGAGAGCAATTTGACTCGGCAGTAATCGCACAGATGCTTTCCAGAGACCCGGTGGAGATAGAGGACCGCCTTCAGCAACTGGAGGCAGTCCATAATTTTGTTCATACCTTGGCGGAAACGGAGTTTCCGAATGGCATCTTCTCAGTCCGCTATCAGTTTATCCATGTGTTTTATCAGAACGCGCTTTATGCTTCATTGACGGCTGCAGCGCGCGCGTCTCTGAGCCTCGATGCTGCGCGAGTGCTGGCGAACCTGTCGGGTGACAACTCGCGCCCGGTTGCGGCAGACCTGGCAGTGCTGTTCGAAGCGGGACGCGACCATGCCAATGCCGCACATTACTTCCTGCAAGCGGCCCGAAATGCTGCGCGTGTCTTCGCATACGTGGAAACAATCATGCTTTGCGAACGCGGCCTCCGCGCTCTCGCATTTCTCCCGGAAACACGGGAACGCGATGCCCAGGAGCTGATGTTTTCACTCACATTAGGCATGGCTTTGATGATCGCCCGGGGATATGGCGCTCCCGAAGTTGAAAAGACATACCGGCGCTCCAAGGAACTCTGCCTTAAGTTGAACGAGACTCGCCGGCTCTCGCCTGTTCTCTGGGGCCTCCATACGTGTGCCGTAAATACGGGTAACCTGGCACACGCGTTGGAAGTCGCAAAGGAAATGAATACGGCAGCGAAAGCATCCACTGAACCGTCCGCGCTCATCCAGTCGCTCCATGCCCTGGGAACGACTTTTGCATTCATGGGAGAGTTAGGAGAAGCCCGTAATGCATTCGAGCAGATTTTCTCCACTTACCCGGTAAACCAGCACGTATTTCACGGTTCGCTTTATGTGCTTGATTGGTGCGTGACCTCGCTCAGCATGTGGGCACGACTACTGGTAATCATGGGATATCCGGACCAGGCGCTCGAGAAAGCATCTGCCTCAGTCGAGCTTGCGGAACGTCTGGCGCATCCCCCTAGTTTGGCCTATGCGACTTTCTGGGTAGGTTGGATCCATCACACCTGCGGTGAATACCTCGAAAGCTGCCGGCATCTGGAACTGGCTATGGCTTTGGCGCATGAGCACAGTCTGATGCAAATTCTGGAATGGGCACGACTAGTAAGGGGCTCATCACTGACGCATCTGGGCCGGGCAGCCGAAGGCATCTCTGAGATCCGCAAAAGTCTCGATTGTCAACTTACGATGCGTTCACTGCTTGAACGGTCTTATTGTCTCACCCTGCTCGCAGAGGCGTTACACGCTGAAGGAGCCTGCGAAGAAGCCCTCAGTTTATGTGACAAGGCCCTCGACTTCGCGCAGCGTACAGAGGGCCGCTGTTACGAGGCTGAAACCCATCGGGTGCGCGGGGAAGCACTGTTCTCCATTGGCAAGAACACTCACATGGCTGAGGCCAGAGGCGAATTCAACCGCGCTCTCCAATTGGCTGGAAAGACGCAGTCCCGGTTGCTGGAATTGCGGGCAAGTATCAGTTACTTTCGCCTGAGTTGCCAGTCTGGCGATGCAGTGGACGGACGAGCGGTACTAACCAGGGTGGCAGGATGGTTCACTGAAGGAAACAACTCACCAGTGCTGCAAGAAGCGCATAAGTTACTTGCCAGCAGAACGACACCCCGAAGGTAGGCCTACAACAACTCTTCATTGCGCTTCTTGAAAAAGCGCTACCTCAACGACGTAACTTACTTCCATACAAAAGCGAGTTGTCGCAAACTTCTGAATGCGGACGAGAAGTTTTAAAGCCTCCGCATTCAAGAAGGGAAGTAAGCAATGAACCTGTTTGTAGCTACAATCCAAATGTGGATACTTGGCGCCCTTTTGTCCTTTAGTTGGACGGCACAAGTATCTGATGCTCCCGCACTCATCACCACCCCAAATTCGTTAAACCACGCAGGACTTATCAAGCTCGCCATTACCCCACAGGTTGCTCCGATCTACTCGATTACTAAAGGGGTAATCTACGGAGTTGGACCGAACAATGACTTGCTCTGGTATCGCCACGACGGTCGGACGGATGGGTCTTTCAGATGGCCTTTCAGCCAGGGTAAACAGGTTGGCGTCGGCTGGGTTTTCAAGCACTTGTTTTCCGGTGGTAACGGCATCATCTATGGCATTAAAGAAAATGGCGACCTGTTGTGGTATCGCCACGAGGGCCGCGCGGATGGGTCTTTCAGATGGCCTTTTAGCGAAGGCAAGACGGTTGGCATTTGGATGGGGAACATTTCGGCATGTATTCTCCGGTGGTGATGGCATTATTTATGCCATTACGGAGAACGGTGATCTGCTGTGGTATCGCCACGAGGGCCGCTACGATGGCACATTCCGGTGGGAATTCAGTGAAGGCAAAAAAGTTGGGATTGGTTGGAACATGTTCCAGAATGTGTTCTCCGGTGGTGACGGCGTTATCTATGGCATAACCTACAGCGGTGATCTGCTGTGGTATCGCCACGAGGGTCGCTACGATGGCACATTCCGGTGGGCCTTCAGCGAGGGCAAGAAGGTCGGCATCGGCTGGGGAGTGTTCCAGAATGTGTTCTCGGGTGGTGACGGCATCATTTATGCCATTACGGAGAACGGCGACCTGATGTGGTATTGCCACGAGGGCCGCAACGATGGCACATTCCGGTGGACTTTCAGCGAAGGTAAAAAGGTTGGTGTTGGCTGGGTACCATCGAACATCCGACAGGTATTTGGAGATTAGCCAGGCGGCACAACTGCTGTTCAACTATCAGTGAGTTGTGCCTGCTTTATCAATAACCGAGAGCCTAAAGAGAAAGCTCTTCTCGGAGGAGATGTATAAATGAAACACGACGGTGTAAGTGTGGCGGCCATGATTGTTCTTGCTTCATTTGTTATTGACAGGACAAAAGCCGGGGGCCTATTCCTGCTGGCAGGCCTTGATTACTGGCAGAAGAGATTTCCGGAACCTGCCACTTTGAAAGATCATAAGAAGCGAGCGCACGCAATACGAGCGCAGAAAACAGTAGAGTTCTGCGCTGCCGGTGCGCTGGCACTTGTTATCATCCTGGTTTTTCCGGACCTGCGTTTTTTGCAAGCTCTTGGGAGCAATGCCGGAGGAATCATGGACTTTGCTTTTACCTGGCTTGCGCTGACCACGGGCGCTGATCAGTTAGGCGATCTCCTTAAGGGGAGCTCTAAATCCGAACAAGCTGATCCAAAGCTCCTGCAAATTACAGGCGACTTACGCCTCATCGGTGATGAAACTAAGGGAACTATCAAACTTGCTCCTTTGGGGCACGCTGCCGGATTCGACAAATGACAACCCAGCAACTGCGCTTCGAGATGGCTATTCCGGCCCCGCAAGCACCGCATCGGGACTTTCGAAAAGCAGGCGGGGCACTGTTGTTGTTAGTCTTTGCGACTCTGGCATGGCATCTGCCGAAGTTTACGGTGGCTCCTGCTGCGCTCGATTACGGTAATACGCGAGTAGGGGGCGGCAGCACCCTTCGTCCGTTGATGCTGACGAACCGAACCTCCGTTGAAATTCACCCAATCATTAAAATTATTGGAGAAGCGACCTCTGATTTCGACTACGAAAGACAAAACTGCACTGGTATTAATACGGGAGAAACCTGTCAGCTTCCCGTAGAGTTTCGTCCTCGTGCACCTGGTCTCAGACGCGCACGCCTGGTAATTGATTTCGGCTCAGGCGAGAGTACTGCAGTGGAATTGACGGGGACCGGGTTCAGGACCACCATACAGATAAGGCCGTCTGACCTGGATTTCGGACGCCTTCCACTCGGTCAGAGTTCGGACGTAAAGCCAGTGACGATCGAGGGAGAAGAGTGGTTTCACATCCGCGCCGTGTCAGTACAAGGTCCCGCAGCGGGAGAATTCAAGGTCAACGCCGCCGCATGTATTCAGAATACAAATGAATTAAAGAGATGCGAGATTAGTGTACAGTCCCAGCCGCATACTGCAGGCCTGCACGAAGCTGTAATTAAGATTGATGATGGAGTGGGAGATTCACATGCAGTACTGCTTCACAGCGCTGGGGCCTTTCCATCGTCAAAATCCCCGTCGCCTACCAAATCGCCACAAGCCAACCACACCCCAGTTCTAAAACCGGCATCGATCCGCATCGACCCGATGGTTCTTGATTTCAGTTCACAGCCCAGACGATCACACCAAGTGTCTATCTGGAATGATGGCCAGGAACCATTACAAATAAAGAGAGTCCAGGTGCTGGAGGCAGGCTGTGATAGGTTTGCGGTCCAGGGTAATGCCTGCACAGCTTTGCCAGCCGGGGCCAGTTGCCTGATCACGGTGGGATTTAATTCCAGGAATTTAGGAAACACCCTTAATTGTAGCGCCAGTTTACAAGTGGAACACGATGCCCAGAACATTGGTACGCCCCAAAACATTGGCCTGCAGTGGAACAAAGCAAATGAACCGCGGCCTCACGTTACGGTCATACCAGATTCACTCAATTTTTACGGTTCGCTTACCCAGAACAGACTTACAGACATTCCTCCCCAGATGGTCACCATCCGTAATGACGGCCAGGTTGAATTCACAGATTTATCTTTGCTGCTGCGTACATCGGACGGAATGAGAGTAGCGCATTTTCAGCAGACCTCTCATTGCCGCCATTTGCAGGTCAATGAGGAGTGCCAGGCGCAGGTGAGCTTCTCTGCAAGCACTGCAGGGGCCTATACAGCAAAGCTTTATGTACTTCAATCAATGGTCAAGACGATGGCGGTGGTCCAGGTGAATGCCACAGTCAAAGCGCCGATATCTGGAGTTACCACATCACAGCAATCTATCATTCATGACAATGCTAAAACTTCTGGTACACCCAATATACAAAAGCCAGCTGTTTCAAATGACTCCAAAATGTTGGGAGTTTTCGCACCAAAAACTGGCGTCACTAGCACATCTCAAAAAATCGAGGGGCCCACAACACAAAAGGTCGCCCTGCCAGCGACCAAATTCCGGACTCGCAAACCAAAAACGCCACCTGCCGATCCAATTGTCAGGTAACGAAATCTAATTGATGGTCAGATATAAAGAACACGCGCCTTATGTACAGCGTTTATAGCGATTCCTGAATTGCTGTAGCCCATAATGAACCTGTGAGCCGCGCAAGAGCGCGTCTCAGAGACGGTGCAGTGCACCGTCTCTACGCCTTGGTTCGTTCTGTTGGGCTACAGCTTTGCTGTAACTGCTCTAGATTTGCCTCTTAATAGGTAGATCAGCACTTCAGATTGGACCGGATTCATCGTTCCCGCTCTTGGAAGATTCCATCTCAATGCCGTTCAATGAGACATATCCACTATAGCGTTCTCCCACCCCGCTCCGGATGAGACAAAGCCGGTTGAGGATGATGCGCCTTTGTTCGGTCACCCACACGCAAACGGAAGCGATCAAGGTAGAGATAAACCACCGGCGTGGTAAATAGCGTGAGCGCCTGGCTTACGATCAGGCCGCCTACGATGGCGATGCCCAGCGGGCGGCGCAGCTCTGATCCGGTGCCGGTGCCTAATGCCAGCGGCAGGCCGCCCAGCAACGCGGCCATGGTAGTCATCATGATCGGACGGAAACGCAGCATACAGGCCTTGAAGATAGCTTCTTCAGGAGACATGTTTTCCCGGCGTTCGGCTTCCAGCGCGAAATCAATCATCAAGATGGCATTCTTCTTGACAATGCCAATGAGCAGGATAATCCCGATCACGGCAATTACATTGAGATCCGATCCCGTAATCAGCAGCGCCAGCAACGCCCCCACACCGGCGGAAGGCAGCGTGGAAAGAATAGTGATGGGATGAATCAAACTCTCGTAGAGCACTCCCAGCACGATATACACGGTAATCAGCGCCGTGAGAATCAAGATCGGTTCTTTCGAAAGCGACTCCTGGAAGGCAGCCGCCGATCCCTGGAACCCGCCATGCACGGAAGAAGGAACGCCAATCTGGCGCATGGCTGTCTCAATCACCTTGGTCGCCTGTCCCAGCGCAAGTCCCGGAGCAAGATTGAATGAGAGCGTGACCGAAGGAAAAATTCCCTGGTGGTTGACCTGCAGTGCCGTGAATGAAGGCGCAAAGCGGGCGAAGGCCGAGAGTGGCACTACGGCTCCGTTCGATGACTTTACATAAGTGGTTTTAAGCGCATCCGGGCCGCGCTGGAATTCAGGAGCCACCTCCATGATCACGTGGTACTGGTTCAGTGACCGGTACATCACCGAGACCTGCCGCTGGCCAAAATAATCTCCCAGTGCCTGGTCCACCTGGGCTGCCGTAATTCCCAGGCGGGCGGCGGTTTCGCGGTCAACGATCACCTGCGCCTCCAGGCCGTGCTCCTGCTGGTCGGTATTCACGTCGCGCAATTCCGGCAACGTGCGCAGTTTTTCATAGATGCGCGGGGCCCACTGTCTCAGGTCGGTCAGATTTTCCGATTGCAGCGTGTATTGAAATTGCGCATTGCTCTGCCGTCCGCCAATCTGCAATTCCTGCGTAGCCTGCATGAACAACGTAGCTCCCGGCACTACCGAGAGTTTCGGACGCAGGCGGTTCACCACCTGGTCGGCAGTTACTTTGCGCTCCTGCAGCGGCTTGAGGGTTACGAACATGCGTCCACCGCCGCCGCCCGGTCCGCTGCCGCCGGCAAAGCCCACCACTGTAGAAACCGCCGGGTCCTGCTGCACGATATTGACGAAGCGGGTCATCTTTTCTTTCAGCGCTGGGAAAGAAGTATCCTGATCCGCCTGCACTCCGCCGCCCAGCCGTCCCGTATCCTGCTGCGGGAAAAATCCCTTGGGAATAATGATGTAGAGATACACGCTGAGGCACGCCGTTCCAATGGTGAGCAGCAGCACCAGCATCTGGTGGCGCAGTACCCAGCCCAGGCTTCCCCTGTAGATCTTGAGTATCCACTCAAAAACCCACTCGCTGCCGCTATAGAACCAGCCGTGCTTTTCCTCCTGGATCGGCCGCAGGAACTTTGCGCACATCATGGGAGTGGCTGTGAGCGAAACCAGCAGCGAGACCGCAATCGTGGTGCTCAGCACCACCGCGAACTCGCGGAACAACCGGCCTACCAGCCCCGCCATAAACAATATGGGAATGAACACCGCAATCAGCGAGGTGCTCATCGAGAGCACCGTGAAGCCTATCTCCCGCGCACCTCGAAAAGCCGCGCTCACCGGATCCATGCCCTGCTCGAGATAACG
>Ga0066662_10000334_pt1 | contig 20821 bp, 16 predicted proteins | sample GraSoiAngelo_111_FD_133939 | JGI IMG/M metagenome (GOLD analysis project Ga0066662, IMG submission 133939) | Grasslands soil microbial communities from the Angelo Coastal Reserve, California, USA - 14_0903_12_40cm | ecosystem: Environmental > Terrestrial > Soil > Grasslands | place: USA...
CCCATTGCTCGACCTGGTCGCGGTCGGTCTCGATGTCCTCGCGGAAGCGCTCGAGATCCTCACGCAGGCGGCCGCGGGCGATGTCGAGCCAGGTGCTCCGGCGGTCGTGGTCGAAGTCGACGCCGCACAGCTCGAGCAGGTCGTCGCCCAGCTCCTCCAGCACCAGCGCGTCGACGAAGCGCCGGGCCTCGTCCCAGTCCGGCGCCTGGCCAGGCTCCAGGGACACGAGCTCGATGGAGAGGCCGCTCGCCCGGGCTCGGGCGACGGCAGGCGGGGTGGACTCGTCCCGGTCGATCGAGTGCTCGAGCTGGTGATCGGGAAGAGAGTCGACCTCGCTGTAGTCTCGTTCGGCAACGTACTCGGTGAATGCCTGCCCATCGTCATCGCGCGCGAGGCGCTCCTCCACGACCGTCCAGCTGACCGGCGAGCGGCCGGCCATCGTCGTCAGCTGGTGGCCCGTCGCCGGCGCATCCGCCCGGTGCCGGCGCATCGCGCCGGACTCCTCACGGCCGTCCGGGTGGCGCAGGGTCAGCCGGTAGCGGGCGGGCACGGCGAAGGCCCGCGTGCCGTCGAGGCGCTCGACCAGCCAGTGGCGGCCGCTCAGCTCCACCACCGACCCGGGGTGCAGCTCGGCATCGGCCAGGTAGGGATACGTCCGCTCACGCCCGTCGCCGCTTCGCACGGCCAGCTCGTACGAGGTGCTCACGTCTGGATTAATGCCACGGTTTCGCCGGATCGGTCATGTCGGCGCGATGAGTTGGTGCGGCGCGGCCGGTCTCAACGTACGACCACCGACTGGAGAGGGACGACATGCCGAAGGTGACCGCATCGATCACGATGTCCGTCGACGGGTACATCACCGGCCCCGAGGACGGCCCCGGCAAGGGGCTCGGGGAGGGCGGCGAGCGGCTTCACTACTGGGTGTTCGGCGGCCCGTGGAGCTATGACGACGAGTCGCGCGGCGAGCTGTCCGGCGAGGATGCCGAGTGGCTGCAGGAGGTGGTCAGCGGCGTCGGTGCCGTGATCGGGGGACGCTGGACGTACGAGGCAGCCCGGCATTGGGGCGACCGTAATCCATGGGGGCTCCCGTTCTTCATCGTCACGCACAGGCCGGAGGAGCAGCCGCCGGGCGGTGATTTCCGGTTCGTGAACGGCGTCGAGCAGGCCGTCGACCGGGCGCGCGACGCGGCCGCCGGCAAGGACGTCACCATCATGGGCGGCGCGGACGTGCTGCGTCAGGCGCTCGCGGCCGGGGTGGTGGAGGAGCTGTGGATCATCATCGCGCCGGTCGTGCTCGGCGGCGGAAAGCGGCTGTTCGAAGGCTTCGACCGGTCGATCGACCTCGAGCAGATGAGCGTGCGGCAGTCGCGCTGGGCGACCTTCATCCAGTACCGCGTGCCCTAGCCCTTGCTGATCTTGAAGTAGCCGGACGGGGCGAAGCCGGCGAGGCGAACCGACAGCGGGCCCGGCTGCCGGTCCTCGTCCTCCGCGCGCTCCTTGCGGGCGACGGCGGCGCGGACGAGGACGCTGCCCAGGTAGCGGGCCGGCTCGGGCGGGAACTTCGGGTGGCGGTCGGCGACGAGGCCGCAGGTCGACCACTCGTCTTCCCTGCCGCGCGCCAGCGAGGCCAGGATCCGCCCGCCCACGCGCGAGGGCCCGACGCCGTTGCCCGAGAAGCCGATGCCGTAGACGATGTGGGGAGACCCCGGCAGATGGCCGAACACCGGCAGGCCGTTCACGCTCCGGTCGACCCAGCCGCTCCACTCATGCTCGACCGGCACGTCGGCGATCATCGGGTAGATGCTGCGCATGCGCCGTGCCGCCTCGGCGGTCTGCGCCCGGTCGAGCTCGAGCCGCGCCATGCGGCCGGCCGGGGCCAGGCGGCCGCCGCCCTTGCCCCACGCGATGCGGCCGTCGCGTGTCGTCCGGTAGTAGTTGACCATCAGGTGGGAGTCCGAGATTGCCTCGCCGCCTGTCCAGCCGATCTCCTCGAGGCGCTCGGGCATCGGAGCCGTGGCGGCGATGTCGCTGCCGAGCGGCACGATCACCCGGCGCAGCTCGCGGACGCCGACGGCCCAGGCGTTGGTGGCGATCACGATGGAGTCGCCGGTGATCTCGCCCCCCGGCGTGCGAACCGCCGCCGGCGAGCGCCGGGTCAGACCGACCATCGGGGAGCCCTCGTAGATGCGGATGCCGCGCTCGAGTGCGACGCGTCGCATGCCGCGCGCGAGCAGCGCGGGCTGCACCGTTGCCGCGTTCGGCTCGAGCACCCCGGCCAGCGTGACGGGCGAGCCGGTGCGGGCGGCGATCTCGTCGTCGCTCAGCCGCCGGAAGGCGTCGAGGCCGTACCGCTCGCAGGCCCGGACGGAGCCCTCCCAGGCGCCGACCTGGGCGCGGGACGTCGCCACCCACAGCCAGCCGCGGTGGACGTAGTGGGCGTCGACGTCGTTCGCCGTGCAGAACGTGCCGATGTCGTGCACCGCGCCGTCGCTCGCCCAGGCCAGGCGCAGGCCCTCCTCCTCGCCGAACATCTCCACCAGGGTCTCCAGCTTGGGCCACCAGGAGAGGACGAAGCCGCCGTTGCGGCCGCTGGCGCCGCCGCCGCAGATGTCTGCCTCGACGATGGCGATGTCCAGGCCGGGCTCTCGGTCGCGAAGCTCCAGTGCAGTCCAGAGCCCGGTGTAGCCGCCGCCCACGATGACGACGTCGGCGGACTCGCGGCCGGTCAGGGGCGGGCAGTCGGATCCGCCCTCCTCGGCGGCAAGGGCATCGCGCAGCCACATCGACCGGTGGCGGGGCTGTGCATCGGTGAGCGGGGCGGTCGTCTCGGTCACTGAGGCTTGAGATGGTGACGAATCCGCACCTCCCGCGCAAGGCCGAACGCCACCACCGAACCGTCACAGCAAAGGGGGCACCTCGTGACGCCCCCGCCACCCTTTACGGGCTCAGAGCCCGGTTCGGCCCGCGTGAGGCGTTCGTGGCAGTTTCGTGGTGGCTCGCGCGGGAGCTGTGCGGAAGGCGTCGCAGATCGGACGGGATTGTCGCGGCGCACGTTGCCGGTGTCTGCGCTGGTCGTGCCGCTATCGCTGCAGCTCCGTTGCGATCGATGCAGGTCTGCGTGTAACAGCGGGCGTTGCCCGCTCGTCACGTCACGCGCGGGCGGCGTACAGCTCGTCGATGGTCGCGCTGAAGCGATCCGCGCAGGTGCGCCGTCGCAGCTTCAAGGTCGCGGTCACCTCGCCGTGCTCCTGCGAGAACTGCCGGTCGAGCACCGCGTGGCGCGCGATCCGCTCCGTCTTTCCGACCCTCGCGTTCACGCGCGCCACCGCCTCGCCGATGCGGCGCTCGAGCTCATCCCGGGGCAGGTCGAGCCGCCGCACCTCGCCCAGGTCGGGCGCGATCAGCGCCACCAGGTAGGGGCGCCGGTCGCCGACCACGAGCGCCTCCGAGATCAGCGGATCCGCGCGAAGCGCGCCCTCCAGCTTCTGGGGCGCGATGTTCTTCCCGCCCGACGTGACGATCAGATCCTTCTTGCGGTCGACGATCCGCAGAAACCCGTCCTGGTCGATCTCGCCGATGTCGCCCGTCCGCAGCCAGCCGTCGGGCGTCAGCACCTCCGCCGTCGCCTCCGGATCGCCGAGATAGCCGGCGAACACCGTCTCCCCCCGCAGCAGCACCTCGCCGCCCTCGTCCAGGCGGGCCTCGATGCCCGGGAGGGGCGGCCCAACGGTCCCGGGCCGCGGGTTCTCCGGCCGGTTGAAGTGCGAGGCGCACGTCGCCTCCGAGAGGCCGTAGCCCTCGACCACCGTCACGCCCGCCGCCTGGAACAGCTCGGCCACGTCGGCCGGTAGCGGCGCGCCGCCCGAGACGCCGATCCGCACCCGCCCGCCCATCCGCTCCCGCACCTTTGCCAGTGCCATCCGGTCGGCGGCCGCGAGCTTCGCACGCCCGAGCGGCCCTGGGCGATGCCCGGGTGCCCGCTCGGCGGCAGCCGTCCGCAGTGCCCAGCGCGCCGCCGCTCGCCGCGCGGGGTCGAGCCGCTCGATGCCGCTTCGCACCTGCGCTGCGACCTGCTCGTAGAACCGCGGCACTCCGGGGACGACGGTCGGTCGCGTGGCCGTCAGCGCCTTCGGCACCGCAATGAAGTCCCTGCAGTAGATGATCGGGACGCCCTCGCTCACGGCCGTGTACTGCATCAGCCGCGCGAAGTTGTGCGCGAGCGGCAGGAACAGCAGCAGCGAGTCGCCGGGCCCGACCACATGCAGGGCGCGCACGGCCTCGGTCATCGCCGTGAAGTTGCGGTGGGTGAGCACGCACGCCTTGGGCGTGCCGGTCGTGCCCGACGTGTAGAGGTAGGTGAGCACGTCCGCCTCCGACACCTCCGCGCTCCGCGCGGCCACCTGCTCCTCCAGGTTCGCAGCGGCACCGCGTCGCTCGAGCTCAGCCAAGGTGCCCTCGCCGTCCCCCTCCATCAGCACGATCTGCGCGGCCGGCCCATCTCCCAGTCGCCGCACGTCGCGCGCCGTCTCCGCGATCAGCATGCGAACCCCGCAGTGCTCGACGATGAACCGCACCTCCTCCGCCGAGGCGGTGGGGTAGATCGGAACGAGCACGGCGCCGATCGACGCCAGTGCGAGATCGCACAGCGTCCACTCCATCCGCGTCCTCGCCAGCAGCGCCACCGGCTCCCCCGCCGAGACGTCTGCGGCCAGGAACCCCGCGGCCAGCGCATCCACGCGCCCGGCCGCCTCATCCCAGCCGACCTCCTCCCAGCCCTCTCGCGTTTGCCGCTGGAAGGCCGGCCCGCCCCGTGCGGCGGCATCGCGCCACAGCGCGCCGATCGTTCGCGCCCGTCCCGCCGGCTTCGCTTCCACATGTCCATTCAACCGCGATCGGCCTGCGCTCGCATCGGGAACACCCCTCGGCGGCACCGATCGTCAGACATCGGACGGCGGGTGGTGTGATGTCCACCGTGCGCTCGCACACGATCTGGCCGAAGCTCCACTGGAAGCACCTTCCTCGCTCCCGTAGAGTCTCGGGCCTTGAGCGGGCGCATCGGCATCGACGTCGGCGGGACCTTCACGGATGCCGTGATCGTTGCCGGCGGCGGCATGCAGATCGCGAAGGTGCGCTCCACCCCGGAGCGCATCGAGCAGGGCTTCATGGACGCGCTGCGTGAGCTGACCGCCCGGGCCGGGACGCGGGCCGCCGACATCGGCTATCTGGCCCACGGATCCACCGTGGCGACCAACGCGATCGTGCAGCGCCGCCTCGCACGAACCGCGCTCATCACCAACGACGGGTTCCGGGACGTGCTCGCGATCGGCACGCAGATGCGGCGGAACGTCTACGACCTGTGGACGCCGGAGCCCGAGCCGATCGTGCCCCGGGCGCTGTGCGTCGGCGTCGGCGGCCGCATCGATGCCCAGGGCCGTGAGATCGCGCCGCTGGACGAGGAGGCTGTTGCCGCGGCTGCCGACATGCTCCGCGAGGAGTCCGTCGAGGCCGTTGCCGTCTCGCTGCTCTTCTCGTTCCTCAACCCCGCCCACGAGCAGCGCATCGGCGAGATCCTCGCCGAGCGGATGCCGGGCGTGCCCGTCTCGCTGTCGTCGCGCGTGGTGCCCGAGTACCGCGAGTACGTGCGCGCGTCCACCACCGCGCTCAACGCGTCGCTGCTCCCGCTGCTCGGCACCTACATCGAGGCCGTGAGCGGTGAGGTGGAGCGCGAAGGCGTGCCGGTGCCCGTCTACCTGATGCAGACCAACGGCGGCGTCACCCCGGCCGACCGCGCGCAGCAGCTGCCCATCGGCCTGGCCGCCTCCGGCCCGGCGGCGGGCGTCACCGGCGGCGCCCGCCTGGCCGGTCTCGTGGGCGAGCAGGCGGCGCTCACCTTCGACATGGGCGGAACCACCGCCGACATCGGCCTCGTGCTGCAAGGGCGCCCGCAGCTGCGCTTCAGCGGCGAGGCGGCCGGCATGCCGGTCAACCTGCCGCAGATCGACGTGCTCGCAATCGGTGCGGGCGGCGGCTCGATCGCCCGCGTCGACGAGTTCGGCGCCCTCCGCGTCGGCCCGGAGAGCGCGGGCGCCGTCCCCGGGCCGGCGGCATACGGCGCCGGCGGCACCGCCGCAACCGTCACCGATGCCCACGTGGTGCTCGGCACGCTGGGTGAGGACGGCGGCCTGGCCGGGGGCATCCCGCTCGACGGCGACCTCGCTCGCCGCGCCGTCGCCGACGGCGTCGCCGGGCCGCTCGGCATGGACGTGGAGACCGCGGCCGAGGCCATCCTCCGCATCGCCAACGCCAACATGGCCAACGCGCTGCGCGTCATGTCGGTCGCCCGCGGGCACGACCCCAGGCGCTTCGCCCTGGTCGCCATCGGCGGCGCCGGGCCGATGCATGCATGCGCGCTTGCGGACGAGCTCGGCATCCCGCGCGTGGTGGTGCCGCGGTACCCGGGCGTGGCGGCCGCCATGGGCCTGCTGGCCACCGATGTGCGACACGACCTCCGGCGCAGCTGGCTGCGGCCGACGGCCGACGTCTCGCCGGAGGCGCTCGACGGGGAGCTGGCTGCGCTCGAGGCGGAGGCCGAGGGGCTGCTCAGCACCTCCTCCGCCGACGCCGCCGGCCATGAGCTGCACTGGGAGGTCGATATGCGCTACCGCGGCCAGGCCTACAACCTGACGGTGCCGCTCGCGGCGCGGCCCGTCACCGAGCGCACGCTGGCCGATGCCGTGGCGGCGTTCGAGGAGGAGCACCGCAGGCTCTACGACTACACGCCGGAGATCACGGCAACCGACATCGTCACGCTCCGGCTGCAGGCGGTCGCCCGCATCCCCGAGATCGACTGGGAGGGGGTGCCGGACGCCGCGCCCGCGCGCGAGGCCGCCACTCGCAGGGTGTGGTCGGCGGGAGCCTGGGCGACCTGGACAGCAGTTGCGCGCAGCTCGCTCGCGGCGGGCGACCGGATCGCGCCCGAGACGATCGTCGAGCAGGAGGACACCACGGTGGTCGTGCCGGCGGGCTGGCACGGCTCGGTCGCCGCGGCCGGCACGCTGCTGCTCGGGCGGGAGGCGGCGTGAGCGCCTCTGCCACCCGGCTTGACCCGGTCACCCAGGAGATCCTGGCGAGCGCCTTCCACCACATCGCCGAGGAGATGGCCGTCGTCGAGTACCGCTCCTCCTACTCGCCGATCATCCGCGAGATGCTCGACTTCAACTGCGGCCTGTTCACGGGCGACGGCCGCATGGTGGCCAACTCGGAGCAGATCCCGGCGCAGCTGGGGCTGATGCAGTTCGCCCTCGAGTCCGTGCGCCGCCGCTGGGGCGACGACATCGCGGCCGGCGACGCGTTCATCACCAATCACCCCTACATGGGCGGCACCCACACGCCCGACCTGCAGGTGTTCACGCCGCTGTTCGTCGACGGCCGGCTGGTCGCCTGGGCGGGCTCGATCGCCCACCACATCGACATCGGCGGGCGCTTCCCGGGCACCGAGAGCGCCCAGTGCACGGAGCTGTTCCAGGAGGGCCTCATCTTCCCGGCCGTGAAGTTCGTCGAGCGCGGCACCCGCGTGCGGGCGGTGTACGACCTGGTCGGGGCAAACGTCCGCGATCCCGCCTCGACGATGGGCGACCTGGACGCACAGCTGGCGGCGTGCCGCCGTGGCATGACGAGGATCGAGGAGCTTGCCGCGACGCACGGCCTGACGACGGTGGTCGAGGGGATGGAGGCGCTGCTGGACTCGACCGCACGCCGGGCGGAGGCGGCCTTCCGCGCCTGGCCGCAGCAGACCGTCGAGGCCGAGGGCTTCCTCGACGACCAGGGCTTCGAGGGCACCCCGCCGGTGCGCGTGCATGCGCGGCTGCACGTCGAGGAGGGCACGCTGGTGGTCGACCTGACCGGCTCCAGCGACCAGATCCCCTCGGGCATGAACGTCCCCATCTCGAGCGCGCACGCCGGCGCCTACTTCGCCGTGCGCTCGTTCCTCGGCCCCGACGTGCCCCAGAACGCGGGGCTCACCAGCCGGGTGCGCGTGCGCACGCGCGAGGGCAGCATCTTCAATCCACGCTTCCCGGCGGCACTGAGCGCACGCCACCTCACGGTGCAGCGACTGGCGGACGTGATCATCGAGGCTCTTGGCCGGCTGCTTCCCGAGCGTGACATCGCGGGCAGCCAGGTCTCGTTCCCAGCGCTCGTGTTCCAGGCCGTCGATCCCCGATCGGGCCGGCTGACGCTGCTTGCCGACATCCTCGGCGGCGGCGGCGGCGCGCGCCGGGACGCGCCTGGCGAGGACGGCATCGACCCCTACACCTCGAACTGCGGGATCCTCCCGGCCGAGATCGCCGAGCTCGAGTACCCGTGGCGGATCGAGCGCACCGAGCTGGTCGAGGGGTCGGGAGGCAGCGGTGCGATGCGCGGCGGCATGGGGCTGCGGCGCGACTACATGCTGCTGGCAGATGTCTCTGACGGCATGTACTACGTCGAGCAGACCGACCCGTCCTACGCGGCGAAGGGCCGCGCGGGCGGCGGGCCGGGGCGGCCGGGCCGGGCGTTCGTCCGGCGCGCGGGCTCCGATGCGGAGGAGCCGCTGCCCGGCAAGGGATACATCCACCTCTACCGCGGCGACGTGCTGTCGCTGGTGGGCGCGGGCGGCGGTGGCTTCGGGGCGGGCGGCAGCGAGCCCCCGCCTGCACCCCCACAGCAGAAGGAGGAGCGATGACCGACGAACCGAGGCCCGCCTCAGGCGGAACCCCCGGCACCGGTGGCACCGGTGGGCGGGGGATGAGCCGCAAGAACTTCCTGCAGGGCACGGTCGGCGCGGGCGTCGGCGGCCTCGTGGTCGGCGGCGCTGTCGGCTACGCAGTCGGCAACAACAACAGCTCGAGCTCGAGCAGCGAGAGCAGCAGCAGCGGGTCGACCAGCAAGGGCACGCTCAAGCTGGGCTCGGCCGTCCCGGTCACCGGGCCCTTCGCCGGCGACGGCAAGGAGATGGTGCGCGGCCAGCAGATGGCCGTCGATGAGCTGAACGCCGCCGGCGGCGTGGCCGGCTACAAGCTCGAGCTGGTGCAGGTCGACACCAAGGATCAGTCGCCCGACGTCATGAAGACGGCGATCCAGAACCTGGTGTCCCAGAAGGTGGCGGCCATCTTCATGCCGTTCTGCTCGTACTCGTCCGTCGAGTTCCCCATCCTCAAGTCGTCCAACATCCCGACCTTCCACGTGAACACCTGGCACGGCAACGTCGACTGGGTGGCGCAGAACAACGCCACGAACATCTTCCAGGGCGACCCCAGCGAGCTGTCGTACGGGTCGGGCATCGTCAGCGTGATGAACTCGCTGATCGCCGACAAGAAGTGGACACCCAGCTCGAAGACGGCCTACGTCGTCACCTCCAACGACCCCTACAGCCTGAACATCGCAAAGAGCTTCCAGTCCGAGGTGCAGAAGGAGGGCTGGAAGGTCGTCGGCTTCGAGGAGTTCACGGTGCCGCAGGCCAACTGGGGCGGCGTGCTGGTCAAGATCCAGGACGCGAACCCCGGCGTCATCGTCTTCTCGGACTACGCGGCGGGGGACGAGGCGGCCTTCATCAAGCAGTTCGCGCAGAACCCGACCAAGTCGCTCGTCTACCAGCAGTACGCGCCGTCGATCCCGCAGTACATCCAGCTGGCGGGCAGCGCGGCCAACGGCGTGATCTGGTCGACGGTGGTCGGGATCCTGCAGCACGATCCGATCGCCCAGCCGTTCATCGATGCGTTCACCAAGAAGTTCGGCGAGGGCCCGGGCTTCTCGAACGCGGGCGATCAGTACGACCTGGTCAAGATCTGGGCGGGCGCGGTCGGGTTCACCGGCGGCAACCCCTACGACTTCGGCCCGATCAACGCGCACATCAAGGCGACGCCGTACCGCGGTGTCTGTGGTGCATACACGTTCGACCGCACCGGGCTGACGTGCATCCCATACCCGGACGACACGCCCGATCCGTCGATCGGCATGCCGCACCTGACGTTCCAGATCCAGAACGGGCAGCAGGTCGCGATCTCGCCGAGCCCGTACACGACCGGGGAGTTCCAGCTCCCGTCCTGGCTGGCATGACCGCGGAGCCCGCGACCGCGCAGCCCGCCCTGGAGGTTCGAGGCGTCTCGAAGCTCTACGGCGGGCTGCGCGCGGTCGCGGACGTGTCGTTCACCGTCGCGCCGGGCGAGGTGCTCGGCATCGCGGGACCCAACGGTGCGGGCAAGACCACGCTGTTCGACACGATCACCGGCCACACGATCGCCTCGGAAGGCGAGATGTTCCTCGGCGGCACGCCGATCCGGGGCACGAAGATCCACCACCGCTGCCGGCTCGGCCTGGCCCGGACGTTCCAGCATCCCGTCGCCGCCGAGACCCTGACGGCGCTCGAGAATACGTACCTCGCGGCCAGCTTCCGGCGCGGCCGGGAGGGGCGGTCGCGCTCGGGCGACGTCGAGGCCGGCCGGGCGGCGCTGCAGCTCGTCGGGCTCGAGCACCACGCCACGACGGTTGCCTCGCTGCTTCCGGTCTACGACCAGAAGCGGCTGATGCTGGCCACCGCGCTTGCCACGAATCCGGCCGTCCTGCTGCTCGACGAGCCGTTCGGCGGCCTGAACCCCAACGAGATCGACGAGACGATCGCGCTGCTTCAGCGCCTTCGCGGCGGCGGCCTGGCGATCGTCTGCATCGAGCACGTGATGCGGGCGCTGGTGGCGCTGGCCGACCGGGTGCTCGTGATGCACCACGGCGCCGAGCTGTTCCTGGGAACGCCGGAGGCGATGATGCGGGACCGCCAGGTGGTGGAGGTCTATCTCGGCGCGTCCGGGGAAGGGGCTGCATGAGCGACCTGCTGCTGGAGGTGCGCGGCCTGCGAGCGGGCTACGACCGGGCTGTGGTGATCCACGACCTCGACCTCGCGGTCGAGCCGGGGCGAACCGCCGTGGTGATCGGGCCGAACGGCCACGGCAAGACCACGATGCTGCGGGCGATCTCCGGGCTCCTGCAGCCGTGGGCCGGTGAGGTGACGCTCGACGGCCGGCGGGTGGATGGCCAGCCGGCCGAGCGGATCGCGGGCCTCGGCGTCGTGCACGTCATGCAGGGCGACGGGCTGTTCGCCGGCATGACCGTCGAGGAGAACCTGCTGATGGGCTCGTTCGTGGGCTCGTCGTGGCGCGGGCGCCGGGAAGCGTTGCGCCGCGTGTACCAGGCGCTTCCCATCGTCCAGGAGAAGCGCGCGCAGAAGGCGCGGACCCTGTCGGGTGGCGAGCGCCGGCTGGTCGGCCTGGGGCGGGGGATGATGCGGCCGGCGCGGCTGATGCTGATCGACGAGCCCTCGCTCGGGCTCGCACCGGTGGCGATCGAGGCGGTGTACGCCGCGCTCGCCGATCTGCGCAAGGAATCGGAGGCGGCAGTGGTGCTGATCGAGGAGAACTTCACCCACGTGGGCGGCATCGCCGACGTCGTCCATGTGCTCGAGGCGGGCGCCATCATCCGGAGCGGCAGCTACGCGGAGCTCTCGACCGACGAGACGATCGTCCAGACATACCTCGGAGCGCTACCGGAGGCCGGCCGATGACCGACATTGTTGCCATTCTTGCAAACGGTTTCATCTACGGGTCGATCTACGGCCTGGTGGCGATCGGCATGACGCTGATCTACGGCACCCTGCGAATCCTCGACATGTCACAGGGCTCGATGGTCATGGCCGGGACGTATGTCGGCTGGTGGGCGCTCGCCGAGCACGGGCTGAACGCTCTCGTGGCCCTCGTGCTGGCGTTCATCGTCACCTTCATCCTGGGAACGGCGACCGAGCTCGTGTCGGTACAGCCGCTCATCAACCGGGCGAAGGAGGTCGACCTCGAGATGGTCACCTTCATCACCACGTTCGCGGTGGCCATCCTGATCACGAACCTGGCGCTCCAGCACTTCGGCCCGTTCCAGAAGAACGTGCCCGTGATCGTGAGCGGGCAGGTCGAGCTGGTCAAAGGGGTCACCATCTCCTACCACGAGCTGACCATGGCGGGGATCTCGATCGTGCTGATGTGCTCGCTGGGGCTGTTCCTTGCCCGTACGCGATGGGGGCTTGCGGTGCGCGCCGTCGCGCAGGACCTGGACGCGGCGCGGTCGATGGGTGTGCCCGTCACGCGGCTGTATCCGTTGACGATGGGCCTGGCTTCGGCGCTGGCCGGGGTCGGCGGCGTGTTCCTCGGCGGTCTCTACTTCGCCTCTCCGAGCGCGGGCGACCAGCCGCTGCTGTTCGCGCTGATCGTCGTCGTCCTGGGCGGGCTGGGTAGCCTCACCGGGACGATCTACGCCGCCTACCTGGTCGGCCTGATCCAGGCGTTCACCGAGGTGCGGTACGGCACCACCTGGACGCTGACCATCCTCTACGCCGCGATTCTCGCCATCCTGCTCGTGCGGCCGTACGGGCTGAAGGGGAGCCCGAGCGAGGCGCGGTTGTGATCGGCGGCCTCGGCTCGCTGACCGCCGGGCGGTGGATGCTGATCGGGCTCGGCGTGCTGATCGCCGCGGTGTTCCCGGTCGTCTACACGAACCCCTACTACATGACGATCATCGTCACGGCCGAGATCATCCTGATCCTGAACATCTCCTGGAACTTCATCCTGGGGATGGCGGGCGTGTGGAACTTCGGCCAGCTCGCGATCTACGCCCTGGGGGCGTACGGGTCGGGGTACGTCATGCTGCACTACACGTCGGTGCCGGCGGGGATTGCGATCCTGCTCGGCGGCGTGCTGAGCGCGGGCATCTCCTTCTTGCTCGCGATCCCGACCCTGCGGCTGTTCGGCATCTACACGTCGCTCCTCACCTTTTCCTTCGCCCAGGTGGTGCAGTACACAGCGCTGAACGACCCGCACCTCGGCTTCTCGAAGGAGGGCCTGACGGGCGGCTCGTTCGGCTATCCGGCCGTGCCGGGGCTGTTCCCGAACTACGGGCAGGAGGCATATCTGCGCGCGTACTACTGGGTGTGCCTGGGGGTGATCATCGCGTCGTGCTTCGCGGTGGCGTGGCTGCGTCAGTCCCACCTCGGGTATGCGCTTCGGTCTGCGCGCGATGCGCCGGCGTACACCGCGGCGCGCGGAGTCGACCTGCGTGCGGCGCGGGTGGCGGCGTTCGTGGTCTCCGGGTTCCTGGCGGGCGTTGCCGGAGGGCTCTACCTGGCGTTCAACCAGTCGTTCACGACCAGCCAGATGGGGCTGACGCCGATGTCCATCGACGTGACGATGCTCGTGATCGGAGGGCTTGGCACGGTGACCGGGCCGATCATCGGGACGGCCATCGTGACGGCGATCCAGACCAAGCTGATCAACTACCCGGGCTGGACGCTCACGGTGCTCGGCGCGGCGCTGCTGGTCATCGTCATCTTCGTGCCGGGCGGGTTCGTCGGCCTGATCAGCCGCGTCAACCGGCGAATCTCGACGTGGGTGAGCGAGGGCGAGGAGGAGCCCCCGCCGGGCGATCCGGAGCCGGATCAGCGGCTGCCGGCGTAGTCAGCTGCATCTGCTTCAGAGGCTGAGGCCGCCGTCGACCGGGAGCGCGACGCCGGTGATGTAGGCGGCGGCGTCCGAGGCGAGGAAGCAGATGGCCTCGGCCACCTCGGCGGGGGCGCCCAGACGCTGGAGCGGAACCCCGTCCTCGAGGAACCGCGCGCCCGCTTCGGGGTCGTCCATCAGGCGGAGCATGGGCGTGTCGATGACGCCGGGGCAGACGGAGTTCACCCGGATGCGGTGGGGGGCGAGCTCCACGGCGAGCTGCTTGGTGAGCGCGACGACTCCTGCCTTGCTCGCGTTGTAGTGGGCGGTCGGCTCGCCCGCGTCCGGCTGGAGGGCGGCGGTCGAGGCGATCGTGACGATGGCGCCGCCGGTGCCCGCCGCGGTCATGGCGCGGGCGGTCTCGCGAGCGGTGAGGAAGGTGCCGCGCAGGTTCACGTCCTGCACCTCGTCCCACTGGGAGGCGGTGATCGAGGCGGCGGGCTCGATGCGGTAGATGCCGGCGGCGGTGACGACAACGTCAGGTGCGCCGCCGAGCCGCTCCACGGCGGCGGCGACGGCGTCTGTGACGGACCGTTCGTCACGCACGTCGACGGTGAGGTCGCCCCCGCGAAGGTCGGCGGTGAGGATGGTGGCGCCGCGGTCACGGAGCAGCGCGGCGGTCGCGGCGCCGATCCCGGAGGCGCCGCCGGTGACGAGGGCGCGGCGGCCGTTCACCGGGCGTGGTCGGCGATCTCGGCGCAGGTGGCGATCCAGACGTCGCCGCGCGCCTTGACGTCGGCGATGAACTGCTCGAGGAATGCCAGCCGGTGCGGGCGTCCGATGATCTGGGGGTGCATCGTGATGATGCAGGCGCCGCCGAGTGCCACGATGCCGTCCAGCTCGGCCCACCAGATCTCGCGGACGGTCGACGGGGGCGTGATCGAGCGCGTCCAGTCCATCCCGCTGCTCGAGAACCAGAAGTAGGCCGCGTCGTCGAGGATCCACTGGATGGGCAGCTCGAGCAGCTCGGAATCGGCGTGGACGTACGGTCTGATGTCGTCCATGTAGTTGGACGAGTACCGGAATCCGTGCTTGCTGAGCAGGTCGGTTGTCGCCGGTGAGAACTCCCAGGAGGGGGAGCGGTACCCGACGGGATCGGCGCCGAGGCCGCGGAGCACCTCGAGGCCGCGGAGCAGCTCCTGCTCCTCGTCGTGCGGCGAGAGCTTGGCGGGCGAGGTGTGGGTGTAGCCATGGTGGCCAACCTCATGGCCGGCGGTGATGATCTCGCGTACGCGCTGGGGGTGGCGCTCGCCGACCCGGCCGGGGATGAAGAAGGTCTGGCGGAGGCCCTGGCGCTCGAGCATCTCGAGCAGGAGCGGGACGGCCACCTTGGCGCCGTAGGTGCCCTGGGAGAGGACGCCGGGGCGGTTGGCGTTCTCAGGGTCGTCGCCGATCCAGACCTCCTCGGCGTCGAAATCGAAGGTGAAGGCGACCGCTCCGCGGGCGCCGTTGGGCCACGTCGTCATCGTTGGCGAGTCTACCGATCCGGCGCCCCGTGCCGAGCATGACCAGTTCGTGACATGCTCGTGACAGCGGCGCAGGGCGTCACGGTGTCAAACTCCTCGCACGGGCGGCGTGACCGGTTCGTCGCACCTCTGGCACCGGTGAGGCCGTGAACAGGCGCCACGCCCGGCCGGGGGTGTCAAACACCGAACAATTGCGCCGTGCGCGGGCCGTCTCGCCTCCGCGACACCTCGCCACACATCCGTCGCCCCCGGGCGGCCCCCGGGCCCCAGGGCGGTGTCAAAGACGGGTGTCAGGCGGTATTGCCACCTCGCGGCCGGCTTGTGACATTCGCCCGCATGAACAAGCCGGACCCCTTCCCGCGGTGTCAAAGACGGCCGCAGATGGCCGTGACCGGGCTGTGACGCATCCGTGACTCAGACGTACAGGCGCCGGGCGTTGCCGGCCAGGATCGCAGCCGCTGCCTCCTCGGCCTCGCTCGCGCGCAGCATGTCCGCCGACACCAGCTCCTCAAGCGCCACCGCCAGCGACCGCCTGCTCCACCGCGCGCCCAGCGCGACTTGCTCCGGCACGCCCGCCGCGTCCGTCGAGGCCTGGATCCGCGTCAGCGGCGCCGCCGCCAGCGCGATCCGCCACATGGAGACCATCTCCCCGAACCCGAGTGGGGGGATGCACGTCGCCACATCCATGTAGACGTGCTCGTGCACCGCAGCCAGGTACGCCGCCTCGCGCGTGTACGGCCACGACCCGTGCAGCAGCACCAGTGGCACGCCCTTCGCCGCGCCGCTCTCCAGCAGGCCGCGCAGATGCAGCGGGTTCCCGAGCGCCAGGTCGAGATCGCGGTCGCCGTAGCCCGTGTGCAGCTGCATCGACAGCCCCAGCTCGCGGGCGACCCCAAGCGCCCGCACAAGCAGATGGTCGAGCAGCGGCTTCACCGACACGCGGCTGCCAAGGCCCCGCTGCCGCTCGAACGCCTCCGCGGCGCCCGTCTCGTCGACCGCCTCCACCGCCAGCCCGGTGCGGTAGGCGATGATGCTCTTCAGCCCGAGATAGCCCTCCTCCCGCGCAGATCGAAGCTCCGCGTCGTAGCGCTCGGCGAACTCGCCGAACGAGCCCGCCCCCTCCACCAGCCGGCCGGCCACCGACTCGATCCGAAGCAGCGGGCGAACCTCGACCCCGGACATCGCCCGCGCGTCCTCGACCGACAGCGCCTCGGAGGGATCCGGATAACCCATGTCCATGATCAGGCCCTCGATACCGCCCAGCCGCATCATCTCCGCGAACCAGTCAGCGGCATCCCGGCCCCGAAGCGCGGCGAGCACCGCCTGCTCCGACTCCTCGCAGCCGAGATGCTCCGCCAGCTCGCGCATGGCCGCCCGGTACGTTGCCAGATCGGTCACCATGTGGGTCGAGTCGGCTCCGCCCTCGTCCCATGGCCAGCGGTCCTCCTCGACGGTCGCGGGTGGCCGTCGCAGCGGCGGGTGCATGTGGCCGTCGATGTATGGCAGCTCGCTCAGATCCACCCTCAGTACCTCCAGCGGTAGCGTTCCTGCAGGTGCTCCGGCGTCAGGCCGGCCGCGTCGGCGGCCTCCGACCTGCGCACGGCCGAGATCACATCTGCAAGCACCTCGCCCAGCGCCTCTCGCAGCACCGCCGAGGTGTCCAGCGCGGCCGCAGCCGATTCCGCGTCAGACGGCAGCCGGTCGATCCCGCGTGCCGATCGCTCCTCCTCCGGGATCCGTGCGGGATCCACGTCCACGGGCGGCGGCAGCTCCGCCCCGTCCCGCACCCCGGCGAGCCCGGCCGCGATCACCGCGCCGGCCAGCAGGTACGGGTTGCCGCTCGCATCGCCGGTCTTCACCTCGGCGTTCGCCGACCCGGGCCGCGCCGACCGCGATCCCGCGATCAGGCGCAGCGGCGCCTCCCGGTTTTCGACGCCCCAGCAGACGAACGCTCCCGTCCACCGGCTGGGCGCAATCCGGGCCCACGAGAGCGGGCTCGCGCATCCGATCGCGGCCAGCGTCGGCAGCTCACGCAACACGCCGGCGAGGAACGCGCGGCCCGTCGCGTCGTTCGCCGACGGGTCGAGCAGGTTCTGGTCGCCTCGCCAGACGCTGAAGTGCAGGTGGCTCCCGTTGCCGAGCAGCTCCGGGCGGACGAGCGGGGCGAACGACGCCCGCACCCCGGTCGCCTCCTGCGCCGTGCGGATCGCGTGTCGGGCGAGCACCGCTCTGTCGGCGGCGACCAGGGGCTCGGCGGGCGCCACCGACAGCTCCACCTGACCCGGCGAGTACTCCGGGTGGATCTGCACGAGGGGGACGCCGTGGGCGGCCAGCCGGGTGGCCACCGTCCGGATGTACGACCCGGCGTCGGCCAGCGTGGCCAGGCCGTAACCCGGTCCGTCGTGCACCGGGCTGCGGTCGGCGATGCGCTCCGCGTACCACTCGGTCTCGTAGGCCATCGAGATGCGCAGCCCCGCCTGCTCGGCGCGCGTTGCCATGCGGCGCAGGAACGTCCGCGCGCAGGTGGGCAGCGGCTCGCCCTCGACGTCATGCAGGTCGGCGGCCGCCCACGCCCAGCCGTCCACCGGGCCGGCAAGGCTGTCGGCGTCCGGCATCAGCCGCATGTCGCCGACCGGCACCTCGAGGTCGTGGGCGGACGCCATCAGGTCGTCGCCGCGGAAGACCGCGAACGTGGTGGAGGCCCCGACCCCGTGCTGTCGTGCCCGCTCGAACAGCTCCTCGGGCACCGCTTTGACCCGCGCGATGCCGCCGATGTCGACGAAGGTGATCCCGACCAGCGTCGCCGGCCGTGCCTCAGCCGCGGACATCCGGGCTGCCGTTGTCCCACGTGGCGATCGTCAGGCCGGCAGCCTCCAGCGCAGCGGACAGCTCGCCCGCTCGTTCGCTCGGAACGATGACCAGCACGCCGCCGTCGGTGGGCAGGTGGTCCCTGCGGAGCGCCGCTGCGACCCGCTCGGCCGGCTGCAGGTAGACGGCGTTCCAACCGAGCGACGGATACGTGTCCGCGACGATCACGAGCGTGCCCCGCGTCCCGCGGATCGCGCCCAGGCAGCCCGTGAAGTGGCCGACCTGCCAGTCCGGGGGCGGCCCCGTGGAGTCGTCGCCGTCCTCGAGGTAGCGCAGCAGCGTCGCAACGGGCGGGTGCGAGCCCCACAGCACGCCCGTGGCCATGTTGAGCACGACCGCCGCCTCCTGCTCGTCCGACGCGAGCGCCAGCAGCTCGGAGACGGTGGAGCCGTCCCAGGGGCCGGCGACGGGGATGGCCGTGCGCGTGCCGCCGCTGAGATGCTCGACCGCGCGGACGAGGCCTGCGGCCGACACGCCGGACACGGCCGGATCGTCCGTCACGGGCAGCTGCAGGCGGTAGTCACGCCGCCCCTGCTCCCCCTCCGGCAGCTCGGCCGCGTGGTCGTAGCCCTCCGGCGCGAGCACGCCGCCCGCCGCCTCGGCCACCGCGTCCTGGTCGGTCACGTCGACGCCGGCTGCGCGCAGCGCGAGGAAGGTGCAGAAGGAGCCGCACAGCTCGTCCTTCTGGGGCAGCTCGGCGGCGTGCAGCTCGGCCAGCCTTGCCGCTCCCGGCAGCAGCTGGGCGGATGGAAGCTCGATGGCCATGTCAGTACCTCCAGCGATACGCGGCGACGATGTCCTCAGGGGATTGTCCCTCGACGGCGGCCGAGTCGGCGCGTCGCACCGCCGTCCACGAGCCGACCGCCTCCTCGCCCAGCACGCGGCTGACGGCTTCCGACCCGGTCACTGCTGCGATCTGATCCTCCGCGGTCTCGGGGAGCCGCCGCACCCCACGGCGCTCGCGCTCGTCGTCGTCCCACGAGCCGGGCTCGTCCTGGATCGGCTCGGGCAGCGTCAGCCCCTCCTCCAGGCCGGCCATGCCGGCGCCGATCACGGCCGCCAGCGCGAGGTACGGGTTCCCGGACGCGTCTGATGCCTTCAGCTCGACGTTGGCCGCCTCCTCGGGCACCAGCCCCCAGCCGGGGATGAAGCGCAGCGACGCCTCCCGGTTCTGCACGCCCCAGAATGCGAACGCCCCGGCGAAGTACCCCGGCCGCCTCCGCAGCAGCGACACCATGCTCGGCGCTGCCACAGCCGACAACGCCGGCAGGTCGCGCAGCATGCCGGCCACCCAGCCCTCGCCCTCCGGCGTCATGCCGGAGGGGCCGTCGCCGCCCGCCATCAGGTTGCGGCCGTCCTGCGAGACGGAGCTGTGGATGTGCCAGCCGTTCCCGACCGCGTCCATCGCGACAACGGGCGAGAACGATGCCCGCAGCCCGTGCGACCGGGCGGCGGCATGGATCGTCTGGCGTGCCAGCAGCTGCCGGTCGGCGGCGGTCACCGGGTCGGAGGCGCCGATCGAGAGCTCCATCTGCGCGAGCCCGTACTCGGCGTGGAACTGCCCCACCGGCACGCCGTTCGCCGCCAGGTCGCCGAGCACCTGTGTGCAGAACTCGTCGACCTGGAGCATCGCGTGCGGCGAGTAGACCGGCCCGTGGTGGGCCGGCGAGAGGTCCTCCCCGGCATGGCCGATGAACCACTCCATCTCGAAGCCCGCGCGCACCTCGAGCCCCGCGGCGGCAGCGCGCTCGACCGCCCGCTCGAGGATCCCGCGGGGGCAGTAGGGGGAGCGCGTGCCGTCGTTCAGGAACTGCCGGCCCGGCGTCCAGGCGAACCCGGGCTGCCCCGCCAGCGGCACGACCATCTCCGGCGTGGCCAGCAGGCGCAGGTCGCCGGAGACGTTGGAGAGCGGGGCGTGGTCGAACGTCAGCCCGTCGTTCGAGAGGAAGATCGGAAACAGCGTCGTCATGCCCACCCCGCGCTCGCACGCCTCCGCCAGCCGTTCGGCGGGGACGCTCCGCGAGCGCGGGATGCCGTTGTTGTCTACAAAGACAATGGTGACGCCGACGACGCTGGCCGGCAGTTCCGGGACAGCTCCCGAGCTCATTCGCCTGCCGTCGACTCGATCAGTCCCTCGTGCTGCGACAGGCTCTGACCCACGCGGGTGGACACGCCGGGCAGCACCAGCACCAGCACCGCGCCCGCGACCACCCAGGCGGCCGCCGTGATGTAGTTCCACTTCAGAGCCTTGGTCGCGTTCGGGTCGACGTTGTAGTACAGGGTGGCCAGCAGGACGAGCACGGCCAGGATGGGAACGATGATCTGCCAGATCGGCACGCGGTGCGTACCGCGGAACCAGAGCAGCCGCATGCAGCCGACCGTCGCCATCAGGTAGGCCACGAGCAGGATCAGCGTGCCGATGACGCCCGACCATACGAACACGTCGAACGCGCTGGACGTGAAGAAGATGCGGCAGATCAACGTGATGGCAGCCGACACGATCGTGACCACGGCCAGCGCGCGCACCGGCGAGCCGGTGCTGCCGTGGACGCTGTCGAGCGCGGTCGTGCCGACGCCGTCCCGGCTGAGCGAGTAGAGGATTCGGGTCGCGCCCACGACGCAGGCAAGCGTGCAGCCGAACGCGCTGACCGCGGTGCCCAGCGTGATCACGTTGCCCACCCAGCTGGTGATGTACGTCGACCCGAGGTCGCCGAGCAGCGAGCCGGACAAGCCGAACGCGGCGACGCCCTTGGCGTCGGTGCCGAAGCCCATCATCTCCACCGAGGTCACATAGATGAAGTAGATGCCGCCGAAGATCGCCGTGCCCAGGATCGCCCGCGGGATCGCCCGGCGCGGTTCCTTGGTCTCCTCGCCCAGCGTCGCTGCGGCCTCGAAGCCGGCGAACGAGAGGAAGCCGAACAC
>Ga0066662_10000336_pt1 | contig 20712 bp, 21 predicted proteins | sample GraSoiAngelo_111_FD_133939 | JGI IMG/M metagenome (GOLD analysis project Ga0066662, IMG submission 133939) | Grasslands soil microbial communities from the Angelo Coastal Reserve, California, USA - 14_0903_12_40cm | ecosystem: Environmental > Terrestrial > Soil > Grasslands | place: USA...
CGCTCCCAGCATCTGATACGTTTTCATACGAAGCGCTTAGAGGAACTCGGTCTGAAGGTACTCACGACACCCATGGCGGCATAGGGATTTTCAGGGCAGAGGGCGCAGAGGACGCAGAGGTAATAAAAATAGTTGATAATGTATCGAATTTGGCGGTGTGTTGCTCCCTATGGACCGCAGCCATCCTTGGCTGCGCGGGAGAATTCGTTGTAAATAGACAAGAATTTGAACGTTAGTACTGCAAAGGGCGCAACACAGCAGAGCCGCAACCAAAGCAGCCACGTAGAATTGCCATAATTGCCATAATTTGTAATTGCCAAAATTTGAAAAACCCGAACTTAAGGTAGCCTGAAAATTTGCGCGAAATAGCACGATTTCAAAGCTCAGTGCAAAGGAAGCCGGGCATGGTGGTGGGCTGAGTGTTTTTCCAGCTACTCTCGATTTCTTCTCTCAGGCGCTCTGGAATTGAACCTGAGACTGCCAACCTCACATGATAGTAGTGCATCTCCTCTGACAAGGTGGTTCTTGTATCAAGGGCAAACAGGCCGTTTGACCGCACGTTTGGTATGAGAGACGCCGACCCCAGGTGCCCCTTCGTCGAAATCCTGCGGGCGGAAGCCCGCGCAATCAGTCAGCCAGGAGAGATGCTATGAGGAAACTTTTCTTGCTGGTCTTTGTGCTGGCGATGTCGCTCGTTTATGCTACAGCGCAGACAAGCAGTTCCAGCTCAAGTTCAAGCACAAATAACAACGACCAGACAGCAACATCGTCACAGTCCGGTAATACCGGGACAACAGCTCAGGATCAATCAACAACCAACAGCACAACCACTACAACCAAGCACAAGAAACACTCAAAAAAGAAGCACAAGAAATCCAACGACACAGCCGACAATGACACCGGCAACACATCGGGCGCGGTAGGCAGCTCCACTGATAACAGCCAATCCACTACCGGCACGCAAGGCACCACGGGCGGAGTAAGCGGGTCCACCAGTTCTACCGGATCTACCGGCTCCAGCACGACCACTCCTCCTCCGGACAACACTACCGGCAGCATTTCCGGAAATGCCAATTCCACTACCAGCACAACCGGCGCGGGGACAACGACTGAAAGCAGTGCTCCGCAGACCACGCAGAGCCCCAGCAGCCAGACGGGCACAACTGGCCAGACGGGCACGACTGGATCGTCTTCGAGCACGATTCCGCCATCCACGAGTTCGTCCAGCAGCAGCACCACCGGGAATCAGACGGGCACGACGGGTTCCCCATCCAGCACCCTGCCGCCATCGACTAGCAGCACAACGGGCCAAGCCGGCGTAAGCGGACAGACCGGCAGCTCGACCAGCATGCCGCCCGCCAGCGGTTCATCCGCCAGCAGCAGCACTACAACCACCGGCGGCGTCTCCGGCAGCGCCAGCCCAACCACGTCTCAGGGCACCACTGGAAGCGCGAACTCAACCACCGGCACCAGCGGATCCGTGAGCGGCAATACCTCAACGAGCGGCCAGACTGGAACCACCGGAACAACCACCACCGAGACTCCAGGCACCACGACCACCGGCCAGACCGGCACGATGGGAACCACCGCAGCAACGGGCGATCTCCAGGGCCAGATTCAGAATGCTCTGCGGAGCGAACCCACACTGAGCAATGACAATATCAACGTGAGCGTGACCGACGACAGGATCGATCTGTCGGGCACCGTTGCTACCGGCAAAGAGAAGCAGACCGCGAAGCGGATTGCGCAGTCCTATGCCGGCAACCGCAAGGTGAAAGAGCACCTGACCGTCAGCGGAAAAGGCAACAGCAATATGGGAGCCAGCGACCGCGATCGTGACAGCGGAACCAGCAATCCTTCGGGAAATACTGGAAGCAATCCGCCGTCATCGAACACCTCCGGCACCAACCCTGAAGGCAACAAAACCAATCCGCCCTCAGGTTCACAGCCACCGGTGCGGTAATTTGATCTGAAACGAGCGAGGCGGTCGAAGGGCCGCCTCGTTGTTTTTAACCGCAAAGGACGCAAAGGGCGCGAAGGTAGCTAACCTTGGAATAAGTCGCTCTGTTGCTCAGGAACAGATTTAAATGATGAAACACCTTCAAGGCGCAGCAGTTTTTCTTTGGTGCTCAGGCCGCCTCCGTAGCCGCCCAGGATGCCGCTGGCGGTGACTACGCGGTGGCAGGGAACGACGATAGCAATCGGATTGTTATGATTGGCCTGGCCTACAGCGCGAAAGGCGCGCGGGCTGCCTACTTTTTGGGCGATATCGGCGTAAGAACAGGTCTTGCCATAAGGAATGCGCAGCAGGGCGTTCCAGCACTTTTTCTGGAAAGCTGTGCCGACCAGGTCGAGAGGAAATGTAAATTTTTGCAGTTCGCCGCGGAAGTAGGCGTTGATCTGTTGCTGGTAGACGCTGAGTTTTTCCGGGGCACAGATCCACACTTCGTCGCGCCGCATTTTCGGCATTTTTCCGTCGTCGAAATGCAGGCAACGAAGGCCTGATTCGGTGGCGGCGAGCAGAAGTTTGCCGACCGGCGAGTCCATGTGCACGTAATAGATGGTCTTCAAAACCGGCATCGCGAAAAATATTAGCAGATTGCCAGGTGTCTCGGAACCATAATGGGTCAGTTTGGCTGACGTGATCCCTGCCCCAGCGAATTCACTGCGCGATGAACGTCTGCTGATACGACATAGTGGTTCACTTTCTCTGAAAGTGAACACTGTGCCAAAAAAGAACTCTGAAATTACCCTACGCTGACAACATCACACTGATAAATCTCATCTATTTCAACACTGCTGCCACTGAACGTCGTGAGGCGGTAGTCTTGTACAGCAGAGCTGCACAAGCGTCTCCGGGCACTAAACGCGAATACCAGTAATTTTACTGGCCGCGTGCAGATTGAGTTTCGACTGCACGCTTTTGAGAGCCAGAGGGGCCATGATTTTCGGGCATACATCAGCAGTTCCAACTTACTCCGGGTTCCAGCATCAGACCGGCAGTTCCTGCCGGGATGTCCCTCGCTTGAGTTCCTCCCAGTGGACGCACTACCAGGATGGTGGCAGGTGAGGACTATGGATATCCGGGCGTTGGTACTCGTTAACTCGGCATGGGATGCAGCAGAACCTGTGGTGCTTTCTCCATTGCCTCCGGCCTTGCTGGAGGTGGCTGGCAAATCGCCCTTGCAGCGCACGATTGAACGCCTGAACGAGTGTGGTTTCGAGCAGGTGCTGGCGGTGGTTGAAGCAGAAGATTCACAACCGCCCGCCACGCGCAACGGCAATCACCAATGCATCGTGCCTGCCAGCAGCGACCGCTTCTGGCGCATCGCCGAGAACGCCTTCAACGAAATGGCGCAGGGCGGCGCAGAACTGGTGCTGCTGATCAGGATGGGCGCTTACACGGAAATAGATTTCGAAAAGCTGGTGCAGTTCCATCTTAACCAGCAGTCGCGTGTGACCCAGGTGGCGCATCAGGGGCAGCCCATCGAGGTGTTTTGCATCAGCGCCTCGCGCCGCAATGACGCCGCCTCGCTGTTTCGCAGCCAGCTTTCGCGGTGCCGCAGTGAATGTCCTCTCTTCGAAAACAAGGAATATTTCAATGCGCTGAGCGGGCCTCGCGACCTGCGGCAGCTTGCCATCGACATACTCACTCTGAAAGCCGAATCACGTCCTGTCGGTAATCAGGTCAGGCCGGGAGTTTGGGTCGCTGACGGCGCGATCATCGAAAAAGGAGCCCGCGTGGTGGCTCCTGCATTTGTTGGAAGCTCCGCGCGGGTGCGCAGCCACGCCGTCGTTACTCGCTGCTCGGCAGTGGAGCACCACGCCCAGGTAGACTGCGGCACCGTTGTAGAGAACTCCACGGTGCTGCCCTATGCCTATGTGGGAGCCGGTCTGGATCTCGCGCATTCAGTGGTTGGCCTGGGCAGCCTGGCCAATCTGCGCCGCGATGCGTTGATCGAGATCACGGACCGCAAGTTGATCAGTTTTGCCTCAGAGACACCCGGCCGGCGTTTCCTGAACTCGGCCATGGCGTTCACAACCTTTCTTCCAAAACAGATCTGGCACGGAATGTTCGGCAAATCCCAGCCGCAACAACGTGACCTGCAGACCGCGTTGCGCCAGACATCACCGGCGCTGGGGAGCGCGGCTGGATATAACGCCTCAGCCTGTGATACCGAAGCGGCGGGCGAGTTCCCTTCAAATCTGGCGATTGTGAGGAGATATGGACATCAGTAGCAGACCAGTCGTGGTAAAGCGAATGCCGGAAAGGGTGAACTCGCGTACAGCGCGTGAGTTTTTGCGGGACGTGCAGCCGTTTCTCACGACCGATCGTCCGCAACTCGTTTTTGATCTTTCCCAGGTGAGGCAACTGGACGCAGCCGGAGTGGAGATGCTGCTCCGCTGCATGTCAGAGGCGCATAAGCGCGATGGCGACCTGAAACTGGCCGCACTCTCGCCCCAAGCGGCGGTAGTGCTGGAGCTTACACGCACGGAACGATTATTTGAAATTTTCGAGACCTCAACCGATGCAGTACGCAGCTTCAGCGGATTTCTGCCGAATGCCATGCGGCAGCAGCTTCTTCACCAGAAGAACACATCAGCACCGCTGGCCGCATAAGAACCCAGCTTGATTATGCTGTGAGGAACCAGCAAGACTATGTCACAACCTGAAACTCTCGTGACTTACCCCGGCCGGGCAGGCTGGCTGGGGACAGTAGCGGGACATCTGCGTCAGAGCAAGCCGCACGCGGTTGTGGTAAGCGGCAGCATCATCATGCTGCTCAGCACCATTCTGGTCAGTGGAGTCAACTTCGCGTTCAACATAGCCATGGCGCGTATGCTGGGGCCGGCAAGATTCAGCCATGTTACAGCAGCGGTTACTATTCTTATGCTTGCATCGGCCATTACACTTGCGTTCCAGTTGGTATGCGCGAAGTTCGTGGCCCGCAACGAATCTTCCGGCGCCAAGGCGGGAGTTTACCGCTCACTGCTTTCCCAGGCATGGATTGTAAGCCTGGGTGTGGGCGCGGCCCTGGTGATCACTCGCCGCCCGGTTGCGCAATATCTCAACCTGCCGGATTCCCGCATACTGGGAGTGCTGGCATTGGGCATTGTCGCCTATGTGCCCCTGGGCGTGCGCCGCGGAGCCATGCAGGGTGTTTGCGCTTTCAAGAGACTCAGCAACAACTTCATCATTGAATCGGTTACCAAGCTCCTGGCCGCGGTAATTCTTGTCGGCCTGGGATATGAAGTGCTCGGAGCTGTGGGAGCGATTTCAGCCTCGGTGATCGCCGCCTATTTCCTTCCTTCGGTGACGAGGGAGTTTCATGCAAAGAGTGAACCAGCCAGCCAGCCAGCCTCATTCCTCGAGGGCATGCAGGCCATCGTCTTCTTTGTAGGCCAGGTGATCATCAACAACATCGATATTCTGCTGGTGAAACACTATTTCACTCCGGAACTGGCCGGACTTTACGCGGCGGTAGCTCTGGTAGGACGCGTTCTCTACTTTGCCTCGTGGTCCGTGGTAAGCGCCATGTTTCCGGTCAGCGCAGCAACCAAACCTCGCGATGAAAATCCCAGCGTGGTGCTGCTGCCGTTCCTGCTTGTTCTGGCCATTGCAATTGTTTTCATCCTTGTCGTGAGTTTCTTCCCGGGTTTGATCATGCACGCCATATTCGGCGGCGGGTTCATAGACGCGGAGCCGTTGTTAGCGTTGTATGCGACGGCCACCGGTCTGTATGCGCTGGGTGTGGTGTTGATGGCTTATGAGATGTCCCGCAGGATCGCCAATACCGGATGGCTGCAACTGATTTTCAGCGGAGTCCTGGTGCTGGCGATAGGCGCGTTCCATGCAACCTTACGCGACGTGATTGTGGTGCAGATCGTGCTCATGGCAGTGATGCTGTTGCTAGTCTCTTTCCCTTTCTTGAAGCGCTACAGGCATTTTCTTGCGCTACAGGAGACAGCATGAAAAAAATTCGCCGGATAACCGAAGCCGAAGTTATCTCCGAGTTCCTGAAGGCAGAGTTCTACCATCGGGAATTCGATGCTGATCGCTATAAATACGAGAACTTTGTTTTCGATCCCAACCTGATGGACGAAAACGAGAACGCAATTCGCCGCGCCCTGCTTTATCGCCGGCGGGCCACCATGTGGCGTGAAATCCCCGAAGATACCCAGTGGTGGGAAATCGAACTTGAGGATGACGACCTGAAGCGGGTGAACGTCTTCCCCCGCGCCCATTGGCGGCGCCTTTCCGCCGGTAACTTTCAGGCCTTGCATGTGGCTGAAAGGCTGCGGCGGCAGATTGAACGAGGGAAAAACAGCGAACTTTTGTCGAAGATCAACATCCTGCGCACCCGGCTGCAATACGAAGGACCCAAGTCTACGGTGATGCTGATCGGCGTCGATGAGAGCCAGCCGGTGACCCTGCTGGAGGGCAACCACCGTTTTGTTTCCGCCCTGCTGGTGCCCCGCCAGATCATGCTGCGGCGACTGAGGCTGGTCTGCGGGTTTTCGGCCAATATGGATAAATGCTGCTGGTACAAAACAGACCTGGTCAACCTTGCCCATTACACCAAAAACCGCATCAAACATCTCTGGAGCAGAGAAGCTGACGTACACCGGCTTGTGCCCGAATCCGCCCAGTCTACGGAGCCCGGCGATTACGTAAACGCGGTCGGTTCCCCGAACTCCGAATAATTTTATTTGAATGATGTTCCCCGAGGTTTTATGACAATTCAGCAGAGATTTACGAAAATCCTGAGCACCATGCTTATCGCCGGCCTGTGCGTCACGCCGGAAATGCTATGTGCTCAGCAAAGCTCGCAGGCTGCTACGCCACAGTCCCAGAGCAATGGCCAGCAGCAGCCGACCAATACCCAGACAACGCCGGATGCCAATTCCCAGGATCAGCCGCAACAGCAGCCAGCCGCGCAGCAGAATCGCGGCACCACGATTGATCCATCCCAGGGACCATTGCAGCCGGTGACGACTTATCCTGACGCTTCACAGCAGCAGCAAAGCGAGCCGCAGAATGCTTCGCCGACACCGCAGGCGAACACCACAACCACAACTACGACCGAGCAGGCGCCTGACGCTCCGCAACCCAAGAAGCCACAGGAACCGGCAGGCGCAGCCAACGCGGAAAAGGTGCCAACCGCGGGTGGAGCGGCTTCGAAACCTGCGGGTGTTGCCATTGCTCCAGCCAAGCAGCACCAGACACGTTCACTGCTGCTCAAGATTGGCGCAATCGCCGCTGCGGGCGTGGCTGCCGGAACGGTTTATGCCTTGAGCCGGGGAACGTCTTCAACACCGCCGACCAATGGCGTTGCCGGCGCGACACAGAAGTAAATTTAAAACGGGGGAGCACTAACCAGACATGCAGAAACCAATGCTGATCAGCTTCTCCGGCGTGGATGGTTCAGGAAAATCGACACAAATTGAAAACCTTCGCTCCGCACTTCACGCCGCCGGACTCACGACGCAACTGCTGGCTTTCTGGGACAACGTGGTTGTCGGCGTGAAGTACCGCGAGGGTTTTGTTCACAAGGTTTATAAGAGTGAGCGGGGAATCGGCGCTCCGGGCAAGCCGGTAAACCGCCGCGACAAGAACATGCGCGGGTGGCACCTCACTATTGCCCGCCACTTTCTCTATCTGCTGGACGCGATCAACCTGTGCCGCGTGGTGGCGCGCCAGCGAAAGAGTGGAGCCGATGTAGTGATCCTCGACCGCTACATCTACGATGAACTCTCCAACCTCAACATGACCAACCCGCTCAGCCGGGCGTTTATCAGGTTCGTGCACAGCTTTGTGCCGCGTCCGGATATCGCCTATCTGCTGGATGCCGACCCGGAAGCCGCGTATGCACGCAAGCCGGAGTATCCGGTGGACTTCATGAAGAAATGCCGCCGCGCCTATTTCGACCTGGCAGGCATACTGCGCAGTATGACCGTGATTCCAGCATTGAGCCTGCCGGAAGCCAAAACCGCAGTCCTTAGAGCCGCCGAACGCAAGCTGGCAGAACAGGGACGGACCGAGGTGCTGGTATCAGACGGGTTGACGGCAGCGTAAGATCCTCGAAAATGCAACCGCAAAGGACGCTAAGGGCGCAAAGGAAGCCCTAACAAAAGCCAAAACCGCAGAGATCGCAGAGGAACAAAAACTGACTTTCTCTGCGCTCTTTGCGTCCTCTGCGGTTAAGATTTTATTTGTCGTAATGCAAGAGTGAGAATACTTCTGTCCCATCGAACTTCTTGCGGCCTTCGAGAAAATCCAGTTCCACCACGAATCCCATGCCCGCGATGTTTGCGCCCAGGGATTTGGCTAGGTGCACGCAGGCATTGGCAGTGCCGCCGGTGGCTAGGAGGTCGTCCACGATGATCACGCGCTGGCCGGGTTGAATGGCGTCTTTGTGAATCTCAAGCGTGTCCTGGCCATATTCGAGTTCATAGGTCCATTTCACCGTTTCTGCGGGCAGCTTGCGAGGTTTGCGGATGGGAACAAATCCAGCGTTAAGACGATAGGCGAGCGCGGGACCAAAGATGAAGCCACGCGCTTCAATGCCCAGCACGAGATCGATGCCCGAGTTCAGATAGTGCTCGGAAAGAGCGTCAATGAGCGTGGCGAAGCCGACCTTGTCTTTCAGCAGGGTGGTGATGTCGTAAAAAAGGATGCCCGGCTTGGGAAAATCGGGCACCTCGCGAATCAGTTTCTTCAGGTGTTCACAATTGCCACCACGCGCAGCTTGCATGTTTACCATGCCCCCTCAATTCTGAAAGTAGTCAATCCTTCTATCGGTTCTGCCGGTATTTCCTGTACATCATCCACACGCGCTGCGCGCGGACCTTGCCGCAACCTGCTGAATAACGTTGCAAGCTGCTGATCATTGCCCATGGCCAGCACTTCCACCGTACCATCGATGTTGTTGCGCACCCAGCCAGCGAGTCCGAGTTGCCGCGCTTCGTGGTCCACGAACCAGCGGAAGCCCACGCCCTGCACACGTCCCCGGACAATGTAGCGCTTAGCCTTCATGCAGGTTATGCCCGTGAAAGGTACGCGCCTTCCGCGGTATCGACGCGGATTTTTTCGCCTTCATTGATAAAAGGAGGAACCTGCACCACCAGCCCGGTTTCGGTTTTAGCGGGTTTGGTTACGCTGGAGGCGGTGGCGGATTTCAATCCAGGTTCGGTTTCAACTACCGTGAGTTCCACGGTCTGAGGCAGTTCAATGCCCACCGGCTTGCCATCGTAGAACTCGACTTTGATCTGCAGATTGGCGGTGAGGTAATCCACCGCATCACCCAGAACGTCTTTGCTGAGAAAGATCTGTTCATAGGACTCGGTATTCATGAAGTGGTAGCTATCGCCATCCTGGTAGAGATATTCCATGGCGACTTCGTCCACATTGATCCTGTCAATAGGGTCGCCGGAGCGGAAGCGGTGCTCAAACATTGCACCGGTGCGGATGTTGCGCAGCTTGGCCTGGATGAAGGCGCGCAGGTTGCCGGGCGTGCGGTGCTCCACGCTGAAAACCAAATGAAGGTCGTTGTTGTGCTTGATAATCATCCCCGGACGCATCTGGGTTGCTGGAATTGCCATGGAAGAATTTTTCTCCTCGAAACTTGTGGTGAGTTCAGGTCTGCTTCAAGCGGAAGGCAGCGAAACAGACGTCCGGGCACTGCCGCAGGCGGAGGGCACAGGACAAACATAAAATTTTACCTCATTCCCCTGTACATCTGCAGTCTGCGGCGGGAAAACATTTTCCGGCAACCTTTCCAGAAAGAGGACAACGCGTTCCGAAAAGCCCTTTTCTAAGTATCAGTCAGCCCCTGGCTGCAAGAAGGAGAGAAGTGTCATGAAGGTGCGCGACATTATGACGTCTGAAGGATTGGCAACCGCCAGTCTGGATACAACTTTGGAAGAAATTGCCAGCATGATGCGGGATGAGAACGTGGGCGCCATCCCGGTGCTGGGCGAAGATGAGGAACTGGCCGGAATCGTTACCGACCGCGACATTGTGGTGCGCGCTATTGCCGAAGGGCAAGACCCGGCAGAGTGCACGGCAGAAGATATCCTGAGCGAAGAGTTGCACACCATTGAGCAGGATGCCGACATTGAAGCCGCAGCCGACCTCATGGCCCGCCACAAGATTCGCCGCCTGCCGGTGGTGGAAGATGGCACCATCATCGGAATGATCTCCCTGGGTGACATCTCGGTAAAGAGCGAGGAAGGCCAGGCCAGCGAAGTGCTGGAGGATGTTTCTAAAGGCGTGAAGCAGAGCGAAGGCGGCAATCGCAAAGAATCACGGGGCGTTACCCGTGGCGGCGGCCGCACTGAAGTTGGCACAGGAACCGATGGCGGCAAACGCGGACCGGGCAATGGGCGCAACGGGGGCCGCCAGAATCAGCAAACCGGAGGCCGCACAGAAACCCGCGGTTCGAATCAACGCGCCAACCAGGGACAGGCAAACCGGGGCACAACAGCGCGAGCAGGTGGAGTTGATTCAGTATTTCCTGCTTCTCGCAAATCGTCGGGAGAGCAGGTGGCTGCTGAGGAGGCCGAATACCAGAACCAGAATGCGCGCAAAAACATCCAGCAGGGCGGCAGCCGCGCTGAGAACGCCAATGCCGGACGCATCCGCAATCAGTCCAGAAGCCAGCAGAGTGTAGCGAATAACATTGTGAATGTAGAAGGCGAAGAAGAATTTGCATTCCAGAACGCCGGTGGAGGCAATGCGCGCCAGCGTGCCAATAAGGAGCAGCCCAGCGTTCGCGGACGCCAGAACACCTCCGCACGCGGCCGGGAATCAGGGCCGGTACGCGGCCAGGATGCGCGTACTCAAGGCGTTACCAACCGCACTTCCGGCGAAGAGAGATCGCGCCAGCAGAAGGTTACGCCGATGCGCGCAGAGGCAAATAATCCCGGCAGGAGCCGTAACCGCAAACGGGCAAGCTAACCCAATGGATCGGGTGATCCGGTGATCTGAGAATCGGGTCATCGGGTCATCGGAACACAATAGAGCGCGGGCGCAAGCGATCTCCGACCAAAACGAAATTTTTCATGGAGCGCAGCCGCCCCCGGCTGCGGGGATAAATGTTTCGCGGAAAAGTAATACAAAGGAGACCCTGATTCATGAACGAATATGACCGCTATGGAGATTACACGCAGCAGGCGCAGGAGAGTTCCGGCAGCTCCACCAGCGCCGAGGCGGTGAAATACATGCTGATCGGCATGGGAATTGGAGCCGTGATTGCGCTGCTTCTGGCTCCGGCAAGCGGAAGCGAGATTCGCAACGCGGTGCGCCGCCGCTTCCGCAGCACTGTCGACGGATTGAATGACCGCGCCCAGCATCTGCGCCGCCAGGGTTCGAACCTGCTGGGCTTCCGTCGCCGTTCCAACGGCTAATTTTTTCTTCTATATTCCCACAGCTTGCGCTGTGGGCTACAAGAATAGCGCCAGCTTTGCTGGCTCGAATCTTCTTGGTTGAGATCGATTTCCTACTCACATCGCAACGCAACCATCGGGTCTACTTTAGTTGCGCGGCGGGCTGGCACATAACTCGCTGCTACCGCCACAGCCAACATCAGGAGCATGACTGCCAACAAGGTAGCCGGGTCGCTGGGCTTCACGCCGAATAACTGGTTAGCGAGCAGGCGCATCAGCAGCAGCGAGCCCATCAGGCCGAGTACAGCGCCAATCAATGCCAGCTTGAATCCCTGCCCCAGCACTTGCAGCAGCACGGTTTTTGGCTGGGCGCCGAGTGCGAGCCTGATTCCTATTTCCTGGATTCGCTGGCTGACCGAGTAAGAGATAACCCCGTAGATTCCGATGAGCGTCAATATGAGTCCGAGCGTGGCAAAGGCACCGATGAGCAGCGTGCGGAGACGGCGGTCAGCGGTGGATTTCGCAATCACCTGTTCCAAAGTTTGAATGTGGGTGACAGGCTGGTTCTTATCCACACTCCACACGGCTTGGCGAAGCGCGGGGACGAAATCGAGCGGCTCAGTTGAGCTGCGTGCCACCAGATGAATTTCCGGAGACGGCGATTGGGAGAATGCGAGATAAATCTGTGTCCGCGGCTCTACACTCAGGTTTACATCGCGCACATTTCCCACCACACCCACGATCTGATAATGGTCGGTCTCTTCATCGCCAAGCCGCATATCCCTGCCTAGCACGTTCTCGCCCGGCCAGTAATAATCAGCCATGGCCTTATTGACAATGGCCACGCGCGTTGCTCCGGCAATATCGTGGTCATTGAATGTGCGTCCGGCAAGCACAGGGATGCCAAAGGTCTCGAAGAAATCCGGGGACACTGAACGCAAGCCTACGGTTTCGGCCTTATTGTGCCCGTTCAGCATACCTGCTTCCACGGAAGCCACGCGCATGTTGCCCGTAAGGGTGGTGCTGTCGCTCAGGGCCACGTGAGTGAACTCCTTGCGCCCCCGCAGCGCCTCCAGAAGCTGCTGAGCGAACAACTCCTGAGCAGCGTCAGACTGAGATTTGCGCGATGCAGGCAGATTCAAGTCCGCAGTGAGAAGGTGATCGGTGCGAAATCCCGTGTCTACATGTAACAAGCGAACCAGGCTCTGCACCATCAGCGCCGAGCCGGTGAGCAATATCAGCGCGAGGACAATTTCACCGGTGACCAGCACGTTGCGCAGGGAAATCTTCCATGGCCTGCTTTCGAACGAGGCCGAGGACGGCATGCGCTCCTTGAGCGATGATTGCAGATTGAGCCTTGAGTTGTGCCAAGCCGGCAGCAAACCGCTGACCAGTCCAGTGAGCGTGGCAATGGCGATTGCACTCCACGCAATTCCAGAGAGTGGCCCATTGCCTCCGGGCATATCGGGATTCATGATCGTCAACAGGCGAGTGCCGCAAACCGCCAGGACGATCCCCACGGCTCCGCCCAATAAAGAAAGCAGCAGGCTTTCGATCAGCAATTGACGAATAATACGCCCACGGCCTGCTCCCAGCGCTTCCCGCAAGGCTATTTCCCGCCGCCGCTGGATGCCGCGCGAAAGAATCAAATTGCTGGCGTTGGCGCAGGCGATGAGAAGCAGAAAGGCGACTGCGCCCAGCAGAATTCGTAGTGCCGGCTTAGAATTTCCGGTAAACCATTCCTGAAGAGAGCGCATATCGAAACGCAAGTCTTTATCGTCAGGATATGTTTTGCCCAGACGCGCCGCGATTGTGTCCAGTTCCGCCTGTGCATTGCTCGACTTCATGCCGGATTTCAGCCGGCCAATCACAAAACAAAAGCGGAACCTGCGCTCGCGTTGCTCTTGAGCACTGAAGGTAAGAGGCAGAAAGACCTCGCTCTGCAGGAAGTCAGCCTTTGCAGGCAATACGCCGATCACGGTGCGCGGCTTCTGGTCGAGAGTAATGGTGCGGCCCACAACGGCCGGATCGGCGGCAAATCTTCGCTGCCATAAGTCATGACTTAACAGCACCACATTGGCGCTGCCTTGCTGTCCATCCGACTCGGCAAAGCCCCGGCCTAGCTCCGGATGCATCCCGAGCAAAGACAGAAACCCTGAACTCAGGGAAACGGACGTAAGCTGCTCCGGTTCTTGTTCGCCACTCAGGTTGCTGCGCGATGTACGGTACAAGGCCAGCCCTTCAAAGGCATGGGATGCGGCGTTGAGCTCGGCATAATCCAGGGACGACACTCCGAGGCGGAAGCCTGGAAACGCCGGAGTTTCAGTGGAGATCATCACCAGCCGCGAAGGATCGTAATACGGCAGAGGTTTCAAAAGCACCATGTAGAAGACGCTGAAGATGGCGGATGTAGCGCCGATCCCCAAAGCCAGTGTGAGCACTGCTGCTGCTGTGAACCCGGGAGCTTTGCGCAGCCCGCGGAGGCCGTAGCGCACATCCTGGACAATGCTTTCCAGCAGCGGGAATCTCCAGCTTGCCCGGCTCTGCTCCGGTTGCAGCACCATGTTTCCCATTTGCCGCTGTGCCCCATAACCGGCGTCTTCTGATGAGGCGACTGCTTCGATATGCTCCTGGGCCTTCAGTTGCATGTGCTGCTGCATTTTTCCCTGAAGTTCACGCTCGAGGCTTTTCCGCTGGAATGACAACAGCAGCCTGCGCCACAGTTCTTCGGGGGAAACCATAACAAGTACCTCCTCAGGCGGTTTGCATTACACGGGCAATGGCCTGGATTGTGCAGTGGACAACTGTAATACGTACATCCTATGCCACAGACGGGCAAAACGATGCACTTATAATCAGTAACGAGTAACCAGGGAGCAGGCCTTTGAACTACGGCAAACAAGAGAAATACCTGCGCCGCAGCCGGATATGGACAATGGTGGCGGTGGTGATCGTGCTGGTCGTGTCATGGATGTGCCTTCATGCGGCGGCAGCGGCGATATCGCGCTCTACATTGATCGTCTTCGTGCTGGTGGTAGCTGCTCTCTCTGCCTCTCTTCTATATACGCCGGATTATCTGCAACTCACGGTGAATCCGGAAAAGAGATGGCGATGGCAGGTGAAGATCCGCTGGCGCATTATCGCAGCGGTACTGGTTCTCGGTATGATCATGCCTTCGGGTAATCATGACCGTTCCATAGCTGTCACCTCTGCTGTCTGTCTTGCGCTGGTGAATCTGGCCGCCGCGAAGCTTGTGCGGGGAAGATATTTTGCTTTGTATTTTTTGTTGACGGATTTTCTTATTGTCAGCACGTTCTCAGACTCACATTCCGGCTTCCTGCTCCCCGTTCTGTGGTTAGCGGCGATGTTCCACCTGTTCATCGTGAGTTATGACAGGCGCCCCTGGCTGGGGATGGGAATTCTCGTCCCCTTTATTTATCTGCTTGCATCTTTCCGGCCCCCGAACGAATCGCGCAGCCTTCACTACAGTGCTGCCGCGCTGGTCGCTGTTGTTGCTCTGGGTAGTTTCCTGCTGGTGGCCCGTGCGCAAACACAGCACCGGCAGAACCTGGATGCTGCCATGCGCGAACTGAGGGAGTTCACAAGTTATTCAGAGTGGCGCGTCCGGCGCCTTTGGTCCACCAGCAACCAGGAACTGGCGAAGAACTGGGAGGCCGCCGCCATTCCCGAAAATGACAGTGAGCGCATAACACAGTGGTACCGCGACAACTCCGAGCTGTACATGTTCGCCATCTCCGCTTATAACCTCGAATACAAACGCATCATCTCCAATCTCAAAGTGCTGCGATATGCGAAGGGAGCCTGTCTTGATTACGGCGCAGGCAATGGAGAGCTGGTGCTGGAGATGGCGAGAAACGGGCATCCGGCGGCTTATTACGATGTGGATGGTGTAAGCAAGAAATTTGCGCAATACCGGGCAGAGCAGCAGGTACTGGACGTGAAGTTCGCGTCTTCAAAAGAAGATCTGCAGAAGATCGTGCAGGAGCGCCGTCTGGACACGATTTTCTCTTTTGATGTGCTTGAGCATCTGCCCGACCTGGCCGGAGAACTCAGCTTTCTCTCATCGCTGCTGAATCCGGGTGGCCTGATGATGTTTGATTTACCAGCGGGTTCGACCAAGGCCCATCCCATGCACCTGAATCACAACCTGGATTTTCGCGCGCATCTGCGCAGCAGGGGCATGGAAGAAAAGCGGAACCTGCTGCAGAAACTGCCGTTCTGGAAGCAGGAGAAGTATGTGTTTATCCGGCAGGCAGAGGCCAATCAGGAAACACAAGGTCTCTCCGGCTCTCCACTGCGTGGAGAACCCTCGAGATGACGAACGCCATGCTTACCAAATAGGCTCTTCGCGTTCATCGCATTTGCTGCTTGTTTTCCCTGCGCCCGACGCGTTCTCTGTACTGCTGTTCGTCAAATTCTTCTCGACTCACGAAAGATTATCCCGCGCAGCCGTGGGCGGCTGCGCTCCATAAACATTTTCGTTTCGTTGCGGCCCTGTCGCGCTATGGTTGAAAGGTTTACTTCCGGTTTACCAGGGCTCTTCGTGGCCCTGCCAGTCAAAGAACCCACCCGTCTGCTGGAGAGTGAGCTTGTCGATCAGCTTGACCATGCCGCTGACGGACTGCTCGGGCGTAAGCGATGCGGCTGAGCCTCCCATGGCAGTGCTGACCCAGCCGGGATTGATCACCACCGAAATAATGCCGTCACTGCAAAGATCAACCGCCAGCCCATGCATGTACATGTTCAGTGCGGCTTTGCTGGCTTTGTAATGGTAAGGGTTGCCGGTCGATGTGTGGGCCAGCGAGCCGTAACCGGAGGTGATACTTGCGATCCTGGGATGCTTGCCTTTGCGGAGCAGCGGCAGAAATTCCTGGGTTACGAGGATGGGGCCAATGGCATTGGTCATCATGACTGTAGCGCCGTGTTCCATGGTAAGCCGCCCAAGCCGGTCTGCCTGGCCAGTATCTTTCATGGCAGACATGCCCAGCAGCACTCCGGCATTATTGATGAGCAAGTCAATGGATTCAGTCATTGCGGAGACTTGTTGTAGCGCCGAGCGGATGGATGCTTCGCTGGTCACGTCCAGAGAAATCGCGGAAATGCGGTCCGGGTGTTTTGAGATGAGTGATTGCAGCTCTTTGGAAGTTTGCGGATCACGGGCCGTTGCAAATACGCGGTCACCACGGCCGGCAAGCTGCCGCACGAATTCCAGTCCTAATCCACGGCTGGCGCCGGTGATCACCGCGTTCATGCAGTGCGTGCCCTCTGGGAAGCAGCAACGGCGGCTTTGGCTTCGCGGCCGGTAAAGATTTTGTTGTAGATCGGCGCATTCGGTTGCTGGCTCTTGCCGCCTTCGCGCAGCGATCCGGTATCCACGGGCGCAAAGCCAATCTGCTCGATCAGATTGCTGATGATCTGCTTGGCGGCCTGATCATCCCCGGCCACAAAGATAGCGTGGCGTTCATCTACGGGAATATCGGTGCGTCCGCGAGTGGCGAGGTGCTGGTACCAGATGGTGTTGAAGGCCTTCACCAGGCGCACGCCGGGCAGGCGTTTCTGCACTTCTTCACTTGAAACCTTCCGCAGGCATTTCTATTACGGCAAGACCAATACCGAGATTGATTTTGTTCTGTTCCTCAACGGCCTGCCCATCGTTGCCCTGGAATTGAAGCACGAAAAGAACCAGACAGTGCATGATGCCGTCGCCCAGTTCACCGCTCGTGACCACACAGTAAGAATCTTCCAGCACCCCTTCCGCTATCTGGCTGCTGATACGGCCGACGTGATGGCTGCCACTGATCCCCGCCGCCCCGAAAATTTCCGCTGGCATAATACCGGCCTTACCAATAAGCCGCTCACCGAAAGTGAATATCCGGTCGAATATCTCTACCGCGGCGTACTTTCAAAAGATCACTTGCTCGAAGCCTTGGCTTTCTTTCTTGTCTATGTTCCCAAGCGCGATCCTGACGGAGATCGCCCCGCCAGCCCTGCATTCACCTTGTTTCCTCGCTATCACCAGAGCCGCATGGTGCGCCGGCTGGCCGGCGATGCTCTGGATCATTTCACTGCCACGGGTGAAATTGGCCGCAAATATCTGATCAACCACTCTGCGGGCAGCGGCAAAACTCTCTCCATCTGCTGGATCGCAGATCGCCTCCATAGTCTTTACCATCCCGATACGAACCAGAAATTAGTCAACCTCGTCTTCATCCTTACCGATCGAAAATCGCTGGATAAGAACATCAAAGATGAAATAGAGAACTTCATCCATCTAAAGGATGTGGTCGGCATTGCCAGAAAAGCTGAGGACCTGCCCCGATTTCTTAGAGACCGCAAACCAATCATCGTAACCACCCAGCAAAAGTTTGAGTGGGTATTGCAGGAAATTGAAAAAAACCAGGATCTGAAAAAACTCCGGGTAGCATTCCTCATTGATGAAGCCCATCGCTCCCAGAAAGGCAAGATGGGAGCTGCCATTCGTAAACCTTTTCGCGACCCGCCTATGTCAGATGGTGATAGGGGGGAGGATGCGGATGAAAATTGGGATGAAGAAGAGCAGATGCCCGCATCATCCGCGAACATGATCGCAACCAGCTCTTTGTGGCCTTTACCGCCACCCCCGCTCCCGCCACTGTTTCATTATTTGGAGAGCCCTTTGACACCTACTCCGAAGCAGAGGCTATCGCTGAAGGCTATATCGTGGATGTAGCTGTCAGCATCATCTCCTTCAAGACGCTCTACAATCTGCACTGCCACGTGGTGCCCAGCCCTGATGAGAAGCTCTACCCCAAGGGTGTTGTAGCCAAGGCACTGAAAAATGTGGCTTTCGAAGATGATGGTCTCATTCAGTACAAGGCTGAGGTTATGCTCCGCATCTTTGAAGAGAACGTCAGTCCTCTTATCAATGGGCGCGCCAAGGCGATGATTGTGGCTAATTCCCGCGTTGCTGGATCGCGCTATTTCGAGATCATTAGGGAGAAACTCAGGGCACGAAATGCTGGATACAAGGTACTCTATGCATTCTCTGACTTTGTTCACCCCAAGACGAATGCAGCGATCAGTGAACATGCCGTGAATGAGCTTGGAGAAGGCGAGCAGATTGAAGACCGGTTTGAAGGAGATGATTACCGCCTCATGATCGTGGCCAGCAAATTTCAAACCGGTTTCGATCAGCCGCTGCTTGCGGGAATGTTCCTGGATAAGGTCGTGGTAGACCGCAACGCAGTGCAGACCCTCTCCCGGCTCAACCGTGCTTACGAAGGCAAAAAAGGGGTCGTCGTTGTGGATTTCACCAACAATGCTCAGGCCATCCTCAAGGCATTCGCAAAATATCGAAAAGGACTGCCCTTTGATGTGGAAGAGCCAGAAAAAGAGCAATGTATCAGGTTTTATAAAGAAATCCTCAAGGTGGGTGTATTTGCCTCCAAGATGCCAGAACACTGATTGATTTCGTTACCAGCGGAAAGGATCCCCAGGCCCAAGCCTTCGTGAATGCATTGCGCGAAACCTTTCAGACCAGGATTACCGGCCCGGAGCAACGTAAATCCTTCGTTTATCTGCTGGCCAGGTTTGTAAAGAGCTTCCATTTCCTTTCATGCTTCTTCACTTATCCGCCAGAGATTCAGGAATTCGCTGTTTTTGCTGAATATGTTGGTCCTCAGTTGATCAAGCAGGGAAGCCTTTCTGAACTTATGCAGCAAATCCGCCAAACCGAGGTGGTAAAGGCCTCAGTTCAATATCAGGGTGAGGTCCGCACTGCTGGAACCGTGAAGCTCACATCGGGTGCGTCAGGCAAAGAATCCGGGCCGCCGCCGCAAAAAGTCTCAGTGCAGGATATGATCAATGAAATTCGAAACCGCTTTAACATCACAGACGAGGAAGCGCTGTACATCAAAGAGGTAACCGAAGAAAAACCAAAGACCCGGAAATCCAAGCCACGGTGAAAGCGCATCAGGATGATCGTACATACCTGGAAGATAGCTATTAAGGACCAGGTAAATGCTGACATTCAGGGTGCCTATGCCGAGCGCGAGCTTTATGAGGAACTCGGGGATCCGAAATATACTGATCCAGGCGCCATATTCGACATAATGGCCATTACTGTAATCCGCCAGAATCTTCAACCTGAGCCATAAGGAGGCGCAATGTATAACCAGCAAATCTTGGATCTTGCGCGTGGCGAAATCGAACAGCAAATTCAGTCCATGCCCGCGCAATTCACCAGCTTTGATTTCTACACCGCTTTTGCCGCAAATCACTCTCGCAAGTACCAACAATTGATTCGCATTTACACCCAACGGCATGATCGTCCCCATGCAATCCAGATCTTGCATAGCCAGTTAATGCATACTGTGAATGATCGCTTTTCTCATCTTGTGCGCAAAACTCACACCATCGCAAACCCCAAGGGTGGCGATATGAGCGCATGGGTTAAAGCCTGACGAACCTGTTTTGCGAAAATTCAAATTAGCCTTTTTAAAGAGGCTTGGCTCAAGCGCGGCCCATGATCAACCGCAACTAACCTCAATCCAGGGGCACCCCCTCCGCGCCCCTTTTCTGGATTTCCTCCTGCCGGTCTGCGTTCCTCTCTGGTAAGTGTCTGTTTGTGGCTAAAGACCAACGGCTTGTTTTGCTGAAAGCCAGTAGCTAGTAGCTTAAGACGAAAATTCGGCCCTGAATTTTCTTTATGGCCACCTTGACTTTTTCACTCCGTAGTAATATTGTTATAGCGTCACCCAGGTGACGTGCTGTATTTGTTCTTTGACAACTGAATAGAAAACTCGTGTCTGCCTTGCCTGGCAGCAATCGAGCGCCTTTGGCAGCGGTATGCGTGTCACACCGCCAGAGGTCCGCAGAGGTCTTGCGGGCCGGTGGCGGTGGTGACACCCAGTAGATGTGGGCTCCTGATGTCGTCCAGATTGTGGAAGTGTATCTGCACTGCCATTGCCGGAAAGTCTGTTCCGCTTGTGTACCGGAACATGAAACGGCAACCGGAACACGCAATCCTCTTGCAGCCAAAAGAGTTAGCATCGTTTGTTCCGTGTTCCGCTTCATTTTGCCTGATTGATTGCTGACGGTCATAAACGGCAACGCCAATTTTTGGAGCGGATTTTCGCGCGAACGCGATGACTGATAGAGACGACCATTACAGCAGTGGTGCTGATTGGGCGGTGCCGACGCTCTAGGAGTGTGTCGGGAATAGATCTTGGGGAATCTCATAAGACATGTGTTGAAGAGCAGAAGTGGGGTTAGGATGGGGCATGGGAAAGTGCTTCCGTCCAGACGATTTGGATCAAAATCTGC
>Ga0066662_10000339_pt1 | contig 20659 bp, 12 predicted proteins | sample GraSoiAngelo_111_FD_133939 | JGI IMG/M metagenome (GOLD analysis project Ga0066662, IMG submission 133939) | Grasslands soil microbial communities from the Angelo Coastal Reserve, California, USA - 14_0903_12_40cm | ecosystem: Environmental > Terrestrial > Soil > Grasslands | place: USA...
AGAGACGAAGAAGAGAGAGAATCGCGCGCCGCGCATAGCCATGCAGTATTCGCCGAACAACAACATCCCGTATGTCTCGCGCGTTGATGCTGGAACAGTTGAGTTGGTCCGCTCCTTCGGCGCTGAGCCAGAAACCAGCGCAGACCTTGTTCAAGTCTTCGAGGCTGTCTGGACGCCTGAACAAAAAGCTATGCACGACGCGGCAGCCGACAACATTCACCGCATCATCCAAGAAGCCTTCGCTGAGATTGCTCGACGCATACGCGCCGATGAGCCTACGACCGAATACGATATACAGCAGTTCATACTCCAACGCTTTGAAGATGCTGGTATGACGAGCGACAACGACCCGCCGATTGTAGCCGTCAACGCCAACAGCGCCAGCCCGCATTACGGTCCAACAAGCACACGCCATTCGTTAATCAGAAGCGGAGATTTTGTACTATTAGATGTCTGGGCGAAGTTGAAGAATACGGGAGCGGTCTATGCAGATCAGACCTGGACGGGATTTGTAGGCGAGACTGTGCCTGACGAGCACGCGCGCATCTTCGAGATAGTAAGCGGCGCGCGTGATGCGGCTGTTGCATTCTTGCGAGAGCAGATCGGAGCGCGCCGGTCCATACGCGGCGCTGAAGTTGACGATATATCGCGCGGCGTTATTGAACGCGCAGGATACGGCGAGCAGTTTACGACCCGCACAGGCCACTCGATTGGCGAAGAGGTTCACGGCAACGGCGCGAACATTGATAATCTGGAGACGCCCGATGCCAGGCGGATTATCCCTCGGACCTGTTTTTCGATTGAGCCTGGCATCTACCAGCCAAATCTTTTCGGCGTCAGGTCAGAGATTGATGTGTATGTGGGCGACGGTGAGATTGAAGTGACAGGTCAGCCCATACAGACAGCAATCGTGCCAATACTCCAACTATAAGGTGGCGAGTTGAAAATCTATCTTTCAATCTCCAGTCGCCGGACGTGTATGGTCCTCAATTTTGATTCTTGTTCAAATTCAATTCGAGCGAGAGTCTTGATTCAACTTTTCGGGAGTAGGCCGATAGCGATTGGACGCTTATGCCGAAGCCGGAACAGACGACTGAAATCCTCGACGCACATGCTGAGGTGATGAAGGGACTCAAGTAAGATGTGAATTGAAGTTTACCTTCGCGCTGAGCGGTCAATATAGATACAATCAAGGCTATGATTACAGGCATTCGTCTTTTTCGCACATTATACGTCTCGTTTTCTATTGCTCTGGCAGTCGCCCTCACCGCGAGCATCAGTCTGGCTCAGACACAGCGTCGTGGAACTCTGAAGCATCCGGTCATTGACAGCCGTATGACCGAGAAAGAAGCCTTCGACGGCCTTGACCCGAAATGCCCAGAAGAGATTCGCAAGCGTCAAAGACTCGTCACAGTCAAACACTATTCAATGGACGGACAGATTCACCAGGGCCAGTTGGTCGTTGATGAGGAATTGGTGAGCGATGTTAAGAAGGTTTTCGCTCTGGCTTTGAAGGAACATTTCCCTATCTACTCAGTCATTCCAATTTCAGATAAACGCTTCCGCAAAGATAATCGCTGGGACGATGAGTTATCAATGGAAGCCAATAACACTTCCGCCTTCAATTACAGAGAGATTACTGGCGGCGGTCGAATATCGAATCATGCTTACGGCAGAGCGGTTGACATCAACACGTTTCTGAATCCTTACATCAAGGGCGAGACAGTTCTCCCTCACGGCGCGCACTATGATCCAAAGGTTGAAGGAACTTTCACAGCCGATAATCCGATTGTGCGCGAGTTTCTGCGCCTTGGTTGGAGTTGGGGCGGCAACTGGACGAGTCCCATAGACTACCAGCACTTTGAAAAACCACTGAAGAAATAGTCAGTCGGCTGCGACCGCAACACAAGGCTAAAGAATTTTTGAGGAGACAAAATATGAAAGCGATCAGGATTCATGAGTTAGGCGACGCGGATGTACTGCGCCTTGAGGAAGTCGAAAAACCGACTTTGGTTCCCGGCTCAGTGTTGATAAAAGTGGAAGTCGCCGGAATCAACTACGCCGACACGATGCTGCGCAAAGGTACTTATTTGACGCGACCACCTCTACCGTTCACGCCCGGATTTGAGGTCGCCGGACGCATCGAGGCAGTCGGCGAAGGCGTGAATAGATTACAAGTCGGGCAACGAGTGATGGCGACAATGCAGGGCGGCGGTTACGCGGAATACGCTGTCGCAAGTGCCGGACAGGTCACGCCCGTTCCAGACGGTTTGGAGTTCGGCACGGCGACGGCGCTACTGGCGCAAGGGCTGACTGCGCTCGGACTGCTAAAGGATTTGAGGGCGGGACAAACAGTACTTGTACATGCGGCGGCAGGCGGCGTCGGCTCACTGCTCGTTCAACTCAGTAAGCTCAAAGGCGCTCACGTGATTGGCACGGCGAGCACACAAGCGAAACTTGAAATCGTGAAGGAGTTGGGCGCGGACGCTGGCGTAAACTATACGGAGACGGACTGGCCCGAAAAGGTTCGAGCCGCGACGCCAAACGGCGCAGGCGTAAATTTATTGATAGAGATGGTCGGCGGGGAGGTGGGCGAGCAGAACGTTAAATGTCTCGCGCAGGGTGCGACGATGATCGTGTACGGCGCGGCGAGCGGCAAAGATTTTCCTATCTCTGCGCTCTCGCTGCTCGCAAAGAGTCTGACTGTTAGAGGCTATACACTTTACAGTGAAACAGAGGCAACGCTCGCCGAGTTCACACGAGAGTTGATGGCGCATGTCAAAGAGAATCGTCTGAAAGTGATGGTGCAGGAATTTCCGCTCACACAGGCAGCGGACGCGCACCGCGCGATTGAGGAGAGACAAACGACCGGCAAAGTCGTTTTAAGAGTTCAATAGTCGAAAGGATAAACAAGATATGAACATAGGAATCATCGGTTCTGGAAGCATTGGTCGCGGAACTTTGTCCAAAAGCGAAGGCTACTATGATTGAGGACGCTACGCACTTGATTGAAGAGATCGGGTTTGCTGCCGTTGATATGGGCTTTCTGCATGAAGGTTAACCAGGTCGAGGCAAACTTAGTGTTATTTAAGGCGCAACCCACGTCTCATTCCAAGCCCCTGTAATGTACCAGCGTGGGCGGTCGCCACTGCGCGCGCCGATTGTGCCCCTTCCGAATCCGCCTCCTGGCGAAGAGTTCAGATTGAGGCTGCCGAAGTTGACACGCCCGCAATCAAAACTCGGCAGGCAGATATCGGACGCGCCCCAACGAGCGCCGAGCGCGCCAAAGAATGCTGTCCCGATGTGGAGGTACCGCTTTCCCTGATATGTACCCGTCCCTAGCCACGCAGCAGGGTCGTGGTCTTGAGTCTTAAGGAGGCAGCGCACCTCGCCCGGCCTGCCTTCGACGTGGAATGTTTTTAGGTTACCTCCGCAGGTGCTTATCGGCAGCAGAGTCGGGACTGCCGATATGGGGCCGCCTCTGTAGTATTTCACCCAAATCCCCTCCGACTCCATAAGTTGGTGATAAATTCGCTGAGGCGGATAATGTTCATCCCAGTTACTGTCATCCAAAATGACTGTCTCATATCTTAAGCTAGCCATCTGAGCGAATTGCTCTCCGTTGCCGTTGATGCTCGCATAATCGGTATCAAAGTACACACCAGGAATGTCTCGATGCGAATAGCCCACCAAGCGAAATGTCTTTCCGTGTTCCATTCCCTGTGCGTAGAAAGCAAACGAGTTTCTATCAACGAAGAGCACGCACATCACGCCGCCACCGGCTGAACTGTCCACACGATAATAGGTGACCGTGTTAGGCCCGCAGAAGTCCTGCGCCTTCGCTTCGGTTGCCAAACAGGCGAAGACAAGAAAGAGAATCCACAGCCGATTCGACCTCATCTTTACTGCTCCTTTAAGTCTTCCTCTTGAGACATAGACTTACTCTCTTATGCGCTGACAGAAAGCGCGCCGATCTTTTTTTCGTCCCGTTGAACCGACTGGCTACTACACAAATGCATCTGAGACTTCAGGGCAGACGCTGGACTTGAAGAAAGAGTGTGTAATCACCCTGCAAATCGCTGTCATCCTTAAAGTGCATTTCGAAGATGCCGGGGCCGTGCCCGAAGTCCGTGCGCGAGATCAGGTCTGCCGCTTCGTAGGTCAGAATCAAGACCTGCGGGTCGAACACATAGCGGTCGCCGCTCTTCATCATGCCGATGGGACGATTGCCGACTTCGCCCAGGCCAAGCGGTCCATGACCGAGCGTGACATTGAGCGACAGGCCAATTTCTGAGCCGCGCTTGATGAAGTCTTCGAGTCTAGTTCCCGCCGGACCAGTGATGAAGTGTGACACATAGCGTCCGAGCCGCGCATCAGAAGCCATCGTCAGAAACTTATCGCCCAGGGCTTGCGATTCTCTATCGCTGTCCCATTCCCAGAGAACTGGAAACAGAACCACAGCCGTCCCTCCTCGTATAATCTCTCCTTCGTAGAAAAAGCGCAGAGACCCCGTCTCAGGTCTATCGCGCGGGACGGCATCACCCGTGCGAACGTGCATGATAGAGCCACGGCTGCCAGAGCCTTCGCGGCTGAGTGTTGCGACCGATGCGGCGGAGTTGATCTTAAAGCTGTCCTCTCTGAGAAACACTTCGTCGCCCGGACCATCTCGCTCAAGCGCATCATCGGCGGTCTCGTGATTAACGCGAAAACCGTTGAGCGTCACACGAAATCTTCCGCCGACGGGCAAGACAGTGGGGATTTCAGGGTTGTTAGCCGCGCGAATTGGTCGCGGGCAATTGAGCGAGAAGCCACCGGTCGTGTGACTAGACTCCAACGGATTGGGCGAGAGAATCCTTATCGCCACCCAGCCTTCATAATGACTCGCAGCGCCGAGATCATTGAACGTCCACGTCGTGTTGACGCGCTGTGTTCCGGCGGCGCGGAATACTAGTTCGTGCGTGCCCGCGTCGTGCAGGATGCCGGGTCCTTCACTGTGCGCGAAGGTGTATCTGACGACGCCCGGCCCGTTGGCGGTGATGTAGGCGTTTAAGCTGACATTAAGCGGGCACTGAGTAGGTCTCAGATAGGCTACCCGCAAGGACACGTTCGTTACGCGGAACACAAAAACCTGCGCGGCAGATGTAGCGGCGAACGCCGCGATGAGCACCGCGGCAAAGAGCGACCGTTTGAAACTTTTGTAGAGTTGATTGCACATCTTCTGCCTCCTAATCCTTCGTAAGGCCGAACTGAAGTCGCGCTCCACATCAATTGAGCCATGTAACAGCGCATCTCACGTCATGTCTAATGACTGTCCAGCCGCTCGACTTGCAGATAGAGCGTGTAGTTGCCGCCGTCGTTCGCGTCAATGTAGCGAAGTTGGCATAAGCCTCTTACGCCCAACTCAACGCGGTCTGCGGCCTTCACGGCGGAATCGTAAGTGAGAGCCACGCCCACTATTGCCAGATAGTCTGTAGAAAAGTCTGTCGCCCCAGGACTCGTGCCAGCTTCCCTGTACCCGATGGGTCTCGTGCCTGCTTTTCCGCCTAACGAAATCGAGTACGGACCGAAAACAGGGCTGCGATCAGCGGGCCAAACCAGACCTATGAAGCGCATCAGGTCCGGCTTGTGACGCTCGAACCATGCTGGCAGACCCGTATCCACGCTGCGCTGACTCGCGCTCACATCATCGCTATCCCATTCCCAGATGATAGGAGCTATCACGACCATGTCCTGCCCGAATGTCAGAGAGCCTTGCCATAAAACTATGGGCGGGCGATCAGTCTGAATATCTCTAGTGCGCCGCCAGGGCGGGCGCGTTGGGAATACGTCGCCCGTCTGCAACCCGCCGATGACAGCTTCGAGATTAGTATTAAGCGGACCGGGCGACTTAGTGCCCGCAGCGACTCGCTCCGGGTGACCGTTCGGATCGCCCATCACTCTGGTCCTGATTCTCGTAAGCGGTCTGTCCGTGCCGTCTCGGTTCACCAGCCATGAATCGGACGTAATGAAAACCTCATCGCCGCGTCCATCGCCCTCAAGTATGTCGTCGTCCGATTCGTTATTAACGGTAAACCCGTTCAGCACGACGCGGAAAAGACCGCGCGCCGGTTGATTAGAGGGCTGCGTCGTGCCGGATGAAGGCGTGCAGGTGAGCGTGAAGCTGCCGGTCTTAGAGTTTGATTGCAACTCGTTTGGCGACAGAATCAAAATCGTCTCTGAACCAAGATAGGGCGAGGGCAACGCTCCGCGCGGAGTCCATGTTGTGCTAACGCGCTGTGTACCAGCCGCGCGGAAAGCGAGCGTTTGAACGGGCGAACGCGAGCCGTCGCTGCCCTGGAAGACGTAAGTCACAGTGCCAGCGCCATTCGCTATGATGGAGCCGTGGAAGACTACATTGAGCGGGCACGGTCCGGTCGGACTCGGATTATCCGCTTTCAAAGTTACAGATGTAACTTGAAATGTTTGCCTGTTGATCCCCGCCACGTTGTTATTAACAGACGGCGGTTGCCCCGGCCTCTTTGGAGACCCAACTTGCGCATTGCGGTTCGATTGTGGTTGTCCCTGCTGCTGTGCGCTGGCACTTCCATGTCCGCCGATTAACGCGACGAAGATGAGCAGCGCGACTGCAAGCAAGAGGGACGTGACAATCGTTAATCTTCTCTTCATGGTTTGATCTCCAAAGCAGATGAGCACGGCCAGTTTCTACAACTAGTGTGGATTATTATTTGTCTATCCTGACAACATACATCTTCCAAAGGCTCTTGCTCTTCATGCGTTCGATCTCTACTTAAAGCACCGCTCCGAAGACCTATTCGATCCGTATGTAGAGAGAGTAGTCGCCGCGAACGCGAGCAAGAGCATCCGTAGAACGTAGATACTATTCGCCGCTCGCCCTCTTCGCATGATGCTCATCTGACGCGCCCCGCTTAGGGTCACAAAACTGATGGCGTGATAGATTCCTGTCAGAAACATTCTCTCCATTCCTTCCCTGCAAGCAGTGATACGACGAGCGCTGCTGCGCTGTCACTACGCAGTTATGTAGGTTTGTCAGGAGTTTGAAATTGGAACTGAAGGGATTGAGTTCAGAGGACAGGTGCGCGCAAGCTTTAACGCAGACAGAATCTAAAGCAAAGACGCTAAGCCGTTAATAGGGTGGTTTAATCAATCGGTTGCTCAAAGCCTTCGCCACCGCCTCGCTCTTTGAATGCACTTGCAGCTTGTCGTAGATGCTGCGCAGGTGAAATGAGATTGCGTGCGCGGTCACGCCTAATTCGGAAGCAGCAGACTTGTAGCTGTGGCCTCTGGCGAGCAGTTCGAGCAGGCGCAACTCATGAGGCGTGAGATGATAATCTGCGCGCTCCGGGGGGCGTATCTCACGAAAGAGCCGGATGACGCGCCGTGCCACTTCCGGCGACATCGGTGCGCCGCCTTCTGTGACCTCTCTTAATCCTTCGAGCAGACGCGCGGGCGGCGTCTTCTTCAAGAGATAGCCGCACGCTCCGGCGCACAGCGCGTCAAAGATGCGCTCGTCATCGTCATAAACGGAGAGCACCAGAAAGAGCAGGTCTGGATAACGCTGCTTCAACAGGCGGATGCCTTCGATGCCGGAGATACCTGGAAGGCCGATGTCCACGAGCGCGACATCGGGCGCGGTGACGATTCTTTCAAGCGCCTCTTCCATCGAGCGGAAACTGCCCGTGCAGTGAAAACCCTCTGTGCCGTTGATGATGATCGCCAAGGACTCGCGTATGTCGCGTTCGTCCTCGATGATGGCTACTTTAATTCTTGCGAGTGCGATGCTCTTCGTCATCTTCAGTGTGTTCGCAGAGACGCAGACATAAAAGGGTCGTTCGTAGAACTTCGTTGACTCGGGCTGAGTTTACACCAAAGAGACTGCGCGGCAACTACATGAATATGTAGTCAAATCTTGCAGGGGACGCAGTAACTGTTTGTTATTGATGACCGTTCTTGTGTCTTCGACTTCTGAGCCAATGATAATGATCGAGCGGCACGCGCAATACAATCGTCGTGCCCTCGTCCGGCGCGGAAGTGATATGTAAATCCCCGCCGACATTTCGCGCGCGTTGTCTCATACTCGCTAATCCATTGCCCTTTGATGCTTGTTCGCAATCAAAGCCCCGACCGTTATCCTTCACGCGCAAGATGAGATTGCCATGCTCGAACTTGAACTCAACATCTGCTTCCGTGCATTTTGCATGACGAACAATGTTGTTGAGGCTCTCCTTGAAGATGAGAAAGATTTCGCGTCGCGTGTCAACGTCGAGCTTGATATCTGGATCAACTTCTGAGGCGTGAAAGCGAAACTCTACGTCGCAGGCCGAGAGGATGTCGCCCGCGACACGACGGATTCTCTGCGTCAGGTCGCGCAGGTGATCCTTCTCCGGGTTAATCGCCCAGACGATGTCGCTCATAGAATCAACGGACTCGCGCGAGACGCCAGCGATTAAGGACAAACGCTCGTTGACCTGTGGGTCATCCTGTCGTACCTGTCGGCGGACAACTTCGCTCAACAGAGCGATGCGCGAGAGGTTCGAGCCGATGTCGTCATGCAGTTCGGTTGCGATGCGTGTGCGAACGCGTTCCAGTTCGATTAGGCGCGTGACGCGATAACGATAGAGGGCGTAGATTGTCAGGACAAGTATGAGCGCAACCGCTGTTATGAACCACCAACGCTGCCAGACGGGAGGCAATATACGAAACTCCAGGGAAGCTGGTGTCGCGCTGAGCAAGCCCTCTTCCGTCACCGCGCGCACCATAAATCTGTAGGAGCCGGGCGAGAGATGCGCGTAGTTAATCGTGCGCTCTGCGGTCGGCTCGCTCCAATCCAATCCAGCGCCTTCGAGTTTATATTGATACTTGAGCTTGCGGTCCTCCTGAAAGCTCAGCCCGACGTATTCTATGAGCAGATTGTTCTGCGCGGCTGTTAAAGTCAGCGCCGGAAGAGAGACCGCGCCCGTCTCGCTTAAAGCCAATTCTTCGCCCGCGACTCGGACACGACTCAGATAGATGGGCGGAAGACTTGCGCGCCTCTCTTCACGCGGGTCTAATCTTGAGACGCCACTGGTTGTGCCGACCCAGATATTTCCCAGATGATCTTTTAGACAGTAGTTGACCCAATCGGCTGCGAGTCCATTCTCTGAAGTGAAGTGGCGCATCGCGCCCGTCGCGGGGTCGAACTGGTCAAGCCCTTTGCTCGTCCCGAAATAGATTCGCCCCTTATCGTCTTCAGTGATAGACCAGACTGCGTCGCTCGAAAGGCCGTTCGCCGTCGAGTAGTTAATAAACTTCATAGGCGACGCTCCGGTGTCTTTAACTACTGAGACGCCATTGAAGCGCAGACCGATCCAGAGCCAACCGCGACTATCAAGAAAGAGGGCGCGGATTAGCTTCGGGCAGACCATCCGTCGGCTCGATGCGAACGGGTTTATCATCAACTAATCTGAGCATCCCGCCGAAGCCGCCAACCCAGAGCGCGCCCGCTCTATCCTGCACAATGTCGCGCGCGTAACTCTGCCAAACGTCTTGCAGATTGAGGTGCTGAAAAAGCGGCGCTTGACCCTTGCGCGCAGGATCGAACCAGTAGAGATTAAAATCTTGCAGGCCGACCCAGACCTTGCCCGAAGAGTCCTCATACATTCCAGGCCCATTGAAGACTGGCGATTCGGGAATGCCGTCCGCCGACTTAAACTTCTCGCCATGCTCAAGCTGCAAGCGTGGCCCCTGAAAGCGAAAGAGGCCAGCCTCAGTCCCGACCCACCAGTCGCCGCGAACGTCTTGCAGGATACGCTTCCCGACAAGATTAAAAGGCGCTGCCTGCGAGCCAGCGACCAGAGTGGCTTTATCTTCGCTCAACTCAAAGATGCCGCCCGACAGTGCGCTGGCATAGATGTGTTCCGTGTGATCTTCAACGAGCATGGAGATATTCTGGCTGAGTAATCCTTCCGTGCTCGTAAAGCTCACAATCTTCTCATTAGAAAGACGAGACACGCCGCCAATACCTGTGCCGATCCACAGATTCTCTTCACGATCTTTGAAGAGGGATGAGACGTGGTTTTCGCTCAAGCCCTGCGCAGTCGTCATCCTCGTCTGCCGCCCGTCCTGATACTTAATCAGGCCGTAAGATGTGCCGAGCCAGAGCGTGTCGTTCGGCTCACTCAGCATCGTATAGACCTCCTCCGGGCGAGGCATCAAAGCCAATGGCAGCTTCCGCCATTGCTCTTTGCTCTCGACATCGGTTGGCGGCAGAAAATCAAAGACGGCAACGTGGCTTGCGACGAAGAGGCCGCCGTGCCAGTCTGATTGGATGCTGATTACGGAAGCATCCAGCTTATCAGGCAGATGATATTTGGTAATTCGACCTTCAGAAAATTCGATCAACTCATCATAGAAGCCGAACCACAGACGCCCTTGATTGTCCGCCAAAGCATAGCCTGTCCAACCTTTGTCGGCGGGAGTCTGCCCTACCAATTCAAACTTCAGGTCGAATCGCTGATTACCGGTCGGCACACGCGCGCGATAAATTCCTCCTTCGGTCACGCACCAGAGAGTGTTCTCCGCGTCGAACAACAACGCTCCGACCACGTTAGACTCCCGCTTATCGCTCATGGAGTAGTTGATAAACTTTTTCCGCGTTGTTGTGTCAGATGTATCTTGCGGCAACGAAGACGGCTCTTTCGGATCATCAATCAACCGGGCGACTCCTCCGGTTTGTGTCGCCACCCATAGATTTCCATCTCTGTCCTCGGTGATGTCGTTGATGATAGGGTTCGCCAGCCCATCGCGCCTCCCATAATTAGTGAAGCCGTAGCCATCGAAACGGCTCAAGCCTTCCCACGTGCCGAACCATAGATAACCCTTCCGATCCTGATAGACGGAGTTCACGTGTGCGTTAGCCAATCCATCATGCACACTGTAATTGTGAAACGATAACCGTTGTGCTCCGACGTTAAGACAAACAATGAAGATAAGGATAAGCGAGAAAGAATATTTACAAGCGGCTGCCGGACCATCTAGGTGATGAGACCTGAAAAACAACATCTCGTTTTAATCAAAGACTGATAAAGGAAGCATTAAGATCAACAGGTATTCTCGATTTGGCTGCTCAGCGTAATCCGGTTTATACCCCATATCTGCTATTCGTTCAACGCCAGCAGGAGCTTTGTATTATCAAGCCGGCACCAGAAGAAGTTGAGTGAGAAAAGGAGTTCTGTAAATGAAGGATTGGGACATCTCTCAGTCAGGTATCAAGATGTAGCCACTACGCAAGCTGAGATTGATTTAACAAAGCTCGCTTGAAAATAGCAGAGGAGTTATACAAGGCTTGGCATCGAGAGCAAGAGGTATAAGAAGGTGAGAAAGAAGGCTAACTATACTCGAAGTAGTGGCAATGTGTTTGCCGATCTGGAACTACCTAACGCTGAGGAGCGGCTGCTCAAAGCACAGCTTGCCGTGAAGACAAGGGCGCAAAAGAATGGCTTGCGCCTTTGTTATAGAAGAAGCGCCGTTGACTCACTTTGCCGGAGCGTTAAACTGCGCGTCATCCAGAGGAGCATTCTGTTTGGCCTCAGTTATCTTACGACCCCAACTTCTGCCTGGTATTGACCAGCATATCATGAAAGGCAATTTGAGGCCGTCAACGCTACGATAGTCTTCGTAGTCTATTTGCAACGGAAGATGACCGAGCACAGTGTTCGACTCCGTGTATCTACGAAGGAGTAGTCCGCTCTGCGCGTCGAAGTACAATTTTTCTGAGCCACCTGATGACAGACTCGCCTCAACGACTTATGCTTCATGGTCTCCGATGGTCGTCCTGGTAGTGACTGCCAGTTTTGAGTAAATATCTTTCAGTCTAATTGGCTGGTAAAACTCCGTCTCAAATCTTAGCTGCATCAATTGATCTTTGTTGAGACTATTCGTTCCTCTGCTGTTCTGTGCCCACCCTTCCGTTCCGTTGAAGCCTACGCGGATGGGCGCGTTTGGGTAGCTTGTGATGACCAGCAGCTTGTTGGGCGCTTTGGCATAGACCTCTTCCGGGACCAGCACGCCGTCAGCCCCTATGCGCGAGCCTTTCAACACGCGGCTAGTCACATGCTCAATAGCAGTCTTCCCGCCCACAGCCTCCACATACCTGTCTAAGATTTGGTCCACACTTGGAAGCGGCGCATCCTCTCGCTTCTTCGTATTTGGAGGCTGCCAAAGATTCTGACCCACCGCCGGAACTGAAACGGGCAGCGGCTGACCGCGATGGCAGGTGTAGCATGTAACGGTTGTGCCCTGTCCGTTAAAGCTTCCCTTGTTTAGATCAAACACCATCTGAATCATCTTTCGCGCTGTCTGCTTCGTCGGCTTGTCGTCTTTCTCAAATGGATTGACGTGGCAGTAGTTGCACTTGACTCCGAGCGAGCCGGAGATGAATGCCATGACGGAATCGAATTGCGATGCGGGCAATCCCTTGAAGACCTGTATGTTCTTATAGACCTGCTCGGCTGTCTTCTCCTGTGTGGCGCTTCCAGTTGTTTGCGCGTTTCCCGCCGAGAGTTTGACAATGATGATGATTGTGACGAAGAGAATGACAAAAAGTAGTCGTATATGCTTCATCCCGGCTCTGGCCTTTCTAAGTTAAAGATGACTGTTGATCGTTTCTTACTCAATCTTCTTTGCGTGAAGCACTGTTTCAGGCTGATTCAGTCCGCGAGTGCGCGAGACGAGATGTGTAACTTCTCCACTTTCGTCTTTGAAGAAAGTAATCTCGCCGTAGAACTGCTTGACGAAGAATTTCTTCTCCGATTCTGGAAACAGTTCGACCTTTTGCCCTATTGCCTCAGCCGTCAACCTTCCCTCTTCGTTCCTGATGACGATAATGAGATCGCGGCAGCGGCTGTCGTCACGATAGCGCCCGGCATATTGGTCATAAATATCCGAACTCACTTGTGCGACCTCTTTCAAACATTTCTCCAGCGTGACGTAGCTGAACAGAGATCGGAAGCCCAGCCTTTCATTCAGGGCAAGAAGCTCGGAGTGAAGCGGGCTATTGAAAGCGCGAACGGTGCGATAACCGTGTCTCTTCGCATATTCGATGGCTCGAACCTTCAGAGCCGTACAGATGCCCTGATGCCTGTACTCGCGCCTCACGCCTGTGAAGCCGTGCGTCACGCCTTCGGGCACAACGTCCAAAAGATTCAAGTCCGAAACTCCGACGTAGCGATCCGAGTGCTTGGCGATAAAATATGCGTCCGGCAGAACGTAAGGTCTCTCCAGCCAAAGTCGCGCCTCGCGCTCATAGAAAGATGCTGGCGCGAATGGGTCGCGTAAGGGATCGTCAATCCTTAATGTGCTCGTCAGGTCGTAAAGTTTCTCGACGTAGCGCGGGTCGTGTGCGCGCTCCTCTGCGAGCGTGGAGATTGAGATGCCGCGCTCTCTTACTTTCTCTACGACAGTTGAAAAAGGAGCGATCTCTGCTTCACCGACTGAGAGTCGCAAATCCATCAGCCGCATCGTCTCAATGAAGCCGCGCTCGATGAGAAAGCTGAGGATTTCATCCTGCGCCGTGTAGTCTCTGAACGAGACTGTGACGGCACCCGCTTCCACCAGATCACAGGTGAGTTTGTCCAACAAAAGATCGCCCACACCCAGCCTTAGCCAAGATGGGTCAAGGACCAGAAAGAGCCTGTACTTTGGTAGATAAATGCTCTGCTCGATTGCGCCGTAGCCGAATAGCTGCCCTGTCTCTGCGTGTTCAGCCAGGTAGTGGCGGCGGACGTAGCGTGAGTCATCGAACATTTTACGACCACGCAGCCATAGATCGAAGCCTTCCGGGTCGTAACGCTCTCTTGCGGGCGCGATCTGTGAGATAGACCTCCAGTCCTCATTCTTAAATGGGCGTAAGCTTGCCTTCACTTTAGTTGCGAACGATTGGTCACGCGAAGGGCGCTGCCTTCTTAAATCGTCTTTGAAGGTTTCAACGAAGCTCTCTTTCAATCGCTGTCTTGCCGTATAAAGACGCTTGTTAATGGTCGTCACGGGCAGTTGCAGGAAGTCACCTATGTCGGCCTGTGTGTAGCCATCAATGTAAAAGAGTGTCGTCACAACACGTTCATTTACCGGCAAAGACTTGAGAGCGGCGAGCACCTTCTCTCTGAGTTCCCTTTGTTCGGCAATCGCGCGCGCGTCCGGGCTTGCCGATGGAGTATTGACGCCTTCATCCAGAGGCACGAACTGTAATCGCTTACCTCTGGTCAGGCGATTACATTCGGTCAGTACAATGCGTCTGAGCCAGCCCGGAAAAGCTGCCGGAGTGCGTAGTTGATGAAGCCTCTGCCATGCGTTGACGAAGGCTTCCTGAGCCACATCTTCGGCCATGCAGAAATCACCCAGCACGGCATACGCGCAACCGAAAGCCATGTCTTGAAAGCGCGCGACCAACCCGCCGAAAGCCTCATGTCTTTCCGCGAGCGGGTAGCGCGAGTCAACGGCTTTGTGTATCAGGCTCTCTATGTCTTGCACTTAGAATCTATTCTTTAACTCTTCTCTTATAGAATAAGAGCCATCTTAAAGAGAAAATCTTACTCGGAATTCTAAAATATTTTATCAGCGTCAGGACGCTAGACCCTGAATAAGATTCAGCGATCACTTCCTCCATCATCTTCACATCGAAGACGGGCTGGTCTTTTTTCCTCTATAGCATACTCTCCTATGCTCTGGTGGCGGCGCAGATGCTGGAAGATAATCTTGACTATTAGTCAAATATTTCTTGACAGAAAATAGTTTGAAGCATATTGTTCGTTCTCCGAACAATATACCGGAAACGCCAATGCGTAAAATCAACCCCCAAGATTTCCATATTGCGACCCGCACCACATCCCGTGAGATCAATCGCCGTATAGCGCTCAATTTAATTCGTGAGCATCAACCAATCTCGCGCGCTGATCTGGCGCGTCGGATGGACGTGACGCGCGGCGTGGTGAGCGTGCTAGTGCAGGAACTGATCGAGCAGGAGTTAATTTACGAAGGCGCGACGGGCGAGATTGCGCGGGGGCGCAAGCCCACGTTTCTGCATATCAGAACGCGAGATCGCCTGGCTATTGCTGTGGATGTGCGGTTCAGTAAGACCTATCTGATGCTCTGCGATTTCTCTGGTCGGCAACTTGCTCTGGAGATTTACGACACGGTCTTTTCAATTCCAGCGTTCGTTAAAGACCTGGCTGCTCGCATCCGCAGAATGCTGAAAACACACGGCGCAAGGAGCAATTGTGAAGGGATCGGCGTCGTAGTGCCCGGCATGGTGGATCATAGAACCGGTCGCATTCTCAATGCCCCGACGCTCGGCTGGCGTGAAGTGGACATACGTGACGGACTGGCTGCGGCGACCGCGCTGCCTGTGCAAGTGGAGAACTCTGCGCGTGCCTGTTCGCTCGCACACTTGTGGCTGGAGCGCGAAGAAGCGCCCGCCACACAAAACTTCGCTTACGTGAGCGTGTCTGACGGCGTCGGAGTAGGTGTGGTCTTGAATGGCGAACTTATTCGTGGTCACAATCACATTGCAGGGGAATTCGGTCACATGCCGCTAAGCCTTGACGGGCCGCGTTGCCTGTGCGGTCGAACCGGATGCTGGGAAGCATACACTTCTAACCTTGCAACGCTGGCTCATTATTTGGGGCACAATTTGTCCAAACTTAATCCAAATTCGCTGCGCGACGCAGGGAAAGAATCATTCACCGTCTTAGACCTGGTCGCAAGAGCGCGCGGTGGTGATGCTAAGGCCATCGTCGCTATTCAATCCACCGCACGTTTTCTTGGGTTGGGGCTGGCGATAATTATTAACGTCGTCAATCCCGATATCATATACCTAGCGGGCGAGATTACTACCGCCTGGGATTTGATGGAGAGCAATGTACGCGAAGCACTAAGAGAGCGCGTGCTGACGGAAGCCGCCGCGTCCACACCCCTTCGTGTCACCTCCACGCAAGAGTATCCGAGATTACGAGGAGCGGCGGCTCTCATCGCTGCTCCGACTTTTGCCGCGCCGCGCGTGGCTTAGTGGTGCGAAGAATTCTGTGTAGCTAAACACAATCGAGCGCACAGCCTTTAACGAGCAAAGGGATTACCCTCATATCATTGCCCTCGCATTGGAGCTATCTGCTTTTCGGGGTTCGAACTTCTTACTTGGAGGTCACTGACATGTTAAGCTTAGGAAACTTTGGTTTACGTAAGATTCACTTTGCCGTACTGGCCCTGGTGCTTGCTTTTCCTCTGGTAGCCGTTGCGCAGGTTACCACTGCCACAATCGTCGGAACCATCACGGACCCCGGCGGAGCCGCTGTGCCCGGCGCACAAGTCACTGCGCGCAACGTTGACACTGGACTGACGCGCTCCGTGGTTTCCGGCGATGACGGTACCTACCGTATTGAATTTCTCCCGGTGGGCAAATACTCTATGGAGGTCACCGGTTCTGGCTTCAAGAAGGGCTTCCTGGACGAGGTCGTTCTGCAGGTCAATGAAACAGTTCGCGCGGATGTCCCCCTCGCCGTCGGACAGGTTGACGAGACTGTGACAGTCACAGAGACGCCAACGGCGGTCAACACCAGCACGTCCGAGATTGGCCGCACCATTGATTCCAGAGAGATCACCAGTCTTCCGCTGGTCGAGCGCAACGTCTATACGCTGCTGGACCTTGTGCCCGGCGTGCAATCCAATAACAACGGTGTAGCCGCTGCCTCTACCGGTACAAGCTCGCTCATCCTGGGATTCCCAGAGCAGCGCACTCTGATTAACGGCGGAGTTGACGGCGGGACAGGTTCAGTAAACTACTACCTGGACGGCGGCAACAACATGACCGGACTGAGGAACACCGGCAACATTTTACCTAACCCGGATGCCATACAGGAATTCAGAGTCCAGACCAACAGCTATAACGCGGAGTATGGACGTTTCGCCAGCGGCGTAATCAACGTCATCACCAAGTCCGGCACCAACCAGTTTCACGGCTCGGTCTTTGAGTACGTGCGCAACACTGTGTTTAATGCCAACGACTGGGGTTCCACGCTGGCAAAGGCACCTTTTCATCGTAACCAGTTTGGCGGCACACTTGGTGGACCGATTAAGCGCGACAAGACCTTCTTCTTCTTCTCTTATTCGGGCTTGCGCCAGACGACCAGCGCATTCCTGAGCGGTGCCGTCGTGCCAACTGACCTGGAGCGCGTCGGCAACTTCACCGCCTCGGGTACTAAACCCGTCGATCCTGCTACGGGCAAGGCATTCGTTTGCAACGGCGTCACCAACGTCATATGCCCCAACCGCATTGATCCCGCTGCGGCGAAAATCATCAACGACTTTATTCCGACTTCCAACGTTGCTGGCAGCAAGTGGCAAGGCAACATTCCCAGCCCGTTTGATTCCGACGATTTTCTGGTGAAGTTAGACCACCAGCTCAACAATAAGCACCGCCTCACTTTCAGCTACTTTGAGACATCAGGAACAAACACTGTGAAAGCGGGCAGCGGCAACCTGCCGTGGGCCAGCCAACAATTCCAATGGCAACAGCATAACGTCAACTTGAGCGATGTCTGGATCATCAGCGCCAATAAGATCAATCAGGTCTGGGCGACTTACACGCGAAATTTTGGCGGTCGCCTGAATCTGCCAGCTACCTCGCTTGGCGATCTGGGTTCTGCGTTCACGATACAGGGCACGCCGTCTCTGCCGCAGATTACCGTCACAGGCTTCTTCACTTTAACGAACGCCATTGGCGGACCAACTGCGGGCACTAACTTCTACTCCGTGCGCGATGTCTTCAGTTGGACCAAGGGCAGCCATGCGCTCAAGGTTGGGGGAGAGCTTTCTCTCAACAAGGACATTCAGCAGACGCTTCTGAACAACTACGGCGTTTTCACTTTTAACAACAGCGTGACGAAGAATGCGCTGGCCGATTTTCTGATCGGCATACCGAGCGCGATCACGCAGGACGCCCCCGTCACCGGTTACTCTAATAGCTGGTACACGGCGCTCTTTGTGCAGGATGATTACCGCGTTCACAAGCGACTGACTCTCAACCTGGGTCTGCGCTGGGACGTGCAGACGACTCCGACCGATCCACTCAACCGTGTCGTTAACTACGTGCCCGGCCAACAATCCACTGTTATTCCGACAGCGCCTATTGGGGCTTTGTTCTTCGGCGACCCTGGTGTGGAACGTGGAGGAATCCCGACGAGTTACGCCCACTTCTCGCCCCGCTTGGGCTTTGCGTGGGACCCATTCGGCGATGGCAAAACTTCTATCCGCGCCGCGTGGGGTATGTTTTACGGCAGTCTCTCGGGCAACGAGTGGAACACAATGACTAACTTCCAGCCCTTCTCAACCCGGCTCTCCTTCACCAATATCAATCCCAAGACCAACGCAGCCGGTGTGCCCCTGGGGGCTTCGCTGAGCAATCCCTATAATGCCTTCGTCGGCGGCAATCCCTTCCCCTACAGAGGGACATTCACCACTGGCGGCGGCCTCTTTCCGGTGGCTTCCGACTTCAAGTGGCCGCGCTCGTACCAGATGAACTTCTCTGTGCAGCGTCAGCTAACAAATGCCCTGAGTGTCGGTGCTGCTTACGTCGGCACACGCAGCCGCAATCTGCCCTTCGCGCGCGACGTGAACTATCCGGTCATAACGCCGACCGCCACCACTGCTGGGGCGAACGTCCTCGCGCGGCGGCCCAATCCAGCGTTCGGCGCTGTGCTGCTCCTGGAATCGGACCAGACCGCCTCCTACGATGCCATGCAGCTTACCACCGCCATTCGCACGAGTCGCCATATCACCTTCAACGCCTTTTACACCTTCAGCAAGACCCTGGACAGCGTGCAGCTTCAGAACAACACCACGCAGGGCGGGGCCGAGAACTTCAGCAAGCTTTTCTTAGACAAAGGTCGGGCCGATACGGACCAGCGCCACGTCTTCGCCATGAGCCTGAACTACCAGCCCGATTACTTCAGACCTGGCAGCTTCGCGGGCAGGATATTCAACGGCTGGAGTATCGCGCCCATCATCAAGCTGCGCAGCGGCCTTCCGTTTTCTATCACCAACGGCAACGTTGACGCCAACCTGGACGGCAACACCAACGACCGCGCGGCGTTGATCGGCGACCCGCACCTGGACAATCCCACGCCCCAGATGTGGTTCAACACGGCAGCCTTCGTCCAGAACAAGGCGGTGACCGGGGTGGCTGTGGACGGCAGTTCGCCACGCAACCTGCTTGACGGCCCTGGCTACCGCGACGTTGACCTGGCGATCTCGCGCGACTTCAATTTGAGCGAGCGCTTCAAGCTGCGCTTCCGTGCCGAGGGGACGAATATCTTTAACCATCCGAACCTGGGGCAGCCGGGCAACTCAGTTCCTTCGGGCACTACGTCCACCACCTTTGGCGTGATAACTTCGGCTGGCCCGATGCGCAAGTTGCAATTCGGCTTGCGGCTGAGCTTCTGAAACTTTTCGAAAGGCTCTAATATTTCGAAAGGGATCGCCAACCCAAGAGCTTCGGAGGAGCGCGATGTTTGTTCAGGGAACACATTGCGCTCCTTCCGAGCAAAAGACCTTTCTCCGGCAAGAGACCTATAGCAGCGGTCAATGGTTGTGCTCCAAAACGAACTCTCTGCCCTGCGCTTAGTCTTCATCGCGCTCGGCTCTAATCACTGCTTGAATATCCGATAGCATGGCATGAGGGGCGGACAGTGAGATAAGGTCATCCGACTTCTCTTTTGCAGGCTTCTATTTCAGTCCAAGGTCGAAGTTTGTCGTATGCATTGTATTAACAAGATCGCCGAGGAATGTTGACGGCGAAATTCGACAGGTCAAGTGGGACGGCAAAAATTGGGAGAATGGGTTGATGTCCTAGACGGGGCTGAAGCCGTTGTCAATCTCACGGGAAAGAGCGTCAATTGCCGCTACACGCCAGAGAACCGGCGTGAGATTGTCAGGTCACATGTTGATTCCGTCAGTTAGAGCGATTTACTGTCATAGCTCTCTTCACTCCTTAAGCTGAATCATAGCCGCGAGCGCCTAACGATTGACGGGACGCGCCCGGCACCGATAGAGACAACTCTCTCGAGTGAGAGCTTATCTATTCGCGCTCTTGTTCAATGAATTATTCCTGAATTACGCCTAATGCTAAATACATCCGGCCTAATTTCTCGCAAAAAAACGGGCGACAGTTTGAGAGAAAATATTCACCTCAGTCGTCACTTGTACTATCTTGCTGCTATTGGAGGCTGACAATAAGTCGTAGGCACTCAGACCATATACCGATTTGTTCAGATCATTATCCGCCTTGATTCCAAAATTCTTGAGCATGTTTTTAAGGTCTCGACCTAAGAGACGATCATCATTGAAAGTATATGAGAAGAGATTCGCCACTGGCATGACCTCTTTTTGCTCCGTCCTGATTTCGCCAACTGGTCCGGAAACTGGCGCTTTAGCGCGCTCAAAAACAACGCCTCTCTTTTCCAGTAACCAGTCCGCCGCCGTGTCATTCATAAACAACATTACGATATTGATTGACTTAGCTTCGATTTGTGGGCCGATGCTAAGACCTCTCAAGATAAAAAAAGATGGCGCGCTCCAGTGATCCGAGAATCGGCGACTGATAGCTCCATGCCCGAAA
>Ga0066662_10000340_pt1 | contig 20629 bp, 17 predicted proteins | sample GraSoiAngelo_111_FD_133939 | JGI IMG/M metagenome (GOLD analysis project Ga0066662, IMG submission 133939) | Grasslands soil microbial communities from the Angelo Coastal Reserve, California, USA - 14_0903_12_40cm | ecosystem: Environmental > Terrestrial > Soil > Grasslands | place: USA...
ATCCGCTCCCAGCATCTGATACGTTTTCATACGAAGCGCTTAGAGGAACTCGGTCTGAAGGTACTCACGACACCCATGGCGGCATAGGGATTTTCAGGGCAGAGGACGCAAAGGACGCAGAGGAAGCAAAAGTAAGTTTATGTGTATTGAATTTGGCGGTGTGTTGCTCCCTATGTACCGCACGCGCGTGGCGAGCCACAACCAAAAACCTTTTACCGCAGAAGACGCAAAGGACGCAGAGGAAGCAAAGTAACAAAATCATTTACCCATTTCTTAGCTGGCTTTCTCGGGCCACCAGACCAGCACCTTGATGAACTTCGAGAAATGCAGCAACGGTTTCACGCTGGGCAGATCGATGCCTGCAGCTTTGGCCATGGTATTGGTCTGGATTTCTGCGTCAGCCTCCTGCAGGGGCCAGGGGAGATGATGAATATAAGCCCGAAACACCGCGCCTCCGCGAACTGCATACAGGCAATAACGTTCGGTCAGAAAAAACTCCAGCGAGTTCTTCTCGCGCTGACGAGGAGCTGAAATGGGCCAGTAGCGTCCTGAAAACTCAGCCGGTTTGGGCTCATGCAGCCGCCTGCTGCTGTAATCGAACTTCTCTCCTGAATTTCCGATCGACATGGAGGCATGTTTGTAAGGCAGCCCGTAGCTCATGCGTGCTCCCCATACAGCAGAAAGATTGGCTGCATCCAGGCTGAAGAAGTAGACGCCGGGAATGCCCTTGTAACGCACGTAGGTGCGGACATTCAGTTCAAGGAATTGGCTGATCACCGGCATGGGAGGCAGGTACCGGGGCCGCAGGCCGTCGATCCAGAACGGCGTGACCGCCACATAGGCTTTGCCGTTGAAGAGGTCCAGTTCCAGTTGAGAGGGAACCAGCCTGCGCAGCGTCTCTACTGGAACCTCCCAGTGCGCAAACAGCAGGTCATTCCAGTTCTGCACCATGATCCAGGGACTGCGCGGCAGTGCGATGGGCCGGTGATCGGTGTGGAGCAGCAGAGGATGCATGGACTGGAAATTGTAACCTTCGCACAGAGATAAAAACCAAAACCTTACCGCTGATGACGCTGATCGAACTGATTTTACGCTGATAAACCCAAGAGCTTCACCACAGATTCACACAGATACACTGATCGATAAAAGCACGGGAGAAAGGCACACTCAACTTAATATCCGTCAACTGCTGAACCGGCAAATAGTCTAAAATCCTCTTACCCACATGCCCGATTCCACCGTTACCAGGACCGCTTCAGCGTCGGACAAAAATGGAACCAGCGCGACTCCGCAGGTCAACGTGTTTGCGGTACATGGCGTCGATCCTGAGGTGCAGGCCTATGCCATGGCCAAGTATTCGCGGTCGGCGCTCTCCATGAAGGAGTCTCTCAAGGAGATCAGCGAGCAGCGGGCCGAGCAGTTTCTCAACACTTTTTATTTCCAGTACGGCCACCGTTCCATTGCCGACCTCGCGCACATCGCCTTTGCCATTGAAAAGCTCTCCATATTGGCGGCCATTGTGCTGGTAGACGAGCAGCGCTGGGACGGCCAGGAGCGCTCCACCCGCTATCAAAATTTCAAAAAGAGCGGCTACTACATTCCTGATTTCGGTGCAGATGAGCCGTTGCGCAAGCGCTATACCGAAACCATCGACTTTCTTTTTAGCGAATACGATGCGCTGACCCAGGAGATGCTGCGCTACTACATGGGGCAGGCGCCGCGTCCGGAAGATATGCCTGAGGACGCCTACACGCGCACCCTGCGCGCCCGCGCCTTCGACAACTCCCGTTATCTTCTTCCGTTGGCCACCAATACTTCACTGGGGCAAATCGTCAATGCCCGCACCCTGGAGACTCAGATTGCGCGCCTGCTCTCCAGTCCTTACAACGAGGTACGCAAGCTGGGCGAGTTGCTGAAAGAAGCAGCCCGCGAGCCGGCCTTCAATGCCCAATCAGAGGCTGTGCAGGGGCTGGTGGACGAGATCAGGGCTATGAGTGAGTCCCTGGGAGTAAAAGCCGAACAGCAGCTTCTGCGCCCGGTAAAGGTTGCGCCTACGCTGGTCAAGTATGCCAACCTGAGCGAGTATGAAATCCAGACGCGCAGAGAACTGGAGCAGGCCGCTCAACAAATGATGGCAGGAGCGGCAATTGAGAAGGCCCCGCTGGTCGATCTACTGGACGAGGAGCCGCTGGAAGTCGAGATCGCTACCACGCTACTTTATTCCGCCTGCCATTACTCGTATCGCCAGGTGCGCGAACGTGTGCAATCGCTGAGCGCCGCCCAGCGCGAAGAGATCATCGATTCGGGGGCGCGTCATCGCGGCCGCTATGATGAGCTTTTGCGGGCCTGGCACTCCGGGCAGCGCTTCCGCTTTGACATCCTCATGGATATCGGAGGCTTCCGCGATATGCACCGCCACCGCCGCTGCACCCAGATCGAGCAAGGGTTTACCTCAGTCCATGGGTATGACACCCCTGAAGACATAACTTCCGCGGGATTGCAGAATCGCTACCAGTCAGCCATGCAGCGGGCCCTGGCTGCGCATGACCAGCTTGCCTCCGCTGCCGATCCTCATGCCGGTCTCTACGTCCTGCCGATGGGGTTGCGCAAGCGCACGCTTTTCAAGATGGATTTCGCCGAAGCCCTTTATATCTCAGAACTTCGCAGCACCCAGGCGGGGCACTTTTCGTACCGGAAGGTGGCTTATTCCATGTATGAGGAGGTGGCGCGGAAGCATCCCGGCCTGGCCCGGTACTTCCGTGTTACAGACATTCGTGAACCGCTAGACCTGCTGAAGCGATAGGAATGAGCCGGCCTTCCCGGATTTCCACTGCAACCATCGGTTTAACCCCTTAGAATGGCTTCTCAGCAGAAAAATCTTTGGTTTTTGGCCGGTTCGCCCGGAAAATCCGGCACTGGAAACCATAGAGTTAACATATACTTATTCAGTGTGCTCTTCCCCCACCGGCAGAAACTTTCTTTCCTCGCCGGGAGCTAGCCAGGCCAGCTTGTATTTCGAAGTGGAGACCGATTCTTGTTAGAGTCAATCCAGAAAATTGCCGTTTTGTATGACGCCAGCCAGGCGGTCCTCTCCACTTTCGATCTGGATGGAGTGCTGAACGAGATCCTCTCCATCATTCGCGACTACTTTCAGCTCCACAACGGCACAGTTTTGCTTATGGATAAGGACAAGCAGGAAGTCTATGTCCGTAAACAGTTTGGACGCAGCGAAGAGAACATAGGCTACCGCATCCCCCTGGGCCAGGGCATTATCGGAGCGGCGGCCAAGCTGAAGCGGCCAGTGTATGCCCCGGACGTCAGCAAGGACCAACGCTACATCAACCGGGTGCAGGAGACCAAATCAGAAGTAGCAATACCACTTATGGTGCGGGATGAGGTGGTCGGCGTACTCGATTTCCAGAGTGACCAACTCGACTACTTTGATTCGGGCATGATTGACCTGCTTACACTGTTCTCCACCCAGGCCTCCATAGCCCTGGAGAATGCCCGCCTTTACCAGTTGGAGCGCCGCCGGGCCGAGCAGCTTGAAGCCATCAATGCCGTTGCCCGACAGACGACGGCGGTTACCGATCTTGACGAGCTTTTGACCGTGGTCTGCCGCCTGATCCTCGAATGGTTCCGCGTGGACCATGTGGCCGTGCTGCTCTCTGAGGCTGATTGCATGCGGGTCCGCGCCTATGAAGGACGCCTCACTCCCAAGGTGGCCATGGGAGCGCAGCTTGCTCCCGGCGCCGGTCTGGCCGCGCGCGCCCTGGCCCTGGGAAAGAGCATTATTGAAAACGATGTAAGCAAAGTAGAGGGATACATTGCCGGATTCGTGGAGACCCAGGCGGAAATGTGCGTCCCGCTGATCTTCTTTGGTGAGAAGCTCGGTACCCTTGCCCTCGACAGCGCCAGCAAGAACGTTTTTGAGTCAGAGGACATACAGCCGCTCGAGTCAGTCGCCGATATCTGCGCTGCTGCCATTCAGAACGCCAACCATTTTGAACGTATCCGGCAGCTCGCTTATGTTGACGGCCTTACCGGCATCCATAACCGGCGCTATTTCGAGATGCGTATTCTCGAAGAGCTGGAGCGCGCTTCACGTTTCGGAGGGCGCATGTCCGTCATTATGATGGATATCGACCACTTCAAGCGCCTCAATGACGAATTCGGACACCTGCTGGGCGATGAAGTCCTCCGGGGCGTTTCAACGATTCTTAAACACCAGCTTCGCAAGATGGACATGGTGTGCCGCTACGGCGGCGAGGAATTCGCAGTGGTAGTGCCGGAAACCTTCGGCGAAAATGCTTTGACCGTGGCTGAAAAGCTGCGCCGCCAGGTGGAAATCTATAATTTCCCGGGCGTTCCCCGGCCGGTCACCATCAGTTGTGGAGTTGCCGATTATCCCATTCACGGGAACAGCCGGGATGAAGTTGTGGCCGCCGCAGACGCGGCTCTCTATGTGGCAAAACTCTCCGGCAGAAACCGCGTGGTGGCTGCCACACTCAAGAAAGAAACATCCGCTACACAGGGGTAGATATCATTCATGGGGAACTCAGGGATCGCTGTTTCCAAGGTGGTTGCGAAGGTTGCAGCAGTAGGGCTTGACCAGGCCGCTATTTCTTTCCTGCACGATTGTTTCAAGCAGTTCAATGTCCACGTGGCGGGCATGAACGGCGACCCGATGGAACTTTTCAATAAGCAGAAATTTGAAGCCTGCCTTCTGCGGCTCTACGATCCGCAGGCAGAAAAGATTTTGAGCACCGCGCGTAATTCAGCTTCCAACCGCCGCATGGTGATTTACGGCATTGCCCGTAATACCCAGGAGGCGTTGCGGTATTCCTCTTTCGGCATCAATGCCGTGCTTGACGAACCTCTGGAGCGCCAGAGCGTGTTGAAGGTGGTCCGCGCTACCCATCTGCTGGTGGTGCATGAATTGCGCCGCTATGTGCGCATCCCGGTGGTGACAGAGGTTGCCATCGACAATGGCGCCCGCAGCTTCCACGCCATGACCATGGAAGTAAGCGCCGGCGGCATGTCGGTGCGCTGCCAGACCCCGCTCACCTCGGTAGACGCGGTGCGCATCAGTTTTTGCCTTCCGGGTGCGAAAAAAATCACCTTACGCTCGTTCGTCTGCTGGGCACGTCCGGCGGAAAGTTACTATGGCCTGCGCTTTGATCCCACAGATGATACCCGTGTCCAGGTTCGTAATTGGATAGATCAATACCTGGAAATCATGTAATCTAGAAGCACACACTCCATCATTCAACAGGAAGCTCGCATGTACACAATAGAACTGGAGAAGGTGCGCAAGTCCTACGGCACTTTTGTCGCCGTGGATGATCTCTCCTTCAAGATCGAGAAAGGTTCCGTATTCGGGCTGCTGGGACCTAATGGCGCCGGGAAGACCAGCACCATCCGCATGATGATCGGCATTACTGCACCGGACTCCGGCACGATTGGGATGTTCGGCAAAGCGTTTGAACGCAAGAGCCTGAATCGAGTCGGCTACCTGCCGGAAGAGCGCGGCCTGTACCGCAAGATGAAGGTGCTCGATCAGCTTATCCTGATGGCAGAGCTGCACGGCATGTCCGCCGCTGACGCAAAGCAAAAAGCCATCGAGTGGTGCCAGCGCCTGGATATCTCTTTCAAACTCAATAGCAAGGTAGAAGAACTCTCCAAAGGCTTGCAGCAGAAAATCCAGTTCATCGCCGCGCTTCTTCATGATCCCGACTTCATCATCATGGATGAGCCTTTCTTCGGCCTTGATCCTGTGAACGCCACCATGCTGAAGAACGTCCTGCTCGACCTGAAGAAGGAGGGCCGCACCATCCTGTTCTCGACGCACCGCATGGACCAGGTGGAAAAACTGTGCGATTCTCTCTGCCTCATCAATCATGGCAGGCCCGTACTGCACGGCACACTCAAGGACGTAAAAGCCGGATACGGGAAACGCAACGTGCAGATCGATTATGCAGGGGACATCTCGTTTCTGGAGAGAAGCCCGCTGATCAGCAAATTCAATAACTATGGCAACTACGTTGAGGTGCAGCTTGCGCCCGGCGCAGACTCACAGGAACTGCTGCGCGTGGCAGCCGCTCATTCCCGTATCAACCGCTTTGAACTGATGGAACCTTCGCTCGAAGAAATCTTTATCGATGTAGTCGGCGAACACAAGGTGGATTCCGAAGAAAAGCTGCAGGCGGAGAAAAACAATCTGCAGGTTGCAGGAGGCAGAAATGCGTAACATGTTCATCATTGCCCGGCGCGAATATCTGGAACGCATCAGGAGCAAGGCATTTATCGTGATGACCATCCTGCTTCCGGTGCTGATGCTAGGCGCTACGATACTTCCGACATTTCTGATGCTGCGCGGTTCGGGAGAAACCAAGCATATCGTGGTGGTGGCTTCGAATACGGCCACCGGTGAGTTGCTCCGTAATCAGCTCAACAAGGCTTCTGAACAGCGCGCCAAAGAAGTGACCGCCAACACCGGCATGAACAGGCGTAACCAGGAAAAAGTGAATTACGCCGTGGACGTAATCACGGATACCTCGCAATCGCGGCGCGCTACGCTTACCGAAAAGGTAAAGCAGAAACAGCTTGCCGGGGTTATCTTTGCCACAGACGAGGCCCTGGCTGCCCGTAAGATCTCCTTTGTCACGCGCGACATTTCCAGCTTCAGCACCATGGACGACGTGAAGAGCGCCGTGACCCAGACGGTTCGCAACAGCTTTCTTCTGAGCAAAGGCCTGAACCAAAGTGACATCGAGACCACCTTTAAGCCTGTCGACCTGGAATCTGAGAACGCGACCGGCAGCGGAAATACCCTCACGGTATTTTTCACCGCTTTCGGCATGGTCATGATCATGTATGTCACTGTGCTCATGTATGGCATCAACGTAATGCGCGCCATCATCGAAGAGAAAACTTCGCGGGTGATGGAAGTCATGCTGGCCTCGGCACGTCCCATGGAGATGATGGCAGGGAAAATTATCGGAGTAGGTGCTGTCGGCCTGACCCAAGTGGGCATCTGGGCCGGCACTGCCGCTCTTTATGCCTCCTATAGCGCCCTGGCCTCAGGCTCCAGCCTGAAAACCATTATCTCCATCAAGCTGCTGGTCTTTTTTGGGGTGTTCTTCCTGCTGGGATACATCCTGTACAGCACCCTGTGTGCGGCTATTGGCGCCATGGTCAACTCTGATCAGGAAGCGCAGCAGCTTCAGTTCATCGTTATGGCCCCGCTTATTGTGGCTATCGTGATGATGGGCAGCATCATTCAATCGCCCAATGGACCGACTGCGGTGTGGGGTTCTCTCTTCCCTTTCACTGCGCCCCTGATCATGTTCCTGCGCATCTGCATTGAGACGCCGCCAACGTGGCAGATCGGGCTTTCCATGGGACTGATGGCGCTCACTGCCTATGTGCTGGTTTTCCTGTGTGCGCGCATCTACCGCGTGGGCGTGCTCATGTACGGCAAGCGTCCTAACCTGCCGGAGATCGTGAAGTGGATCAAGTACGCGTAGACCGTGAACCAGCCTGCAACAACTGAAATTCAGGGCGAGAGCCAATCCGGCTCTCGCCGTTTTTCTTTGCGCCAGCGCATCCTGCTCACCTTGATTTCCTGGACGGCTGTTCTGCTGATCCGGTTGATCGGCCCCACTTTGAAGTTTGAAGTTGTCGCAGAAGAGAATGTCCCTGCGGATGGCTATCGTTACGCGCCAGCGGGAATCTACTGCTTCTGGCACCGTTGCGTGATTCCCGGGGCCTGGCGTTTTCGCAACATGCAGATTGCCATCATGATCAGCCGCAGCTTCGATGGCGAGCTCATCTCCCGCATTGCCGGGAAACTCGGCTTTCGTCCGGTTCGCGGATCGAGTTCACGGGGCGGCGCAGGCGCGTTGTTGGCCATGCGTGAAGAACTGGATTTGGGACATCCGGCAGTGTTCACCGCCGACGGACCACGCGGTCCCATGTACGTAGCCAAACCCGGCCCGGTACTGCTGGCGAAAAAAACCGGATACAAGATTGTGGGATTTCACATTGCGGTAGAGCGTGCCTGGATTCTCAAGTCATGGGACAAGATGATGATCCCCAAACCCTTCTCCCGCGCCGTCATCTACATCAGCAGTCCGCTCGCAGTCCCCGCCGATGCTACCGGGGAGCAGATGGAATCATTGCATCAGGAAATGCAGAGGAGGATGGACAGATGCACGGCAGGAGCAGAAAAGGCAGTTACCACAGATCAACACTGATAAACACGGATTGAATTGGGTCAACGATGGCAATTACAAATTATGACAATTTTGGCAATTCACAACAGTCCGTACTTTTTCATTTTATAGCGTAGGGCGTCCCTTCCTATCCGCAAGGCCCGGGCGGCCTTTGACTGGTTTCCTCCAGCCTGGGTGAGCGCTTCAGCCAGCAGGGACTTTTCATGTTCTTCGAGCGACAAGGTTTCTTTGCCGTTGCGGCTGATATCTGCCGTTTCGGCAGGTTTCGCCGTTGAGAGATGCTGCAATGATTCGGGCAGGTCACCCACGTCGATCATCTCGCCGATGGCCATCATGCAGGCGTGTCCAACTGCGTTTTCCAGTTCGCGCACGTTGCCGGGCCAGTTGTGGCGGGAGAAAAGTATCTGGGCGCGCTGCGTGAGCCCGTGAATCTTTTTTCCATACTGGCGGCTGAACTTGTCGATGAAATGCCGCAGCAGCAGCGGCAGGTCTTCCATGCGCTCCGCCAGCGGAGGAACATGAATTTCCACCATCGAGAGCCGGTAATAAAGATCTTCCCGGAATTTCCCTTCGGCAATGGCATGGCGCAAATCTTTGTTGGTGGCGGCCACTACTCGTACATCGATCTTCTGCGGGCTGAGCGAACCCACGCGCTGCACTTCCTGGTTCTGCAGCACGCGCAGCAGTTTGGCCTGGGTGGCCAGAGGCATGTCTCCAATCTCATCGAGAAAAAGAGTGCCTCCGTTAGCAAACTCGAAGAGGCCGATCTTGTCACGGTCGGCGCCGGTAAAAGCGCCGCGCACGTGCCCGAAGAGCTCGCTTTCGAACAGCGTCTCCACTACCGCCGAGCAATTCAGCACTGCAAATTTTCCCCGTACCGGGCTGGAGCGGTGCAGCGCCTGCGCTACCAAGTCTTTGCCTGTTCCAGTTTCGCCAGTCACCAGCACCGAACGGTAATGGGGCGCGATCCTGCGTATGCGCGAGAACATCTCCCACATCTGCGGGCTGCGGCCCACAATTCCTTCAAACTGCGCCTTCTGCACGAGCGCGTCGTCCACCCGCGCAATCTGCTGGCGTTGCAGCGCCGTGTCAATCAAACGGCCCACGCGTTCGCGCAGCACTGCCAGGGAGATAGGTTTGTTCAGGTAGTCGGCCGCACCTTTGCGAATGGCTTCTACCGCCGTATCGGTGGTGTAGTGGGCGGTCATCAGGACAACATCGGTGGCCGGATCGAATTCGATCACTTTCTCCAGCACTTCCAGTCCGCTCATCGAGGGCATGACCAGGTCGGTCATCACAATCTGCGGATGGTGGCTGTAGACCAGGTCCAGTCCCTCTTCCGGGTGCGTTGCCGTAAAGATTTGTACGCCATCACGGGCCAACGCTGCCGCCACAAACTCCAGGCTGCGCGGGTTATCGTCAATGATGACCAGCGAGATGCTCACGTTCTCCTCGTAGAGTGGCATGCGGATGAAAGGCTGGGTGGAGGCCATACAGGCCAGAATTGCACGTCCACTGCCAACACTATGCTGTTGATTATAAAGACATTTGATTGAGATTGCGCTATTTCGCGCAGTTTTGCGCGTTACTCCTGCGCTACCGGGCGCAGAAGCATGGGTTCTAAGCGCAGCCGGTATGGTACAGGCTTGTAGAACCAACGAGTTACGTAATGGCAGGCGGCTTGCATTTGAGACTGGTGAAACTCAGCAGAAGCCTCAAGGAGATTTTCAAAATGCCGTCATTCAATCCTCGCACCGATACTTTGACGAAGCCTTCTCAGAGCAACCGCGCCTTCAGCAATCTGACCGGAAAAGCGTCTGAGGATTTCAACGCTCTCGGAATGGAAGTGGATTACTCCCGCGGCGCGAACCTTTTTATTGAAGGACAGCATCCGCAGTACGTCTTTGCGATTTGTACCGGACAGGTAAAGCTTTCCGTAACATCGGCGGAGGGCAAGACCGTGATCGTGAGAATCGCCCACGCCGGCGATGTGCTTGGACTGAGCGCCGCCCTCAACAGCAACGATCATGAAGTCACGGCTGAAGCGCTGGAGAATTGCCAGGTGAAGGCCATCCGCGTGAAAGATTTTGCGGCATTCATCCATCAGTATCCCGAAGCCGCCATGGAAACCACCCGCTGCGTATTGCAGGAATACCAGGTGGTCTTCAATGATGTCTGCCGGCTGGCTCTTCCCAGCACGGTTGCTGGAAGGCTCGCCAACCTGCTGCTGGAGTGGACCAAGTCACGCACCCAGTCACGCATGACCGACCCCAACCGCATGATCGTCACCCTGACTCATGAAGAGATTGCGGGCATGACCGGAACCTCACGCGAGAGCGTGAGCCGCACCTTCCAGGAATTTCAACGCGAAAAAGTGATCTCTGTAAAAGGATCGAGCCTGACGGTATTACGGCCGGAAGCGCTGGAACAGTTGGCAGTGTAAAGGCTCTTAGCTTTGGTAATCGGGAATGAGTAGAATGAAGGCACTCAGATGTTCTTTTTAATTCGACGTAAAAGGCCGCTCGCGAGAGCGGCCTTTTCTTTGGGTTCCTCAATCAGGACTAGCGCTCTGACCGCATGGAAATAGGAATCGAGGTGCATTACAGCTATGGCGCTGGCTTCGCCAGCTCTGCTTCCTTATTTATTTTCTACCCACAGCTTGCGCTGTGGGCTAGAAGAATGCCGCCAGCTTCGCTGGCTATCCAAAAATCACACGGTCAGAGGACTAGAGCAAAACCAGAAAAGGTGCAGCCTTCCGCACAGGCCAGGGCGGCTGTGCTCCATAAAGGCTGTTCAAAGGCTTTTCGCAGACATTGCCCCGTGGCTTTCCCGCATTCTTGTGGTCACATTCCGATACAACACCCTTCATCATGAAAGCATCCTATCTTTCGAGCCACTGTAATTCGTCGTAAAAACCCTGTCAGAAAAGAGAACTCTTTGGCGCCAACTCGGTTGTCTCAGAACGTTTTGAAATTCAAGCAATCCAATACCACCTCTCCGAAGAGTGCAGAGCCTTCCAGGAGAAAACCTGCAGTGTTTGAAGGCATGACCGAGGCGGAGGTGATCAAGAGAGCGCAAGCCGGCGATGTAAGTTGCTTCGAAGTGCTGTATGGATTGCACAAGAGGCGTGTCTTCTCGCTGTGTCTGCGCATGAGCGGCAACTACGCCCAGGCGGAAGATTTTACCCAGGAAGCATTTCTGCAGCTCTACCGCAAGATCGCCTCGTTCCGCGGCGAATCGGCTTTTTCCACCTGGCTGCACCGCCTTACGGTCAACATTGTGCTCATGCAGTTCCGGAAAAAAGGGTTGGCAGAAGTCTCGCTGGAGTCCGCACTGGAGCCACAGCAGGAAGACTCAGCCCCCAAGGATATTGGCACCAGAGATGATGTTCTTCACAGTGCCGTAGACAGGCTGGCGCTGGAGCATGCGCTGGGAGAGCTTCCCCCCGGATACCGCATTATCTTCGTGCTCCACGATATTGAAGGCTACGAGCATAACGAGATTGCGGAGATGCTGGGCTGCTCCATCGGCAACAGCAAATCGCAATTGCACAAAGCGCGCCTGAAGCTGCGCAGCCTGCTGCACTCACAGGCGCGCAGCACCGCTGAGTCAGTGGCGGCTTAGTCGGATTCCTGACTACACATCTACAGCACTTGCATTAATCTTTCGTAGTACTGTTCGTTGTCATAGGCGAGGCCAAATTCTCCCGCCTTGGCGCGCATCTTTTCGTAGAAGCCGATCAGGTCATAGCTGCCATGCCGCATCAGCCACCCGAAATCAGGAGGCGCAAGGAAGGGCAGGAGCGCCATCTTGATCAGGGCAATGTGGAGATGAAAGCTCACAAAAAATGATGTAGCGCGGCATTGCATGCATACGGTCAGCAGTTCAGATGTAATCTTGTCCAGTTGTGGGGAGAGATCCCCGCGCCGCCGCTCGGTTCTGCTCCACGCTTGCAGGATGCGCGCGTTAAAGGCGAGGTCGCTCACGTATTGCAGGCCCAGGCGCACCCGCTTCCACTGGATCATCCTGAATTCCCGCGAAGAGTGACTCTGGCGATGAAGTTCATCGGCGTCAGGATGAAAGAGATCGCGCATATCCTCCAGCGAAACAATACGAAGGAAGGGCACAACATCAGAGGCGTTGACCTCGATCATCCCGTAAACCCAGCGGTGCGCCATAATAGCGGCCACCGCGAGAATGACCAGGACAGCAAGCACTGCTGATATCGGATTGCTTAACATCCCTATTTATTTCCCTTCAGTAGTGCCAGATATTGTTTCGCTTGCATGAGCATCTGTTCCGGCGTTACGCCCAGCAGCCACTGCTTCGGCGCTGCCTGAGGACGGCGAAAAGCTGCCAGCCACACTAAAACAGCAGCCAAGTATGTGACAGGACCTGCGTATTTCGCAAAAGTGATGAATCTAATTCCATATTCAGAACGAACATCATATGCCAGCCAGGCCCCTACGGCTGAAATTGTGAAGCCCAATACGATTCCAAATGGGTATTCCTCCCAGTCCAATCCAAGAATCCATACTAAAAGAAAGAAAAGAGCAAAAACGCCAGCCTGAAGATATCTCACCACTTTACCGACTGCCAACAGTACTACGATAATCGGGTCCGCCTGTATTGCAGGATGTGACGCCGCATTCCATCCGGCCAGCAGCACGATTACCACGGCAGTCACCGGAAAAACTACCTCAAAGCCCGGCCAAGCCTTGCAAAATACTAGAAAAACCCGGCGAAACACCTCATACAACGCCAGCAAAGCCAGTACGGCATGAATCCCTTCGAAGCTCCAGTAGACGTCGAAAAATAAATAGGGATTATGGAATACTACATCCTCCGCAATCGTCGCCAGGACCACAGAGATCAGGTAGGTAAAAAAGAAGGGAAACTCGCGATGGAGCCGTCTCTTCCACAAAACAACGATGAGACACACAACCACCGCGGCAACCATTAAACCGAAAAGCAGGCCGTAGATATTCATTAAAACGACCCCAGATTAACTCACATTTCTGCACCATACAACTAAAGATGGATATTGCAGGTGTGACTCGAGCAATCTGCAAGGCCTGCGGATACGCAAGTTTTCAGTAGTGCTGTTGAGGGAGTGGCTGGTCCGTCTTCCAGCCACCTTTCTCCTATCGTAGTGTGCAGACGATAGGTGGTTTGCACAATGGACTTGGATTGCCTCCATCCGCGGCCAGCGGCACCGCGCTACAAATACCCAATAGAGATACTACAACAGCGGCCTTGATCAACCGTTTCATATCTTAAGCTCCTTTTTTTTGTGTGTAATAGAGAAGATGGGAAGGGGGTTCCCACAAGTCCACGCATTTTCCCATCTTGATAAAGGAGCGAAGTAAAGCGTTTGCAGGAATCAACAGGCAGAAGGCCGAGCTTCAGGTGCTTCCAGTTAATGAACTGCAAGTTTCCCCGATTGAGCGTCTCTGAAACCGTGTTGAAGCAGCTAAGATGTGAGCTGCTGCAAGGCAGTGGCTGGTGTACATTGATCTGGTTCACGGAGATTTAAATGGCAAAACCCGCAATCTCTGTTCCTCAAATTCTCGACAAACTGGAGTCTTTTCACGGTTGCCAGGAGCCGTGCTGGCCGGTCGAGCCATATCTTTTCCTGGTGTGGTGGCACTGTGGCTATCCGGCCAGCGATGCCGCATGTGCCAGAGGCTGGGAAGCATTGAATCGCGAAGTAGGAACCTCATCCTGGCAACTTCTGGCAACGCCTGTTCCCAAGCTGGCCAGGGCTTTGAAACCGGGAGGCATGGTTCCGGAACTCAGGGCCATGCGGTTGAAAGAGATCGCATCGCGGATAGACAATGAGTTTGGCGGGAACCTGCGCGCCGCTCTGACCGGCCCACTGAAAGACATCCGCAAAACTCTCAAGAAGTTCCCCAACATTGCCGACCCCGGCGCGGACCGCATCATGTTATTTGCTGATATGGCGCCGTTGGCTGCCGTTCCCTCCAACTGCGTGCATGTGCTGGTGCGCATTCTGCACGGGAAAGAACGTGAGAATTACGGGGTCAACTACCGCGAAGCGCATCTGGCAATTGAAGCAGAGACACAGGCTACGTTCGACTCACGCAAGAGGGCCTACTTACTTCTCAAGAAGCACGGCCAGGAGTTATGCAAGCGTACCAATCCCAAATGCGAGATGTGTCCTGTAAATTCTTTCTGTGCTTATTTCGCAGGACACGCGCGCGGCAGCGCAAAAGTGGCGGCCAAACGCTCAGCCGCAAAGTAGCGTGGTTGCTACTTTGCGGCTGAGAATTCAATTGCCTTTATAACGAGCGGGGTTCTAAGGCAGCGTGTCGGTGCACGGTGCATTGGTCGGCTGGTCCGGCACGGTTGGCGGAGTCAGCCAGGCGGGGTTATTTGTCTCAAAGAATTCCGCAAAGTTAATGCCTGCTGCATCGCGCTTATTGAGCGATGGTAAGCCGAACCGGTCTTCAATAAATTTCAGGATGGACGTATTGTCAGCCGGAGTATGAGAGACGTAATGCGCCTTGGAGAAGGGGGAGATTACGATGAATGGCAGGCGGAAGCCATTGCGGTCGAAATCTCCTGCTGGGTCGGCGGGTGGGCTCGTAAACAAGTCCTGGGGAGGAATACCGTCAGGGCTAGGGACAACCTGGGAAACCGCGTCGCCGGAATACATGCCCAGAGTGGCGGGCTGGCCGGTCGAGGGTTGGGTCATCGCGAAAATGGGCTGGCCGTTCACCCGCGACGCCACATGATCAAACATGCCTCCATGCTCGTCAAAGGTGAGAATGAAAGTGGAGTCTTTCCAGCTTGGGCTTTGCATGAGCGCCTTGACCAGCGAAACAATGAAAGACGAGCCTCTCTGGATATTGTTGCCGGTTCCAGGATGCTCATCAGAACCTACCTGGAATCCCGGATCGATGAACGCCACTGAGGGAAGATTGCCATTCGCCACGTCCACCATGTATTGCGAAATAGGAAAGAACTTGTCCCGGTGCTTCGACATGAAACCGGTGAAGAAACTCAACTCTGAATCAATCGTGGGATCGACGTAGTAAATCTTCCACGACACACCTTTCTGGTCCAGCAGATCAAAGATCGTGGGAGCGCTTACGGTGTTGGTTGGCGCGTGCGCGTGTCCGACCGAGGTTGCGGCTACCAGATACATGCGGTTGGGTTGCGTTTCGGTGGGCGCAGGAGCAAACCACCGGTCTGAGGTGGCAAACTGCGTAGCCAGGAAATAATAGGAAGGCAGTTCATCCTGTGTATAGAAACCCATCACCCGCTTGCCTATCACGTCCGAACTGCCTTGACCCTTAGCTGCGGCCGCTCCTTCCACCACGAATCCGTCCATGGTAGGAGTATTCGAACTGAGGCTGAAGCGGTTGAAGTTGATGTGGCTCGTGGCCCACGCGGCGCTGGTGTTTTCTATGCATACAGTCTGCAGGTGGAAGGGCGCAATCTGACTCCCGTCATCGGCAGGATTGGAAACTGCCGCAGGAGTGCCATCCACGTCAGCGCCTAATCCTTGCAAAGCCCGGTAGGCATTCAAATGGCCGAAGTAGTGGTCAAAAGACCTGTTTTCCTGGGCCATAAAGACGATGTGGTTGATTTTGGATATATCCCCCAGCGTGGGTGGTGTACCGGGCCCCGGCGGTGGAGGCGGTACCGGAGTAGGGGTTGGTGTTGGCCCGGGAATTCCGGGTGGGCCTGCAGTTTCAGGCACGCCAAACAGCGCGCAACCGCAGAGCAGGCACATCATTGAGCTTAGGAGTAAAGCAAATAAGAATCGCGACAGATGCATCCAGGGCCCCTATACCTTTACAACAATTAAAGCGACGGTAGGATGGATGAGCGCTGCTGAGCAGAAGTTGGCCAGCAGTTCTGGCCAGAGGGTGTCAGGCAAACCGAACCTGTCAAATCAGGGGTTTATCGGTACTATCTGCTCTCAATCTTTTTCCTTTTCCTTGATGCCCGTGGTCTGAACAGGAGGAAGGACTTTTGGTTGAGCAGTATTTCCGTCATGCCAGAAAACATGGAAGCATTCAGAGTTGATCTGTGGTGTCCATCGTGTGCCGTCTTCGTACTCGATCCCAATGGGATAAACCACCCAGCCCAGGGTCTCTGTGGGCGCAGGCATCTCTCGCGAAAACTCATAGGCATTCACGCCGCCGGAGGGAACTTTCTTTTCTGACCGCCACAACGCGTACGTGGAGATCAAGTATTGTGGCTTGATAAAGACATTTGCCGTGTAGGAGATGCTCTTAATGGTCTTTCCCGACTGGTTTTTCGCCGAGAAGCGGACCTTCAAAGGGTCTTTCCAGAATTCTCCGTCGCTGAGGTTTACCGGGCACGCTGCGTGCGGCGGGACGATGGAGAAGAAAGCCATCATTCCGCCTTCCATATGATCGGCCACATGGCACTGCAACATCCAGTTGCCGGGATTATCGGCCTCCATGTCCACGGTCGTACTGGTTGCAGGGGCGAGTCTCACCACGTCCATACGCTCTTGGGGCGTATAAACGGTCTTGCCATGCCAGTGAGCGGTATGTACATCTCGCTCATTACCCATCGCGAACAAGTGCCAGCGCACATGTTTACCGGAATCCATGGAGAGATCGGGCAGGTTGCTGAAAATGTAGCCATTGATCGAATGCATCATCCCTGCTTCTTTGCCCTGCTGGTGATCGAATACCATGAACAGCCCGATAAATTCGTCGTCTACGTCACGCGGTGAGCCATCAGGGCGGGCCTTCCCTTTGGCCGTGACAATAATCGGTCCAATCAGTCCCTCATTCACCTCCACTGGTTCCTCAACGTGGCTGTGGTAGGGCCACAGGATAGAACTGGGTTGCCCTGGGCCCGGCCCGCTGCTTTCATCGGCGAACCATGTGTAGGTGAATTCGTCACCCGGCAGCACCGGAGGAACTGAGCGCCCGTCAGGTCCGATGTAGGGCGCGCCCTCGTTGTCTTTGGTGTATCTCAGGCCGTGCGGATGCATGCTCAAAGGACGGGTGCTGTGGTTCACGAAATGCACCACCACCGCATCGCCCACCTCAGCCCGAATTACCGGCCCCAAGATCCCCATCCATTCCGGTTGTGGCTTGCGCACTTTGAAGGTGGCGTCTGTGTACTCCACGTAATGAGTCTTACGAAACTTTGTGTTCTTATAAAGGGCAGGCAGCGGACGATTGAACATCAGATCGCGCCCGCTGGGGGCAAAATCCCAGAGAATATCCTCTGCTGCAATGTAGTAGGTACGTGTTTTCCCGATGGTGTTGGGAGAAGAGCCGTTTTCAGCCTGTAGGGCAATGGCAAGCGTGACTAGCAACCATACCAGCAATGTTCTCATGATTCCTTGATTGCGAACGGGCGTGAGTGTGAGATCTGAGATGATCAATGGAATTCCGAATAAAACCGGATACTGATTCCCCTTCGATTCATTGCTCCGCAGCCTAGTGTTAATTCCGGGCCAATCCGTTCCCCAATGAGCCGTGTTGGTACGTGGTGACACTTTTACGATCAGCATCTTCAGCGTTCATCAGCGGCATAAATTCCACTTTATCTCGCTGATTTCAGATGACCCGATTCTTCTTTCACTGTCCTGCTGCCGGCGGATGTATGAACTTCGAATCATCGACCGGTGCATTGAACGTGATCTTGTCGTATTTCACCGTAAACGTCTGTCCCGGACGAGACCGCATCACCGTAAACGGCACCTTCACTCCCTGCACGTCACGGTAGTCGCTGTAATCAGCAGTATCCGCCAGGGGGCCGAAGAGCGTCTTCTGGTAAGTTATCCGGCGCACAAGGAGGCCGGTCTGCTTATCAAACCACAGTCGCTCGCTGTAAGCGGGGTCCTTCAAGGTTCCACGCACTACATAACAATCATGGCCGTTGATGGTATCAGTGCCGGTGACGCGGGAGTTGGTGAAAGCAGTGGTGGGCGCAAGATCGCGGTCGAAGCGCGAGGTCATCAGAATCGTACGCAATGTATATCCGTTGTAGTCATTCACGCGCTCAGCCTTGTTCCAGCCAACGGTGCCATTGGTGGCATCAACGGTGGTGCGTCCGTTGGGGAAGGTGAGGGTATTGGATAAAAAGTTCGGGGCTTTGCGGTCGAGTTCCACCTGAATCGTGCCCTGAGCGGTGGTGGCGGTCCCGGTTGCTACCTCAGAGGTAAGTTTCTGGATGGCCGCTCTGCCTCCGATTGCAGTTTCATAGTTGTCTTCGACTTGTTGCACTGTGGGCAATTGCGGCTTGGCCTCGCCTGCCGGCTGGCCCGGCGTTGCTGGTTGCGCCTGCTGGCTGGCCTGTGCCTGGGCTGCTGCCTGGCGCGGGCCGCCCTGGTGCTCATCACCTACTGGAGGTACGGAAGTAGGATTCGTGCGCCCGGCGTGGCAAGTAGCGCAGCCCACTTCCAGATCGCCTTTGAAATTGTCTTTATTGATTCCCTGGGTCATGGTGATCATCTGGCGCGCAGTTTTCTTTTCGTCTTTGTCGTCTTTCTCAAAAGCGCGGGTCGGCTGCACTACGTGGCAGTAACCGCATTCCACACCCAACGCGGCATTGAAGTACTGCATGGCCGGTATGAGTTCGTCGGCAGGCAACCCCTTGAGCACCTGGATATTCTTGTATGCCTGGTCAGTCGTCTTGCCTGCATTCGCATCAGCAGGTCTTGCGCCGGATGGAGGAGCACTCGGATTGCTTCCAGTCTGTGAAAAGGCCACAACCGCGGCCACGCACAACAGCAGGATGAACAGGCGAAAAGCACGCATCGAAACACCTCGGAGTAAGGTTTGGAACAAACCGGGCCATTATAAATGACGGCCGCCAGGCGCTCACCCCGGCTTAGACGGATCACAGGACCGCTGGTAATCGAATGAATTTGAATCTCCCATAGTCCAATCGCAGATTGTGTTTTCTTCAGATTTTGAACTTCCACAAAGGTTTATCGGCGTTGTTCATCAGTGCAATCGGCGTAATCAGCGGTAAGGTTTTGGTTTCCCAGATGGCCCGATTTTCCCGATAAACTGGATGACCCGATCAGCGCGCCGGGTCTTGCACCCGTCCTTTCCACTCTCCGCCACGTCCCCGCCAGTATTTGATGGCCGAGTGGAGCGTAGCGCCCATATAGAAGATGGCAACCACAGGCAGAAATAACGTCCACAGTGGAGTGAGCCGGTAAAACCGGATCATCGGCATGTACGCAATGATCATCAGCAACCATGCTGTAGCGCCAAGAAGGGCCGGCAGTGAATGCCCTGCGAACAGGAGAACCGGCGGCAGCAGATAAGTTGCAATAAGGCCGGCCATGGCCAGCAGCAGCATGAAAGCTGAATGATGAAGCTGGCTGAAAGCCGAGCGCGAGATCATCTGCGCGATTCCGGCAAAGGCGCCGTAAGGACGAATGCTGCTGGCCAGTTCCGTTACTCCCAGCCAGACTCTTCCGCCGCTCTGTTTCACCGCTTTGGCGAGCGCGCAATCATCGATAATCTCGCTGCGAACCGCTTCAATTCCTCCCGCGCGTTCCAGCGCCTGTGGCCGGATAAGAATGCATCCTCCGGCAGCCCCTGCAGTTTTACGCCGTGGATTTGCGATCCACGATGCTGGATAGAGTTTGAAGAAAAAGAAGACAAACGCGGGGATCAGTAGCCGTTCGGCAAAAGTTATGCAATGCAGCTTCACCATGTAAGAAGCCAGATCGTAACCGCCGGATTCGGCAATCGCAGCCAGTGTGGAGATGCTTTCAGGAGCATGCTCGATATCAGCATCGGTCAGCAGAAAAAATCGCGCACCGAGTTCCCTGGCGCGCCGGATTCCCTGTTGCGCAGCCCACAGCTTGCCGGACCACCCGCTAGGCGGAGGTGCGCCCTGAATGATAGTCAATGCAGAAGTTTTTCCTGACCGCTCCGCTGCTTGCCGCGCGGCCTGTGCCGTGCCATCCTTGCTGCCATCATCAACCAGGAAGATGTGCACCGGCCCGCGATACGTCTGCCGGAGAAGGGAACTGATGCACCGGCCCACTACCTCGGCTTCATCTCTGGCTGGAATGATCACCGCAATCTTTGCCGCAAGATCAGAGTTGCGCGGCAGAGCCATAAACCTGCGCACCCGCCAGAAACCGCCGTGTGCGAGCAGCAGCCACAGCCAGATCAGCAATGTGATAATGCCGGCAATAATGGCTAGCATAGAGTGGCGTTATTTAACCGCAAAAGGCGCGAAGGACGCAAAGGTAACCAAAGATCGCAGTTCATACCTTTCTTGCTACCTCTGCGTCCTCTGCATTGCTATCTTTCAGATTCTTCGCGACCTGAAAAGAATTTGCCGCTTCTCCGTGACCTCCCTTTTCCTCAGGTATTTGCGGATGAGACTTTGTCTTCGGCGGG
>Ga0066662_10000341_pt1 | contig 20629 bp, 21 predicted proteins | sample GraSoiAngelo_111_FD_133939 | JGI IMG/M metagenome (GOLD analysis project Ga0066662, IMG submission 133939) | Grasslands soil microbial communities from the Angelo Coastal Reserve, California, USA - 14_0903_12_40cm | ecosystem: Environmental > Terrestrial > Soil > Grasslands | place: USA...
CGATCGCCCAGCTGCTGCCCGGCGCGAACCCCACCAACCTGGCCGTGCTCGTCGGTTCGCGGCTGCGCGGCTGGCCCGGCGCGGCGGTCGCGCTGCTGGCGGCGGTGCTGCCGGGGTTCACGATCCTCATGGTGCTCGCCGCCGTCGCGCTCGACTCGCGCCTGCCCGCGGTGACCGGCGCGCTGACGGCGTGCGCGGCCGTCGCCGTGGGTCTCACGCTCGCGAACGCGATCGAGCTGACGCTGCCGCGCCGGCGCAGCGTCGTCGACCTGTCGATCGTGGTCGCCGTCGCGCTCGCGGTGCTGGTGCTGCACTTCTCGCTCGCGCTCACGCTCGCGGTGTTCGTTCCGCTCGCGCTGCTGCTCACCGGCCGGAAGAACGCCGCGTGAACCTGTCGCGGCTCGCGCTCGTGTTCGCCGTGCTTTCGCTGCTGGGCTTCGGCGGCGGCAGCGCGATCATCCCGCAGATGCACGCCGACGTGGTCGATCACTATCATTGGATCTCGTCGGCGCAGTTCTCGCGCTTCTACGGCCTGGGCAAGCTCGCGCCCGGCCCGACGACGTCGATGGCGGCGCTCGTGGGCTACGCGGTGCGCGGGATGCTCGGCGCCGCGATCGCCACCGCAGCGGTGTTCATCCCGGCCGGCATCCTGGTCTACGTCGCCGGACGCGGTTGGGACCGCATGCACGGGCACCCCTTGCGCGACCGCTTCGCGCGCGCGATCAAGCCCGTGGTGCTGGGGCTGGTGTGGGCCGGCGTGGTGACGCTCGCGCGCGGTGCGACTACCGGCCCGGTGACGATCGCCATGGCGCTTGTCGCGACGGTCGTCCTGTTGCGGACGGACTGGAACCAGAGCTTGCTCGTGCTGGCCGCAGGCGTCATCGGCGCCGTCGCGCTCCGGTGACGAGCGCCCGCCGCGCGCCGGCGGGGCGAGGAAACCGCGGCGGGCTCGGGAATCCGATGCAGCGAATTCTCCAGCAGGGACGGTAGCTCTTGGACGTTTCTCCGCCTGCCCCGATCCGGCGTCCGGCGACGGCGGCCGCCGCGAACGCGGCCGCGGCGCTGCCGGGATTCCTGTTCTTCGCCGCCGCTGCGGCCGTGGTGGAACTCGCGGCGCGGCTCGGCTGGCTCTCGAGCTATTTCACGCCGCCGACCGCGATCGTTGCGGCGATGGCGCGCGGGCTCGCCGACGGCGACATCTCGGGCCAAATCGGGATGACGCTGCTGGCGTTCTCCGAAGGGCTGCTGCTCGCGGCGGTGCTCGCGATCACGATCGGGGTGCTGATGGGCGCGATCCCCGCGGTGTACGACGCGCTGCGCATCGTGATGGAGTTCTTGCGCCCCGTTCCGTCCGTCGCGATGATCCCGCTGGCGATCTTGTTCTTGGGCCTCGGGACGAGCATGCGCGTCGCCGTCATCACGTACGCCGCGTTCTGGCCGCTGCTCGTGAGCACGATCTACGGCGTGCGCGCGGTGGACCCGGTCGCGCTCGACACCGCGCGCAACTTCGGCGTGCCGCCGTTCGAGGCGCTGTGGCGCGTGACGCTGCCCGCCGCGCTCGTGAACGTCGCGACCGGGCTGCGCGTGTCGGCGTCGATCGCGCTCGTGGTCACGGTGACCACCGAGCTGGTGGCGGGCAACAACGGCGTCGGGTTCTACATCGCGCAGATGGAGCAGGCCAGCCGACTGCCGTCCATGTACGCGGGGATCGTGCTGACCGGCGTCCTCGGGTATCTCGTCAACGTGCTCTTCTCGGCGCTCGAGCGCAAGGTCGTGTTCTGGTCGCCGTCCGCGCGGGGCACCGCGCAGTGAGAGACGCGTCGCTGCCGGCGAAGCGGCTGTACTGGGGCACGCGCGCGCAGCGCAACGCGCTCGGCATCGGCGTCGCGCTGCTGCTTCTGGTGCTTTGGGAAACCGTCGCGCGCGTCAAGGGCAGCGTGTACCTGCCGCCGGTCACCACCGTCGCGAAGACGTTCTTCCAAGAGTGGTTCTCGGCGCAGTTCCGCGACCAGGCGATACCGAGTCTGTACCGCATGCTCGCGGGGTACGCCGCCGCGTCCGTGCTCGGCGTGACGCTCGGCGTGCTGATCGGCGCGTACCGGCGCCTCTTCCGGCTGCTCGACCCGATCCTGCAGTTTCTGCGCGCGATCCCGCCGTCGGCGATCATCCCCGTCGGCATCTTGCTGATCGGGATCGGCGACGCGATGAAGATCGTCGTGATCACGTTCGGCGCGTTCTGGCCGATCCTCATCAACGCCGCCGACGGCGCGCGCAACGTGCCGAGCGAACGGCTCGACACGGCGCGCATCTTCGGCGTCGGCGCGGCCGACCAGCTGCTGTCGGTCACGCTGCCGTCCGCGATGCCGGGGATCTTCGCCGGCTTGCGCACCGGGCTCTCGATCGCGTTCATCATGATCGTCGTGTCGGAGATGATCGGCAGCACGAACGGTTTGGGGTACTACATCCTGCAGTCGCAGCGGACGTTCGCGATCCCGGAGATGTACGCGGGCATCGTGCTGCTCGCGATCCTGGGCTACTGCCTCAATGCGGGCTTTCTCGCCGTCGAGCACCGCGTGCTCGCGTGGCATCACGGGCAATCCGCGCGTGCCGTCTGAGCCGGCGAACGCGTGAAAGGACCTTTCGCATGAACCACGGCGGCGACGCGCTGCTCGACGTCTCGCACCTGCAGAAGCGCTATACGTCCAGCGGCACGCTCGCGATCGAGGACGTGACGCTCGACGTGCGGCGCGCCGAGTTCGTCTCGATCGTGGGCCCGTCGGGCTGCGGCAAGACGACGCTGCTCAAGACGATCTGCGGTCTGCTTCATCCCACGGGCGGCAGCGTCGTGCTCGACGGCAAGCTCGTCACCTCGCCGCCGCCCGAGATGGTGCTCGTGTTCCAGGACTACGGCCGCTCGCTGTTCCCGTGGCTGACGGTCGAGGGCAACGTCGCGTTTCCGCTGAAGAAGAAAAATCTTTCGCGCGCGGACAAGGCGCGTGCGATCGCGGAGTCGCTCCGCGCCGTCAACCTCGAGGGGTTCGCGAAGCACTACCCGTGGCAGCTCTCCGGCGGCATGCAGCAGCGCGTCGCCATCGCGCGCGCCGTCGCGTTCTCACCGGAGATCCTGCTGCTCGACGAGCCGTTCGCGTCGGTCGACGCGCTCACGCGCGCGGAGCTCGAAGACCTCACGCTGTCGCTGCGCGACGCGCTCGGGATCACGATGCTGCTCGTCACGCACGACATCGACGAAGCCGTGTACCTGTCGGACCGCGTGTTCGTGCTGTCGCCGCCGCCATCGGTCGTCGTGCGCTCGTTCGACGTCCCGCTCGGGCGCGGCCGCGACCAAGAGCGCACGCGCAGCGAACCCGTGTTCCTGGAATTGCGCAACGAGATCCATCATCTGATCGGGCGTCCGCGGCCCGAAGCCGCCGGTGCGGCGCTGAGCTCGTGAGCGGCCTGCCGCTGCGCGCGGCGCGCGCGGCGCTGCGGCTGCCGCCGGCCGAAGTCCCGATCATGGCGGGCGCGTCGCTGATCCTCGCCTACCTGGCGGTGGTGCCGGTGGCGACGATGCTGTATGCCAGCTTCCAGGCCGGCTTCCTCACCAACGGCGCGCACTGGTCGTTCGCGAACTACGCCCGCGCGTTCACCGATCCGGGTTTCTACCGGCTGCTGGGCAGCTCGCTGCTGTACGGCGGCGGCGTCGCCGTGCTCGCGATCACGTTGGGCTTCGGGCTCGCGTTTCTGTACGCGCGCACCGACGCGCCGTTTCGCGGCCTGGGCATGACGACGGCGCTCGTGCCGCTGATCCTGCCGGGGATTCTCAACACGGTCGCGTGGCTGTTCCTCGCGTCGCCGCGCATCGGGCTGCTCAACGCGTTCACCGAATCGGTGCTGCACGTGCGGCCGTTCAACGTCTACTCGCTGCCGGGGATGATCTTCGTGCAGGCGATGCACGTCGCGCCGACGGCGTTCATCATGGCCGTCGCCACGTTCACGTCGATGGATCCTTCGATGGAAGAAGCGGCCGTCGTGTCGGGTGCCGGCGGGCTGACGGCGTTTCGCCGCGTCACGCTCGCGCTCGCCCGGCCCGCGATCGTCGCCGCGGGGCTGCTGGTGTTCATCCAGACCATCTCGTCGTTCGAGGTGCCGCAGCTCGTCGGCGTGCCCGCCAACGTCTCGGTGTTCACGACGCAGATCTACGGCGCGCTGCAGCAGTTTCCGCCGGATTACGGCGGCGCGGCCGCGATGGGCGGCGTGGTGCTCGTGATCGCGGCTGCCGGCGTGGCGTTCGCGAACCGGCTCAACAGCGCGGGCCGGCACGCGACCGTGACCGGCAAGGCGTTTCGGCCGCGGCGCATCGAGCTCGGCACCGCGCGGCCGCTGGCCGGCGCGGCGATCGTCGCGTTCTTCACGATCGCCGTCGTGCTGCCGCTCGCGGTGCTGGTGTGGTCCTCGCTCCTCCCGGGTTTCGAGACGCCATCGCTCGACGCGCTGCGCAAGCTCGGGTTTTCCAACTACGTCACGATGTGGAACTACCCGCTGATCCGCCACTCGCTCGTCAACAGCACGATCGCGTCGCTGTCCGCCGGCGCAATCGTCACCGTGCTGACCGCGATCACCGCGTACGTCACGCTCAAGTCGCGTATTCGCGGCGTGTGGCTGCTCGACGTGCTCGTGTCGCTGCCTGTCGCCGTGCCGAGCATCCTGATGGGCGTCGGGATTCTGTTCTGGTACCTGGTCGCGCCGCTGCCGTTCCATCTCTACGGCACGCTGGCGCTGCTGGTGGTCGGCTTCACGACGATCGGGATCCCGTACGGGATGCGCTACGCGAGCTCGGGCCTGTCGCAGATCCGCGACGAGCTCGAGGAAGCCGCGATCGTGAGCGGTGCGACTTGGCCGCAGCGGTTCGTGCGCATCTACGTGCCCCTGCTGATGCCCTCGCTGCTGGCGGGCTTTCTCACCACCGTCATCATCGCGTTCCGCGAGATCTCCGCGGCGATCTTCCTGTACTCGCAGGGCAGCGAGGTGGTGTCCATCGCGATCTTCGACCTGTGGTCGAACGGGCAATACCCCGCGATCGCCGCGCTGGGCTGCGTGCTCGTCGTCCTCTTGCTGGCGCTCGTCACGGTCGTGCAGCGCCTGGGCGGACGCATCGGAATAGGCGCGGCCGCCTAGTCTCTTGCACGACGACGGTCTCCCGCTCCCGCAGCGCCGCTACGCGATCGTCGTCACGGCGCTCGGGACGCTGATGTCGATGATGGACCTGACGATCGCGAACGTCGCGCTGCCGACGATCGCGCGCGACCTCGGCACGTCCGCGGCCGCGTCGATCTGGGTGGTCAACGCGTATCAGCTCACCGTCACGATGCTCATCGTGCCGCTGGCGTCGCTGGGCGACATCGTCGGTTACGGGCGCGTGTTCCGGACCGCGCTGATCGTGTTCGTGGTGGGCTCGGCGGCATGCGTCGCGTCGCACTCGCTGCTCGCGCTCGCGCTCGCGCGCGCGCTGCAGGGCGTCGGTGCGGCCGGCATGACCACCACGATCGGTGCGCTCAACCGCAACGCCTACCCGCGCGCGATGCTGGGCCGCGCCGCGGGGCAGGGCGCGCTGATGGTCGCGGTCGGCGCGGCCGCGGGGCCCGTCGTCGGCGGGACGCTGCTGGCGTTCGCGCCGTGGCCGTGGCTCTTCGCCATCAACCTGCCGATCGGATTGGCCGCGCTGCTGCTGTCGCTGCGTTTCTTGCCGCGCGTCGCGGGCAGCGGGCACCGGTTCGACTGGCCCAGCGCGGGGCTGAGCGTGCTCGCGTTCGGCGCGCTCATCGCGTCGATCGACGCGGTGGGTCACCACGAGCGCCCCGCGCTCAGCGCGGCCACGATCGTCGCGGCGGCCGTGCTCGGCACGGTCTTCGTGCGCCGGCAGCTGCGGCTTGCGACGCCGCTGTTCGCGGTGGACTTGTTCGCGCAGCGCGCGTTCGCGCTGTCCATCGTGTCGTCGGTGACGTCGTTCATCGCGCAGACGGTGGCGTACGTCGCGCTGCCGTTTCTTTTTCAGGGCCTGCTCGGCCGCACGCCGTTCGCAACCGGGATGCTGATGCTGCCGTGGCTCGTCGCCGCCGCGGTGATGGCGCCGATCGCGGGGCGGCTGTCCGACCGCTACGCGGCGGGCGTGCTCGGCGGGATCGGCATGGTGCTGCTCGCCGCCGGCTTGTGCGCGCTCGCGCTGCTGCCGGACCATGCGCCGACGCTCGACGTGGTGTGGCGCATGGTCCTGTGCGGCGTGGGGTACGGCTTTTTTCAGTCGCCGAACAACCGCACGATTTTATCCGCCGCGCCCCGCGAGCGCACGGGCGCCGCGCAGGGGATCCTGGCGAGCGCGCGACTCACCGGACAGACGCTCGGCGCGGCGCTCGTCGCGCTGGTGTTCGGCACCGCGCTCGGCGCGCACGCAGCGGGCACGGCGGCGGCCGGCGAGGTCCGCTTCGCGCTCGCGCTCGCGACGGGGTTCGCGCTCGCCGCCGCGGTCGCGAGCGTGCTGCGCGGAAGGGCGCCCGAGCTGCCGGCGTAGCTTTACTTCAGGGCGGGTTGACCGAGGTACCGCAGGACCGTCTCGTCGTCCAGCACCACGCTCGGATCGTACTCGGGCGCGTTCTCGATCTGCTCGAGCTCGCCCAGCCCGCAGTACTTGTAGATGCGGTTGGTGGCGCTGACCAGCCGTACCGGATAGCGCGGATCGGAGTTGAAGTGCTGGCTGATGGTGTTCGGCGGGACGTAGATCATGTCGCCGGCTTCCCACTCGAAGCGGCGCTCGACGTCCTGCGGCTTCCAGTGGTACGTGTCGGTGATCTCCACGTCGCAGTCGACGTGGATGTCGTAGCCGCGGCCCTCGAGCACGTAGAGCGCCTCTTCGGCGAGCTGGCGGTGTTTGCCGGACCGGCTGCCCGGCGGGATGATCTGCATGTAGATGTCGACGGTCTCGGCGCGCGCGTTCATCTTCTCGTTGAGCAGATGCTTGATCAGGCCGTGGCGCGACATCTCCCACGGCATCTCGCCGGGCGTGATGATCTTCTTGCGGCCGGCGTCGCGGATCGGCTTTTCCGCCGTGCTGCGCAACGCGTCAGCGTAGAACGACGCGCTCTGCTTGCCGGCGCGCCAGCTGTTCGACTCTTCGAATGCCATGCTGCGGTCGTCAGTCTCCGTGCGCGTGCGAATGATCGTGATCGTGATCGTGATCGTGGTCGTGGAGCCACCCGTGGTTGTGCTCGGCGTCCTCGCGCGGCACGAAATCGCCCTGCGTGGGCGTCGGCTCGGTGGGCCGCTGCGTCACGCGCTGCTGGAAGAGCATGTTCATGAACATGTACATCGGCTTGGTCTTGATCACCAGCGCGCGCGCGGGCGCGTGCTCGTCGGCGTTGCTGTGCTGGTGCACGCAGTTGTTGTGCACGATCGCGATGTCGCCGGCTTTCCAGTCGTACTTGATGCCGTCGTGGATCTCGTAGCCGCGTCCGTCGAGGATGTAGAAGATCGCCTCGTTGACGTGGCCGTGCATCTGCGACTTGCCGCCCGGAGCGTACTCCTCGAGGTGGATGTGCAGCGTCTGCCCCAGTCCGTCCTCGGGCTCCATGAAGTGCTTGGAGAACGCTTGCGGGCCGGACTGGAACGTCACCGTGCCGCCCTTCTGCACGCGCGGCAGGTCGCGCAGCCGCTTGAGCTCGTGCTTGAGGCTGTACTCCCCGCTGATCTCGCGCACGAACACGCGCTTGTGGGTCGGATCGTAGTGGGACTTGTTGCCCATCGGCAGGCTCTCCAGGAGCGACCCGCGGCTGCCCGCGAAATCGTTATAACGGATATAGCGAATTGAGAGGGTCTACGCGCGGCCTGAGAAAAGGACCTGCGGAACCGATGCGCCGGGCGGTTCGACCGCGGAGGTGAGGAGCACAGCGTGATCTCGGTCAGCGGCCTTGTCAAGCGATTCGAGGGACGCAACGCGCGCAAGGCCGCGGTCACCGGCCTCGACTTCGACGTGCCCGAGGGCAAGCTGTTCACGCTGCTGGGCCCCAGCGGCTGCGGCAAGACGACGACCCTGCGCATGATCGCCGGGCTCGAGCGCCCCACCGAGGGCGTGATCCGCATCGGCGGGCGCACGGTGTACGACGCGGGTCAGGGCGTGTTTCTGCCGGCCAACAAACGGCCGATCGGCATGGTGTTCCAGTCGTACGCGATCTGGCCGCACATGACCGTGCTGCAGAACGTCGCGTTTCCGCTGACGGTCGGCGACGCGAAGCCGTCGCGCGGCGACGCGCGCACCCGCGCGCTGCGGGCGCTCGATCTGGTTGGTCTCGCCGACGTGGCGGACCGTCCGTCGACCGCGCTCTCGGGCGGGCAGCAGCAGCGCGTGGCGCTCGCGCGGGCCCTGGTGCGCGAACCCAAGGTGCTGCTGCTCGACGAGCCGCTGAGCAACTTGGACGCGCAGCTGCGCGAGCGCATGCGCGGCGAGATCCGCGCGGTGCAGCAGGCGCTCGGGATCACCGCCGTCTACGTGACGCACGATCAGAACGAGGCGCTGGCGATCAGCGATCTGATCATGCTGATGGACAAAGGCACGATCGTGGAGACCGGCGTGCCGCAGCAGATCTACCGCCGGCCGCAAGCCGAGTTCACGGCCAACTTCATCGGCGTCGCCAACGCGATCGACGGCACGGTGCGCGCGTCCGACGCGACGGCGCTCGTGGTGCAGACCGCGCAAGGCGTCGTCGCTACCGGGCCCGCGCCCGCGCTGCGCAGCGGCGACAGCGTGCGCGTGTTCATTCGCCCCGAAAACTTTGCGCTCTCGCGCAAGCGCCACGGTGACGCGGACTGGCCGGGCACCGTTCGTTACAGCATCTACCAAGGCGACTGCTGGGACTATACGATCGACGTCAACGGAACGGACGTGCGGGTGCGCGTTCACAAGGAGAAGGTGGGGCTCGGGCACGGAGACACCGTGCACCTCGCTCCCGACGGAAGCGAAGCGGTCGTGATGCCGCTGCGCGAGGGCGTCGTCGTGTACGCGCAGCCCGGCAACGTCGCGTGACGTTCCGCTCTCACTCGAAAGGACACGCATGAGTCATCCACGGTCACGGTTCGCCATCGGCGCGGCGGCGCTGAGCGCGGCGCTCGCGCTGCATCTCGCCGCGGGACCGGCGCTTGCCGGGCCTGCCGACGACGCCGCCAAGAAGGAAGGCACCGTCGTGTGGTACGCGACGATGAACGTCAAGGACATGGCGCTGACCGCCGACGAGTTCATGCGCACGCACCCGGGGATCAAGGTCGAGACGCTGCGGCTGGGCAGCTCGCAGCTGCCGGCGCGCGTCGCGACCGAGCAGCGCGGCGGCAAGTACAACGCCGACGTGATCTCGGGCGACCAGTTCCAGGTGTCGCAGCTCATCGGCATCGGCGCGTTCGACAAGTTCGCGGTGCCCGACGCGGGCAAGTTCATCAAAGGCACCGTCGATCCCAACGGCTACTGGACGAACCTCTATCAGAACACGACCGTGCTGGCGTGGAATCCCGCGAAGCTCGCCGCGGAGCACCTCAAGCCGCCGGCGTCGTTCGCCGACTTCGCGAAGCCGGAGTGGAACGGCAAGTTCGGGTTCGACACCGGCGCCCTCAACTGGTACATGGGCATGGTGCAGGTGGACAAGAACGCGGCGGACGTGGTGAAGAAGATCGCGGCCAACGCGCCGGTCAAGACGTCCGGCCACACGGCCACCGTCACGTCGCTGGAATCCGGCGAGTTCGCCGCGACGCCCACGGCGTACGGCTACATGGCCGCGCAGGAGAAGCGCGAGCACAAAGCCGTCGACTTCACGAACCCCACCCCGCTCTTCGTGTCGCTCAACCCGGTGGGGCTGGCGAAGAGCGCGCCGCACCCCAACGCGGCGAAGGTGTTCATCACGTGGCTGCTCTCCAAGGACGGGCAGCAGTTCATCGCCGAGCGCGGCGGCGGCGAGATCTCGTCGCGAAGCGACGTCAAGAACAATCCCGCCATCTGGGATCCCAAGCATCCCTACATCATCATCAACACGCCCAGCGCCGCGCAGTACAACGAGATGGAACACGCGTTCCGCTCGATGCTCGGTCTGCCGGGGTGACGGCATGACCACCATCATGCGCTCCGTGCTCGCGGCCGCGGCCGTCACCGGTTTCGCCGCGCTCGGCACGCCGTTCGTCCCCGCGTCGGCCGACGCGCCCGTGACGCTGCGCGTCGGCGCGACGGGCAACGACACCGCGGCCGAGGTGTACTACGCCGAGGAGCTCGGCTTGTTCAAGAAGCGCGGCCTCGTGGTCGAGGTGCAGAACCTGCGCAACGGCGCGGCGGAAGCGGCCGCCGTCGCGGGCGGCGCGCTCGACATCGGCGAGCAGAACGTCGTGTCGATGGCGCACGCGCACGAGCGCGGGCTCCCGTTCAAGTTCATCGCGCCCGCCGGCGAGTACGTCGGCAGCGCGTCGACGACGAGCCTCGTCGCCGGCAAGAACGCGCCGATCAAGACCGGCAAGGATCTCGAAGGCAAGACCGTCGCCGTCAACGCGCTCGGCGACCTGACGCAGATCGGCGCCTCCGCGTGGATCGACAAGCACGGCGGCGACTCGACCAAGGTGCGCTTCACCGAGATGCCGGCTGCCGAGATCGGCGCCGCCGTCGGCCGCGGCACGGTCGACGCGGGCGTGATCCCCGAGCCGTCGCTCACCATCGCCGAAGACGCCGGCACGGTGAAGGTCGTCGCGCAGCCCTACGACGCGATCGCCGAGCGCTTCATGATCAACGGCTGGTTCGCGAGCGAGGACTGGATCGGCAAAAACCGCGCGGCGGCGAAGAAGTTCGCCGACGCGATGTACGAGGCCGGCAAGTGGGCCAACGCGCACCGCGCGGACTCCGCGAAGATCCTCGCCCGGCACTCGAAAGCCGACGCCGGCGTGATCGCGCGCATGCGCCGCGCGACGTACGGCGAGCGCTTCGACACCAAGACCATGCAGACGGCGATCGACAGCGCCGTGCGCTACAAGGGGCTCGCCAAGCCGTTCCCCGCCGCGGAGTTGATCGATGCCCTCTAGGCGTGACGTTCTCGCCGCCGTCGCCGGCGGTTTCGCGCTCCCGCTGCTGCCGTCGCGCGCGTGGGCGGCGGGACCCGTCGCGTTGCGGCTGGCCGCGGCCCCCGACGACGACATCACGCCGATCCTGTACGGCCAGCAGTCCGGTCTGTTCAAGAAAGCCGGGCTCGACGTCAGCCTCAGCGCGCTCGGCAGCGGCTCCGCCACCGCCGCGGCGGTGGCGGGCGGCTCGATCGACATCGGCAAGTCGAGCTTGGTCGGGCTCTGCTCGGCGCACGCGCGCGGCGTCGATTTCAAGATCGTCGCGCCCGCGTCGGTCTACACCGAGTCGAATCCGGTCGCCGGCTTCGTGGTCGCGAAGGATGCGAACATCACGTCCGCGCGCGACCTCAACGGCAAAGTGGTGTCGGCGTCGTCGCTCAAAGACCTCATCGCCATCGCGACGCAGGCGTGGGTCGACCAGAACGGCGGCGACTCCAAGACGATCCAGTTCCTCGAGATGCCGGCCTCGGCCGTGCCCGCCGCGCTGGAGCAGAACCGCATCGTCGGCGCGACGCTGGTGACACCGGCGCTCGCGGAGGCGCTCGAAACGGGCAAGACCCGGCTGCTGGGCCGCTCGTTCAGCGCCGTCGCGAAGCGGTTCTTGATCGCGGGCTGGTTCGCGAACAAAGAGTGGCTCGACCGCAACGCCGACACGGCGAAGCGGTTCGTCGACGCGCTGATGCAAGCCGGCGCGTACACGGACACGCACCGCGCGGAGACCGTCGAGCTGCTCGCCGCCTACTCGAAGCTCAAGCCGTCGACGATACGCGGCATGGTGCGCTCGACGGTCGGCAAGGGCGTCGACCCCAAGGACATCGAGCCCGTCATCGCGGCGGCCGTCAAGTACGGTGCGTTCGCGAAACCATTTCCCGCGACGGAGCTGATCGCGTCGATCGCGCCGCGCTGACACGGAGCCGCATGGACACCGAAGACGAACCGAAGATCCAGTACTATCACGACCAGAAGGACCGCACGTTCGTCCGCGCGGTCAGCGGCGAGTACAACCTCAGCGCGGAGCTCGCCCGGCTGCGCGCGCTGCCGCGCGTGCGGCGCGGGCGCGACGTCGCGTTCCAGGACGGGCCGCAGACGTTCAGCAAGCACTATCTCGAGCCTAAGGACGGGCTCGGGCAGACGCTGCACATCCACCTCGAGGAGTACGCGCCCGGGGGCAAGTCGCAAAAGCACGGGCACGTCAACGAAGCGGTGTTCTACATCCTCGACGGCGAGGGCGCCGAGGTGCACGACGGCGTGCGCTACGAGTGGGAAGCCGGCGACGTCGCGGTGGTGCACAACAACTGCGTGCACCAGCACTTCAACCGCAGCGACACCAAGCCGGCGCGCGCGCTCGTGCTCAAGACCAAGCCGATGTACGTGTTCATGAACATGCTCTTCCAGAAGACGCTCGAGAAGCGCCCGACGCAGCCGGCCGAGCACGGGCGCGGCTTCGTCGCGCGCGAGGAGCCGCACGACCACGACCACGACCACGACCATGACTGAGCGCGGCGCGCCCTGGGGCGAATACGGTGCGTGGCTGCAAGGCGCGCAGACCGGCACGTACTACGCCGACCTGCTCGACGACGCGGCGGCCAAGCCCGAGCGCGACGCGCAGCGCCGCAAGATCGTCAAAGCGTCGGAGCTGCCGTGGGAGAACTCGCCGCACGGCCTGCTCAAGCACATCGTGAACGAGTCCATGAACACGCGCGCCGAGACGGTCGACGCGTACATGCAGATCATCCCGCCGGGCAGCCGGTCGGGCAAGCACCGCCAGCTCGCCGAGCAGGCCTTCTACGTGCTGGAAGGGTGCGGGTACGACGTGCACGTCGACTGCGATCTCGACATCCCCGGCGGCGAGAAGTACACGTGGGTGCCGCACGACGAGGAGAAGCGCTTCGAATGGGAAGCGGGCGACCTCGTGTACGTGCCGCCCAACACGATCAGCCAGCATTTCAACGCCGACCCGCGCCGCGCGGCGCGCATCGTCGTGATCACCAACCGCATCTACAAGCAGAGCGGGCTCAACGACCTCGTGCAACTCGAGAACGCGCCGGAGTACGACCCGCACGAACGTCTCACGGCCGAGCGCCTCCGCCGCTACTTAGAGGTTCCGGCCGCGACCTAGTCCAAATTCAGTATAGCGAATTATGCTGAAGCCCGAAGAGAACGAACGGCTCACGCGCATCGGCCCGGGGACCCCGGGCGGCGCCGTGTTCCGCCGCTACTGGCAGCCCGCGCTGTTGAGCGAGGAGCTGCCGGAGCCCGATTGCGCGCCCGTGCGCGTCCGCATCCTGGGCGAGGACCTCGTCGCGTTTCGCGCCACCGACGGCGCGGTGGGGCTCGTCGACGCGTTCTGCCCGCACCGCCGCGCGCCGATGTTCTTCGGGCGCAACGAGCAGCGCGGCATCCGGTGCGTGTACCACGGCTGGAAGTTCGACGTCACGGGGAAGTGCGTCGACATGCCGTCCGAGCCGCCCGATTCGCTGTTCAAAGACAAGGTCACCATCGCGGCCTACCCCACGTTCGAGGCCGGCGGGATGGTCTGGACCTACATGGGGCCCGCGGAGCGCATGCCGCCCAAGCCCGATTACGAATGGCTGCGCGTGCCCGCGTCACACCGGTTCGTGTCGAAGACGTACGAGTCGTGCAACTACCTGCAAGGGCTCGAAGGCGGGCTCGACACCGCGCACTCGTCGTTCGCGCACAACGAGCGGCTCAACGATCCCACCTGGATTCGCAACCGCGACACGCATCCCAAGCTCGAGGTGGAGAAGACGGACTACGGCTTCCGCTACGCGTCGACGCGCGACCTCGGCGACGACGGCCTGTACGTGCGCGTGTACCACTACCTGATGCCGGCGCAGCAGCTGCGCGGCAACGTGACGAACTGGGCGGGCGGCAAGCGCGCCGACACGCCGAAGCTCGACGGCCACATCTGGGTGCCGATCGACGACGAGCACACGTGGGTGTACAACATGACGTACGGCTACGACGCCGGCGTCCCGATCACCGAAGAGTTCGCGTGGAAGGACGAGGCGTTCTTCGGCCGCGGCAAGGACGATCTGATCCCGGGCACCTACCGGCTCAAGGCGTCGCTGGAGAACGACTACTTCATCGACCGCGAACGCCAGAAGACCAAGACGTTCACCGGCATCCGCGGCGTCAACACGCAAGACTTCGCGCTGCAAGAAGGGATGGGCGCGATCCCGGACCGCTCGCAGGAGCGTCTGGGAACCACGGATCGTGCGATCATCGTCACGCGCCAGCTGTTGCTCGAAGCGTGCGACCGCGTCGCGTCGGGCGAGGCGCCGCGCGGCGTCGAGCCGCGGACCTACCGCGACGTGCGCGCCTACGACCGCGTGATCGAGCGCGATCGCAGCTGGCGCGAGGAATTCGCCGGCGAACTCGCCGCCAAGTGGTGAGGGCATGGCCGCCAAGCTTCGCCTGAGCCTGGCGTGCTGGGACTACGACCGCACGCGCGCGCTCATGGACGGGCGCGTCGCCGCCGACGGCATCGAGCTGGTGTACCAGCCGCTCGAGGTGGAGGAGACGTTCTTCCGCCAGGCGCGCTACCGCGAGTTCGACGTCGCGGAGATGTCGCTGTCGTCGTACTGCGTGTCCAAGTTCAAAGGCGATCCGTTCGTCGCGATCCCCGTGTTCCCGTCGCGCATGTTCCGGCACGCGAACATCTGGGTCAGCGAGCGCAGCGGCATTCGCGAGCCGGCGGACTTGCGCGGCAAGCGCTTCGCGTGCCCGGAGTACCAGCTCACGGCGAACGTGTGGATCCGCGGCATCCTCGACGACGAGTACGGCGTCAGCCCCGACAGCGTCACGTACGTCATCGGCGGCGAAGAGGAGCCCGGTCGCATCGAGAAGCTCGCGCTCGACGTACCGCCGTCGATTCGGATCGAGCCGATCGGCGCGGAGCAGACGCTGTCGGCGATGCTCGCGAGCGGCGAGATCGACGCGTTTCACGGACCGCGCACGCCCTCGACGGCCGGTGCGCCCGGCGTGCGGCGGCTGTTCTCCGACTACGTGACCGCCGAGAAAGCGTACTACGCGAAGACGAAGATCTTCCCGATCATGCACGTCGTCGTGATCCGGCGCGACGTGTACGAGCGCGATCGGTGGGTGGCGACGGCGCTGTTCAAGGCGTTCACGGCGGCGCAGCGCTACGCGTACGCCGACTACGCGCAGACCGCCGCGCTCAAGTCGATGCTGCCGTGGTCGGCCGCCGAAGCCGAGGCCACGCGCGCGCTGATGGGCGACGCCTGGTGGCCGTACGGCGTCGCGCGCAACGAGGCGGTGCTCGACACGTTCGCCCGCTACCACCACCGCCAAGGTTTGTCGCCGCGGCAGCTCGCCGTGAGCGAGCTGTTCGCACCCGAGACGTATGAAGCGTTCAAGATCTGACGCCTTTGATCTGGCGCGCGGCGCGCACGTCCTCGGCGTAGGCGCTCAGCGCGTCGAGCGCGATGCGCGCGACGTTGGCGTAGTTCTGCGTGTCCGCGTCCAGCGCGCTCGCGGCGTAGCCGATCGCGGCGTGCGCCATGCGCACCCGGCCGTCCAGCCACGGGCCGCCGCCGAAGCCGCCGATCACCGGGACCGATACGGCGCGCGTGACGGCCTCGCCCGCGACGGGGCCGGAGTTGGTGAAGTCGAGCAGCGCGGCACCGGCCGCTTCGAGCCGCTTGGCCTGGTCGACCAGGCGCCCCGTCATCTCGGGCGGCACCACCGCCCCGGCTTTGGACATCGCGCCGTACTCCAAGCCGTACTGCAGCGCCGTTTGCGGCGTGATGCCGAACTGCGCGAACACCGGGATGCCGGCGCGCGCGATCGCGGTGACCGCTTCGGGAAAGTCGGCGGCGCCGTCGAGCTTGATGATGTCGGCGCCGGCTTCTTTGACCAGCCGGATCGCGGCGCGCACGGCGCTGTCGGTGCCTTCTTGCAGCGGGCCGAAGGGGAAGTCGCAGCTCACGAGCGCGCGCTGCGTGCCGCGGCGCACGGCTCGGCACACGATCACCATCTCGTCCAGCGTGACCTCGAGCGGCGTCGCGTGGCCCCACAAGTTGATGCCGACGGTATCCCCGACGGAGATGATGTCGACGCCGGCGCGGTCCGCGATGCGCGCGATCTGATAGTCCCACGCGACGACGGCGACGATCTTGCGATCGTCGCGCTTCATCTGCGCGAGAGCGGGGATGGTCACTTTGGCGTCCACGGGTCTCCTTGCCGGTCGTGAGCGTGCGTCCTGACATGCATACCATGCCCGAGCGCACCTACACAACGGTGACACGCACGCAAGGTGCGAACCGCGCGCTCAAGGACGGCTCGGTGCGCCCGCGCACGTTCGCGTTCGCGTTCGAGGAGGTGGACCCGCTCATCGCCGCGTTCCGGCGCATGGTGCGCGGCCGCGAGTTCGACATCTGCGAGCTCTCGATCACGACGTACGTCACGGCGCGCCGGTTCGGCAAGCGCATCACCGCGCTGCCGATCTTCATCGTGCGCGGGTTTCATCACGGCGCGATCCTCTACAACACCAAAGCCGGCATCACGAGCCCCAAGGATCTCGAGGGGAAACGCGTCGGCGTCAACCGCGGCTATACGGTGACGACGGGCGTCTGGGCACGCGGCGTGCTGCACGCGGAGTACGGCGTCGACCTCAGCCGCGTCACGTGGATGCTGTCGGGTGACGAGCACGTCGAGGAGTTCGTGCCGCCCCCCAACGTCATCCCGATCGCGCCGGGCAAGACCATCGCGCAGATGCTGATCGAGGGCGAGATCGTCGCGGCGATCGGCGTCGACGTGGATCACCCTGACGTCGCGCCGCTGATCCCCGGCGCATTCGAGGCCGGGCTGCGCGCGCTGCGCGAGCGCGGCGAGTACCCGATCAACCATCTGATCGTCGTCAAGGACGAGCACCTCGCCGCGCAGCCCGATCTGGCGGGCGAACTCTTCGAAGTGTTCACCGAGGCGAAGCGCCGGTACGTCGCTGACCTCGCCGCGGGGCGCATCGCGAAGCCGACCGCGACCGACGAGCTGCACCGGCGCGTGATGGACGTCACCGGCGATCCGCTGCCGTTCGGCATCGAGCCCAACCGCACGAATCTCGAAACGCTGATCGGGCACGCCGTGACGCAAGGGATCATCCCGCACCGCGTCCCCGTCGAGGAGCTGTTCGCATGACGGCGTTACCGCGCTTGAACCCGGTCATTCGCGCGCTGGAGTCGGGCACCGCCGCGTTCACGACGTTCGCGCAAGCCGGCGTGGAGAACGCGATCGCGCTGAGCACGACGGCATACGACGGCGTCGTGTTCGAGATGGAGCATAACCCGTGGGACGCGCTCGCGCTGCGCGACAGCCTGCAGTTCATGCTCAACCGCGCGCAGATCGTGCGCTCGGGATCGCTCGCGCCAGCCGTCGCGCCGCTGGTGCGCATCCCGCCGAACGGCGCCGAGAAATTGCAGTTCCACGCGAAGCAGGCGCTCGACCTCGGCGTGTACGGCATCGTGTTCCCGCACGTGTCCACGGTCGACGAAGCGTACAACGCGGTGGCGGCGTGCCGCTATCCGCGTCTCGCGTCAAAACCGTCGTACGAGCCCGCGGGCTTGCGCGGCGACGGCCCCACCGCGGCCGTCCGGTATTGGGGCGTCACGCAGCAAGAGTATTACGAGCGCGCCGACGTGTGGCCGCTGGCGCCTGCGGGCGAGATCCTCGCGATCCTGCAGATCGAGGACACCAAGGGCATCGAGAACTTGCCGGCGATCTTGCGCGAGGTGCCGGGGATCGGCGTCGTGCTGCTCGGCGAAGGCGATCTCTCGCAAGAGCTCGGCTATCCGCGCCAGTACGAACATCCCGTCGTGCTGGAGTGGATCGCGCGCGCGGTCGCGGCGTGCCGCGAGGCCGGCGTCGTGGCCGGTCACCCGCACGTCGACGGCGCCAACGTCGCGCGCGTCTTGAACGAAGGTTTCCGCTTTTTGATGACGGCGCCCGTGCGCACGTACGGCGCGCTCGACGCCGGCCGCGCGCTCGCGGGACGGGTCTGACGCACGTGCCCACCGCTGTCGCCGACGGCATCGTGACGCGCTACGAGATCTTCGGCTCCGGTCCGCCGCTGCTGATGTACGCGCCGGGCGGCTTCGACGCGACGGTCGAGAAGTGGCGCACGCAAGGCGTGTACGCCGCCATCAAGCTGCTCGATCACCTGCCGCAGAAGTACACGTGCGTCGCGTTCGACCGTCGCGAAGCGGGGCGTTCCGGCGGGCGCGTCGAGCGCGTCACCTGGGCGCACTACGCCGCCCAGGGCAAAGGTTTGCTCGACCATCTCGGGATCGAGCGCGCGCACGTCATGGGCGGCTGCATGGGCGTCAGCGCGGCGGTCGCCTTCGCGGTCGCGTACCCGGCCGCGACGCGCAGCCTCGTGCTGTTCTGGCCCGTCGGCGGTGCCAAGTACCGCATCGGCAGCCACCTGCGCTTCGCCGAGCACCTCGCGTTCGTGAAGCGCAGCGGGCTGCAAGCCGTCGTCGACCTCGTCGCGAGCGAGGGCAAAGCGTTCGGCGCCGATCCGCGCGGCGGCCCGTGGGCGTCGGTGCTGGCGCACGACGCGGCGTTCGCCGCCGCGTACGCGCGCCAATCGCCCGAGGCGTATGCCGCGATCGCCGGCGGGATGGGGCGCACGCTGTTCGACCGCGATACCGCGCCGGGCGCCGAGCCGGAGGACTTGCTGCACCTCGACGTGCCCGCGCTGATCGTGCCGGGCAGCGACGCGGCGCACGCGACGTCGGCGGCGCGCTATCTCGAAGAATGTCTGCCGCGCTCGGAATACTGGGACGTGCCCGTCGCGCAGCAAACCGAAGCCACGGCCCCGGAACGCATCCTGAACTTCCTCGACACGCAACCACGCTAGGAGAACCACCAGTGGCAGAAACGACGCTCGCCGCGGTCAAGACCGCGCCGGGCAAAACCGAGATTCGCGAATACCCGATGCCCGATATCCCCGACGACGGCGCGCTGCTCAAGGTCGAGGTCGCGGGCATCTGCGGCAGCGACGTGAAGATGTACGGCAAGCCGCTGCCGGGCCACTCGGTGATCATGGGTCACGAGAACGTCGGCGTCATCGCAAAGGCCGGCCGCACGTTCACCGAGCGCAAGGGCGTGAAGGAAGGCGACCTGGTGTTCCTCGAGCACTATTTGCCGTGCATGAAGTGCGAGTGGTGCCACCTCGGTGAGTACCGCCATTGCGAGGCGACGGACTGGCACCACAACCCCAATGCGATCCGCTACGGCTACACGTCGGCGGACGCCGCGCCGTATCTCTGGGGCGGCTTCGGACATTATCTGTATCTGCCGTGGAACGCGGTGATCCACAAAATTCCCGCCGGCGTCACGGCGGAGCTCGCCGGCATCGGCACGCCGCTCGCGAACGGCATCCAATGGTCGCTGTTCGACGCGAACATCGGCTACGGCGCGAACGTGCTGATCCAAGGGCCGGGCCAGCAAGGGCTTTCCCAGGTCGTCGCGGCGAAGCAGGCCGGTGCGGATCTCATCGTGATCACCGGCACGACGAAGGACGCCAAACGCCTCGACGTCGCCAAGCAACTCGGCGCCGACTACGCGATCGACGTGCTGAAGGAAGACCCGCTCGAGCGCATCATGGAGATCACGAGCCGCAAAGGCATGGACTTTTCGATCGACTGCACGTCGGGCGCGGGCACGAAAGCGATGGAGCTCGGCATCGAGGCGCTCAAGCGCAAGGCGGGCACGCTCGTGGTCCAGGGCAACGAAAACCCGCTGTACCCGAACTTCCCGCTGGAGCGCGTGACGCTCAAGTACATCACGATCAAGAGCGCGCGCGGCCACAGCTACCGCGCGGTGGAGCTCGCGCTCGCGCAGCTGGCGTCGCACCGCTTCCCGCTCGAGCTCGTCACCACGCACACGTTCGGTTTGAACGAGGTCGACTACGCGATCAAGTCGGTCGGCGGCACGGGCGCGAGCGACGTGATCCACGTGTCGGTGCTGCCGTGGAAGGAAACCGCCGCCGTTTAGCTGCGGCGTTCTGCGCCGCTTGAGGAGGGCGTCGCGGCGCCGACTGCTAATTCACTATATCCAATTATGCTGAAGCCGGAAGACAACGAACGGATCACCCGCGTCGGCGCCGGGACCCCGATGGGGAACCTCCAGCGGCGGTACTGGGTCCCGTGCGCGCTCTCGAGCGACCTCGCGGAGCCCGACGGCCCGCCGATCCGGGTGCGGCTGCTCGGCGAGGATTTGGTGGCCTTCCGGGACAGCCGCGGCGACATCGGCTTGATGGACGCGTTCTGCCCGCACCGCCGCGCGCCGATGTTCTTCGGCCGCAACCAGGACCGCGGGCTGCGCTGCGTCTACCACGGCTGGAAGTTCGACCGCGCGGGGCACTGCGTCGACATGCCGTCGGAGCCGCCCGACTCGATGTTCAAGTCGAAGGTGACGATCAAGACGTATCCGACCTGGGAAGGCGGCGGTTTGA
>Ga0066662_10000342_pt1 | contig 20628 bp, 23 predicted proteins | sample GraSoiAngelo_111_FD_133939 | JGI IMG/M metagenome (GOLD analysis project Ga0066662, IMG submission 133939) | Grasslands soil microbial communities from the Angelo Coastal Reserve, California, USA - 14_0903_12_40cm | ecosystem: Environmental > Terrestrial > Soil > Grasslands | place: USA...
CACTGCCTCCCAGTAGCACCTTGAGGTCTGCGCCGATGGGGGGCCGCCCCCGCTGGCGGGACGGCGGCACCCGTGCTCCCTGGCGTACCTCAGGGCCTCTGTGCGGGCATGGGGTGCCTCATCCGAGGCGTAGCCTTGTCGGGCAACGCAGAGTGGGAGAACGGCTTCTGGGAGGCCCGAAGTCCCGCGCGCGCGTCGTCGTCTGCATAGATCGGCCTCAGAAGGCTCACCCCGATATGGAGAGGCCTCTGCGCAAACTCGGCATAGGGGTGGCCGGGTGAGGGGAGGGGGTCGAGCGAAGTTCTCCTACGCCTGCTGTCGCTGGGCGCTGCGGATGACGGCGCTGACAGTGGACGGATGCCAACGCGCCCCGCCATGGGCGGTAGGCACGCCGTCGCCATTGAGAATGGCGGCGATTCTCGCCAGCGTCAGTCCTCGTGCTCTCATGGTCTTGATGCGCCGTGCCAGGTGGGCTGGGACAGCACGCGGCCGTCCGAGTCGCACGCCCTCTGCCTTCTTGACGGCAAGGGCGTCCTTCGTTCGTTGTCCGATCAGGCGGCGCTCGAACTGGGCGAAGCTGGCCATCACGTTGGCCATCATCTCGCCGGAGGGCGTGCTGGTGTCTACCCCGAGGTCGAGCGCCGCGAGTGCCCACTTCTTCCGTCTGGCTCGATCCATGAGCGCCGCAAAGTCCAGCAGGCTGCGGCTAAGGCGGTCGAGTTTGGCGACGACGAGTGCGTCGGCTTGACCTGACTCGATCATCTGGAGCGCCTGTCTGATCCCTGGCCTGTTCAGATCCTTGGCCGAGTACCCGGCGTCCTCGATGACTTCGACAAGCTGCCAGCCCCGCTCTGAGCACGCTGCCTGGATCGCCCGTCGCTGGGCTTCCAGGCCGACCCCGTGGTCTGCCTGCTCGCTGGTCGAAACCCTGGCGTAGCCGACGACTCGCATGCCCGACGTCACGGCCTCACATCCACGAATCGGGCGTTTCGTGTACGAGTTGCGGAGTTGGTATGGCTGTGTTGGGCCATACCTAGGCCCCCAGCGGGATCTTCGACACGACGCGCTCGAACCGATCCCAGCCGGTGCCCTCGCTGCCGAACAGCGCGTACAGGACACCGGCGATGGGGAAGGTGACGACCACGACGAGGTAGAGCGCGCAGGCCAGGACGATCCATATCGGTGCTCCAAGCACCGCGATGGCCACGAAGATGCCCGAGTCGGTGAACCTCTCCGGCTGGTGATCCCGCTCATCTGGTGTATCCCGGTCGTGGGCGGTCATGCCTGCTCCTCGGGATCGAGCAGGGTTCGTGGACGTGGTGCTATGCCGAGCACCTCGTCGCGGGTGAAGTGCTGCACTGGTGACAGGCGCGGATGCGTGGCGTGTAGCAAGACCCTGTAGGGCTGGGCGCTGTCGGCGTCGATAGCGACCAAGGTCGCAGTGACACCGATCAACTTGACGCCTGCCCGCCATGACCACACGGCAAGCTGGTCGCCAGGTTGGAACCGATCCATGTAGCACTCCTTCGCATGTTGTTCCCCTCCACGAGGGGCGGATCTGCCGAAGTTGGCTACCACCTTGGCTGCCGCCAGGTTGGTGATGCGCTAGCAGCGCATGCTCAAGATCCAGCCGTCATTCTGCCGGTGGTGTGACCGGGGCGCAAGAACGCGCGTGCCCGCGCGCGTAGGAGCGGGAGCACTAGCGCCCATTTTGTCCGCCTTGAAGTTGGTGCGCGAGGTGGGCCTTACGCGCCTGGTTGACCCGATTCTTTCCCGGCCGGTCGTTCATTGGCACGTTCGGCTTGTAACCTTTCCCGTGCTCCAAAGTGGCCTCAAGTGGGTCAAAACGCCCCAGATGTGTGCCGCGCGCGCCACATGCAGTCGCGCTGGTGCGCTTTGCGTTCGCACTACGATTGACGGTAGTCGGTACCGTGACTATGGTTCATCTGAACTCTTCTCGGCTGGAAGGCGATGCAGTGGCGGTGGGGGCGAACATCGAGGTGCTGGCGGGCATGCATCGCCTGCACAAGCAGACGGTTGCCGCGGCGGTTGGTATCAGCCCTCAACAGCTAAACAACATCGTCCGCGGCACCTCGGGCATGTCGCTCAAACTGGCGCAGCGACTAACTCGGTTCTTCGCGGTGCCGATGGAAACGTTGCTGGATGGGGAGGCCTCGGCCGTGGCGCTGGCAGGCGCGTCCTCGTACAACCAGTCCCTTGCCCAGCGTCTGGCGACTGCTGAGATCACCGTAGTGGAGGTGCGGCAGACGCTCGGGATAGATCGAAAGCCGTCCGTCCGAAAGCGCGATGCCCGAGCCGCCGCTAAGTCGAAGAGGTAAGATGTCCGTGCCCCGCAAGGCTCATGGTTGAGCCAAACAGCGAGTGAGCATGTACGACATGCTCACCGTCTGGCGGCGCACCGCGGGCTGACCGCGCCGGCCGTCAGGCCGCGCGGAGGTGGACGACCTCGCCCTGGCCGGCGTTGTGCAGGATCGTCGCCACCAGGTCGTCGAACGCCGGCATGGATTCGGTGATCTCGATCTGCCGGCTGGGGTTCGCGGCGACCACATGCACGGTCATCCTGCCCCATGTGGTGCGCGAGCGGTGCACGGCTCCGACCTCGTCCCACGGGATGCGGGCATAGCCGCTCAGCGACCGCGCAAGGATGCCATCCTCCGACAGCTGCACGCGGTCGGCGCGGCGGGCGGCCGGCCATACCAGCCCGGCCAGGGGGCGCACGAACGGGAGCACGCGCGCGACGGCATGCGCGCGATCGCGCAGCGGGCAGCGCTCGTACTCGAAGATGACGTGGTCGTCCATCTGTTCGAATATCGCCGTTGCCACGCCCGACGTGTATCCGCAGGGTGGGGGAGCCGCAGTCACCCCGACCGGGCGGCCCTGCGCGACTCGGCCCAGGCGCCGACGCGCTCGGAGTTCCGGGCAACCCAGATGCAGACCAGCGCCAGCGGGCCCTCGGCGAGGACGGCCATCACCACCGCCACCTCGAGCTCGTGGGCCGTGCGCGAGGTGAGCACGTCGAACCACGCGTCGCAGATCAGCAGCGTGGCCGCCGATGCGGCTGCGCCCTGCGTCCAGGCCGCACGGCGAAGCGCGCCGACGGCGGTGGCGAGCAGGGTGGCGGCGATGGCGACGTCGAACCCGGTCCAGGCGACGTCCCAGTTATCGGCCGTGGCGCGGGAGGGGAGCGTCTGGTAGAGCCAGGCCGTCCATGGCAGCAGGGCGAGCGAGCAGACGACGAAGGCCCAGGCAAGCCACCGGGGAGCCGGCTCGACGGCCGGTCCCCGGCCGTCCTCGGGCCCGGATCGCTCGATCACGCTGCGAACGCCCACACCGGCAGGCTAGCGGTCTCAAAGCATGCCGGAAGAGCATTAATCGTTGTGTGACCGGTGTGTGACCGCTCGTTACCGGGGAAATCACCCCGGTGTGGATTGGCAGTCGCTTGACTAGCCACGTCCGCGTTCCGATGAGGTACGTATGCTCCATAGCGTGCTAGTGCGCATTCGCCGCCTCCGCCAGCCGCCGACGGCCATGGCGGCGCTGACCATGCTGGTCGGCCTGATCGACATCGTCTCCGCGCTGACGCCCGAGCTCGGCGCTCGCGTGCGCGAGATCAGCGGCGTGCTGTCGCTCGATCTGCAGCTGACCGCTCGCGGCCTGACGCTCGCCGCCGGCGTGGCGCTGCTCCTGCTCGCCTCATCGCTCTCGCGCCGCAAGCACCGCGCGTGGGTGCTTGCCGTCGTGCTCGTCAGCGCCGGCGCCGTCCTGCACGTGGCGAAGGGCCTCGACGTCGAGGAGGCCGCGCTGAACATCGCCCTGCTGCTGCTTCTGATCCGCTCGCGCCGCTGGTTCACCGCGCAGGGCGACCCCGCCTCGATTCGCCTCCTGCTGGCCGGCACGGCGCTGGTCTCGTGGCTTCTCGTCCTGTTGATCGCCGTCCCGTCCGGGCCGCGGATGGACGAGATGCGCATCGTCCACGTCGGCGCCTTCGCGCTGGCCGTCATGACCGGGATCTGGCTCGTGCACCTGTGGCTCCGCCCATGGCGGGAGCCCGAGGCGCAGACGGACGAGCAGCACGAGCTGGCCCGGCGGATCGTGCTCGAGTGGGGCGACGACAGCCTCTCCTTCTTCGCCCTGCGTCGCGACCGCCGCTACGCCTTCTCGGCCGCCGGCGATGCCCTGCTCGCCTACCGCGTTGTCGCCGGCTGCGCGCTGCTCAGCGGTGATCCGATCGGTAACCCGGAGTCCATCCCGGCGCTGGTCAGCGACTTTGCGGCCACGGCCCACCGGCGCGGCTGGCGGCTGGTCGTGCTCCACTGCTCGGACGAGTGGGTGGGGCTCTTCCGCGAGATGGGCATGCGGGCGCTCCCGATCGGCGACGAGGCCGTGCTGCGCCCGGCCACCTTCTCGCTCGAAGGCCGACCGATCCGGAAGGTGCGGCAATCCGTCAACCGGCTTCACCGGCTCGGCTACCGCTTCCAGGTCGTCGGCCCGGAAGACCTCGACGAGCACCTCCGCGGCGAGGTCGATCGCGTGTCGGACGAGTGGCTAAACGGCTGGCCTGACCGCGGCTTCTCGATGGCGATGGACGATCTCTACTCCCACCCGCAGGCCCGCTTTGCGCTCGCCCATGACGCCGAGGGCCGGCTCGAGGGGTTCCTCCACCTGGTCCCGTCCCGCCGCGGCTACTCGCTCTCGTCGATGCGGCGCCTCCGCGACACCCCGAATGGGCTGATCGAGTTCCTGATCGCCGAGACCGCCGCCTGGGCGCGGGAGGAGGGCGCGGAGGAGATCTCGCTCAACTTCTCGGTGTTCGCCGACGTGCTGCGGGCCGACGGGACGGCGTCCTGGCCAATCCGCGCGACACGCTGGTCGCTGCTTCGGCTCGATCGCCTGTTCCAGCTGGAGCGCCTGTTCAGCTTCAACCGCAAGTTCTTCCCGGAATGGCGGCGCCGCTACATCTGCTTCGAGCGTCGCCGCGACGTCCCGGTGCTGAGCCTGGCAACGCTGCATGTCGAGCGTCTGCTTGCGCCCCGGCGGATCACGCCGCAGCGCAGCGCCCGGCGCTGAGACGGCGCTCACCTCACCCCTTGCCGGGCGCGGAGTCCGCCCCCATACTTGTCGCGGCTCCGCACTCAGACGGAGCGTCACGCATACATGGGGGACATCACATGAAGCACCGTTTCGCCGTCCTTTTCGCGGTGCTCGCGGCGGGCGCGGGGCTGGCGCTGCCAACGGCTGCAAGCGCGAGCAACGGCGGGCAGGGGGCGTGCATCGCGCACCATCCCGCCTACGTCGAGGGCGTGTTCGAGCCCCTCTACAGCGCGGGCTGCTCCGGGCACGACGAGCCCGAGCTCGACCCCCTCTCCAACCAGCCCGGCTCCGGCAAGAACGCGACCTGGACCTTCACCCTGCCGCAGAACGGCTCGCACTTTGGCGTTGATGCCGTCGGCCCGACGTTCTGGTTCGGCGGCCCGGTGACTGATCCGGACAGCCTGTTTCGCCAGGCGTTCCTCGAGGTGCAGTTCTATCCCAACAGCGTGGTGAACAACTGCATGCCCAACGGCGGCTACGGCGTCAAGTACGTGCCGGGCGCGTACAGCGTGTGCACGCCGGTGTGGTCGCTGACGACGACCGGCCAGAAGCCCAACTATCACGAGCCGGCCGCGTTCAACGCAATGCTGACCCGAAACGGAAGCGGGCAGCCGCTCGTGATGCACCAGGGCGACCGGATCTCCGTTCGCATGTTCGTGACGTCGGCGAAGGACGGCTGGCACATCGCCGTCACCGACGAGAGCACGGGCGAGTCAGGCACGATCGTGCTCGACAGCGCGAGCGGCCCGCTGATGCCGGCCTACAGCGTCGCCAAGATCGGCAACAGCCTGCCCTGGGGAGCCGTGCACGACGCCCCGATCGCGTTCGTGTGGGAGATCGGCCACACCTCTCCGTTCACCTCGCCGGCCGCGCAGTTCTGCTGGCCCGGCGAGGTCGGGTGCTACTCCTACGACGCACCCGCGTGGCGCGACCAGTCGCCGCCGATTCACATCGATTCGGTGACGTTCAACGATGGCACCCGGCCGACCGGCTGGGCCGTCGTGTCCGACTACGGTGGAAAGGCCGAGATCACCGATCCGACCGAGACCGGATCCACCTGCTCCGGCTACGGCGGGCCGTTCTGCATCTACCCGTGGTTCACCCAGAACCACGACGGATCGTTCAGCTACGGCGTCAACTACCCGACGACCGCGGACGACTTCGGGAAGGCCAACCAGTTCCAGCAGCAGCTGAACTGCGGCGGCCCGTTCGGCCCGAACTCGACCTACTGCGCGACCCGCATCCGCTGACCCGAACGGAGGTGGGCGGCCGGCGAACCCCGGCCGCCCACCTCAAGCGGTGTTCTCGCGCGTCCAGGAGAGGGCCTCGCCCAGCTCCTGCATGGCGGCCGCCATCTCCAGCTCGCTCTCCACATGGTGGATCCGCACCCGGCAGGGCGTGTCCCCCGCCGGCGAGCGCAGCTCCCCGTAGTAGCCGGATGCGGCCCGCGCGGTCACCTCCTGGTGCGTCCCGGCCCCCACGGTCACCCAGCGGTTGGGCCTGTACAGGTTGAACTGGACCTGCGCCAGGGTCAGCTGTTCGCCCATGCTCGGACCGTACCCTGCCATTCGCCCGGCTACGCCTCCCGGATGGGGGATATCCTGTGGGCATGACCTGGGTCGATCCGGCAGAGGAGCTCTCCACCATTCATAGGTGGTTCGGTGAGCGCGGCCTCGAGCTCGAGCTCTTCCAGCGCGGCGACGGCAGGTGGCGGGGCATGGTCTCCGTGGCCGGCGAGTCGCGTGGCACCGGCGAGTACGTCGAGGGGGACGACGAGCTCGATGCCGCCCGCGCCGCGCAGCGTCGCCACTCCTCCCGGCAACTGCGAGCGGCGCTCGACGGGCTGTCGCAGGTGGCGCAGAGCGAGGTCGTCCAGCTGCTCGCCGCCGAGGTGATGCTCGCGCGGATCCCGGGCGGCCGCTCACGCCTCGGACGCCAGGCGGCACTCGCGACCGCTGTGTGGATGCTCGACCCCAAGCGCCGGGCGGCGACCCGTACCGTCGGCAAGGTCGCCACCGACTGGGCTCGCCTCCGCATGGGCAATGGCAGCGGCGGGGCCGGAGAGCTGCCGCGGGCCCGTGCCCAGGAGATGCTGCCGGCGGCGCTGGGCGCGACGGAGCGGGGCCTGGATGCGCTCCGCTTACGCCTTCAGCAGAAGCGCTAGAGGAACCGACTCCCACTGGGCGAACGTCGCCGCATGCAGGCCGAAGCCGACCCGCTGCCCCGCAACCGCTCCGCGCCGACCAGCCTGGTGGTCGGCTCGCTGGCAGTGCTGCTCGTCCTGGTGGGGCTGATCCCCGGCGGCCAGCTGTTCCAGCTGCTGTGGCTGCTCGCGCTGGTGCTCGCCGGCCTTGGCATCGCCCTGGGCTTCATCGGCCTGACGGTGTCACGGGCAGGCGCGGGCAGGCGGGTGATGTCCGCCGTCGCCCTGGTTGCCAATATCGCCCTGCTCGGCTGGCTGCTGGTGCTCGCCGCCCAGCGGTTCTAGAACGGTTCTAGAACGGTTCTAGAACCGGACGATCACGCCGACGCCGCCCACCGGGTCGAGGTCGCGCCGGTCGACGTCCAGCAGCTCCCAGACGAGGCCGCCGTGCAGGATCGTCTCGGCGACCACCGCCTCGATCCCGTCGGGATCGCCCTGGATGAAGCTGCCGTCCACCGGGCAGACCTGCGCGTGGTCGGAGAGCCGGCCGCACTGGGGGCAGCGGAAGATGTCGGGCTCCGCGCCGGGCGCGACCAGGAGCGTCTCGACGCGGGCGTCGGACACAGCTGCCAGCGCCCAGTCCAGCAACTCCTCCGCCTCGTCGCGGCCGCGCTGCGCGGCCCACCGCTCCAACAGCTCGTCCTCGCGCCGCGCGTCGTGCGCGTGCGCCTGCTGCGCGAGTGCGTCCAGCAGCTCCGCCTCGCCCATGTCGCGGGCGTTTGCGAGGGTGCCGATCAGCGCAGCCGCCGTCTCCTGGCCCAGCAGATCCATCACGATCGACGCGTTCTCCTCGGTCGCCGCGACCACCAGCGGTGGCCGGTCGAGGCGGGCATGCACGCGCTCCACGATCTCGACGACGTGCTTGATGTGCTGCTCGGCCTGCTGGTCGGTGTAGCGCTGCAGCTTCGACTGCGCCCACCCGCCCTGGCTGTGCCGGTTCTCGACGTCCTCGTCGGCGTCGAGCAGCTGGAACAGCCTGCCGTCACGGAACAGCGCCACGCGGCCCAGCTCTCGCCCGGCGATCAGGAGCAGCGCCTCGTCGGTGCGACTGTCCGCCGCGGCCAGCCGGCGCAGCGCGAAACGATGCCCGACGTGGACGTCCTCGCCCGCCGAGCGCCAGAGCGGGCGAGCGGCGAACGTTTCGGCTCCGTGTGCGAACAGTGCCGCGCCGTGCACATGCCCCTCCCCCCTGAGGTCATTGTCGGTCAGGAAGGTCTCCAGCTGCTCCACCGCAGCCTGGAAACGGCGCCTCGCGTCTCCGTCCTCGGGTGCCGCGTCGTGGAGTCGGTCCACCGCCGAGCGGATGCGGCTGTCGAGGTCGCTGCGGGTGCGGGTGACGGCCGGATCGAGGTCGAGGTAGACGCTGACCGCGGTCTCCTCGTCGTCACGCAGCTCGGCGAGCGAGGTGAGCTGGGAGTGTGAGATGACTGTCATGTCGTGCCGATGCCCGCTCGGCCCCAACGGTACACCCGCGACGCCAGGGGAGCTAGGCGGTCAGGAGGGCGAAGGCGCCCGAGACGACGAACGCCGTCGCCCAGACGCCGTCGAGGTTGGGCCAGATCGGGCGCAGCAGCGTCCTAGGACCTGGTGCCGGGGGGAGCCGCGGTCACAGTGATCGTGCTCCCCGCCGGTGCGACGACTGCCCGTCCTAGACCCCTCGGCCCACGCGCTCATACCCACGGACGCTGGCCCCGCCATCGAGCACGGTGCGGGCGGCGGACAGGGCGGCCGCGCGCGCACCGGTGGTCTCCCCACCTGGCCTGCGGTTCTGGGAAGGCGGAGCGGGGTACCTGCGCGGGATGGCTGGCGACGAGCACACCCTGCTGGGAGAGCCCGCATGAGCGCGCTCTTCTCGCTGCCGAGCGCGGTTACCTATCCGGCGCTGTTCTTCCTCGTGCTCGCGGAGTCCGGCGGCCTCCCCGTGCCGGGTGAGTCGAGCATCATGGTCGCCTCTCTAAGCGCGGCTCGCGGCTCGCTCTCGATCCCGGTCGTCCTGGCGGTGGCCATCGCGGCCGCCATCATCGGCGACAACCTCGGCTACCTGGGCGGGCGCCTGTTCGGGCGGCGGATCTGGCTTTGGGGCAGCTGGGGCCGTGAACGGCGCCGGCGATGGCTGGATGAAGGCGACCGGTTCCTCGACGACCACGGGGCGGTCGCGGTCGTGGGCGGGCGCTGGCTGCCGGTCGCGCGCTTCACCGTCGCCTGGCTGGCCGGCATCAACCGCATGCCGTGGCCGAGGTTCTTCCTCTGGAACGCCGTGGGCGGGGTCACCTGGGTCGTCACCGTCGGCCTGGCGGCCTACTACATCGGGCATCGAGCACAGAGCGCCATCACCGCGCTCGGCCTGGTCGGCCTGCTCGGCCTGGTGATCGCGCTCATTGGCCACGGCATCTGGACGAGACGGTCGCATCCCGCGCGCAGGCCCGCGGAGGGAAGCGGCTGACGTATCGTTCCGGAATGAACGAGGAGCCGCCATTCGCTATCGAGCGGGTGGAGCGCGACGGGCACGTCGTCGTGCGGGTGACCGGTGGCGTGGACATGTCGACCGTGACAGCGTTCGAGCAGGCCCTCGACGAGGCGTTCGCGGGGACCGCGGACGAGGTGCGCCTCGACCTGAGCGGGGTCACCTACTTCGGCTCCGAGGGTGTGCGGGCGCTGATCGCTGCTGAGGGTTCCCCCGGCGCCGCGGGCCGCTCGGTGCAGATCGTCGCATCGTCGCCAGTGGCGCGGCGGGTGCTCGAGATCACCGGCCTCGTGTAGCCGCCTCGCCGCGGCGGTCGAGCGTGCGCTCCATCGCCACCGTCGTGCCCACCCATCCGCGGTGCACCTCGACCCGCTCCATGAGCGCGTTCATCACCTGAAAGCCACGGCCGCGGCCCCGCGCGGGGCCGGTGCTCGTGTCCGTGTCCCACCGCCCGGTGTCGCCGACGGCGACGCGCAGGGTGCCGGCGTCGAGCGAGGCCTCGGTGGAGACGATGCGCCGGCCGTCTCCGCCGCTGCCGTGCTCGACGGCGTTGGCAACCGCCTCGCCCGTGGCGAGCAGCGTGTCGTCGATCGCCTCGCCGGCGATGCCGACGTCCGTCAGCCACGCCCGCAGCCGCTGTCTGGCGTGGGGCACCTGGGCGACATCGGCATGGAAGACGTCGACGAAGCGGTCGGACGTGCTGCCCGGCGTCCGCAGCGCCACCAGGGCGATGTCGTCGTCGAACCCGTCGTCCGGGCGCATCCCGTCGATCACGGCATCGCACAGCTGTCCGACCGGCAGGTGGGCGTTTGCGCAGGCCAGCCGTTCCAGCCGCTCGAGCCCCGCGTCCAGCGGCTCGCCTCGCCGCTCGACCAGCCCGTCGGTGTACACGAGCACGAGGCTGGCCGGCGGTAGCGCTGTCCGCTCGGTTCCCGGGCTGCCAGCCCACGCTGCGGTCAGCGGCGGCCGTTGAGGGCCGGTCAGGAACCGCGGCGCGGATCCGTCGTGGACGAATGGCGGCACGTGCCCAGCCGAGCACCACATCAGGGCCCCGCCCGGATCCAGCACGAGGTAGATCAGCGTGGCACCGGTTGCAGCCGGCAGCCTGCCGGCGTAGGCGTCGACCAGGTCGACCGCTTCGGACGGCTCGGTGGTCGTGGTCGCGGCGACGCCGAGCGCCGAGCGCAGCTGCCCCATCACCGTGGCGGCGGGCAGCCCATGGCCGACGATGTCGCCGACGCTGATCCCGAGCCGCCCATCGGGCAGCGAGATCACGTCGTACCAGTCGCCACCCAGCAGCAGCGCCGAGTCGGCCGGCTGGTAGCGCACCGCGACGGTCGCCGCCGGGGCTCGCATGTCGACCTCGAGCAGCCCCTCCTGCAGCCGCTCGAGGATGCGGTGCTCGAGACGGGCGGCCCGCAGGCGCTCGAGCGCCTCCAGCGCCATCGACGCGATCTCCTCGAGCTGCTCGACCTCCTGCGGCGGCACCTCCCGCGGGCCGCGCCACGTCAGGGCCAGGACTCCGGCCATGTCGCCCGTCGCGCGGACCAGCGGCACCGCCACCTGCGCCTGCACATCCGCGAGCTGCCAGTCGTCGGCGACGCGGCCGTACGCGGCCGCGTCCCCACGGTTCTCGAGCACGATCACCGCTCCCTCCCGCGCGGCGGTCGCGCTCGGGGTCGGCGCGTCCACCGGGATCCGGTGGTAGCGCGCGGCGACACCGCCCGCCGGCGGCACCGCATACCAGAACCGCAGCATGTCGCCGCCGTCCTCGACCAGCCCGACGGCGGCATTCGACGCCCCGAAGGCCTCCTCGGCGCACTGATGGACGGCGCGAACGAGCTCGTCCACGCCGGCCGCCTGGCCCAGGCGCCGGCCAAGGTGCGCGATCGCCTGGCGCTGCCGGCGCTCTGCGCCCCCGGCCAGCCGCGCCGCGACGCGGCCGAGCATGTCCTCTGCGGTGAAGGGCTTTACCAGATAGTCGTCGGCTCCCAGCTCGAGGCCCTCGACGGCCGACTCCGGGCCGGCGCGTGCGGAGAGCAGGACGACGGGGAGGTCGGCCAGCGAGGGGTCGCTGCGGATCCGCCGCAGCAGCTCGTAGCCGTCGACCTCCGGCATCATCACGTCGCTCAGTACCAGATCGGGTCGCTGCGAGCGCAGCAGCTCGAGCGCCGCGGCGCCGTTCGGCGCCGCGCGCACGTCGTAGCGCTCCTCGAGCAGCCGCACAAGGTAGGCGCGCATGTCGCTGTTGTCGTCGACCACGAGCACCGAGCGGCGCGGCGCGCCGTCGGTCCGGGGCGTCGAGCCGGCGGCGGCGGCGGCGTCGACCCAGCCCCGTGCCTCGGCCACACGTGCCTCTGCCGTCTCACGTGCCGGCGCCGGCGCCGCCGGGACGCCGCGGAGCGGGCGGGCGGGGACGGTGACGTGCACGGCGGTGCCCTCGCCCACGCGGCTGTCCAGCGCGATCCGACCCCCCAGCGACTCCACCAGCTCGCGCACCAGCGCCAGGCCGATGCCGCTGCCTTCCACGCTTCGTGCCTGGCCGCCCTCGACCCGGTGGAACCGCTCGAACACGCGCCGCAGCTCGTCCTCGGGGATGCCGACGCCCGTGTCGCGTACCGCCAGCTCCGCCGTGCTGCCGTCGAGCCGCAGGGACAGCTCGATCGCGCCGTCGAAGGTGTGCTTGAAGGCGTTCGAGAGCAGGTTGGTGACGATCTGCTCCCACCAGCGACGGTCGATCTCGACCGGCTCGCCCGCCGGCGGGCAATCGACGCGCAGCTCAACGCCTCCCTGCTCGATCGCCGACCGGAACATGCTGGCCAGCTCGGCGGTCTCGAGCGCCAGGTCGACGGGCTCCAGCGCCGCCTCCAGCCGGCCGGCCTCCAACCGGTTGAAATCGAGCAGCATGTTGACCAGGGCGAGCAACCGCTTGCCGTTGCGCTCGGCCAGGGCGATCCGCTCTCGCTGCGCAGGGGGCGTATCCGCGCCGTCGGCGAGCGCATCCCGCAGCGGGCCGAGCATGAGCGTCAGCGGCGTGCGGAACTCGTGTGACACGTTGGTGAAGAAGGCGGTCTTCGCCCGGTCGAGCTCGGCCAGCTGCTCCGCCCGCCGGCGCTCGTCGTCGTAGGCGCGCACGCTGGCGACCGCGGATGCGATCTGCCCGGCGACGAGCTCGACGAAGGCCACGTAGCCGACGTCGGCCGGACGGTGCGGGCTGAGGCCGGCGATGAACACGCCCGACGTGCGTTCGCGCCCCTGGCCGGAGAGCGGCACGAGCACCGCTCTGGAGAGCGCATCCTCACCGGGGCCGGCCAGCGACTCCGGAAGTGCCATCACCACGGTGCCCTCCCGCTCGACCCGGGCCAGCGGCCAGAGCCCGTCCGCCGACAGGGCGACCCGTGGCGGCTGGGCCGGGAGCGAGCCGGTGACGCTCGCGAGTCGCGCGGCGTCGCCGTCGTCGTCCTCGCGCAGGTAGGTGAGCGTGAACGGCAGGTCGGCGCCACGCTCGGCCAGCGCCCGTTGCAGCGCCCGCTCCATGTCCCGTGGAGCCTGCACGCCGGACAGGCTCGACGCGACCGTGTTCAGCGTCCCGATCCGCCGCTCGCCGACGACGCGCTCCGTCTCCTCCGCGACGACGCAGAACAGCCCGACGATGTCCCCGCGGTCATCGGCGAGCGCGCTGTAGGAGAACGTGTGGTACGTCTCCTCGCGGAAGCCGCTGCGCTGCAGGTAGAGCATCAGCGCCTCGTCCCAGGTGGCCTGTCCCGTCTGCAGCACGGATTCGATGCGCGGGCCGATGTCGTCCCAGATCTCCCGCCAGACGACGCTGGCCGGCTTGCCGAGCGCCCACGGGTACTTGAGGCCAAGCGTGTCGTGCCGGTAGGCGTCGTTGCAGAAGAAGGTCAGCTCGGGCCCCCAACCCATCCACATCGCGAACCGGGAGCCGAGCATGGTGCGCAGCACGAGCGTCAGGCTCTGTGGCCATTCGTCCGGCGTACCGAGCGAGGTGGTCGACCAGTCGACGGCGAGCAGGTCCCGGCCCAGGCCGCCCGCCGACCGAAGCACCGAGACGGCTCCCCGCGAGCTGTCCTGCTCGGTGCCGCCGGTCACGCAGGCCATGGTACCCCCCGAATTGGCAGCCCGGACAGCGCGAGCCACATCAGGGCGCGCTATGGGGCATGCTTTCGGCTCATGAGCACGCCCGAGGCCTCGAAGACGCCGGGCGGCACGGTTGATGAACCGGCCGAGCGCGGCCGCAAGCCTGCGCTGCGGCAGGTCATCGGCGCCGGCGTCGCCATCGTCACGATCGTCGCGGTGTTCGCCTTCCTGCTTCCGCGGATCGCGGACTACCACGACGTGTGGGCGGTGATGTCCAAGCTGTCCACGGGCGAGCTGCTCGCGCTGGCCGTTGCCACGTTGGCTAACCTGGCGACCTACGCGCCGCCGTGGATGGCGGCGCTGCCGGGCCTTGGATACTGGCAGGCGACCGTGCTCACACAGACGTCGACCGCGATCTCGATCGCCCTGCCGGGCGGGGATGCCGTCGGGTTGGCCGTCTCCTACGGGATGCTGCGCAGCTGGCGGTACCGGTCCTCGGCGATCGCCGTGGCGGTGCTCGTGACGGCGGCCTGGAACCAAATCGTGAACGTCACCCTGCCGATGATCGCGCTCGTGCTGCTCCTGCTGACCGGGGGGTCGAGCCCCTACCTGCTGACAGCGGGGCTGATCGGCATCGCGGTGGTCGTCGCCCTGGCCGTCATGCTGGTGCTCGCGCTCCGCAGCGACCAGCACGCCCGCTGGCTGGGCGAGCACGCGGAGAAGGTCGCCAACTGGGGGTTGCGCCTCGTCCGCCGGCCCCGTCGCGAGGGGTGGGGGGAGGCGTCGGTCAAGTTCCGCCGCGAGACGGTCGGGCTGCTCAGCCGCCGCTGGCCGGCGATCACGGCGGCCGCCTTCCTCGGCCACCTCACGGTGTTCGGAGTGCTGCTGGTGTGCCTGCGGGTGACGGGCGTGACCGCCGAACAGGTCAGCTGGGTGGAGGCGATGGCCGCCTGGGGGCTGATCCGGCTGCTCACCGCCGTGCCGATCACACCCGCCGGTGTGGGGATCGTCGAGCTGGGCCTCGCTTCTGCGCTGGTCGGCTTTGGTGCGAACAACGCAGAAGCCGTCGCGGCGGTGCTGCTCTATCGCGTGCTGACCGTGCTGCCGCCGCTGGTGCTGGGCACCATCTGCGGGCTGACCTGGCGGCGCCACCGTGCGCCCGAGCCGGCTACCTGAACTTCAGCGAACGGTCACTCGGGGGTTGCCGCTGTCCTAGGCCGGGGCGTCGGCGGGGTCGTACCACATGCCGGTGAGCAGGCCGCCGTCGGCGATCACGGTCTCGCCGTTCACGTAGGAGGCGTCGTCGCTGGCCAGGAAGCAGATGACCGCGGCCTGCTCCGCGGGCGTCGACGGGCGCCGCAGGGGGATGCGCTGCTCGTAGACGCCGGTGATGCGTTCCCAGGAGTCGTCCATGGTCATCGGCGTGGCCGTCAGCCCGGGCGCGACCGCGTTCGTGCGGATGCCGAGGTGCCCGAGCTCGTGGGCGAAGCTGCGCGTCATGGCGACCATGCCCGACTTTGAGACGCAGTAGTGCACGGCGGGCGAGTCGGCAGCGAACGCGTCGATGGACGCGACGTTGACGATGGCGCCGCCGCCGCTCGCGGCCATGTGCCTCGCGGCCTCCTGCGCGGCGACGAATGCGGCCGTGAGGTTGGTCTCGAGGACATCGCGCCAGTGGCGCTCCTCCAGCTCGAGGATCGGGTCGAGGCGCGAGACGCCCGCGCAGTTCACGAGCACGTCCAGGCGCCCGTGGCGGCCGGCGGCGTCGCCGATCGCGCGGCGCAGCCCTCCGGCGTCGCGGACGTCGAGCGCCCGCGCGGCGATGCGGCCGCTGCCCTCGCCCTCGAGCGCGCGGAGCGGCTCGGCCGAGCGCGCCACGGCGACGACGCTCGCGCCCTCGGCGGCGAGCCGCAGGGCGGTGGCGCGGCCGATCCCGGTGGACGCCCCTGTGACGAAGGCCACGGTGTGGTCGAAACGGCCCATGGCCGCACCTTCGATGGCGCCGGCGCGGTCTCCTGCCGTCAGGTGGCGGGGGTGCGGGCGCTGATCGAATCGATCAGCCCGTCGCGGAAGGTCATGCGCCACTCGCCCGGCTGGTCGCGGCCGCCCTCGTCCGGCTCGTACCAGTAGATGCGCCCACGCAGGAGCATGGCGTCCCCATCCGCCTCCGCCACGGTGGCCGTGCCCTCGAACACGATCCGCCGCTTGAATGCGGTGCGGTACCACTCGTACGCGGCTTCTCGTCCGGCGATCGGCTCAGAGGCGCTGTACAGCCTGAGCTGGACATCGGGGTGCAGCAGAGCCGCGATCCGCTCGGCGTCCCGCTGCTGAAGCGCCCGCTGGAACTCATCGACCAGCCGTTCTTGGTCGTGCACGACCGGATGTTCGCATACCGCGCGGGCGTCGCACAGGGCGGCGAGAGCATACGATGGCACGGTGGCGGACGTGGCGTGGGAGCTGCGAGGCACCTATCTCGAGTCCTGCAACTGCGAGGCGATCTGCCCCTGCCGGCGGATCGGCGGCGTGCCGGGCGGCCGGTCGACCTACGGCGAGTGCCTGGGTGTGCTGACCTGGGAGATCACCGAGGGCGCGTGCGACGGCGTGGAGCTGGCGGGGCTGCGGGTGGTGATCGTCTCGCGGTACCACGATGACGAGCCGCGGTCGCCGTGGACGTTCGTGCTCTTCGTCGACCGGCGTGCGGATGAGGCTCAGGCGCGCAGCCTCGTGGACATCTTCACCGGGGCCGCCGGCGGCACGGCGCTGAGCCAGTTCCCGTGGGCCTTCAAGCCGAGCACCCTGATCGGATGGCGGCCGGCCGCCATCACGATCGATCACACGCCCGGCCGCGGCGTCGTGCGAGTGGGGGATTCGGTCGAGCTGCGCATCCGGGGGCCGGTGGAGGACGAGACGCCCGTGACCTGCGTGATCCCGGGGCATCACCGCAGCGGCCGTGAGGTCTATGCCCAGCTGCTGCGAGCCGAGCTCGAGGATCCGCTTCGCTTCCAGGCGACCGGCAACTGCGGGTATGAGGCACGCTTCGCCTACGGCTCGGCCGACGGCTGATTTGCAACAGTCTCCGTAACGGTTCCGTCACCCGCCCGTACGTCACAGACTCGTCACAGTCGCGCATCGCGCCCCGAAACGGTGTCAAAGACCGGCCGCTTGGGCGTGACGCTCGCGTGACGGATCTGTGACGGGTCGCTCGCCTGGTTGGGCGAACTCTCCGCCCAACCCAATTATTGGAGTCAAAGCCCCACCGGCCGGGCGTGACGCGGGCGTTGCGGTTCTGTGACGGGTCTCGCTGTTGCGCCGCTGTCACGGAGGTGCCACGGCCGTTGTGCGTTTTCCCCGGGGCTTCATCCCGTCCGCGCGATGGCTGCGCGCGCCCCGGCTGGTTCCTTCCACTGATGGCCGACTGGCTGCAGCAGCTGTGGGACGCGATCACCGCGGTCTCCGTGCCCCTGCTCCTGCTCGGCCTCGCCTTCCAGGCCGGCCAGACGATGTTCGTCGCCCTCGCCTGGCGCAACATCCTGCGCTACTCCTATCCGGAGGGAGGCGTCCGCTACCGCCCCGTCCTCGCCTATTACGCCGGCGGCGTCGGTATCAACGCCGTGCTGCCCGCCTCCGCGGGAACGGTCGCGATGATCGGCCTCTTCCGCGCGCGCATCCGCGGCGCAACCGTGCCCGGCATCCTCGGCGCGACGGTTGTGCAGAACATCTTCTTCGTCGTCGTCAGCGCCGTCGTCTACCTGTGGCTGTTCCTCGGAGCGGCCGGGTCGTTCGACGTCGAGTTCGAGTGGTTCCACGACCACCCGACGGCGACGGCGGTCATCCTGATCGGCGGCGCGGTGCTGATCTGGATCGTCGGGCGCATCCTCTATACGCGCTTCCATAGTGCGTGGGAGAGCGCGGTCGAGGGCGGTGGCATCCTCGGCAACCGGCGGCTGTTCCTCATCCAGGTGGTCGGTGTGGAGGCGCTGTCCTACATCTGCCGCATGTGCGTGAACGCCACCTTCATGCACGCCTTCGGCGTGCCCGTCTCGGTCCAGAACGTCTTCCTGATCGTGGCCGCGTCGTCCATCTCCTCGACGGTCGCGCTGCTCCCCGGCGCCGTCGGCGCGCAGACGGCGCTTGCCTCGGTCGTCCTCAAGGGCACCGCGCCGACCGAGGTGATCAGCGCCTACACCATCGGCCAGGCCGTCATCACCACAGCCTTCAACGTGACCGTCGGCACCATCCTGCTGGCCCGCGAGATCGGCTGGCCCGCGACCAAGGCGATGTTCCACCGCCGCCGCAAGGGCGAGAGGAACGACCCGGAAGCGGTCGCCCAGTCGCTCGACGCGTCGCGCTAGGTATCCGCTCGGCGCAGGTGCTCGAGCGTGCGGCCGTCGATGCTGCTCTTGGTGACGCGGCGGCTGCCCCGCAGCACGGCGTCGTAGCGCTCCGAGGCGCCCGGGCCCGCAACGATGACGACCCCCGCCGAGTCCGGGGGCAGCGTGTTTTCGATCGCATCGAGCACCGGCCGCAGCGGGCTGCGCCGGTCGCGCACCGCTCCCACCAGCGCGCCGGCCGCCGATGCGGCGACGACGCCGGGCCCGAGCACGGCTCCAACGGCCGCGCCGGCCGCCGCGCCGGCGGCCGCCCCGCGGTGCTGATGCGCCGGGGCGACCGGGGTCGCGTCCAGCCGGCCGTCCGCGCTGCGCGTGACGACCGCCGCCTGAGGGGCGCCGTCACCCGCGTCGGCAAGGGCGGCGCAGGCCGTCGTTGCCTCGGTGGGGTTGTCGTAGGCAGCCACGATCAGCGTGGCCGCGGCCCCTCTCGGGTCGTCGCCCGGTGACATGGGCGCAGCATGGCAGGGCCGTCGCTGTCGCCATCGTCCGGTTCGGATGAACGGACGACGCGCGATGTCGCGTCAGATCCTCCGTTCGGGATGAGGAGCCGGGCCGCGAGGCGGGCGAGTGTGGTGCGATGAGTAGCAACGGGGACCGGTCATCGCGTATCGCCGGTGCCGCCGGGCGGGCCGCCTCGATCCCGCGACGAGCCGCGGTGCGAGCCTTGCACGACGGCATGGAGGGCGTCGTCGATGCCACGCTGGCGTCCCCCGAGCTGATGCGGGCGGTCGATCGCGCGCTCGAGGGGCCGCTGCCCGAGCACGTCGTCCAGTCGGCCGTTCGCGCGCACATCGGAGACCGCATCGCCGCCGAGCTGATCCGCACCGGCGAGATCGATCGCCTGATCGACGGCGTCCTCGCCAGCCCCCGCACCGAGGATGCGGCGCGCAGGATGCTGGCCAACCCCGAGGTGCGACGCGCTGTCGCGTCCCTGATCAGCGCGGATGAGGTGGCCGACGCGCTCTCGGCCCAGACCAGTGGCGTCGCAAACGATGTCATCCGCGAGATCCGCTCCGCGGCACGCACCGCCGACGGCAGGCTGTCGCGCCGGGCCGCGAGCAGGGGTGCCGCATTCGCCGGGCTCGTCACGCGCGCGGTTGCCGCCGGCGTCGACCTGGGACTGCTGATGGTGGCCTACACCTCGGTGCTCGGGATGGGGGCGCTCGTCGCCTCGCTGGTCGGCGGCTTCCGGCCGGCCTGGCTGGTGAGCGCGCTGCTCGCCGTCGGCTGGACGCTCGTCACGGGCGCATACTTCGTCGCGTCCTGGTCGCTTGCTGGACAGACCCTCGGCATGCGCCTGCTCTCGATCCGCGTGACCGGCCCAGGCGGCGGCCGGCTCTCGGTCGGCCGCTCGATCGGCCGGTACCTGGCCACGCTGGTCGCCATCGTTCCACTGCTGGCCGGGTTCCTGCCGATACTCGCGGACGGCAGGCGGCGGGCGCTGTCGGACATGGTGGCGGGCACGACGGTGGTCTACACGACGGACGGTGGAGGGGGGATGTAGCGGTGGCCGGCGCGCAGCCCGACGTGGTCGAGATGGAGCGGTGCGGCCTGACGCAGGTCGTCACGCTCCGCGGCCGCCACGACCGGTCAACCGCCGCGGTGGTCGAGGACGCGCTGCGCCAGGCGCTCACCGCAGCGCCCCTCAGCGGCGCGAGGCTTGTGCTGGTCGACGTGGGATGCGTCGAGTCCTGTGACGACACCCTGCCCTCCACGCTCATGGCCGCTCATGACGCCCACTGCGATGATGGGGACACCGTGCTGGTGCTTGCGGTCAGCAACTCGGCCTCCGTCGTCGGCCGGTCGCTGGTCAGCGCCGGCGCCTTTGACGTGATCCCCGCGTTCAACGGGCGCGATGCGGCCCTCGCCGCCCTCGAGGTCGCCTACATGGAAGCGCTCTGGGCGTACTCGGCCCGCCCCTGACTAGAGCAGGCCGAGCTCGTCGGCACGCCTGACGGCGTCTGATCGGCTCGTCACGCCCAGCTTCCGGTAGGTGGAGATCGCTTCCGTCTTGACCGTGTGGCGGGACAGGAACAGGTGGTCGCCGATCTCGCGGAACGAGAGGTGCGTCGGCAGCAGCCGCAGGACGCGAAGCTCCGCGGGTGTGAGATGGCCGGCCCGGTCGAGGGAGACGGCTGGGAAGGCGTCGAGCGTCGCAGCCAGCGCGTCCAGCTCCGCGTTCAGGCCGGCCGCGTCCCGTCCCTGCGGCCACGCCGCCCGAGCCGCCTCGAGATGCGCACGAGCGTCGTTGCCGTTGCCAAGCTGCACGGCGGCGCGGCAGAGCACCGACAGCGCCAGTGCGCGCAACCACGGAGGCGGCGCAGGGCTGGAGTCGATCGTCGTCACGGCAGCCGCGTAGC
>Ga0066662_10000343_pt1 | contig 20543 bp, 12 predicted proteins | sample GraSoiAngelo_111_FD_133939 | JGI IMG/M metagenome (GOLD analysis project Ga0066662, IMG submission 133939) | Grasslands soil microbial communities from the Angelo Coastal Reserve, California, USA - 14_0903_12_40cm | ecosystem: Environmental > Terrestrial > Soil > Grasslands | place: USA...
ACAAGAATCTGCACTATCTGCTGCTCAAGGCCCAGCGTATGGCGGTTACCAGGACGGAATTCGTAGCTTTCAGGAAAGCAGCCTAAAATGCCTATTCCCACTAATTCTCGCGCAGAGCCCAAAATTCTACGCAACCAAAAACAGCTTGTAGTTGCCGAAGATCAAACTATTTTTCCGTCAACTGCTGTGCTCATGCAAGCATTTCCCGAAACCAAATCTCTGATTATCCATAGTCGGAAATTCAATTCTGAAGATAATGCCGTGCTTGACAGTGCCATACAACAGCTAGACTGCGGCACATCTAACGAAAGACGCACTCTACTTTTGAATACGCACTGGCTATGGGGTGAAAAAATTCTCCATACTGTAAATTCAAATTGCCGAAATGTTGACATACTTGGTGGACCATATATCATTGACAAAAAGTTAAAGGAGAAATCGGAAGAAGAATCGGATGAAGAAGCAGAGAAGGCAGATGAGATCAGCTTAGAGAATAACAATAGACTGATATTGTTCACGCGCAGCAGGGATGCTGTTAATAATCGGGTTCACCACGAAGCAGCGAATCTTAAGGAGTCATGGCCTCAGGTTAACACAGAATTGTTCGTTGAACGATGCATTCATGCGATTACAATTATTGAGCAATGCCTGGGTGTCATCAAGAGCAATACAAGTCGCAAGAATATTCCGAAATCTAAACAATCATTATCTAAGCAATCATTTGTTGCGGCCTTCAAACAAATGACGAACCATACATTTTTCAGGGATGATGGAGCGTATAGCGAGGTTTATTCATTTGATAACAAGCTCCGGTTGGCGGACGACAGGATCTTTGAACAATATTTTAATGACGAAGTATCCTCTTATCCTCAACAATTGAATTCTGAAGACAAAGTGATACCCAACATTCACATAGGGGTGGAGGACATTCAGATAAGCTCTATCGATGTAAAAAACAGCTCGTTTCACGCACATTTTATTTTCTGGTGGAAATGCAATAATCCGGAGGTCGATCCCAATAAGTATTTATTTTTTCGAAATCAGACAAAAGGCGACCTTGCAGCAACCGGAAATGCAGAGTTGCTTTTGACTGAGGAGCACGGAGCAGAAGGCAAATATCAATTATTTAAAGTTTCTGGAGACTTCGAGATGCAGGCAGATCTTACACGATATCCGCTTGATGGACAGGAAGTCACCATCGAATTAGCAGCTGTGTACCCGCGCGAAACTGTGCAGGTTTCATTTGATGAGAAAAGTTCCAAGCGGCTCGATAAAAAAGTCCGGGTCAGTTCAAACGAGTGGGATAAAGAAGACTCTTATTTTACGGTGGACAACGTTTTGGGTGAATCACTCGGGGGGAACGCCGCGTCCGCAGCCACGAAGCATCAAGTATTCGAAACTCTGAACATCCGGACGAAAATCAGGAGAAATCCCATTTATTCCTACATCACAATCATTATCCCATTGCTGATGATAGGCCTTGTAGCCACAGGCGTTCTATATGTGAGAGACAGCTCCTTTGAGAGCATCGGTCATGTTTGCGTAGTCATTTTTCTTGCGATTGCGACATATCGAATTACATTTGCTGAACTCATTCCGAATGCAGGACACCTTACTGTAGCCGATAAACTACTGTTTGGAGCATTTGTTACGATTTTTATTGTTTTTTCAAAGGTGATCATCCTGAACTCCGGTATTGTCCCTGTGCGGTTTGAAGCCTGGATCAAGGACCGAACTCTGACGATCGGATCTGTCGGATTGATCATGTATTGTGTAATGGCAGTCCTCGCGCTTGTCAGATGAGATAAGTAAGTGGGCCCCCAAGGGCGGACTGAATCATTGTGGCCCGACCAAGAACCAGATATCCGTGGAAAACATTGGTCCGGGAGAGAGGATTTGAACCTCTGCCCCCCTGGTACAGAACCACATCCAGACCGTATTGAAGCCTACGGAAGTTTGAGGCTCTTAAGTGATTGATATTGAAAGTGTGCATGCGTTAGTAGAAAGCTGTTGAGCTTTATTGAAGTTGGAGGCTTTCACTGGCACATTTGCCTACAGTCGGATAAGGTGAACCCTTCCCGCAGAGTCCTCACCGAACGGATGCGTTATGCATGCCAGCTGCTATAACGGCATCGCAGCCAATGCGCTGATCGGCATGCTCAATAATCTCTTGACTGAATGAGAGATGGAGGCGGCTGGCGCTCCGGCAGTTGATCCAATAATACAGCTTTGAAGGAAAGCGCATGTCCGCGCGGCCAAGAGGCTGCTCACCTTTAAAGTCTTTGATCAGAAGGTCTGCGCCTTGTTGTCCGAGTTCCGTCCTGTTGGGGCTTATGCCGAGTGCAGTCAGTCCATCAGGTTCAACATCTTCCCGCCTCGTAGCTACAAAGATCCGGGTTTGCAGCACCTTGGGATACACGTCCGCCTGCTCAAATGGATACCACCAAAAATACACCTGAGCAGGATCAGGGAAATCATCATCGCGCAGACGGTGGTCAATGCCCGTTATCAGCACAGGTGGCGTAAACTTGATTCTTCTGAGAGCAGCCGCCATATATTCGTTCTGCGGAAACCCCGCTTCATATACATAGTGCAGGGTGTGGTCTGGCACGATTTTTTGTGCCAGCCGGACCCAATCTTCCGGATGCCGAACAAATGCGACTACTCCAATTGGGAGAGGATCATTTCGATTGGTGGCCTGCGTGATCAGCCCTGCAGCCAGGGGATCGGTCAGTCCTATACCAATCAAGCGATATCGGCCCAGCATAGGTCCGAATCTGGCCTTGGCCCGCATTGAAGCAGGTGTACCAATCGCGATAATGTAGTTGATATCTTCTGTAGAAAAGTTAGCCAGTTTACGTTCGATGTCATCCAGGGTGTTGTTCCATGCTCTCTCGCTGTCTGGTCCGTTTCCGAGTGGCCCTTCCCTGAGGTAAGAAACGTCACCAATAATGTCAGGGTATTTGACCAGGGTGTTATAGCATGCAGACTGCATGTCGGCCATGGTCTGCATGTCTCCACTTAGCAGAAAAACTGCGTTGACTTTTGGATGCGGCAATTGCGGATGATACTGGCTTGCACCACTGGGTTCGGAATCTTGCCCAGCAACTGAGTTGGTTTTTGAATGTGGCGGCGGTTTATGCGCCCAGAGTATAACTGTCACAACAATAACAAGGGCCGCAACGCCTGAAGCCCATCTGAAGACATGAGCAAATTCCCGCTGCGGCACAACAGGAGTTGGCCGAATCCCCACAGGAGCAGGCCGGGAAGGCGTAGGCAGTGCCGCCAGCGCATTCTCCAGCGCCTCGCGCATCTCCACATCCAGCTCTTGTGCTTCGTTCAGGCATGCTTTAGCCAGTTCATAGATTCCAGAGGCAACAGTCGCATTCTTTAGCTTCTCCAGGCAGGCTGCGCATATTGAGGTTCCATCCGCCTGGGCAACGTAGAGCCTGATAACCCCATGCCACCATTCATCTCCTACCCGCTCCGCGAGGTTTTCTGCCTTTTTTGTGCAATAAACCGCCGTCAGGTATTCCTGCAAGGTCTTATGAGCAAACCCATATTTTCCGTTCTCTTTCTTCAGCAGTAACCCGCTGTCCTCTTCAATATCTTTGAGAAAAGCTTCCGGATCTGTGCCCGGACTTACACGCTCCAGAGTGTCCTTGATAGTTTTAAAGGTTTGTGCCGCCTCCATCTCCTGAGTGCGGCCGGTCATCATGGCGTAAGCCAGCGGTTCAAGCACGCACCGCTTCTGGCTTGTAGCCAGCCCGGAACGCACAGGACTGAAATCCCTGCGGGAGAGAAATACTTCCCAGATGTCCCGGTACAGTTCGATTTGCCGTTCAGGCAGTTTGCCGCGAAAGCGGTGGATCGTAGCCATCATTGTCAGCAGGAGGGGATTGACTGCGAGTTGGTTCAGCTCCCTGGAAGCGGAGACGCGTTCCAGCAGGTCGTGAGCATCTCTTGTAGCTTCTGCCCGAACTACCGGCGTGTCGCGACGGGCCTCGGCCACCGCGTTGGCTATACACCAGTTCTCGACAAACTGGCTGATTTGCTGCTGCCTGAAGGGGTGAATGATCAATCTGTGAACATCGGCTATTCGCTGCGCAGACACTCGCGGCCTGGAGGTAATAATGAACTGGTTTTTATGATATGTCCGCATCTGCTGTTCGAGCCAGCCTTCAACAGAAGCGTACATTTCAGGATCTGCAACCTCATCCAGGCCATCGAACAGCACAATGCATTTGCCTTTTCTCAGTTGGGATTCAAACCAGCTAAGAGGCACCGGCTCACTCATTTCCCGGTACAGCTTGCTCTGTTTTATGACTTCGATGAAGGGCAGGTCAGGATTATCTTTGATATCGCTTACGTGATGGCGCAGTGCCAGAAGTATAGGAAGCTTGCGTGGCGCGTGATGTTTCCTTCGCTGTTTAGGCTGCGCCAGAACCAGCGCTATATGCCGCAACAGGGTGGTCTTACCGCCGCCAGGACGGCCAATAATCACGAGGTTTTCAGGAGTGGAATGGTTTTCTTCCTGCAGATAAGACCAGATATGACTCCCTGCCAGTGGCTCCACGATATCGAGAGGAATAATGGACCCGGGCGGCAATTTAGGTGCCGGACTGACAAGCAGTTGCACAAAAACATGCTGAAGTCTAAGAGCGAAAGTCCCTATCGTACTCAAAGCCTTCATATCAAAGTTGCGGCACTCGCTGATGACATGCTCGAGATATCTTCTGCGGTAGCCTCCAATCACCGTACGGACCACGTTATCAATTTCTGTTGCTATAGCCTTAATCCAGTCTCCCAGCAAGAGTTTCCCTATTTCCCGCACAATAAAGTACAAAGGCAACGCCATCAGGAAAGGAACAAAGAAATGCTGCCGGAAATATTCAACCGGTAGTGTCTTCAGAAGAGATCCACCTACCAATGACGAGGCTGCAAGTTGGATAATGTGGCCGAGTATGGTCCATGGACCTCGTGGGGGACGATCTGGTAATTTCAGGGACATAAGTCTGGTTCTGGTGCGAAAAATGGTATCCGATGCATACTTGGATTTCAATCAATGTATGCGCGATTTCATCGAAATAAGTAATAGTAGTGGGTTTATTTCCGGAAATGGAACAGGCAAGATGAGTTCCGGAATCAAAGCCAGCGACTTGCCTGCGCGCCAGAAACTTAATGCAGTCTTTCGAATACAGAGTGCTGCTAACGCAATACCGAAATTAAGCAATGCCGGTATTTCCTGAATGGATATAGCCCATCGAAATCTCTGATCTCCACGCCGCTTTTGGTCCCTGCTTTGGACGTTGGAGGAACTGCTCTAAATTTGACCCTGAATTTTGGTCTCCTGCCCCTTGACTTTCCAACTTCTATAGTAATACTGTTACAGCGTTACCCAGGTGGCGGGCTGTATCTGCTCTTTGAAAACTGAATATCGATTGGACTCCCCTGCCAAACCGGCAGTCGTGTGCCTTGGTGGAGTGGGCTTGTCACACCGTCATGCGGCTCACAGATATTTTGTGGCCCGCTGACGGTGTTGGCCTGATTTCACCTGCAATCCTGATTTTTGTGCAGGGTTGTGGAAGTGTCTGTCTCCCCAATTCCGGTCGTTAGAAAAGCTGTTCCGCTTCTGTACCGGAACAGGAAACGGCAACCGGAACGCCGGATCTAATTGCAGCCAAAAGAGTTAACACCGTTTGTTCCGTGTTCCGCTTCATTTTGCCTGATCGATCTCTGACGGTCATAAACGGCAACGCCATTCCGTGGCAGATTTCGCACAAACGCAATGACTGCTAGAGACGGCCATTACAGCAATGGTGCTCATTGGGCGATGCCGGTGCTCGACTCGGGTTTAACTAGTAGCTAGCCGCCAGAAGCTAGTAGCTGCTTTTCCATGCCCTCTTATGCCCTGCATATTTCCACTCCATTTTGGACTACAGCTTTCCTGGAATCGCCCTGGAACTCTAATTCGGCAATCAACTTCAAGAGTGGTAACTAGCTGGCATTTAATTCTTCGCCACGGTCACGTTGAACTGGTCATGCAAAAATTTGCTGGCTTCATCGCGTTCGGGTGAGGGTTTGTCGGCGGTGGCATTTAGATAAAGGACATACTGTTCGGCGGCGCCGTCGGTATCGCTACGCTGGGCGCGGCTGCGGGCTTCCTGGAGGATCTTTGCGGGTAGCGCTGCCGCTTTCTCGCGGACGATCTTCACCAGCTCATCACGCGCGGCAATCTCCTGATCGATAAGGAATTGAGTTTCGTCAGGCTCGGGGTCCTGCTTGGTGACGCCCTCGGTATCTTCGGGCTTTACATTCTCCAGCACCACCGCGGATTTGTGGTTTTCTTTCCTGACCATGTCACCGGGGTCGATCACATTGCCGGACTGGTCGGTAATGCGGAAGCCTACGTTGATCAGCGCCGATACTTCGATGTTCTTGCGGGTGTAGTTGTAGGGCTCGATGACAAGCTCGGTTTTGGTTTGATCGAGGGTTTCAAGTTTATGGCGCGCGTCGTCGGACAGTTTCTGGGCGGTCTGCACGGCGTCATTGGCGGCGGCGATGACTTCTTTCTTCTTATGCTGCGCCTGGGCGTCATTCAAAACGCGCTGGGCGTCGGCGAGTTGCTGTTTGGCCGCGTCATAGTCGTGGCTGGCCTGCAGCCATTCAGGATTCTTCACCTCATGGGTTCCGGCGCGGTACTTGGAGGACAGTGTCTCGAGGTTAGTATTTTTGGCTACGCGGTGCTCGCGGATTTCGCCCACCAGCAGGAAGTTAGGTTGCGGAGCAGCGGCATCGGTCTGGGCGACGGCGCCGTCTTTCGGCTGGCGCACAACTTTCAGCGAGAGCGCAGAGGATTCGAGTCCGGCGGAGATGGCATCTGCCAACTGGTCGGTGAAGCCGGCGCTGTCGCGTCGTGAAGTCTGGTCGCGCAGCACAATGCCAACGGAAAGCCGTGAACGCAGTTGATACGCGGAAGAGTAGCGCGCAATTTCATCTTTGATGGCCTGCTCGTTGGTGGTGCGGTAGTGCTGCGCCTCAGTGAGGTAGAGCCAGCCTACGCCGATGCCGGAGCCCTGTGGCTTCTCCAGGTAGCGGCGGGCCTGGTCAACATAATAAGCGCTGAGCTTGTCATCGAGCAGGTCACGCTTGAGCTTGGTGGCCGGATCATCGGTGATGGCGCTGGCGCGGTCGAGCAGTTCGTGGGCTTCGCGCAGAGCGTCTTCATCGGCGCGGCTTCTGATGGGCAGATGGGTTTCCTGGAGCTTCTGCCCCCGGCGCAGGGCTGCCGTTGAAAAATCTTTGCTCAAAGCTGCCATCTGGTCGCTGACCAGCGGACGCTGCGATTCAGGCAGCTCGGCAAGCACGTTATAGGCCTCGATGAAATCTTTTTTGGCGGCATAATCCTGGCTCCATGCCAGTGCGCGTTCCACGGACTGGCGATCACGCATGGCCGCCAGTTGTGTCTCGGCATTGTTCAACGCGTCGCTCCCCTCCTGCTTATCACCGTGGATAGCGAGCGCCTTCTTGAACTCGGCTGTGGCCTGCTCCCACTGCTGTTTTCCGGCCAGGTCCTGTCCCTGGGTGAAGTGCCAGGAGTAAGCCGAGCCAATCACGGCATCGATGCGCGGCATTTCAGCGGCAAAGGCGCGATAAGGACCGAGAGCGGCCAGGGCATCGTCAAAACGTTTCTGGGCCAGCAGCGACTCAGCGTATTCCACGGCTGCGCCCAGCTTCTGTTCTTCCTTGATGATCTCGCGGTGCAGGTTGGCCACAGGCGCATATTCTGGAAGCACTTCGAGAAGACGTGTGGTGTGGCGCCGCGCAGTCACCAGTTGCGGCAATCCATTGCTCTGGTCTTCCAGCGATTTGCGATAGGCAGCCAGGCGAAGACGGTCGATTTCGAGCAAGGTATCGAGTTCGTGCCCGATGGCTTCAAAGAGCTGCACTGCCGGACGGTATCCGGCCACCGTGCGATTGGCCTCCTGGGCCTGCTCCCGCGCCTGCTTCAGCAGTGCGATATCCGGCTGGCGCGCAGCCAGCGACTTCTGATATTGCGCGAAAGTGGATTCTGCCGAGCGCTCGACGATCTCCGCAATGGCATTGCGCGCATTGGCCGCATGAGTAGAAGAAGGATTCTGGCGCAGGAAGTCCTGCCAGTCTGTCATGGTGTTGGCGCGCTGCGCTCGCAGGTAATCGGCGAGTTCAGTATCGGGCGCGGCGATGAAGATGAGTTGCGTCCCTGGCTTGAGTGCCGGAAGACCGATACCGGGTGCGGCTGAAAAGATCCCTGTACCTTGCAGCACGGTCTGCCCGGCAGCTTCAGCAGGCGTGAGTTCGGTAACGCCGATGAATTTCACACCGTTGGGAACGATGCAGACATGCTCGGAATTCACATTCAGGGTGAGATTGCCATGGGCGTCGCGATCTAGTGATGTGCCTGCCGCCGGTTGGATATGCGGCATGCCGTCATAGGTGCGCTTGTCGAATTTCGTGAGGCCGTCACAGACGCGCAGATCAGTCTTGCCATTGAACATGAGCCCTGTGACCTGTACGGAGGCGGGTCCTGACGGCGTGTCATACAGGATAATCGCAGTCACGGACGGGGCGCTGTCTTTGGCCGCAACGGGGAGGCAGAGCACCAGCAGAGCAGTACATAGCAGGTACGCACTGGTGCTGAGCCGGGATCTGGGCGAAAGGCTTGCGATCATGGCGTTAAGGCTTTCCGGGGGATCGTGGCTAGCATAGCCTCAAATCAACACGGTCGCCTCAGTACTAAGGTAATCAAGGATATTGAAGGCAAAGCTTCTATCATGAATCGCTGCCGTTTTATGGCCATTAACTAAATAATTTCACCGCAGAGGCCGCCGAGAACGCAAAGAAGATCAGGAATCGGGTCATCGGGTCATCGGTTTTAACTTTAATTCCTCTGCGCGCTCTGCGGCCTCTGCGGTGAAAAGGTTTTCGGAACTTTACACGCATAACACGGGTTGAAAGAAGCAATGGATTTACCGCAAGCTGCGCCACTTCATACTGACAAGAAAGACGCCACGCAGGAGAATGCCGCTGTGAAGGCGGCTGCGTGGCTTTCTATGCGGCTGTGGAGTTACGGCGGCCCCTTCAAGCAGCTCGCCGATCTCATCTGGGATGAAGACCGGAACGTAGAGGAACTGATTCGGAGTGTGCTGGGCGAGGGCGGTGGAACCATTGTCGAACAGCAGAACATCATGGCGGTGTCGTTTGAGAATGCTGTCCATGCGGTCGCAGTGGCCAAGACGCTGCAGCAGCGGCTGCTTACTTATCAAAGCAAACTGCCGGAGCAGCAGGTGGTCTCAGCGGTAGTGGTGCAGGGACCTGGCGCCGCCCGTAAGTTTACGCCGTTTACCGATCTTCTGGTTGAAGCGCACTCGTCGCAAATTCTGGTGACGGAAGAGATTTTTGAGCCGGCCAAGAGCCTGCCGGGCTTTCGCTTCAAACCCAAGCCGGTGCGCGGGCCGAGCGAGACCGGGACCTCAGAAGCGATTTACGAGCTACTCTGGACAGACGAATCAACTTACAGTCACTTGCGTAAAGCGGGCGAAAACACCGAAGCGAATCTGTCAGCCGCGGGCCGTTACAAGATTCAGGCTGAGCTGGGGCGCGGGGCCATGGGCGTGGTCTACAAAGCCTATGACCAGGTCATTGGACGCACGGTCGCGCTGAAGACGATCTCGGTGAGTCAGAGTGCGCCGTCGCGGCGTGAGTTCATCGAGCGGCTCAAGCAGGAAGCCAAGGCCGCCGGCTGCCTCGATCATCCCAACATCATTACCATCTATGACGTAGGCCAGGAAGGCGACCTGGTTTACCTGAGCATGCAGTTCATCGAGGGCAAGACCCTGGCAGATCTGCTGAATGACGGGCCGCTGCCCGCGCTGGCGACGCTGATCTCTTATGCCGGGCAGATCTGCAGCGCCGTGGAGTTCGCTCACAAGAAAGGTGTGATCCATCGCGATCTGAAGCCGGCCAACTTCATGATCACCGAGCAGGGCGTGGTGAAGGTGCTGGATTTCGGCATAGCCAAGCTCGAAGACGCCACACTCACGCAGCCGGGCATGGTGGTGGGCACGCCGACGTATATGGCGCCCGAGCAGGCGAAAGGGACAAAGATCGATCACCGTGCCGACATCTTTGCCCTGGGCTCGGTCTTCTACGAGCTGTTCACGCGCGAGAAGCCGTTCAAGGGCGACGTAACCACTATCCTTTATAAGATCATTTATGAAGATCCGGTTGCGCCTGCGCTGATCAATCCGGCGTTGCCCGGAGGCATTGATGCGCTGATCCGAACGGCGCTGGCCAAAGATCCCAAGAACCGCTTCCAGAGTTGCGAAGAGATGCGCTGCGCCTTCCATGAGCAGGGCGCATTGCTGAAGAGCACGACCACAGTGCGCAGCGCCGGTCCGGCAGTCGCGGTGGCGGCAGCGGCCAAGTCTCAGGCGCAGGCCCCGAGTTCCGGAGCGCATTACCTGCTGGAAGAGACTACATCTGTGCGTCCTTACAGGCGCAACTGGCTGGGAATGACCATGCTGATGTTCGTGCTGGTGGCAGCGGGTTTTGGGGGATGGACGTATTATGTGAAATCCCAGACCGGATCGTTTCCGCCAGTGGTGCAGAAGGTGATTGCAGCGGTGCATCCGGAGACGCAGGAAGCACCGGCAGCGAAACCGGCTGCAGAAACTGCGAAGCCTTCGCCGGAAACTGCGGCCACTGCGCCCTCACCCGAGAATGTGAAACCTTCTGCGCCAGCAGATAATTCTGTTGCAGCTTCGTCTGTGCCGGCGAGTACACCTGAAGGCAGCGCCACACAAAAGCCTTCAGACAAAGACAGCGAAGCAGAAAAAACTTCGCAGACAACCTCTGCCACTGATACCGAAGATTCCAAACCTGCCAGCAAGCCAGCCGCCAAGCCGCGTGCTACAGAAGCAACTGTCGCGAGTGTCGATGGATTTACGCGCCGCGACATTCCTGACCTCCTGCGCCAGGCCGAAGCGGCAACCGGACGCGGCGAATACCCCATGGCCCGCTATGAATACGGCCTCATCCTCAAGCTGGATCGCAATAACGAGGCGGCGAAGGCTGGGTTGAAGCGCGTGCAGGCAGCACAGCGGTAGAATCTTACCGCTGATTTTCGCTGATCTTTCCAAGTATTTACCACAGACCAACCCAGATACACACAGATCAATTCATTTCAGCTAAAGTACAATTCATAAACATTCATTCATCGATTATTTGAAGAGCTGTAGGGGAATTCAATTTGTGAAAATACTGGTAACCGGTGGGGCGGGGTACATTGGCAGTGTCGTATCGCAGGAGTTGATCCGCGCCGGACACAAAGTGATCGTCTATGACAACCTGGGCCACGGTTACCGCGCTGCCGTTTCACCACAGGCTGAGTTCGTGGAGGGCGATATTGCCGACCGCGAAAAGCTCGATTATCTTTTAGGCCGCTATTCCGTGGATGCAGTTATGCACTTCGCCGCATTCATCGAATTGGGTGAATCGATGAAGCTGCCGGAGAAGTATTTTCGCAACAACTCCGCCAATACGCTTACGCTGCTGGAATCCATGCTGGCTCATAACGTGAAGCGCCTGGTTTTCTCCTCGACAGCGGCGCTCTACGGGAATCCTGAGCGTACACCCATTGACGAAGAAGAGCCTTTGAAGCCCACCAATGCTTATGGTGAATCAAAGCTGCTGGTGGAGCGGATGCTGAGCTGGATGAACCGCATTCACGGACTGCGCTATGCCAGCCTCAGATATTTCAATGCAGCGGGCGCTACGGATGATCTGGGAGAGGCACATGAGCCGGAATCTCACCTGATTCCGCTGGTGCTGCAGGCTGCGCTGGGCAAGAGAGAATCGATTTCCATTTTCGGCGCCGATTATCCCACGCGCGACGGCACCTGCATCCGCGATTACATTCACGTAATCGATCTGGCCACGGCTCATCTTCTGGCGCTGGAGGCGCTGGGATCGCATGACAAGCTGATCTACAACCTGGGCAACGGGCGCGGCTTCAGCGTGCGCGAGGTCATTGAAGTTGCGCGCAAGATGACCGGCAGGGAAATCAAGGCTGTTGAAACCCCGCGCCGTCCGGGCGATCCGGCGGTGCTGGTGGCCAGCTCAGAAAAAATCCGCAAAGAACTGAAATGGACGCCGCAGTACCCGGACCTCGAGAACATTGTCGGCAGCGCCTGGAAATGGATGCTCAAGTACCCTGAAGGATATGCCGCTACGCATAGGAAGCAGGCCCCAAGCTGAAGCTGACAGGACCAGACTCGCACAGGGACTCGACGAATTGAAACAAGCCCTGCGCTCGCGGGGAGAGCGAGGTTAAGTCTGAGCTAATTGTTATTTGCAGTTGCTCAATCCAAAGTGGCGTCTCATGGCGCAGTTGCCCTGTGCAACAAAATTTCATCTGTCTAGTGAGCCAAGACAACCTATGTTCATGGCTAAGGGGTTGAACGATGAAAAAAGCATGGATAGCTTCGCCAGTCTTATTGCTGGCGCTGAGTCTTGCTGCGCAGAGTGGTAGTGGAGGCAGCAGCGGCTCAGGCGCAACAGGTACCGGCACGAGTGGTCAGACAGGAACTGCCGGGAGCGCCACAGGCACACAGAATTCAAGCGGATCGCCCAGTGGCGTTACTAACTCAAATCCCAGCACGTCTGGAAGCGTGAGTGGGAGCGGAGCATCGGGCGTCGGCACGCAGAACGGAACTGGAACAGGTTCCGGAACCACCGGGGCTGGAGCCGCTGGAGGAACTACAGCAACCGGCGGCCAGACCGGAACCACAGGCAGCTCTGGCACAGGCGGCGGAATCGGCAGCGGATCTTCCAATAGCAGCTCTGGAAATAGCAACTCTGGTTCTTTGGGAAGCGGCCAGGGTAGCAGCAGTTCTTCCGGTTCAACCGGCGCCTCTGGCGGGACTGCAGGCACGATGGGCAGCAGCACTCAGAGCGGACAGGGATCTGCTTCCAGCAGTGGCAGCGGAACTTCAGGATCATCGGGGAACATTTGGTTCGCAGACCGGGTCCAGCGGAAACTCTGGCACTGCGAGCGGAACCAGCAGCACTAGCGGCAGTGGCACTGGAACGACATCACACAAACGTCGACGCCACCGCAAGCACTCTTCCAAGAGCAATCAGTCCGGCGACTCAGGCACTTCAGGCAGCGGATCAGGTACCGGCAATCCTCCACCGAAGTACATGCTGTAAATCTCTTCTCCTCGCGGAGGCCTTCATCTGCGGAAGTGGTGAGGGCCTTCTGCACTTTGAGCAGGTTATACTGCGTGCATATGGCTTCTGGAGCAGATGCTTTCGCGGCCTTACGGCGCTACTGGGGTTACGAATCGTTTCGTCCGCTTCAGGAGAAGATCGTGAACAGCCTCACTGCCGGGCATGATGCATGCGTGGTCATGCCTACGGGCGGAGGAAAGTCGCTGTGTTATCAGTTGCCGGCCGCCATGCTGCCCCGCAGGACTGTAGTTGTTGTTTCTCCGCTGATCGCTCTCATGCAGGATCAGGTTACCCAGCTTACGCAGATGGGAATTTCTGCCGCTGTGCTCAACAGCACGCTCTCGAGCCAGGAGCAGGCCAAAGTTACGAAGCAGGCAATCGAAGGACAGTTCCGTCTCATATATCTTTCACCGGAGCGGCTCGCGCGCGCCGACACAATTTCGTGGCTGAAGCGGGTACCGGTCTCGTTCTTTGCCATCGATGAGGCGCACTGCATTTCTGAATGGGGACACGAGTTTCGCCCGGACTACCGGCAGCTCAGCTCTTTGCGCGTGCATTTTCCTGAGTGCCCCATCGCTGCTTTTACCGCGAGCGCCACGCGCCAAGTGCGCCATGACATTATTGACCAGCTTCGTCTGCGTGATCCAGACAAGTACATCGCCAGCTTCCACCGCTCCAACCTGAATTACTTCGTGCGCCAGTGTGAGGACGAGGACACCCAGTTGGGGCTTCTGGTGAAGATTCTCACCAGATATTCCGGTAACAACGTGATCGTTTATGCGCCCACTATCAACAGGGTAGAGCAGACCGTGGACTTTCTCGAAGACCACGGTATTCCGGCGGTTCCGTACCACGGACAGATGGAGCCGGAAATGCGAAAACGTAACCAGGAGCGCTGGATGTCTGACGAGGTGGCGGTGCTGGTCGGTACTATCGCGTTTGGCCTGGGAATCAACAAGGCAGCCGTGCGCGCTGTCATTCATCTGGCATTACCCAAATCGGTGGAGCAGTATTATCAGGAAGCCGGGCGGGCGGGACGGGATGGGCGGAAATCTGATTGCATCCTGTTATGGCAGGCGCGTGATTTTGCCCTGCTCACATACTTCATCAACCAGATCAGTGATCCAGCAGAAAAGCAGCGGGCCTGGCAGCGCTACCATGATATTTCCCGCTACGGTGAGTCCGTGAGTTGCCGCCATCGCCAGATTTGCCTCCATTTCGGCGAAACTCCGAAATGGACTGCGTGCGGGGCGTGCGATGTATGTATTTCTCTTCCTGAGTGGCTGGCGGATTTTGATGCCTTTCCGCGCGCGAAGCAGAAACATCATAAGAAGGCCCGGTTATCTCTTCCCAGCAATGGCGGTGTGGTGCTGAGAGCCGCTCCGGCAGTGAAGCCGGCTGTTCCAGATGCCCACAGCGAACTGCGCGAATATCTCCGCGAGTGGCGGCGCTCTATGGCTGAAAAGCAGGGCGTGCCTGCCTTTACAGTAATGCACGACACTGCTTTGGAAGACCTGTGCTTGGTGCAGCCCCAGTCGCTTGCGGACATCCGCAAGGTCTACGGTTTCGGTGAGCGGAAGACCGAAAGATACGGTCCGGAGATTCTGAATGCCCTGAGGCGATTCAAAGATGGTGCGCGCGCGCGCCAGAGCGCAGAAGAGAAGGTACCACCGCGGGCTGAAACACTTCGCCTGCTGCAGGCCGGACACAGTTTCCAGGAAATCGCAAAATTGCGGGGACGCCAACTCGGCACCATCGTCGATTTGGTCGCCTCTATGGTGGAAAGTGGTGAACTGCCGTTTGATGAGAAATGGGTCGAAGCAGCGAAGTACGCTGACATCGAAGCAGCCTGTCGCCAGCATGGCATGCAGCGGTTGAAAATTATCAAAGAAGCTCTGCGGCCCGAGATAACATACGAAGAAATCAGGCTGGCACTAGCCCACTTGCGGTATGTACAACGGCAGCAGGCGGGCTCATCACAAGAACAATCATTAGGCTCGAAGTAACTCACAATGGTATTTTCCCGGAGGGCTACTGACTCGCATTTCTGCGGGGCAGAGCAGCATGGTAAAATAACTGAGTACCCCGCCAGATGCGCGCCCTTAGCTCAGCTGGATAGAGCGTCTGACTACGAATCAGAAGGCCGGGAGTTCGAATCTCTCAGGGCGCGCCATATACATTTCTCCGCTCACAAAATCAAAGTATTGCCAAACCATCAACGGCTTTCGCATAGCTTAACCCCGGAAGATAGGTTCATCTTGGCTTGCCGGGATGTCGGGCGGGAGCGCGACATTCAAGGAGGACCTTACGTTATAGATTATCTTGGCCCGGAAGGCGGAAAACAAACAGAGAAAACTGTATGAAGAAGGCAACTCGTAAATCTAAATCTAAGACCGTAACCATGATCATCACGCAGAAAGATTATGATCAGGCCACTTCATCAGGCATTAGCCCAGAGGAGGCGCTTCGGCCCGGCACCTATGTGGGCCGCCGGGGTGGTTTCCTTGAACGCCATAAGAAAGACCTGGCGTCAGGGAGAATCGAAACAAAGTCGGGCACATACGTGAAACTCGACCGAGACATCCTTCGGTTCTTTGAAGCAAAGGCGTCAAGGCGGAATGCGGCTCCCGGCCAGACCCAAATCAATGAGGCTCTGCGTGCGTTGATACGGCACGCGCGAAATGTGTCCTGAAGACGCTGGCTAGTGTTCTCGTGTTGGCTTGACCGAAGCCTTCTATGAAGTGGCAGCAATTCTTCTCTTGCCCACGGCAGATTCAAGCTTTTGCAGCTTTGGTGCACAATCCTTCTGTGTCTGTATCCAGCAGGCGCTAAAATACTCTCGTGGATCTCCAGCTACTTCTAATCACTTTGCTCATCAAGTTGGGCGTGGCTACGGCTGTGGCCAGCGCGCTGGGACGCGCTAAGGAATTTAAGAAGCTGTTGTTCCGCCAGAACCGCTCGCGGCGGGAGACCATCCTGCTGGTTCTTTTTACCTGTTTTCCGTTTGCGCTGGGGGTCTACATTCGCGGCAGCGTCAAAAGCTTTCTGGCTGCCGATCTTGGCTTTGAAGCGGCTATCCTGATGGGCATCATCGGCGGACGCATGGCCGGAATTCTCGGCGGCGCCATGCTCGCTTTGCCTGCGCTTTTCTTCGGGGAGTTTCTCACGTTACCCGTGGATGTAATCGTGGGCGCGGTGGCAGGATCGTTGCGCCACTTCTGTCGCAATGAGGAAGAAGTCTGGACGTTCTCTCCCTTCATGGACATGAGCGTCTACCGCTGGTTACGACGCAATCTGAAGTATCCGCGCATTGACTGGCAGACAGCTTTCTTTCTCGTCATTATCGCCTTGCAGGCTGCCCGCCTGGAGATCAAATATTTCTTTCCCCACCAGCTTTTCGCGCTTTACCTGACCACGCCGGTGGCCATGCTGGCGGTTTTCGCGACTGTGGTCGCGACCATTTCGATCCCTATTAAGATCTGGAATAATGCCCGCATTGAGATGAAGCTGGAGGAGCAGGAAAAGCTGCTGCTGGAAGCCCGGCTTGACGCCCTGCAGAGCCAGATTAACCCGCATTTTCTCTTCAATACCCTGAATTCCATTTCCTCTCTGGTGCGATTCGATCCCGACAAAGCCCGCGATCTGATCGTGAAGCTCTCGAAAATCCTGCGCCGCCTGCTGGGCAAGCACGATGAATTTGTGCAGCTTCGCGAAGAAGTGGAATTCATCGACGATTACCTCGACATCGAGGTCGCTCGCTTTGGCCGGGAGAAGCTGCGCGTCTACAAACATCTTGATCCTGAAACCCTCGATATCGTGATACCCAGCATGTTGCTGCAGCCCCTGGTGGAAAACAGCATCAAGCATGGGCTGGCGCCCAAAGTGGATGGCGGCAGCATTACCCTGCGCAGCCGCATTCAGGACAACAAACTGGTGATCCAGGTGGAAGATGATGGCGTGGGAATGAGCGCGCCGCCCGCCGTAGCTGCGCACAAGAGGGGCTCAGGCCGGGGGATCGGCATGATCAACGTGGCCGAACGCCTGCATGTGCTGTTTGGTGATGATGGGAAAATGGTCGTCCAGAGCCGTGACAATCAGGGGACGCTGGTCGTGCTCGAATTGCCTGTACTCCAGCAAGACATCACAAATGGAAGCGCTTCCTCGGTCTACGCTTTGCGTTCCAACACCCGCTCGTAAAACTTTTCGTATTCAGGAATGATCTTTGAGGCACAGAAGCGCGATTGCGCCTCCCAGCGAGCCGTTTTTCCCATCTCGCGCAGGCGCTCCTCGTCAGAGAGTATCTCGATGGCACAGCGCGCCATGGTGTCCACATCGCCCACCTCTGCCAGAAAACCGGTACGGCCGTGCTCTATGACCTCCGGCACGCCCCCCACGTTGGTAGCAATGGTTGGGACTTCGCAAGCCATGGCCTCCAATGCCGCAAGGCCGAAAGACTCAAGCTCACTGGGCATGAGTATCAGATCAGCGATGGAGAGCCTCTCGCTGATGCGGTCCACCTTGCCCAGGAACTCAACTTTCTTGCGCAATCCTTTTTGATTCACTAGCCACTCCGCGCGTGATCTTTCGGGGCCGTCGCCCATCAGAAGCAAGCGGGAAGGGACTGCTTTCTGCACCCGGTCGAAAATCTCAATCACATCACAGAGCCGCTTTACCGGACGGAAATTCGATACATGGACCAGAATGCGCTCATTCTGATCGGCAAATTCCGAGCGCATCTCCGTTGCCTTGGGATTACGCTTATAAACATCGCAGTTTACGAAGTTATAGATGACTTCAATCGGATGGCGTATCTCAAACTCCTGGACGGTACGCCGCTTCAGGTAGTTGGAAATTGCAGTGACGCCGTCACTGTTCTCAATCGCATAGCGGGTCACCGGAAGATAAGAGGGATCAGCGCCCACAATGGTGATGTCAGTGCCATGCAGCGTAGTCACAAAAGGCAGCTTGCGCGGCTTGTCTGCGGCTGCCAACATCTGCCGCGCCAGCAGCGCGCTTACCGAGTGCGGAATGGCGTAATGGACGTGGAGGATGTCGAGGTTATAAATTTCAGCTACCTCAGCCATGCGCGTGGCCAGCGCCAGATCGTAAGGCGGATACTCGAACAGCGGATATTGCGAAACTGTGACTTCGTGAAACAGAATATGAGGATGGTTGGTGTTCAGCCGGATGGGCTGCTGGTAGGCAATGAAATGGACTTCATGCCCACGGGCTGCAAGTTCAATTCCCAGTTCCGTGCCTACAACTCCGCTTCCACCGTAAGTCGGATAACACGTGATTCCGATTTTCAATCAGTATCCTTTATTCTTGCTGTCATTTTCGGAGGCCCCGGAATTCCGTACTACTGTGGTCCAATCCTTTTTGTCTTACGATGATTCTTCCGCGCAGTCGAGGGCGGCTGCGCTCCATCAAGATTTCCAGGTTTCTTTAGATTCAAACTGCTGTTCCAGGATTCAAATCAGCATAGGAAATCAGCTCGATCCCCTGTCTGGTTAGAACAGCCTTGGTTTCTTCAGAAGTCAGAGCCTCCAGTTCCACCTCGCGCGACTGCAGCAGCCGTGTGCCGGCCCCCTCGAGATCAGCATTGAGATATCCGGGATGACACACCAGTTCCCACGTTCCTTCAGGCAGAACCTGCGCAGTCTCGGTCAGCAGGCGCTGATTCAGCTTGCCGGTGGCGCTTACGCCGATCGTGCCGTGAGTGGTAAGCATGCCTTCTTCAGTGACAATCTGGCGGAAAGAAGCAGCAAACCTCTGCAGCAGAGCCACTTCAACCACCCTCATCCAGAGCGCCGGAATCGCCATAAGGTGGCGAGGCCATGTTCGAGGGGGCTCAAAAGGATTTCTCACGGCTGGCACGCCACAGGCCTTTGCCGCCTTGAGCAACGGCCGCAGGACCTGTGGAAATAGATGCGTGTGCTTGTGAGTGTCGACATGGGTAACGCGGATGCCTGCAGCCTGTATTTTGCGAATCTGCGCTTCAGCTTCACGCTGTATTTCTTCCGCTGAGATGCGTTTTCGGACCGCTGCCAAGGCAAAGTCTTTGATGCTGCTGCGAAATCCGTCCGTGCCGTTGGTCAGCGAGGGAAGTTGCCGGGAAAGAGGTTCGCCATCGATGAGCACCACATGGCAGCCAACCTGCAATTGCGGTTGAGATTTCGCCAGTTGCGCGGCTTCATCAAAAGCGCGCGAGTTGGCCATCAGCGTAGCTGAAGTCACGATGCCGGAGCGGCTGGCCTCTACAATGGCGCGGTTCACGCCGGAGGTCAGCCCAAAATCATCAGCATTCACGATGAGGCGGGGCACGGTGGCAGTGTAGCAGAGCGTACTCAGAGCGTGGCGACACGGCTATATCTATATAAAACCTTGCAGACGCGCGACAAGATATCGGTCCTTCCATGGATCAGCTCAGGCGTTTCCCAATTGGACCAACTTCTGGATGCTGCCTCTCACCAGCCTGGCGCTCACCTGGCTAACTGCGCCTTAGAAGGCCACGATCCGGACTGTGAATTGCACCTGGCGTGCTCCGCCGAAACGCGTCGTATCCGGCGCGAAGAGCGGCTGTCCTGCAGTAAAGACCTATTACTAGCCATCAATCGTAGAAGTCTGGGAGTTCACTCAGCTTCGTAAATTCCAGCACTGCGAACGAGCATATTTTGATAAACTTGGGTGCTGCTGGAGACAAAACGCATGTGGTTGAAAAGTAGTTTTGGAAGGCGAAAAACCTCACTTGAACAGCTTGGTGAACTGGAGACCGAACTGATGGAGCGGGCATGGGCCCATAGGGAAGTTACCGTTCGTGACGTATACAACGAGATGCATCAGCGGCTGGCTTACACAACGCTGATGACCACTCTTGACCGTCTTTATAGGAAAGGTCTTCTCCGTCGCCGCCGCGAAGGCAAAGCATATTTCTATTCCGCGGCCTTGACCGAGCAGCAATATCGGGAATCGCTTACCGGACATTTCTTCGAAATGGTTCTGCACGACAGCGAAAACTCCAGCGCTATCCTGTCACGCTTTGTTGAAGCGGTGAGCGAGACCGATGAAGAAATGCTGGAAAAACTGGACGAGATCGTTAAAGCCAAGCGGAAGAAATTGAGTCGCTCCGAATAAAGATATGTTTTACCTGCTTTGTCTGTGCCTGATTTTAGCGGTGATGTTCATCGTTTTTATGCTGACGGCACTCACCTCTCTGCCTGCACTGAGAGTCCTGCTCGCATACAGGCATCTGGTCCGTGCAGGTACAGCCG
>Ga0066662_10000344_pt1 | contig 20482 bp, 22 predicted proteins | sample GraSoiAngelo_111_FD_133939 | JGI IMG/M metagenome (GOLD analysis project Ga0066662, IMG submission 133939) | Grasslands soil microbial communities from the Angelo Coastal Reserve, California, USA - 14_0903_12_40cm | ecosystem: Environmental > Terrestrial > Soil > Grasslands | place: USA...
ATACGCCGAGCGCAAGGACCCGCTCACCGACACGCTGATGGTCGACGCGGAGGCGTGGGCGGCGTCGACGGGCTGGAAACCCGCGTGACCAGGCGTTTCTTGCGCCGCGTGTCACACTGACACGGTGGCAACCCGCCCGAAGCAGCGCAACCTCGGCCGGCTGAGCGAGATCGCCCAGGTCGCGGTGCGCCACGGCTTCGGCTACGCGCTCGACGGCCGCAAGGCCGGCGACCCCGAGACGGGACAGACCGCGCGGGGCAGGCACCTGCGCGAGATGCTCGACGAGCTCGGCCCCACCTTCGTCAAGTTCGGGCAGCTACTCTCGACGCGCCCCGACGTGGTGCCGCCCGACATCGTCGCCGAGCTGCGGGGCCTGCAGGACGACGTGCGGCCCTTCGCGTTCGAGGACGTCGAGCGGATGATCCGCGAGGAGCTCGGCCAGCCGATCGAGCGCCTGTTCACCGACTTCGACCCGACGCCGCTCGCGGCGGCGTCGATCGGGCAGGTGCACCGCGCGACGCTGCCGAACGGCCGCGAGGTCGCAGTCAAGGTGCAGCGCCCGAACGCGCCACGCCAGATCGAGGCCGACCTCGCGCTGATGTACCAGGCCGCGAAGCTCGCGAAGGAGCGCATTCGCGCGCTCGATTTCATCGACACGAACGAGATCGTCGACGAGTTCTCACGCTCGATCCGCCAGGAGCTCGACTACCGGCTCGAAGCACGCAACGCCGACACGTTCCACAAGAACTTCGCGGGGCATCCGCACGTCGCGGTGCCGCGCGTCTATTGGACCTACACGCGCTCGCGCGTGCTCACGCTCGAGTACCTCGAGGGCGTGCAGCTCGCCGACCTCGACGTCGAACGGTGGTCGCTCGAGCAGCGGCGCCACCTCGCGTACCTGATCACCGAGACCTGGATGACGATGATCTTCCGCCACGGCTTCTTCCACGGCGACCCGCATCCCGCGAACATCCTGGTGCTCTCACCCGAGCGCATCGGGCTCGTCGACTTCGGGCTCACGGGCAAGCTCACCGACGACGACCACTCGAAGCTGACGCGGCTCTTCATCGACGCCGCGGCGGAGAACATCGAGATCCTGCCGCGCCGGCTCGGCGACCTCGGCGTGCGCTACCCGAAGGAGCGCGAGGAGCAGTTCGTCGCCGAGCTGCGCGAGATGTACTACCGCTACTACGGCGCAAGCCTGCAGGAGATCGATCCGCTGCAGGTGATCCGCGAGGCGTTCGCGCTCATCTACCGGATGAACCTGCGGCTGCCGACGCGCTTCGTGATGCTCGACAAGGCGATCGCGACGCTCGGCTCGGTCGGGATCGAGCTCTACCCGGACTTCAACGTCTTCGAGGTCGCGAAGCCGTACGCGCGCGACCTGATGATCGAGCGCTACACGCCGCGCCGCGTTGCGCGGCGCGCGCGGCGGGAGGTGTGGCAGCTCGCGCAGATGACGGCCGACCTCCCGTACCAGATCCACGACACGCTCGAGCAGGTGCGAGACGGTCAGGTCGAGGTGGGGTTCGTGCACAAGGGCCTCGACGAGTTCATGGCGAAGCTCGACGTGCTCTTCAATCGCCTGGTGATCGCGCTCGTCGTGACAGGCGGGCTGATCGGATCGGCGATGATCGGGATCCTCGCGAAGAGCGGGCCGCACATCCTCGGCCTGCACGTCGTCTCCGTGCTCGGTTTCACCCTTTCGACGGTGCTGGGGATCTGGCTCCTCTGGAGCGTGCTCCGCTCCGGGCGCCTCTGAGCTGCGCCGAGCACCGCTTGACAGGTATCGCGTCGCGATATATCATCCCGATATATGCAACCGACCGCGGTCACCTGGGCGGTGCTCGGCCTGCTCGCCCTCGGCGAGCGGAGCGGGTACGACATCAAGCGCGCCGTCGACCGGTCGATCCGGCACTTCTGGGCGGCGAGCTACGGGCAGATCTATCCCGAGCTGAAGCGACTCGAGGAGGACGGGTGGATTGCCGGCAAGGACGCGGACCGCGGTGGGCGTTCCCGGCGCGTGTATCGGATCACCGCGCTCGGCCGGCGCGAGCTCGGCGCCTGGCTCCACGGGCACGAGACGCGCATCGAGGTGCGCGACGAGTCGCTGCTCCGCCTCTTCTTCGCGGATGCGCTGCCGCACAACGAAGCACTCGGCCTCCTTGCGGCGCGCCGTGAGGGCTATCGGATGATGCTCGAGTATCTCCGCGGGCTCGACGACGGCGACGGGGCCGACCCGCCGTTCGTGGATCTGGTCTACCGGTGGGGGCTCGACTACTTCGAATGGGGAATCGAATGGTGCGATCGGCAGGAACGCCGCTTGCGCCCGCGCTTGCGCGCGAACGCCTAGACGAGCTTCCGTCGCCGACGTGGCGGATGATGCTCGGCCGCGGCCTGCCGCAGTTCGCGGGCGAGGCGCTCGCACCGGTGCTCGCGTTCTACGTGGTCTGGAAGTTGTGGGGGCTCGCGCCGGCGATCCTCGCGTCGAGCGTCGCATACCTCGTGCTCACCGTGTGGCTCGTGCGTCGCGGTCGCGACGTCACCCTGCTCGCGGTCGGTGCGGTGTTCGTCGTCATCCAGGCGATCGTCGGGCTTGCGTCACACAGCGCGACGATCTATTTCGCGCAGCCGGTCGTGCTGAGTGGGCTCTGGGCGTTCGCGTACTTCGCGTCCGTCGCGATTCGCCGTCCGCTGATCGGCGTCTTCGCCGGTGCGTGGTATCCGTTCCCGGCGTGGTTCCGCGAGAGCGAGCCGTTCAAGCGGGAGTTCGGCATGCAGTCGCTCGTATGGGGCGTCTACTGCCTGGCGCGTGCCGGCCTGCGTCTCTGGGTGCTGCTCGAATCGGGCGTCGGCGGCTTCATCGTCGTCTCGTTCGTCACCGGCACGCCGCTGCTCGTCGCGCTGATCGGCTGGGGCATCTGGCACGCGCGCCGCACCTTCGCGCGTCTATAGCGGCCGTTCGTCGGCAGTCAGCTCGCTCGGCTCGGCGTCGCCGGTGTTCACGGTCCCTTGGCGCTCGATGAGCAGGATCTCGGCGCTCTCGTCGGCGCGCGGGCAGTGCTCGACGCCGCGCGGAACGACGAACAGCTCGCCTTCGTCCAGCACCACGTCGCGGTCGCGCAGCTGAATGGTCAACTGCCCTTTCACGACGAGGAAGAAGTCGTCGGTGTCGGGATGCGAGTGCCAGACGAACTCACCGCGTGTCTTCGCGACCATCACCTTGTAGTCGTCCATCGTCCCGACGATCCGTGGCTGGAACGTCTCGTCGAACGCGGCGAGCGCTTCGGCGAGGTTGACCTTGTCGTCCATCGCCGCAGCATACGAGTCCGAGATGACCTGACCGCGTCGGCCGATTGAGGAACGATCGGCGCAGAATCGTGTCAATGGACGACTGGTGCAGCGGCGTCCGTATCACTACCGTCGCGTCATGGCTGCTGCTCTGCTCCTCGCCGACGCCGACCGCGAGATGCGCGGGTTCCTCGAGCGGCATCTGCCGAAGGACGGCTTCGAGCTAGTCGCGGCGCATAGCCGGTTCGACCTCGTGCTGACGGGCGACGCCGACCGGTTCGACCGCTGGGTCGAGCGTGCGCCGGTGATCGTGCTCGGCAGCGAGCGCGCCGACGCGATCGACCGCGTGCAGGCGTTCCGTCGCGGTTGCGACGACTTCGTGGCGCGGCCGTTCGAGTACCAGGAGCTCGTCGAGCGGATCCGCGCGGTGCTGCGGCGCGCGCAGCCGCGGACGGGCGAGGTGGTCGACTCGCCGCCGGTGCGGATCGACACGCGCACGCGCGACGTGCGGGTCGACGGCCGGCGAGTCGACCTCGCGCAGAAGGAGTACGAGCTGCTGCTCTGCCTCGCCCGCGAGCCGGAGCGCGTGTTCACGAAGGCGGAGCTGCTGCTCGGCGTCTGGGGCTACAGGGTCGTGGGCCGGACGCGCACGCTGGACTCGCATGCGTCGCGCCTGCGGCGGAAGCTGCGCGAGGCCGGCTCGCCGGTCGAGCTCGTCGAGAACGTGTGGGGGGTGGGATACCGGCTCCGCGGCGAGCTCTGACGAATCGTTAGAACTGACATATGGACACCGCCGGTTACGGCGAGATCACGAGCATCGTCGTGTCGCGGGGCGGTGACGTCGTGCTCGAGCAGTACGCCGAGGGCGACGCGTCGACACTGCGCAACACGCGCTCGTGCACGAAGACGGTCGCGGGGATGCTGCTCGGGATCGCGATCGAGCGCCGGCTCGTCTCCGGCGTCGCTGCGACGCTCGGCGAGCTCCTCGACGACGTACCAGAGGACAAGCGCGCGATCACGCTCGAGCAGCTGCTCACCATGAGCTCCTGCCTCGACTGCGACGACTGGAACCCCGCCTCGCCCGGGAACGAGGAGGAGATGTACCCGCGCGAGGACTGGGTTCGCTTCGCGCTCGACCTGCCGCTGCGCTCGACGACGGGCTTCAGCTACTGCACGGCGGGCGTCGTCACGCTCGGCGTCGCACTGGAGCGGGCGGTCGGCGGGCCCTTGCCCGCGTTCGCGGAGCGCGAGCTGTTCGGGCCGCTCCGCATCGAGCGCGCGGAGTGGCAGCGGACGCCGCTCGGCCAGACGTCGAACGCCGGCGGCCTGCTCTTGACGAGCCGCTCGCTGCTCGCGCTGGGCGAGCTCTACCTGCGGGGCGGCGACGGCCTCGTGCCGCAACGCTGGGTCGACGTCTCGACGCGGCCGCATGCGCGCATCGACAACGAGCTGGAGTACGGGTACCTCTGGTGGCTGAGGGGGAACGGCGGGTCACGGTCGTTCTCCATGGCGGGCTTCGGCGGCAACCGCGTGCAGGTCTTCCCGGAGCTGGAGCTGGTCGCCGTGATCACGAGCGCGAACTTCGCCCGGCGCGACGCGCACGCGCTCACCGACGCGCTCGTCGAGCAGATCCTCACCCTGTAGCCTCGATCCATGGATCGCACGGAGAAGGCGAACCTGCTGCGGCAGTACCACCTGAAGCCGCCGATCCTCGTGCTCCCAAACGCGTGGGACGTCGCGAGCGCGGTTGAGCTCGCGAAACTCGACGGCTGCCGTGCTCTTGCGACGACGAGCGGTGGCGTCGCGCGGTCGCTCGGGTGGGAGGACGGAGAGCAGGCGCCGGCCGACGAGATGGTCCGCGCCGCGGGCCGCATCGCAGCCGCCGTGGACGTGCCGGTGACCGCCGACCTCGAGCGCGCGTACGGCGACTTCCCCGGCACGGCACGCGCGGCGTGGGAGGCAGGCGTCGCCGGCATGAACTTCGAGGACTCGACGGCGGACGGTCTCGTCCCGATCGACGAGCAGGTCGCCGCGATCCGCGCGATTCGCGAAGCGGTGCCCGAGCTCGTGCTCAACGCGCGCGTCGACATCTACCTCGAAAAGGCGGGCGGTGTGGACGAGGCCGTCGAGCGTGCGAACGCGTATCTCGCGGCCGGCGCCGACTGCACGTACCCGATCTTCTGCGCCACCGAGCACATCGCAGACCTCGCACGTCGCATCGACGGCCCGGTCAACGTGCTCGTCCGTCCGGGTGTGCCCGAGCCCGCCGAGCTACAGGCGCTCGGCGTCGCACGGCTGACGTGGGGCTCCGGCCTTGCGAGCCTCGCGTACGCCGAGGCCGCGCGCGTCGCGGCCTCGGCGCTCGCCTAGGAGGGATTGGCGAAACGCGCTTGTGCCGCCTGGCCGCGCTGGACGCCCGCATGCTGCGTCCTCAGTCGCGTCGATAGCTACGGCTATCGGCGCTCCCTGCGTCCTTGCCTGCGAACGTCCATCGCACCCAGTCGACGAAGGAGTTCCGCCAATCCCTCCTAGGCCGCGTCAGGCGGCGACGCTGCGCGCGCCGCCGCCTTCCGCATGCTCGATCGTCGCGAGGCGTGCGCGCACGCGGCCGATCTCTTCGGTGTGCCGGTCGAGGTCCGCCTTGCTCGCGCCCCGCCATTCGAGGATCGTGCGCACGAGCAGGAGGCCCTTCAGCTGCAGCTCGAGATCTTCGACGGAGCTCATGCTGCCTCCAGCAACACGTCTTCGACCACGACCTCCGCGGTGGCGCGCGGCTTGCCTTCGATCAGCAGCCCTGCGACGAGTGCGCCCGCGATCGCGAAGCCCGCGAGCACGTAGAACGTGATCTCGAAGCCGTGCGTGAGCGCGGCACCGCCGAGGGCGGACGCGCCGGCGTGAGCGTTCACGAAGTGCGCCGTGAAGGTCGTCGCGACGGTGGTCGCGACCGCGACGCCGATCGCGCCGCCGACCTGCTGGCTCGTGTTGATCAGCCCCGACGCGACGCCGGCTTCGTCCTCGGTCACGCCCGTCAGCGCGCCGATCGACATCGGCACGAACGAGAGCGCGAGGCCGAGGCCGCTGAGGATGAACGCCGGGAACAGATCCCAGAAGTAATGCCCGTCCACCGGAAGCCGCGAGTACATGAGCAGCGCGGCCGCCGACAGCAGCATGCCGCCCGTCAGGACCGGGCGGACGCCGATCCGCGTCGCGAGTGCCTGCGCGACGCCCGAGAACACGATGATCGTCAGCGTGAGCCCGATGTACGCGACGCCGGTGCGCAGCGCGGAGTAGTGGAGCACCTGCTGCATGTACAGCGTCAGCAGGAAGAACTGCGAGAACAGCGAGGCCGAGAGCAGCAGTCCGCTCAGGTTCGACCCGGCGAGCGTGCGCAGCTTGAAGATCGCGAGCGGCAGGAGCGGTGCCTTCGACCGCGCCTCGATCACGATGAAGCTGACGATCAGGGCGCCGGACGCCGCCAGCAGGCCGATCGTCGACGCGGTCGCCCAGCCGTGCTGTGCCGCACGGGTGAGTGCGTAGACGAGCAGCATCAGCCCGCTGGTGATCGACGCCGCGCCGAGCGCGTCGAAGTGGCGGTGATCCAGCTCGGCCTTGCTCTCGCGAAGCACGAACGGTGCGAGCGCGAACACGGCGATCCCGGCCGGGACGTTGATGAAGAAGATCCACGACCAGCTCAAGGCGCTCGTCAGCGCGCCGCCGAGCAGCACGCCGGCCGCGCCGCCGCTCCCCGACGCCGCGCCCCAGATGCCGAGGGCGACGTTGCGGTCGCGACCCTCCCGGAACGTGGTCGTGAGGATCGAGAGCGCGGCGGGCGAAAGCAGCGCCGCGCCGAGACCCTGGAGGATCCGGAACGCGATCAGCGACTTCTCGGACCAGGCGAGCCCGTCGAGGAGCGAGCTGACCGTGAAGATCGCAAGGCCGGTCATGAACAGCCGCCTGCGCCCGAGGATGTCGGCCAACCGACCGCCGAGCAGGAGGGCGCCGCCGAACATGATCGAATACGCCGTGATCACCCACTGGAGGCTCTCCTGGCTGAAGTTCAGGTCGGTCTTGATCGACGGCAGTGCCACGTTCACGATCGCCACGTCCAGGACGACCATGAATTGGGCTGCCACGATCAGGGCAAGAGCGAACCACTTGGCTCGCGGGGACTGCAGGGAATTCATGTGACTCTCCAATCGTTTACTGATTCCACGATGAACACTATCAACGATGTGGCACGCTACGCTTATTCCCGTGTCTAGCGCGGCCCCCGAGACACAGCACCAGACCGAGGCGCCTCTGCCCGAGGAGCTCCTCGCGAGCGCGGGGTTCCTGCTCGCGCGCGTCGGCGGCGGCATGAAGATGCGCGTGCTCGGCGAGCTCGAGCAGGCCGGCTGTCCGGGCTTCCAGTTCGGCGTGCTCGCGCTGCTGCGCGAGGGCGCGTCACAGACGCAGGGCCGGATCGCCGACGTGCTCGGGGTCGACCGCAGCCAGCTTGTCGGAGAGCTCGACGAGCTCGAAGCCGGCGGCCTGATCGAACGCCGCCGTGACCCGCTCGACCGGCGCCGGCACATGGTCGCGATCACGCCGAAGGGCAAGAAGGAGCTCGTCAAGCTGCGCGCGGTCGTTCGGCGCATCGAGGACGAGTACCTCGCGCCGCTCGACGCCGAGTCCCGGAAGCAGCTGCACGATCTGCTCCGGCGCGTCGCCGAAGGTAACGACGCGCGCTACCGGCGCACCTAACTCCGGTAGATCACGCGCGCGCTGCGACCGCGCGTGAAGAAGCTGAACGCCCAGCGCGTCAGCACGAGCAAGCGGTTCTGGAAGCCGATCAGGTAGACGATGTGGATCCCGAGCCACGTCACCCAGGCGAGGAAGCCCGAGACCTTCACGCCTTTGACGACGCCGACCGCGCGCAGGTGCCCGATCGTCGCGAGCTCGCCCTTGTCGTTGTAACGGAACGGGGTGCGCGTCCCCTTGCGGATCGAGCGCGCCGCGTGCCGTCCTTCTTGCATCGCGACGGGCGCCACGCCGTGCAGGTGCTGGCCGCCCACCGTGACCATGTCGCCGATCGCGAACACCTCGGGATGTCCCGCGATCGTCAGGTTCGGCTCGACGGCGATCCGCCCCGCGCGGTCGGTCTCCGCGCCGCTCGCGTCCGCGAGCATGCGCGCGAGTGGCGATGCGGTGACGCCGGCGGCCCAGATCTTCGTGCGTGCGGGGATGCGCGTGCGCGTCCCGTCCTTTGCCTCCACCTCGACGGAGGTTGCGTCGATCCCGACGACCGTCGTCCCGAGCATCGGCGTCACGCCGAGCGACTCGAGCTGCCGTTCCGCCTTGCGCGGTAGCGGGTCGGGGAACGCGCCGAGCACGCGGTCGGTCGCCTCGACGAGCAGGACGCGCGTCGCGCGCGTGTCGACCCCGCGGTACTCGCGGCTCAGGACGTCCTGACCGAGCTCGGCGATCTGCCCGGCCATCTCGACGCCCGTCGGGCCGGCGCCGACGACGACGAACGTCAGCCAGGCGTCGCGCGCCTCCGTGTCCGTCTCCAGCTCCGCGGCCTCGAACGCGAGCAGGATGCGGTCGCGCAGTTCGAGCGCGCCCGTCAGTGACTTCAGCTCGGGCGCGAACGGCGCCCAGTCGTCGTGGCCGAAGTACGAATAGCGGGAACCGCCGGCCACGACGAGAGTGTCGTAGGCAAGCGTCGTCTCGCCGCCGTTCGGCAGCTGCTGGACGGTCACCTCGCGCGCGTCGAGGTCGAGCCCCGTCACCTCGCCGAGCACGACGTCCGCGTTCTCCTGCCGGCGCAGCACCTGGCGGAGGGGCGACGCGACTTCCTCGGCCGAGAGCGAGCCGGTTGCGACCTGGTAGGCGAGCGGCTGGAAGAGGTGGAAGTTCTGGCGATCGACGAGCGTCACCTTCACGTCGGCGTGCCGCAGCCCGCGGACTGCGAGCAGCCCGCCGAACCCTCCTCCCACGACCACGACCCGCTCCGGCACCTACGTCAGCTTCGCACCTTCGAGCTGGAGCAGGTGCCGCTTGATCTCGAGGCCGCCGGCGTAGCCGGTGAGCGCGCCGCTCGCGCCGACGATGCGGTGGCACGGCAGGACGATCGGGATCGGGTTGCGGTTCATCACGGTTCCGACCGCGCGGGCGGCGCGCGGGCTCCCGGCCTTGGCGGCGAGCGCGCCGTAGGTGTCGGTCTCGCCATAGGGCACGCGCGCGAGCTCGGCCAGGACGGCAGCGTGGAACGGCGCGACGCGCAGGTCGAGCGGCAGGTCGAACGTCCGCCGCTTGCCGGCGAAGTACTCGTCGAGCTCACGGCGAACGTCGTCGAGCGGCAGGCGCAGGACACGCGGGCCGAAGCTGCGCGCGAGCACGTCCTCCATGCCGTCGGGGAAGTACGAGATGCGCGCGAGCCCGCGATCGGTCGCGGCGACGAACAGCTCGCCGACGGGCGAGTCGACGATGTCGTAGCGCACGTCGACCAGCCCTTCGCGCAGCGCGGCCGCGCGGAACTGCGCGTCGAGCTCAAGCGTGACGTTCATGAGTCCTCCTCAATCGTCGGACGCCGGAGGACGCTGCGGCGCGCGCAGCGTCCTCGGACGAGCCGAGCGCGTCGGCGATCTGGGCGTAGGGGAGGTCGTAGCCGTAGCGGAGCACGACGGCGGCGCGCTCGGTCGGCGGCAGGTCGCCCGTCAGGTGCTCGAGCTCGCGGAACGCGTCACGCCGGATCTCCGCCACCGGCTCGCCATCCACCGGCAGCTGCGGCTTCGTGCGCAGTTCGTCCATCGCGACGTTCGTCGCGATCGTGAACACCCACGAGCGCAGGTTGCGTGCATTCTGCAGCCGGTCGTACGCGCGGAGCGCGCGCAGGAATGTCTCCTGCCACGCATCCTCGGCGCGCTGGCCGAGCAGGCGCCGCAGATACCCGAGCACCTCGTTGCGGTGCTCGAGATAGAACCGCTCGAACGGCGGGATGCCCTGGCTCACGACCTCCATCATCGATGAAACGTGCGAAGGTGCCCCACCGTGAGATGCGCCGTCGTCGGTCACGTGGAGTGGGTCGAGTTCGCGCGGGTGCCGCACTGGCCCCGGGCGGGCGAGATCGTCCACGCGACCGACGTCTTCTCCGAGCCTGCGGGCGGGGGAGCCGTCGTCGCACGACAGCTCGCGCGGCTGGCCGGCCGCTGCGAGCTCTTCACGGCGTTCGGCGACGACGAGCTGGGCCGTGCGGCGGTCCGCCGTCTGGCCGAGCTCTCGATCGACGTCCACGTCCAGCACGACGGAGCGACGCGCCGCGCCTGGACGCACGTCGACGGCGACGGTGAGCGGACGATCACGGTTCTCGGTGACAAGCTCCTCGCGCGCGGGCCGCTGCCGCTCCACGGCTACGACCTCGTCTACTTCGTTTCCGGCAACGTCGAGGCGTTGCGCTCGGCGCGCGCGGCCAAGTTCGTCGCGGCGACGCTGCGCGAACAGCCGACGCTGCGCGAGGCCGGCGTGCCACTCGACCTCCTCGTCGGGAGCCTCAACGACCCCGGCGAGCAGCACGACGGCTCGCTCGACGCGAGGCTCGTCGTGCTCACCGACGGCCCGAACGGCGGCACCGTGAACGGCGAGCGCTTCGAGTCGGTCGAGCCGCCTGGCCCCGTCGTCGACACCTATGGCGCGGGCGACAGCTTCGGCGCCGCCCTGGCGTTCGCACTCGCACGCGGCGACGCGCTCGACGACGCGCTCGCGCTTGCCTCCCGTGCCGGCGCGGCCGTGGTCACGGGACGTGGTCCGTACACTTCTCAACTGTGAGCGCACGCGTCGCCTGGATCTCCCGCACCCCCGTCAAGGCGCTGCAGTTGCAGCACCTCGACGAGGCCGAGCTGCGCGAGGACGGGCTCGAGGACGACCGCCGCTTCTATCTCGTCGGCGAGACCGGCCGACTGATCAGCAACAAGGACCATCCGGGCTTCCAGCTCGTCGCGGCCGAGTACGACGGGGACGCCGACACCCTGACGTTGCGGCTCCCCGACGGCCGCGAGGTGACGGGAACCGTCGAGCGTGGGGAAGAGGTGCAGACGAACTTCCACAAGCGACCGCGCACCGCGCGGCTCGTGCACGGGCCGTGGGCGGACGCGCTCTCCGAGCTCGGCGGCGCACCGGTGCGGCTCGTCGAGCCGCGCCACTCGGCGGTCGACCGCGGGCGCAATGCCGCGGCGACTCTGCTCGCGACGGCGTCTCTGTCGGCGCTCGGCGCGGAGCTCGGCGTCGACTCCGTCGACCGCCGGCGCTTCCGTATGAACTTCGGGATCGAGGGCCTCGAGCCGCACGAGGAAGACACCTGGCTGCGACGCAAGGTGCGGGTCGGCGAGGCGGTCGTGATCCCGTACGGGAACGTCGGCCGCTGCGTGATCACGACCCAGAACCCGGACACCGCGGTCTCCGATCTCGACACGCTGAAGGCGCTCGCCGCCTACCGCCGTGACGTCGAGACGACCGAGCCGCTCCCGTTCGGCGTCCACGCCGCGGTGGCGCAGACCGGTCGCGTGCGCGTCGGCGACCCGGTCTCCCTCGTCTAAGTAACAGACTGTTACAAGCGCAAGATCCCCCTTTCGGGGACCGATTTGGCGTGGTCCGGGGTTTACAGGTGGGAGACAGTGGGGTAAAGTGGGGCATCGTGGACCATGCTGCTCGGTGAACATGAACATGCGCTGGACGAAAAGAACCGCCTCACGCTCCCGGCCAAGCTGCGCGGAGACTTCGAGGACGGCGTCGTCGTGACCCGCGGGCTCGACGGGTGCCTCTACGCGTACCCGGCGCCGGCGTGGGCGCAGCTGGCCGAGCGGATCCAGACCCTCGACCCGCTCGCCGAGGACTCCCGCCGCATGCGCCGCCATTTCTTCTCCGGCGCCGCGCACGGCGAGCTCGACAAGCAGGGCCGGATGGTCATCCCGGCGGCGCTCCTCGAGGGCGCCGGGATCACGCGGGAGGTGACGGTGGCCGGGGTGTTCGACCACCTGGAGATCTGGGACCGCGCCAAGTGGCGCCAACAGCTGCACGAGGTCGAAGGGAGCGCGGAAGATGTTGCCGAGCGTCTTGCCAACTGAGTCCGATCACGTCCCGGTCCTCGCCGAGGAGATCGTCTCGCTCCTCGACCCGCGGCCGGGGGAGACGATCGTCGACGCCACCTTCGGCGCCGGCGGCCACTCCTCGCTGCTCGCCGCGCGGCTGCGCGGCGACGGGAAGCTGATCGCGATCGACCGCGACCCGACGGTCGCCCCGTACTTCGAGCGCTTCCGCCGGGAGACCGGCGTCAAGGCGCGCCTGCACCACGGCGAGTTCTCGACGGTGCTCGAGCATCTGGCCGAGAACGGCGTCAAGGCGGACGCGATCCTGCTCGACCTCGGCGTCTCGTCGATGCAGCTCGACCGGCCCGACCGCGGCTTCTCGTACGCGGTGGACGCGCCGCTCGACATGCGCATGGACCCGAGCGCGACGTACTCCGCCCAGGAGCTCGTCAACGACTCCGACGAGCGTGACCTCGCCGACATCTTCAAGCGCTACGGCGAGGAGCGGTACGCCCGTCAGATCGCGCGCGCGATCGTGCGGCGCCGCACGTCCGAGCCGTTCGAGCGCACCGGCGATCTCGTCGAGGTGATCAAGGCTGCGATCCCCGCCCCGGCGCGGTTCGGCGAGGGGCATCCCGCGAAGCGCGTCTTCCAGGCGCTGCGCATCGAGGTGAACGACGAGCTCGGTGCGGTCGAGCGCGCGCTTCCGGCGGCGCTCGAGATGCTGCGGCCCGGCGGCCGCCTTGCAGTGATCTCGTTCCACTCGCTCGAGGACCGCATCGTCAAGCAGTTCCTGCGCAAGCAGGAGCAGGGCTGCACATGCCCACCCGACTTCCCGGTGTGCGTCTGCGGCTCCGAGGCGACGATGCGCGCGACGCCGCGCCGCGCCGTGCGTCCGACCGCGGCGGAGATCGCGCGCAACCCGCGCGCGCAGTCCGCGCGCCTCCGCATCGGGACCAAAGTCTGATGGCCAGCCTCTCGCACGCCCAGGCAGTGACCGTCGATCCCGTCGCGCGCCCGCGCCCACGGACGCGCGTCCGCAAGAAGGCACAGCCGCGGACGCGCGGCGGGATCCTCTGGATCGTCGTGAGCGGGATTCTGCTCGCGGGTGTCGTATTCGTGAACGTGGCCGTGCTGCAGCTGAACCTTTCCCTGGACTCGACGAACTCGCAGCGAACGAAGCTGATCGCGCAGAACGCGGCGCTGCAGTCGCAGTACTCCGCGCTCGTCGCGTCGCAGCGCATCCAGCAGCAGGCCGTGAAGCAGCTCGGGTTGCAGTACTCGGACCCGTCCACGTACGGATACGTGAACCTGGGCAAGTGAGTGCGCTCGTCCGCGAGCTCGGTGGTTCCCGGCGGCGTCTCGCCGTCCGTGGCCGCGTCCTCGGTCGCCCCGATAGTCACCACTATCAGGACTCCCTGCGTCCTTGCCCCGGGCGCCGAGCCACTCGCCGGATAATCCATCGAGCCCACGGACGAACGCACTAGATGCGTGAGCGCCAGGCCAACCGGCGCATCCGCCTGCTGCTTGCGCTTTTCATCCTCGTCTTCGCAGGGACGCTTGCGCGCGCGGTGTGGCTGCAGGGCGTGCAGGCGTCGTCGCTCGGCCGGCTCGCCGAGCGCCAGCACCACGAGTCGATCACGATCCCCGCCGGCCGCGGCACGATCTTCGACAGCACCGGGCTCCAGCTCGCAATCGGCGAGCAGACGACGACCGTCTACGGCGACCCGCGCCAGATCACGCGTGCGCGCGACGTCGCGCTCGCCGCGCACCGCTACCTCGGGGTCGATGCGAACGCGCTCTACGCGCAGCTGCTCGACCGCAAGACGGGCTTCGTCTACATCAAGCGCTTCGCCGACCCGCTCCAGGCGGCGGCGTTCCTGAAGCGGGGCTTCGCCGGCGTGAACGGCTATCCGGAGGAGAAGCGCGCGTATCCGCAGCTGAGCGTCGGGTCGCAGGTGATCGGCTTCGCGGGCACGGACAACAAGGGCCTCGCCGGGCTCGAGGTGCAGTACGACAAGAGCCTCTCCGGCAAGCCCGGCCGGCAGACGATCGTCCGCGACCCGTTCGGGCGCGCGATCGACGTCGTCAGCACGACGCCCGAGCACCAGGGCCACCCGATCTTCACGACGATCGACAGCAAGATCCAGGCGAACGCCGAGCAGGTGCTGCGCGACACCGTGCGCCAGTCGCGTGCCAAGTCGGCCACGGCGATCGTCCTCGACCCGCATACCGGCGCAGTGCTCGCGATGGCGCAGGCGCCCGGCTACAAAGCGAACAACGCGTCGAGCGTCCCGCAGTCGCTGCAGACGAACCACGCGGTCACGGACGTCTTCGAGCCCGGTTCCGTCTTCAAGCTCGTGACCGTCGCGGGCGCGCTGACCGACGGGATCGTCTCGCCGGACTCGTCGTTCACGCTCCCGCCGTGCATCCAGGTAGCCGACAAGTGCATCCACGACGCGGAGAAGCGCGGCACCGAGACGCTGACCGTCGCGGGGATCCTGTCGCACTCGTCGAACGTCGGCGCGATCACGATCGCCGAGAAGCTCGGCGCGTCCCAGCTCATGCACTGGATCGACCGGTTCGGCTTCGGCAAGCCGACCGGCCTCGACTTCCCCGGCGAGAGCGGCGGCATCGTTCCGTCGTACCCCGACCAGTGGTCGGGCACGACGATCGGGAACGTGCCGATCGGCCAGGGCATCGCCGTCACGCCGATCCAGATCGCCGCCGCCTACGGCGCGATCGCGAACGGCGGCGTGTGGATCCAGCCGCACCTCGTCGAGAAGGTCGGCGGACGGACGCTGCACGGCTTCAAGCACCGGCGGATCGTCTCGCCGGCGGTCGACGAAGAGCTGAAGACGATGCTCACCGGCGTCGTCGACGAGCACGGCGCGACGGGCAACGCCGCGCAGATCGCCGGCTACACCGTCGCCGGCAAGACGGGAACGGCGCAGATCCCCGGGCCGCACGGGTACACGACCGGCAAGTACGTCGCGTCGTTCGTCGGGATGGTCCCCGTGAAGAGGCCGCGCCTGCTCGTCCTCGTCAGCGTCGACGAGCCGCACAGCTCGATCTTCGGCGGTGTCGTCGCCGCTCCGGCGTTCGCGCAGATTGCGAGCTTCGACCTGCAGTACCTCTCGGTGCCGCCGGACGCGCCGGTCGGGACGACGACCACCACGGGTTGACTCCGTCCGACGGGCATGCGTGAAATAGCACGACCCCTCAGCAGGAGGAACGTGCGTGGACATTCGTGACGAGACGCCGCAAGAAGCGGCCTCCGACGAAGCCGAGCTCGCAAAGTTCGGTTACCGCCAGGAACTGCGCCGCTCGCTCGGGCTCTTCAGCTCGTTTGCGGTTGCCTTCAGCTACATCTCGCCCTCGACGGGCATCTTCACGCTCTTCGCGCTCGGCCTGAGCACCGTCGGCGGCCTCTTCTTCTGGAGCTGGCCGATCGTCGCGGTCGGGCAGTTCATCATCGCGCTCTCGTTCGCGGAGCTCTCGAGCCACTATCCGGTGGCGGGCTCGGTGTACCAGTGGGCGAAGTTCCTCTCCAGCAAAGCCCAGGCGTGGTTCAACGGCTGGGTCTATCTGTTCGCGGGAATGCTCACCGTCACCGCGGTGGCCGTGACCCTGCCGCTCGCGCTGATCCCCGCGCTGAACAACATGGGCTGGCACCTCTCGAACAGCCTGCACAACCAGCGGCTGATGGCACTCGTCTTCATGGTCGCCGTCACTGGGCTGAACATCTACGGCGTTCGCGTCGTCGCGCTGATCAACAACACGGGCGTGCTCTTCGAGATCCTCGGCATGGTCGTGTTCGCGTTCATCCTCGCGCTCTTCCACAACCACCAGGGCGTGGGCGTCATCTTCAAGTCCGGCGGGACGAACGTCACGGTCTCGACGTTCCTGATCGCGATGTTCATGAGCCTGTTCGTGATCTACGGCTTCGACACCGCGTCGACGCTCGCGGAGGAGACGCGCAACCCGCGCAAGGAAGCGCCGAAGGCCGTGCTGATGTCGATCGCCGGCGCGTTCGTGATCGGCGGCATCTTCATCTGGGCGATCCTGATGGCGATCCCCGGCTCGCTCGAGGGCGGCGTCAAGAACGCCATCACGCCCGCGGCGATCATCGACGCGAACTTCTCGAACGCGTTCGCGACGACGTACCTCGTCGTCGTCTCGATCGCGATCTTCATCTGCCTGCTCGCGATCCAGGCGAACACGATGCGCCTCTGCTTCGGCATGGCGCGTGACGACCAGCTGCCGGGCTCGAAGTACCTGCGCACGGTCAGCCCGAAGCTGCACACGCCGTGGATCGCCTGCATCGTGGTGACGCTCATCGCCGCGATCCCGCTGATCCAGTACGCGGGCGCGGGGATCCTCGCGATCGCCGCCACCGGGCTGATCTACATCAGCTACTTCATCGTCGGCGTCGCGGTCCTGCGCGCCCGGCTCGACGGCTGGCCGCACCGCGAGGCGCCGTTCAAGCTCGGTAAGTGGGGCCTGCCCGCGTCGATCGGCGGGCTCGTCTGGGGCGGGGCGATGATCGTCAACTTCGCCTGGCCCCGCGCCGTGTCGAATCCGACCCCGAATCAGACGGGCAAGCTGCTCGACTTCCACATCGGCTGGCTGAACCACCAGCCCGTCCTGTGGACGGTGGTGATCGCGATTGCCCTGATCGGCGGGGGCTATTACGGCCTCGTGCAGCGGCACAAGCCGTCGCACGTCGAGGCGCCGGAAGGCGAGCTTCCGAGCGCGGCGACCGCCGTCTGACCGTTCGGCGGGGGCGGCTTCGGCCGCCCCCGCTAGGTTTTTGGCCGATGGAGCTGAACCGCCTCGCCGAGGCAATCGGGTCTGCGGAGGCGCCGCCCGTCGAGATTCTCGACCTTGCGTACGACACGCGCTCGGTCTCGCCCGGCTCGCTCTTCTTCTGCATCCCCGGTGCGGCGGCCGACGGCCACGACCTCGCAGCGGAGGCCGTCCGCGCGGGCGCCGTTGCGCTCGTCGCCGAGCGGCGGCTGGCCGAGGACGTCCCGCAGCTGCTCGTGCCGAGCGTGCGCGGCGCGATGGGGCCGGCCGCCACGCTGTTCTTCGCTGATCCGTCGCGCGAGCTCGAGGTCGCGGCAGTCACCGGCACGAACGGCAAGACGACGACGGCGTTCCTGCTGCACGCGATCCTCGACGCGGCGGGGCGCCGGCCGGCGCTCCTCACGAACATCAAGCGCGTCGTCGGCGAAGCGGACCGGCCGACCGGGTTGAACACACCGGAGGCGATCGACCTGCAGCGCCTCTTGCGCGAGATGGTCGACGCAGGCAACCGCTCGCTCGCGATGGAGGCGACGTCGATCGCGAGTGCGAACGGGCGCCTTGCGGGCACACGGTTCGCGGTGCTCGTGTTCACGAACCTGACCCAGGACCACCTCGACTTCCACGGCACGATGGAGGAGTACTACGAGGCGAAGCGCGCGCTGTTCGCGCAGGCCGACCGCGCTGTCGTGAACGTCGCCGACGAGTGGGGCGCGCGGCTTGCGCGCGAGCTCGGCGACGTGCACACGTTCTCGCTCGACGACGAGATCCCGTTCGACCTGAAGCTGCGCGGCCGCTTCAACCGTGCCAATGCGGCGGGTGCGATCGCGGCGGCGCGTGCGCTCGGGATCGACGACGACGCGATCGGCCGGGGCATCGAGTCTCTGCATGGCGTGCCGGGCCGCTTCGAGTCGGTCGACGCGGGACAGCCGTTCACGGTGATCGTCGACTACGCGCACACGCCGGACTCGCTCGCGAACGTCCTGCAGGCTGCGCGCGAGCTCGGCGACGGGACGCTGACGGTCGTCTTCGGCGCCGGCGGCGACCGCGACCGCGAGAAGCGCCCGCTGATGGGCCGCGCCGCCGCCGCACACGCGGACCGCGCGATCGTCACGACCGACAACCCGCGTTCGGAGGACCCGGCGACGATCGCAGCGCAGGTCGCCGACGGGACGCTCGAGATCATCCTCGACCGCGGAGCCGCGATCCGGCAGGCGATCGCCGATGCCGCTCCGGGCGACGTGGTCGTGATCGCGGGCAAGGGCGCCGACACGGAGATGGAGATCGCGGGCGGGAACGTCGCGTTCGACGACCGCGTCGTGGCGCGGGAGGCGCTCGCGTGATTCCGCTCGAGCTGTCGGAGATCGAGCCGCTCGGCCGCGTCGTCGCCCGGCCGTGGGCGGACGTCGTCACCGGCATGCAGGTCGACTCGCGCCGGATCGCCGAGGGCGATCTGTTCGTCGCGGTCGGCGGCGGGGAGGACTTCGTCGAGCACGCGCTCGCGCGTGGTGCGGCAGCCGCGCTCGTGCCGACGGACGCCGTTGCGGCGCTCGCGGAGATCGCCGGCCTGGTGCGCGACAAGTCGAAGGCGAACGTCGTCGGCATCACCGGTTCGACCGGGAAGACCTCGACGAAGGACATCCTCTACGCGCTCTGCGCGCCGCACCGGCGCACGATCGCGAACGAGGGCAACTACAACACGGAGATCGGCGTGCCGCTCACGATCTGCCGCATCGAGGAGGACACCGAGCTCTGCATCAGCGAGATGGGCATGCGCGGGCCGGGGCAGATCGCGTGGCTCGCGTCGTTCGTCAAGCCGGACGTCGGCGTGATCACGAACATCGGCCCGGCGCACCTCGAGCTGCTCGGCTCGATCGAGAACATCGCGCGCGCCAAGGCGGAGCTGCTCGAGGCGCTGCCGACGGGCGGCGTCGCCGTCGTGCCGGACGAGCCGCTGCTCGAGCCGTACCTCGACCGCACGGACATCTTCGTCAAGCGCGTCGACCCGGACGCGCCGGTCCCGTTCGCGACGAACTACACGTCGAAGCACCAGCTGCTGAACACGCGCACGGCGATTGCCGTGGCCGAGTGTCTCGACGTCCCGCTGCCGGAGTCGCTCGACGTCGCCTTCTCCAAGCTGCGCGAGGAAGAACGGCCGCTGCCGGGCGACGGCCTGCTGCTGAACGACTGTTACAACGCGAACCCCGTCTCGATGCGCGCGGCGCTCGAGCACTTCGTCGAGCGCGCCGGCAACCGGCGGCGCATTGCCGTGCTCGGCGACATGCTCGAGCTCGGCCCGGGCGCCCCGGCCTACCACCGCGAGATCGCGGAGCTCGTTCGAGAGCTCGGGATCGAGCAGGTGATCGCCGTCGGCAACGAGGCGCGCGCCTACGGCGGCGACTGGGTCGCGACCGCCGCCGAGGCCGCCGTGCGCCTGCGGGCGGAGCTGCGGCCGGGCGACGCGGTGCTGGTGAAAGGGTCGCTCGGGGTGGGACTCGCCGTCGTCGCGGAGAATCTGACCGCGTAATGGCCAGGGTTCTCGTAGCGGCGCTCGTCGCGATGATCATCGCGATCCTCGGCGGGCCGACCTTCATCAACTTCCTGCGCCGGAACGAGTTCGGCCAGCACATCCGCGAGGAAGGCCCGCAGCACCATCGCGAGAAGCAGGGCACGCCGACGATGGGCGGCCTCTTGATCGTGCTCGCGGCGGCGCTCGCGTTCCTGCCGCTCTCCGACTTCACGCTGCCGGCGCTGACGGTGTTCGGCGTGACGCTCGCGTGCGCCGGGATCGGCTTCCTCGACGACTCACTGAAGTTGCGCCACCAGCACTCGCTCGGACTGCAAGGTCGCTGGAAGATGCTGTTGCTGATCCTGGTCACGATCGCCGTCGGGCTCGCGGCGAATCACCAGCACCTCTCGCACAGTGTCTTCGTCCCGGTCGCCGACTGGTCGGTCCCGCTCGGGCCGTTCTGGTACCTGCTGCTCTTCCTGATCATCGCCGGCTCCGTGAACGGGGTGAACCTGACCGACGGCGTCGACGGGCTCGCGGCCGGCACGTCGATCATCGCGCTCGCGACGTTCACCGCGATGGCGGTGACGATCTTCATCCGCTCCGCGACCCCCAAGCACGGCCGCATCGAGAACCGCCTCGACATCGCGTTCATGGGTGCTGCGCTGATCGGTGCGGCCGTCGGCTTCCTGTGGTTCAACGCGTTCCCGGCCGAGCTCTTCATGGGCGACACCGGCGCGATGGCGCTCGGCGGCGGGATCGCGGCGATGGCGATCATGATGAAGGTCGAGCTGCTGCTGCTCTTCGTCGGCGG
>Ga0066662_10000346_pt1 | contig 20415 bp, 20 predicted proteins | sample GraSoiAngelo_111_FD_133939 | JGI IMG/M metagenome (GOLD analysis project Ga0066662, IMG submission 133939) | Grasslands soil microbial communities from the Angelo Coastal Reserve, California, USA - 14_0903_12_40cm | ecosystem: Environmental > Terrestrial > Soil > Grasslands | place: USA...
CGGCGAGCGAAAGCCGAGCAGTCCTAGGAGCGAGGGAGGCACAGTGCTCTGCACGGGCCGACCGAAGCGACGCCGGAATGCGAAGGCTTGCAGCCGCCCGGATCGGCGGCGGCTATTCCCAGCGGAAATCTTGGTCGGTGGTGGTCTCCATCCAGCCGCGGGGCTCGTGCTCCTCGACGGCCGCGGGCAGCTGGATCGTCAGCGTGTCGGCCGGGATCTCGAGGGCCACGGCGGGATGCTCGCCGGTCTCCTCCTCCTCGCGGCGCGCCTCGTCCTCGGACTTGAACAGTGGATGGTTCTCGAACGGGTCGTCGACGATGAAGTCGTCGATCGGCATGCGCTCGTCGAGATGGCCGTTTCGGCGCTTGAGCGCAAGATGATCCTCGATCACCGAGGCGAACAGCGAACCGCTACCGGACATGCAAAAACCTCTCCGTCGATGGATACCTGAGCCCGAAACCGACGGTGAGTGTACCAACCGAATGTAATCCTCTCGTAAACACGCGAGCCGGCCGGCGGCGCTAGCTTACCCGGTTCTTTCCGGCCCGCTTGCTCGCGTAGAGCGCATTGTCGGCCGTGGCGATGAGGTCGAGCTGCGTCTGATCGTCGAACGGCCCCGAGGCGACGCCGAAGCTGGCGGTGACCTCGATGCGGTCGCCCTCCCCGAAGCTCACCTGCTGCTCCGCGATCGCAGCTCGAAGCCGCTCGGCCAGGTTCACCGCGCCCTCCCGGTCGGTCTGGGGAAGCAGCACCGCGAACTCCTCGCCGCCGTAGCGGGCGGCAAGGTCGATGTCGCGGATGTGGCTCGCGATCGCCGCCGCAACCGCCCCGAGCACCGCATCGCCGGCCAGGTGCTTCATCGGGTGCGTGTCGTTGATGCGCTTGAAGTCGTCGATGTCGAGCAGGATCAGCGACAGCGGCGTGCCGAACCGGTGGGCGCGCTCGAACTCCCGGCCGAGCACGTCGTAGAACTGCCGCCGGTTCGCGAGCCCGGTCAGCTCGTCCGTGATCGCCTGCTGCTCGACCGCCCGGTGCAGCCGTGCGTTCTCGATGGCCACCCCCGCCTGCACCGCGAGGCCTGCGAGCGTCTCGACGTCGTCCGGCCCGAAGCTGCCCTCGGCGGGATCGACGACCGTCACGACGCCGAGCAGGTTCTGCTCGCGCACGATCGGCACGGCCACCAGCGGCCGTGGCGCGGCTGACCAGCGCGGCTGCTGCGCGAGCAGCGCCTCGCCCTCGAGCCCCTGCCCGGCCGGCACAACCATCGGTAGGTCGGCGCGCGACCCGCGCGCCGTTCCCAGGCGCACCTGCTCGGTTGCCTCGCCCCGCTCGACGTCGTAGAGCAGCAGCCGGCCGCCGCGCGCCTTCGTGGCCTGCACGGCCGTGTCCAGCACGGCACCGAGCAGCGCGCGCAGGTCGTGTGTCGCCGCCAGCGTCTCGCCGTAGCGGGCCAGCGTGGTCTTCAGGCGGGCCCGCTCGCTCTCGAGCTCCGACATGCGATCGGTGAGCTGGCCCGACATCGTGTCGAGCGCGACGCTCAGCTCCTCCAGCTCGTCTCCTCCGCCTCGCGGGAGCGGCGTCTCGGAGCGGACGAGCGCAAGCGCCCGCTGCGACAGCTCGACCAGCGCCCTCGAGATCCGGTCGGCGGCGAGCAGGGCGCACGCGGCGACGATCCCGGCCAGCACGGCGAGCGGCAGCAGCAGCTTCAGCCGGACGGCGTCGATGTGGTCGGCGATCCGGCTGCTCGGGTAGTCGGCGACCAGCTGCGCCGGCCGGCCCGGCCCCTGCACGTCGACCGCCTGCGCACGGACGTCGGTGGCGCCGATGCTGGCATCCGCCGGCTGGCCCGGACGCAGCCCCCGGACGGGGCCGGCCGGGCCGCCGATGCTCGCGATCGACCGACCGCCCACCACCAGCGCGAGGCCGACGCCCTCGGCCACAGGGCTCTGGGCCTGGACCCGAAGCAGCGTGTCGGTGTTGAGCGGCAGCGACACGATCACGCGCCGGTCATGGGACTCGGGGTTCAGCCGGGCGGTCGTGCTCCAGACGGTCCCGTCCGGCACCGAGCCGGCGAACGTGCCGCGGTCGTCGGCCAGGGCCACCGTGTAGCCGGCCGGCACCGCCGTCAGGTCGAGTCCCGACGCGTCCCGCCGCGCGAAGGCTCGGGCGACGTCCGGCCGGCCCGCCATCTGCACCGCCAGCGTTTCGGCCACCTCGAGCTGCGCCCGGTATGCGGCCGCGGCGCCGGCCGCCCCCGCCGACAGCTTGGAGTCCACGGTGCGGACCTCATCGTCGGCGAGCAGCGCCTGCACGATCAGCCCGGCCGCGACCAGCGGCACGACGGCCAGCCCGACCAGCACGATGGACAGCTTCTGACGAAACCGCACGCTGCTCCGATGACCTCGCTCCCAGACCCCTGCCTACCCGATTATAGGACCCGGCCGGGCGCCACCGAGCGCCCCTTTTGGGGGAGACCGGCAGGGGCCGGGACTACTACCTCCTCTAGTAGGCGGCGAGATCCGCGGCCGCGGACAGGATGTCCGACTCGAGCGGGAGGTACTCGCGCTCGAGCGGCGGCGCGAACGGGATCGGCGTGTCCAGCGCCGCCACGCGGCGCACCGGCGCGTCCAGGTGCTCGAACGCGTCCTGCGCGATCACCGCCGCCACCTCGCCGCCGAAGCCGCCGGTGAGGTTGTCCTCGTGGACGATCAGCGCCTTTCCGGTCTTGCGCACCGACGCGAGCACCGTCTCCCGGTCGAAGGGGACCAGCGTGCGCAGGTCGACGACCTCGGCCGACACGTCCTGGGCGGCCAGCGAATCGGCGACCGCCAGCGACAGCTGCACGGTCGAGGCGTACGTGATGATCGAGAGGTCGGTGCCCTCGCGCACCACGGCGGCCTTGCCGAGCGGCACCAGCTGCCCGTCACGCGGCCCGGTGGCGACATCCTGCTTCACTCGCCGGTACAGGAACTTGTGCTCGCAGAAGACGACCGGGTTCGGGTCGCGGATGGCCGACCGGAGCAGGCCGTATGCGTCGACCGCCGTCGCCGGGCAGACGATCTTGAGCCCGGCGTGGTGGTGGAACCAGGCCTCGACGTTCTCGGAGTGGTACGGGCCGCCGCCGACGCCGCCGCCGTTCGGGCAGCGAACGACCATCGGCACCGCCCAGCCGATCCGGTAGTGCATCTTGGCGGCGCAGGTGATCAGCTGATCGAACGCGCAGGAGACGAAGTCGGCGAACTGCATCTCGGCCACCGGCCGCTGCCCGGACATGGCGGCGCCCACAGCCACGCCGACGATGCCTGACTCGGCAACCGGCGTGTCGATCGAGCGCAGCTCGCCGAAGCGCTGTTGCAGCTCCTTGGTGGCGCCGAAGGCGCCGCCCTGGCGGCCGACGTCCTCGCCCATCACGAACACCCGGTCGTCGATCTCCATCTCGTCGTGGAGCGCGGCGCGGATCGCCTCGAGGTAGGTCAGCTCAGGCATCGGCCGACTCCGCGAACACGCCCTGGTGCGCCTCGGCCGGGTCGGCGTAGCCGTCGGCGTCGGCCCGCTCCACGGCCTCGTGCACCTCGTCCTTGACCCGCTCCCGGATCTTCTCCAGCCGGCCGTCGGCGATCGACCGCTCCTCCAGCAGGCTCTGCTCGAGCCGCTTGAGGGGATCCTTGTCCGACCACTCGGCCAGCAGCTCCATCGGCATGTAGCTCTCATACTTGTCGTGGGCGGCGTGCCCGGCCATCCGGTAGGTCTTGCACTCGATGAAGCGCGGGCCGCGGCCTGCGCGGCACTGCGCGACCGCCTCGACCATCGCCGAGTACACGGCGAGCACGTCGTTGCCGTCCACCTCGACGGCCGGGATGCCGTACCCCAGCGCCTTCTTGTAGAGGTCGGTCACCTTCGTCTGCTTGCTGATCGGCGTCGTGTAGGCCCAGCGGTTGTTCTCGGCGACGAACACGGCCGGCACCTCGAGCACCGCCGCGATGTTCAGGCCCTCGTGGAAGTCGCCGCGGGAGGTGGCGCCGTCACCGAAGGATGTGACCGCGACGCGGTCCTCGCCGCGCTGCTTGTAGGCCAGCGCCGCGCCGACCGTGAGCGGGATCATGTCCGCCATGTGGGACACCTGGCAGGGGATGTTCCACTCGCGCCCGCCGATGTGCAGGTTGCCGTCCTTGCCGCGCGTGGTCGAGCCGGCCTTCCCCATGAACTGCGCGAACATCCGCCAGACCGGCACGCCGTGGACGAGGTAGGAGCCGAGGTCGCGGATCCACGGTGACAGCCAGTCGCCGTCCGGCCCCTTGCGTAGCGGCGTCGCCATGCCGACAGAGATGGCCTCCTGGCCGCGGCCGGTGTAGTAGCTGCCTGGCAGCTTGCCCTGCCGGTAGAGGTTGAGCGCGCGCTCCTCGGTGGCGCGGGTGAGCACCATCCAGTAATAGAGGTCGAGCGCCTCCTCATCGGATACGCGGGGCGCGGGCGCGGGCTCGGGGACGGCGGCGATGTTGCGTGCGGGCGTGCTCATCAGGTGGGCTGGCTCCCGTGATTCGGGGTCGCGGGCAGGTGGCCACCGGTGTATCGGTCACGACCGCCGGGGAACTGAAGCGAAAACGGCTCGGAGCGGTTTCGGTGCACCACAACGGCCCTCATAGTAGCCATGCGCCCGGAGGTGGGCAGCGAAGCTCAACTCGCCCTTAACCCGGCCGATCACCCCTGCGATGCAGCCGTCTGTCCCGGCATCGCCCACCCCCGCAGACGCCGCAGCCGCGGCGGCGAGCTGGCGCGCCCGCGTCGAAGACGCGGAGCGCCGTGCCGCCCAGGCACTCGACGACGCCGATCTGCGCAGGCTGGTCGCGCTGTTCGACGAGCTCGACGGCTGGTCGGACGACCAGCGCGCCTACCAGGCACGCTGCCGGATCGCCCAGGCCACGCTCGCCTACCGGCCGCTGCAGTCGGCGCTGTGGCCGCCGGCATTCGCGACCACCGCCCGTTGCCTGCTGGACGCACTCGAGCGCGAGCCATGTGAGCCGGTGCTGCTCAACCTTGCCGGCGTCCTGCTGTATGAGCTGACCGAGAACGCGGGCGCCGAGGCGCTGTTCCGGGCGGCGATGCGGCTCGACCCCGAGCTCGAGCATGTCGAGGCGAACCTCGCCGCCTGCCGATCGCGCGGCCAGGCCGCCCCGCCCCGCGGCGCCGTGGCCGCTTCGCTTCGCCTGCTCGGGAAGCGCGCACGGGTCGTCGCCGCAAAGGCACGGCCGGCCAGGGGCCTGACGCTGTCGCTGATCATGATCGTCAAGGACGAGCAGGAGATGCTGCCGGGCTGCCTCGAGGCGGTGAAGGACGTCGTCGACGAGATGATCGTCGTCGACACCGGCTCGTCCGATGACACCGTCGCCATCGCCGAGCGCTTCGGCGCGAAGGTGGTGCACTTCCCCTGGAACGGGTCGTTCGCCGACGCGCGCAACGTGTCCATCGACCACGCCACCTGCGACTGGGTCATGTACCTCGACGCCGACGAGCACCTGGTGCCGGAGGACGCCCCGGCCCTCCGCGACCTGCTCGGCAAGACGTGGCGCGAGGCCTTCTATCTGGTCGAGACGAACTTCACCGGCGGCGACGACTCCGGCGCGGCGGTCACCCACCATGCGCTGCGCCTGTGGCGGCGCCGACTGCACTACCGCTTCGAGGGCCGCATCCACGAGCAGAAGACGCACACCATGCCGACGTACCTGCCGGAGCGGTTCGAGACGAGCACGATCCGGATGCGCCACTACGGCTACCTGCGCAGCCGCATCACCGCGAAGGACAAGTCGCGGCGGAACATCGAGCTGCTCGAGATCGAGGCGCGCGAGAACCCGAGCCCGTTCAACCGATACAACCTCGGATCGGAGTACCTCGCCCTGGGCGACGCCGCCCGGGCGCGCGAGCACTTCGACGCCGCGTGGGCGGACCTTCGCCGGCACGACCGCTGGCAGGGAGCCGGCTACGCCCCGCTGCTCGCCGCACGCGTCGCGACGGCCCGCCGTGGCGCCGGCGACATCGCCGGTGCGCGCCAGGTGATCGCCGAGGGGCTCGCCGCCTTTCCCGACCACACCGACCTGGTGCTCGAGGACGCGATGTGCGCACGTGAGCAGGGCTCCCTGGACGAGGCGCGGTCGCTGGCGCGGCGCTGCCTGGAGATGGGCGACGCGCCCGCCCGGTATGCGGCGACGGTCGGCAGCGGCACGTTCCTGGCCACCTGCCTGCTGGCGGAGCTCGAGCAGGCGGCCGGGCGCGACGCCGCCGCCGAGCGCCTGTACCGCGAGGCGCTCGACCGCCACGAGGACTACGTCGCGCCGGTGCTGCCGCTCGTGGCGCTGATGGCGGCACGCGGGGCCGAGGAAGCGGAGATCACCGCAACGGTGCCCGGCCGTCCCACCGCGCGCCTGCTGGCGGCAACCGCGCTCTACGAGTCGGGCCGCCACGACGCGGCCGGCCGCTGGTTCCGCGACGTGCTCGGCGACCAGCCTGCCAACGGCGCCGCTCGCATCGGCCTGGTCGAGACGCTGCTCTCCCAGCGGCGCTACGAGCAGGCGGCTGCCGAGGCGGCGCTCGAGGCGTCAGGTTCTCCACTCGCCCCGACGGCGTATGGCGCGCGGCTGTTCGCGATCGCCGTCCAGGGGGACGGGGACGAGCTGGAGGCGGAGCTGGAGCAGGCAGCGGCGGCGGGGCTGCAAGGCCACGATCTGGACCTCTACCGGGCATGGGCCGACACGCTGCGCGGCCGGCCGCTGACGCGCATGCTGCCCGCTCCGGCCGCCGAGACCGCCGCGACGGCGCTCGAGGCGCTGCTACGCGTCGAGGAGTTCGGAGCCTTCGGGGCGTTCGTCCCGGTCTGGGAAACCATCGATCTCGACCCGCAGGAGCGGCATGAGCGGTTGGCGCGCATCTACCTGCGCCGCGGGTTCCTCGAATCCGCGGCCGACGAGTGGATCGCCTCCGTGCGCATCGAGCCCGACGCCGGCGCGATGCTCGGCCTGGCCCAGGTCGCCGTCGCCCGCGGCATGCATGCCGAGGCAGTCCAGTTCGCCGAGGAGGCGGTGGCGCTCGACCCGGGGCACGCGGTCGCCAGCCGGTACCTCGCCGCACTGACGAGCACCGCCCGATACGCGGCATGACAGCGCGCTAAACCGGATCGCAACTTGGCCGATTACGGAGTCACACACTCAGATCCAGGGACGGGTCGGAGGGCAACCAGTGACGGACCACGGAATCACGCCAATCAGCGGTGTCGAGAGCATCGCGCTCGGACGGACGGGCAGGCCGGCGCCTGCGCTGCAGCTCGTGCCCAGCGAGCCCCCGGCGGCGCTCGCCGACGAGTACCACGCGGCTGCGCGGGTGATCGAGGAGCTCGCCGCCCGGCAGATCAACCTGCACTTCGAGGTCGACGAGGACGCGAACCGGGTGCGGGTGCAGGTGCTCGACCAGCACGGCGACGTCATCCGCGAGATCCCGGCGCGCAGCCTGCTCGACTCCCTTTCCGGCGGCGGCCTGATCATCGACCACAGGAGCTGACGTGACGCTCGGAGCATCCTCCGGCAGCAGCAGCGCTTCCCCGCTCTTCAACATCAGCGGGCTGGCGTCTGGCATCGACACGAACTCGATCGTCTCCCAGCTGATGCTGATCGAGCGCCAGCCGCAGGTGCGCCTGCAGAACCAGCAGACCGTCGAGCAGGCGCGCCAGCAGGCGCTGCGCGACGTCAACACCCGCCTCTCCAACCTGCAGGACGCCATCGCCGCGCTGCGCGACCCGGGCACCTGGGGCGACCAGCAGTCGGTCGACTCGAGCGACCCGACCCACGTCACGGCGATCCGCACCGGCGGCGCCGCGGCGGGCGGCTACCAGATCTCGGTGACCCGCCTGGCCCGCGCGCAGCAGCTGACACAGGGCACGTCCGCCTCGTCGGCCTCCGCCGACGGCACGCTCACGATCGCCGTCGGCTCCGGGACGTCCGTCGACGTCTCCCTGTCGGCGGGTGACTCGCTCCAGGCCGTCGCCGACAAGGTCAACGGCTCCAGCGGATCCCCGGTCTACGCGACGGTGGTGAACGGCAAGCTGGTGCTCTCCAGCAAGGCCACCGGCGCCGCCAACACCATCTCTGTGACCGGCAGCTCCGCCGCCGACTTCGGCTTCGCCGAGTCGCAGAGCGCACAGGACGCCTCGTACTCGATCGACGGCGTTTCCAAGACCTCGAGCTCGAACACCGTCACCGACGGGCTGGCCGGCGTCTCGTTCACGCTGAAAGGCGTCACCTCCTCGCCGGTGTCGCTCACGATCGGAGCGCCCGGCCCGGACACCGCCGGGATCCAGGCAAAGGTGCAGGCGTTCATCGACCAGTACAACTCCACGATCGACTTCGTGCAGTCGAAGCTGACCGAAAAGCCGGTTACCAACGCGAACAACAACGCCGACCGCGCGAAGGGGGTGCTGTACGGCGACTCCGGGCTGCAGGACCTGCTGGCCAACCTGCGCAGCGCCGTCGCCACGCCGGTCAGCGGCAGGCCGTCGAACCTGTCGATGCTGTCGCAGGTGGGCGTCTCCACCGGCGCGGCCGTCGGCACGGGCGCTCTCAACCAGGACTCGATCGCGGGCAAGCTCACGCTCGACTCCGCCGCCCTGACCACGGCGCTGACGAACAGCTTCGCCGACACCAAGGCGCTCTTCACCAACTCCTCGGGCACAGACAGCAGCCTCGGCATGGGCCAGCGGCTGAACGCGCTCGTGGACGGCATGACCAATGCGAGCACCGGCATCCTGACCGCGCGCATCAACGACGAGCAGAGCACCATCGATGACCTCAAGCGCCAGTCGGACGACATGAACGTCCGCCTGACGGCGAAGGAGGCGTCCCTGCGCGCTCAGTACACGGCGATGGAGACGGCGCTCGCGCAGGCGCAGTCGCAGGGGCAGTACCTGTCGTCGCAGCTGGCTCGCCTGGGTTAACTCAATACGTCCGAGCGGAGGCCGACTACCAGGGCGTCCCCCGTCGTCCGTGTAAGGAGCGACCCGCTCGATGAACCCGTACAGCAGCGCCAGGCAGGCATACACCGAGTCGAGCGTGCTGACGGCGCCGCCGGAGCGCCTGGTCGTCATGCTCTACGACGGCGCCATCCGGTTCCTGCGCCAGGCGGGCACGGCCATGCGGAGCGGCCAGCGCGACGTCGCGCTCGTTCGCGTGCAGCGGGCCGAGGCGATCATCAACGAGCTGAACTACACGCTCGACATGCGGCAGGGTGAGGTGGCGACGCAGCTGCGCTCGATCTACCTCTTCTGCAAGCGCCACCTGACCGAGGCGCTGATCGAGCGCGATCCGGAGAAGGTCGACGACGTGATCCGGCTGATGGGCGAGCTGCGCGAGGCGTGGGAGCAGATTGCGGGCCAATCGGCGGCGGCCGGCGAGTCGGCCGCGGCGGCGTCGTAGGTCGGAGGTGGATGCGTTGGAGCGCTACACGATGTTGCTGGATCTCGCCCGGCGCGAGAGCGAGCTGATCGCCGCAGGGCGCTGGCCGGAGCTGGTCGAGCTGGAGCACGAGCGGCGCGAGCTGATCGCGACCCTGCCGGAGCGGCCGCCGGCGGAGGCGCGCGGGGTCCTCGAGGAGGCGAAGGCGATCGTGACGCGCAACGTGGCGTCGATCGTCGAGGCGACCGACCGCACCGTGGCCCAGCTGGCGCTGGTCGGGCGCGGCAAGCAGGCGCTGGCCGGCTACGGCGGCAGGCCCCGCGCGTCCTCGTTCGTCGACCACGCCGTCTGAGCCGAAGGACGGCCTCAACGCAGGGTGCAGCCCTACCGGCGGTCTGAGAGACCGCCCGAGTCGACGGCGGGCGATCGTGACGGGACCGGCACGCGACGGTACTGAACGGTCACCTCTAAAACGCCGGGGCGGCCCGTCGATTACCGAGGTGCTCGCACGGATTGCGAGCGTGAAGGACCCACGGACGGGCCCGATATCCACTCGACTGGAGATTGGACGGACGTGGAGCTCTTCGACACCACCATGGTCGGCCTGGAGCGAGCGATGAGCGGGGCGCAGCTGCGCCAGCAGGTGCTCGCCAACAACCTGGCCAACGCCAACACCCCGAACTTCAAGCGCTCCGACGTGGACTTCCACGCGGCTCTTGCGAACGCGTTCGACAGCGGCTCGGCGACGCCGGCTTCGCTGAACGCCACCCAGTTCTCGATCCAGACGGATACCGGCTCCGCCATGCAGGCCGACGGTAACAACGTCGACGTCGACACCGAGATGGCGAACCTCTCCGAGAACTCGCTCGACTACCAGTCGCTGACCTCGGTGCTGGCGTCGCGCGTGAAGATCCTGCAGGCGGCGATGGGCACTGGAGGTGCTTCCTGATGGGCATGTTCGATGCACTCAACATCTCGTCCACCGGCATGAGCGCGGAGCGCCTGCGCATGGACGTGATCGCCGAGAACCTGGCCAACGCCGAGACCACGCGCACCCCTCAGGGCGGCCCCTACCGCCGCCAGGAGGTCGTGCTCGAGCAGGCGTCACCCACGTTCGGAGAGGTGCTCGGCGGTGTCCGCGTCGCGGGCATCGTCAGCGACACCTCGCCTCCCCGCCGCGTCTACGACCCGGGGCATCCCGATGCCAACAAGCAGGGCTACGTCACGCTGCCGAACGTCAACCCGGTCAACGAGATGGTCGACCTGATCACGGCGCAGCGCGGCTACGAGGCGAACGTGACCGCGATGAGCGCCGCCAAGCAGATGTTCACCAAGACGCTGGACGTCCTGCACTGATGATCGGCCCGGTCTCCGCATCCACGCTCGGCCCCGAGTTCCAGATCGGGGGCATCGGCAACACGTCCGGGACGGCCGCAGCCGGCAGCGCGGCCGGCGGGTCGTTCGGCAGCCTGCTCACCGACAAGATCGGCGCGCTCAACGACATGCAGAACAGCGCAGCCGACGCCTCGCAGGCGCTTGCCACCGGGCAGGCGACCGACGTTGCCTCGGTGGTCACCACGGTCGAGCAGGCGGCGCTTGCGATGCAGCTGGCCGTCCAGGTCCGCAACAAGGCCATCGACGCCTACCAGGAGCTCATGCGGATGCAGGTGTAACGCCGCGTCCGCCCCGACCCCCCTCCACTCTCACGCATGCCCAATCTGACCTCGCTCCGTGATTTCTGGCGCAGCCTCGAGCCGCGCGCGCAGATGACCCTCGTCGCCTCCGTGCTGGCGGTGGTCGTCGTCATGTACGGCATCTACCACTTCGCGTCGCAGCCGAGTTACTCAACGATCCAGACCGGCCTCGACCCGACGTCGACCGGCCGCATCACCTCAGCCCTGGCTGCGGCCGGCGTCACCTACAAGCTCGAGAACGGCGGCACTGCGATCGCCGTCCAAAGCGGCCAGGAGTCGCAGGCGCAGGTGGCGCTCGGCTCGGCCGGCCTTGCCAGCGGCGGCCACGTCGACTTCTCGCTGTTTGACCACTCGTCGCTGTCTGCGACCGACTTCCAGCAGCAGGTCAACTACCAGCGCGCGCTGGAGGGACAGATCGCGAACACCATCGAGGGCATCGCGGGCGTCGACTCGGCCCAGGTGCAGCTGGTGCTGCCGAAGGACCAGCTGTTCCAGGACCAGGCATCTCAGGCCACCGCCTCGGTGATGGTCGACGCCCCGCTCGGGCTGACGCCCTCGAGCGTGCAGGGCATCGCCCACATGACGGCCTCGAGCGTGCAGGGCCTCGACCCCCAGAACGTCACGATCACCGACCAGACCGGCGCCATGCTGTGGCCGACCGGCGACGGCAGCGGGCTGGGCGGGGCGCCGTCAAAGCTGGCGGCGCAAGACGCGTACGCGAGCCAGCTGTCCGCGCGCATCGACGCGCTGCTGGCCAACATCCTCGGCCCCGGCAAGGCGGAGGCGCGCGTGAACGCCGACCTCAACGTCGACAAGACGACCACGGACTCGGTCACCTATGACCACACGCACCCGCCGGTGGTGCTGAACCGAAACAGCACCGAGGAGACCCTGAAGTCGGCCGGCGGCGCGCTGGGCGGCATCGCCGGCACCGGAGGCAACCTCAACGGCGGCACGAGCTTTCCGGGCGGCAGCGGTAAGGCCAACTCGAACTACGTGAACAAGACCGAGCAGGTGCAGAACGGCGTCGACAAGACGGTCGCGCACACCGAGGTCGCCCCCGGCTCGATCAACCGCCTCAACGTGGCGCTGCTCGTCGACAAGTCCGTCAGCGCCGCGGACGTGACGGCGGTGCAGAACGCCGTCAGCAGCATGGTCGGGCTCGACCCGTCCCGCGGCGACACGATCACCACGTCGACGCTCGCGTTCGCCAAGCCGGCGACGGCCGGCGCATCCGGTGGCGGCCTCGCCGGGCTCGGCAGCCCGATCGACATGGCCAAGACGGGCGGTGCCGCCATCGCGGCGATCATCTTCCTGTTCCTCGTGCGCCGCAACCTCAAGCGCCGCGAGGGCGACCCGGTGGCGCCCGAGCCGCGGTGGCTGAAGGAGATCACACAGTCGACACCGATCGCGCAGCTCGGCAGCGGCCCTACCCAGGCGACCGCGGTGATGCCGGAGCGCCGTCAGCATATGCAGGCCACGGCCGAGGAGATCGTGAAGAACCAGCCGGACGCGGTGGCCATGCAGGTCGCGCAGTGGATGAATGAATGAGCGACCGGCTGGCCAAGATGCCCGGCCGGCGCAAGGCGGCCATCCTCTGCGTGTCACTCGGCAGCGGCGGCGCGGCCGAGATCTTCAAGCACCTCTCCAACGAGATGATCGAGCAGCTGACGGTCGAGATGGCGAAGACCCAGGTGGTCGAGCCCGACGTCGCCGAGTACGTGCTCGAGGAGTTCGTCGAGACCGCGGCGGCACGCGGCTACATCGCCGAGGGCGGGATTCGCTACGCGCGTGAGGTGCTCGAGCGCGCGGTCGGCCACCAGCGCGCCGCCGAGATCCTGAACCGGCTCTCCTCGGTGATCGAGACGAGCCCGTTCGACTACCTCCGCACCACCCCGCCCGATCAGCTGGCGGCCTTCCTCCGCAACGAGCACCCGCAGACGATCGCCCTGGTCGTCGCGCAGCTGCCGACCACGGCGCTGGCGGCGAAGGTGATGGAGCTGCTCGCGCCCGAGGTGCAGGCGGACGTGGCCGTCCGCATCGCGACCATGGGCCAGACGTCCCCCGAGGTGGTGAAGGAGGTCGCGAGCGTGATGGAGACCCGCCTCGAGACGGTGATCCAGCGCGAGTATGCGGCGTCGGGCGGCGTGCGCTCGCTGGCGTCGATCCTCAACTCGTCGAACCGCGCCACCGAGCGCAACATCCTCGACCATCTGGGTGAGCAGGACGGAGACCTGGCCGAGGAGGTGCGCCGGCTGCTGTTCGTCTTCGAGGACATCCTCAAGCTCGACGACCGCGCAATCCAGCTCGTATTGCGCGAGGTCGACTCCAAGGATCTGGCGCTGGCCATGCGCGGCTCGACCGCGGAGGTGCAGGAGAAGATCATGGCGAACATGTCGCAGCGGGGCGCCGAGATGCTGCGCGAGGAGATCGAGTTCATGCCGCCGCAGCGGCGGCGCGTGGTCGAGGAGGCCCAGACCAAGATCGTCGGGGTCGTGCGGCGGCTCGAGGATGCGGGCGAGATCGTGATCGCGCGCAGCGGCCAGGACGAGGACGATGAGCTCATCGGCTGAGGTCTACTCGTTCGACGCGCTCGCGCCTCTTGGGGCTCCCGGCGAGGAGCGCGCGAGCCTCCAGTCGGTGATCGACGAGGCGCGCCAGCACGGCCACGCCGAGGGCCTGGCAGCCGGCCTCGAGGAGGCGCGAGCCATGCTGGAGCCCGCCGCAGCTGCGCTCGCGGAGGCGGTGCGCGGCGTTGCCGAGCAGGGCGACGAGTTCCTCGTGGAGGCAGAGCGCGCGGCCGTCGGCCTCGCGCTCCAGCTCGCGGAGAAGATCGTCGGAGCGGCGATCGAGGCTGACCCGGAGGCCGTGCTGGGCGTGATCGCCGGCGCCCTACGCCGCGCCACCGTGCGCGACCACCTGGTGCTGGAGGTCAACCCTGCCGACTTCGAGCTCGTGCATGACCTGGCCGACGAGCTGGCCGCCCGGGTCGGTGGCGTGCGCCGGCTGGACGTGATCGCCGAGCGCCGCGTGTCACGCGGCGGCTGCGTCGTTCGCACCGAGGACGGCGAGATCGACGCACGGATCGAGGAGCAGCTGGACCGGGCTGGCGAGGTGGTCGCGCACGCGCTGCGGACGGCGCCCGCCGACGTGGCACCATGAGCTCAGCCCCCGACCCGACGCTCTCCCGCGCCGCAGCGGCCCTCCGCTCCGCGGACCTGCACCAGCTCCGCGGGCGGGTCACCAACCTGATCGGCCTCGTCATCGAGGCATCCGGCCTGCGCGCCGAGGTCGGTGAGCTTTGCACCATCCAGGCCGGCCGCACGCGCCCGCCGGTGCCCGCCGAGGTCGTCGGCTTCCGCGCCGGGCGCACGTTGCTGATGCCGCTCGGCGAGATGCACGGCATCGGGCCGGGAACGCCCGTGTCGGCGACCGGAGGGTCGTTCCAGGTGCCCGTAGGCGACGGCCTGCTCGGCCGGGTGATCGACGGGCTCGGCCGGCCGATCGACGGCATGCCGGAGGTGCACGGATCCGGGCTGCGGGCGGTGGCCGGGATGCCGCCGTCGCCCATGGGGCGGCCGCGGATCCACGAGCGCCTCTCGCTTGGCGTACGGGCGCTGGACACCCTGGTGCCGGTCGGCCGCGGCCAGCGGCTGGGCATCTTCGCCGGCTCCGGAGTCGGCAAGTCGAGCCTGCTCGGCATGATCGCGCGGTCGACGACGGCCGAGGTGAACGTGATCTGCCTGGTGGGCGAGCGCGGGCGCGAGCTGCTGGAGTTCATCGAGCGTGATCTGGGAGCGGCGCTCGAGCGGTCGGTGGTGGTGGTGGCCACCTCCGACCAGCCGGCCCTGATCCGGATCAAAGCCGCGCTCGTGGCCACGACCATCGCCGAGCACTTCCGAGACGAGGGTTGCGACGTGCTGCTGATGATGGACTCGGTGACGCGGCTGGCGATGGCGCAGCGCGAGGTCGGGCTGGCGATCGGCGAGCCGCCCGCGACGCGGGGCTACACCCCGAGCGTCTTCGCCCTGCTGCCGCGCCTGCTGGAGCGTGCGGGGACGAGCGAGCGCGGCTCGATCACCGGGCTCTACACCGTGCTGGTGGAGGGCGACGACATGAACGAGCCGATCGCCGACGCGGCCCGGTCGATCCTGGACGGCCACTGCGTGCTGACGCGCGAGCTCGCTCATCGCAACCACTACCCCGCCATCGACGTGCTGCAGTCGGTCTCGAGGCTGGCGGCCGACATCACGCGTGAGGACGTGCAGGCCGCCGCGGCCGCGCTGCGCGAGACGCTCGCGGCCCACCGCTCGAAGGAGGACCTGATCACGATCGGGGCGTACACCGCCGGCGCCGACAGCGACGTCGACTACGCCATCGCCAAGCTACCTGCGATCGAGCGGTTCCTCCGCCAGGGACGGCCCACGCCGGAGGATCCGGCCCCCACCGCGGAGGAGGCGGACGACGCCCTGCTGCAGCTGATGGCCGATCGACCCGGCCAGCTTCATTCGACGGGTCGCGGGCCGATTACGCCGGGAGAGATCACCCTTTTGGAGGCCTAGATGTCGACCAGCAGCGAAACCACCCGTCAGCTCGTCATCTTCTCGCTTGGCAGCGAGGAGTACGCCCTTCCCATCACCCGCGTGCAGGAGATCATCCGTTACGCGGAGCCGCGCAACGTCGCGTCGCACACGTCGTGGATCCGGGGCGTCATCAACCTTCGCGGGCGCATCGTGCCCGTCTGCGACCTGGCCGAGCGGCTGGGCCTGCCCACGGAGCGCGCGGAGACCGCGAAGATCGTGATCGTCGAGACCGAGATCGGCACCGCCGGCGTCATCGTCGACGACGTCGAGGAGGTGCTGACCGTCTCTGAGCAGCAGCTGGAGGGCGTTCCGACGGCCGACAGCGACTACGTCGAGGCGATCGCCAAGGTCGACGACCGGCTGGCGATCCTGCTGAATCCCGACGGCCTGTTCGCAGGCGTCGAGATCGCGGCCTGACGGCCGCGGCCCACCGCCCCACCCCGCTCATGTCCCGTCCCGCACCCATCCCGCAGATGCCCCTGCGCGTCGTCGTCGCCGACGATTCGGCGCTGATGCGCCGCATGCTCAGCGACGCGCTGGAGGGGCAGGGCTGCACCGTCGTCGGCGTCGCGTCGAACGGTGACGAGGCGCTTGGGGTCTGCGCCCGGCTGCGGCCGGACGTGCTGTCGCTCGACCTCGCGATGCCAGGGCTGGACGGCATCGGCGTGCTGCAGGCGCTGCGCGACCAGGCGTCGCCGATTCCGGTCGTCGTCGTGTCGGCGTTCTCGCCGGCCCACGGCGCCCGCGCGGTCGACGCCCTTGCGGAGGGCGCCGTCGAGCTGGTCGCCAAGCCGGGCCCCGGCATGCCGATCCAGGCGTTCGTCGCCGAGCTCGGGGAGAAGGTGCGGGCCGCGGCCTCCTCGCGCGTCCGTGCGCACGTGGCACGGCCGCACCGCGCCACCCCGTCGCCGCCGCCCGCCCGCCGCCGCGCGGCGCCCGGCGGCCCGCGCCCGGTGGTGATCGCATGCTCGACGGGCGGGCCCAAGGCGCTCGCCGACCTGCTGCCGATGCTGCCGGCGCGCGTCGGCGCGGGCACGCTGGTCGTGCAGCACATGCCGGCCGGCTTCACCGGCTCACTGGCTGTGCGCCTCGATCGCAGCTCGCGCCTGGCGGTCAGCGAAGCCGCCCACGGCGACGTGCTCGACCCCGGCCGCGTCTACATCGCGCCCGGCGGCCGGCACCTGCGGCTCGACGAGAGCGGGGCGCTGCGCCTGACCGACGAGCCGGAGATCGGCGGGCTGCGGCCCAGGGCCGACCTGACGATCGAAGACGCCGCCGCACGCTGGGGCGCCCGCACGCTGCTGGTGGTGCTCACCGGCATGGGTCGCGACGGGCTCGAGGGCGCCCGCGCCCTGCATCAGCGCGGTGGGCGGATCCTGGTGGAGGCGGAATCGACCTGCACGGTCTACGGCATGCCGCGGGCCATCGCCGAGGCCGACCTCGCCGACCGCGAGCTGCCGCTGCCCGAGCTGGCCGCGGCGATCGTGGAGGAGGCGGGCTGATGGCACTCCCGGCGTCGGACCTCCGCGACGAGTACACCGAGTTCTGCGAGGGCATCCGCCGGCTCACCGGCATCGACCTCACGCTCTACAAGCGGGCGCAGATGGAACGCCGCATCCGCACCTTCGCGGAGCGCCGGGCAATCACCTCGCTGCCCGCGTACCTGGACGTGCTCGCGGACGACCGCGAGCAGCTGGAGCAGTTCCTCGACCGGGTCACCATCAATGTCTCCCAGCTCTGGCGGAACCCGGAGCAGTTCACACGGCTCGCAGACCAGGTGATTCCCGAGCTCGCGGCCGAGGGCAGGCTGCGGTGCTGGAGCGCGGGCTGTTCCTACGGCGCCGAGGCGTTCACGATCGCCGCCATCGCCCGCACCGTCGCTCCCGAGGCACGGATCGAAGTGCACGGCACCGACATCGACCGGAGGATGGTCGACCGCGCGCGGGACGGGGTGTTCTCGGCCGACGACGCGCGCAGCGTCCCGCGCGACCAGCTCGCGCGCTGGTTCGAGCGCCTGGACGACGGCCGCTACCGCGCCCTCCCCGAGCTGCGGGCGGTGACCCGGTTCGAGCCGGGGGATCTGCTGCGAGACCGCTTTCCGGAGGCCCGCTACGACCTCGTGCTCTGCCGGAACGTCGTCATCTACTTCACCGAGGACGTCCGCGACCGGCTGCATGCGAGGCTGGTCGAGACGCTGCGGCCGGGCGGCTACCTGATGATCGGCTCCAGCGAACGGGTGGCCTCACCGGCGGATCTCGGGCTCACCACCGTCCACCCATTCATCTACCGGAAGGCCTGATGGACACCTCCGAGTACCTGAGCATGTTCCTGGCCGAGAGCCGCGAGCACCTCGACACCCTGAACCAGGCGGTGCTGCGGATCGAGGAGCAGCCGGACGACCGCGAGACCCTGAACGAGATCTTCCGCGCGGCGCACTCGCTCAAGGGCATGAGCGCGACCATGGGCTTCGAGCAGGTAGCGGCGCTGACGCACCGGATGGAGGACGTGTTCGAGGTGCTGCGCGGACGGCCCGACGGCCTCCCGCGCGAGGGCACGAACGTGCTCTTCGAGTGCCTGGACGCGCTCAGCGCGGCGATCGACTCGATCGACGCCACCGGCACCGAGCAGCTCGACCCAGCCGGCCTGATCACGCGGCTGACGGGGCTGATCGATGACCAGCCGGCGGAGGCGCCGACCGCAGCTCCGGGGCCGCCTGCACCGGCGATCGATCCCCCTGCGGCGGTCATGGCCGCGGCGCGCGAGGGCCGGGTGCTGCAGGTCACCGCCACGCTGGCGGGGGACGTGATCATGCCGTCGGTGCGCGCCTACATGGTGCTCGCCGCAGCCGGCGACCACGGCGCGGTCGTGCACGCGGTCCCGGCCAGGGACGAGGTCGACGGCTTCGAGGGCCGCACGGTGGTCGCCTGGGTGACCAGCGACCACGAGACCGACGTGCTCCAGGCGGCCATCGCGGCCGTCCCGGACGTGGCGGCGGCGGCCGTGGAGGAGCTGAGCGCCGGCGCGCCTCCCGACGCTGCGCCGGAGGCCGAGGCCGAGGCGCGCAGGCCGGGGGAGGATGGCGCGGCGCCGTCGAAGCGCACGTCGAGCACTGTTCGCGTCGACGCCGAGCGGCTCGATGCGCTGATGCATCTGATGGGCGAGCTGGTGGTCGACCGCACCGCCGTCGAGAGCCTCGCGCAGGAGGCGCAGCTGCCCGCCCTGACCGAGGCCGTCGCCGGGCTGACCCGCAGCTCCCAGGCCCTGCAGGCGCTCGTGATGCAGGTGCGAATGATCCCGGTGGAGGCGGTGTTCATGCGCTTCCCCCGGCTCGTCCGCGACCTGTCGACCAAGCTCGGAAAGCAGGTCGACCTCGTCCTCACCGGCACCGAGACAGAGCTCGACCGCACCGTGGTCGACGCGCTCGGCGATCCGCTCGTCCACCTCGTCCGAAACTCGCTCGACCACGCGCTGGAGCCGCCGGATGAGCGCCGCGCGGCCGGCAAGCCGGCGACGGGGACGATCGAGATCAGCGCTCGCCACGCCGGGGGCAACGTCGTGATCACGGTGCGCGACGACGGGCGCGGCGTCGACCCCGAGCGGGTCGCGCGCAAGGCGGTGGCCCGCGGGCTGATCGCCGAGGAGCAGGCGGCCGCGGTCGACATGCAGTGGGCGGTGGATCTGCTCTTCACCGCCGGCTTCTCGACAGCCGAGCAGACCAGCGACATCTCCGGGCGCGGCGTTGGCATGGACGCCGTGCGCGCCCAGATCAGGGAGCTCGGCGGCGCCGTGATGATGACCTCCGAACAGGGCGCGGGCACCTCGGTGCAGATCCGCCTGCCGCTGACGCTGGCCATCATGCCCGCCCTGCTGACGCAGTCAGGGCAAACGCCGTTCGCGATCCCGCTCGACCGCGTCGAGCGCACGCTCAACCTCGCCCAGCAGACGGTGCGCTCGGTCACCGGGCAGCGGATGCTCGTCCTCGGCGACGGCGTCCTGCCGCTGGTCGACCTCGCCGACGCGCTCGGCTACCCGGCGCGCGGCGGTGGAGATCACGTCGTGCTCGTCCGCGGCGCCGAGCGGCGCATCGCGCTGGTGGTCGACCAGCTCGTCGGCCAGCGGGAGCTCGTGACCCGGCCGCTACCGGCTGCGGTCGGCGACGACCTCGCCCTCTCGGGCGGGGCAGTGCTCGCGGACGGCTCCATCGCCCTCATCGTCGACTGCGATGCGCTCGCCGAGCAGATGGCCCGCGCGCCGCGCGCGGCCGACACCCGCTGCACCCCCACACTCGCCCACGCCGCCTAGGAGGAACCGGCCCCCATGGACCTGACCGAACTGCAGCTCGACGCCCTGCGAGAAATGGCCAACATCGGATCGGGGAACGCCGCCACGGCGCTCGCCGCGTTGCTCGGCCGCCCGGTCGACCTTTCGGTGCCGTCTGCGAAGGCGCTGCCGCTGGCCGACGCCGTCGAAGCGGTCGGGGACGTGGACGGGCTGATCACGGCGATCGGGATCCCGGTGGTCGGCGACCTTGGCGCGACCGTCCTGCTCACCTTTGAGCCCGACAACGCGGCCACGCTGTGCGGGTTCCTGGGCGCGGCCGGCGACCCGGAGATGGAGCTGTCCGCGCTGCAGGAGATCGGCAACATCCTCGGGTCCGCCTACATCAACGCGATGGGCTCGATGTGCGGCCTCGAGCTGGAGCCCGCA
>Ga0066662_10000347_pt1 | contig 20393 bp, 22 predicted proteins | sample GraSoiAngelo_111_FD_133939 | JGI IMG/M metagenome (GOLD analysis project Ga0066662, IMG submission 133939) | Grasslands soil microbial communities from the Angelo Coastal Reserve, California, USA - 14_0903_12_40cm | ecosystem: Environmental > Terrestrial > Soil > Grasslands | place: USA...
AAGTATGCTGAGGCGTTGGGTGAAGCTTACGCTTGCAACCATGGAATCCAGTTCACGGCCTTAAGAATTTCAACCGTCCTTGGCCCGGGCGCAACGGGCACTGCCTCGCCTTGGCGTAGTCAACTCTTTGATTTTCTCGGCGACCAGCGGAGTTGCGAAATATCGATTCCCTACAGGCCGGATGAGATTCTTTCCATGGTCCACGTCGAAGACTTGGCGGACGTGTTTGCAATCCTCCTCGACGCCAAACAGGTGGCTTTTTCGGCGTATAACGTTCCCTCTGAAATCTGGCAGTTGAGTGACTTAGGTAAAGAAATCCAGGTTTTGAACAACAACATCCGCATAACTTTTGGCGACCTCAGGGTGACCGGGTTCCCCAGACAAATCAGCTCGGATCGTTTCAGGACAGAGTTCAACTACAAGCCGACGTCACTGAAAGAGCGCCTGAACAGGGCAAGACAGCGGACGCCCGCATGATTTCTCCCCGCGTGGCGCTCTCCTTCAGGGAAGCAGAATTAGAAAAATTCACCCATGCTCGGTGCGCTGGCCGCGGCGCCAGGAAGGCTTGTCACTCCCAGTCCCTGGAGAAGAAGTCGCAGCGTGCTCTGATGCTGGTACATCGTGGTGGACTGAAATCCTTTCTTTGCTTGCGCGCTGACCACCACCGCAGCCACGTGCCCGCCGCCATTGGCAGTATCGTTGCCATCAGATTCGTCAAACAAAATCACCAGCAATCCATCCTTCTGGAAAACAGGGTTCGAGATCAGCGGATCAATGTTCACTCTCAGCCACAGGTCGGCCACTGCCAGTGGGCCATCGTGAGCGTCGTCCAGCATATTAGGGACGATGAAGGAATAATTCGGTAGATGGCCGGCTGCAAGATCGGATTTGAATTGATCGAAGGAGACCAGATTGTTCGCCTCGCTGGTGCCGGTCACGTCTGTAAAATACGCGAAAGGATTGTGCCATTTCACATAAGGATAAAACACAAGATCATTCCCCGTGTAGCCGACCGAGGGGAGATTCTCCGCATAACACTTCCAGCTTTTGCCCGCCTTGACTAATTCGCGAACTACGTTGTCAGCGCTCACGGTCCCATTAAATAAATCATCGCTGGGGGTGTCTAATCCTGTCGTCAACATGAAGTAATTGCCGAGTGAAGGATGAATGTTCGCAAAATACTGGGTGGCCAGACTGTATTGCGAGGCGAGGTTATTAAGATAGGGCATCTGTGAATTGCCAATCACATCCGAATAGCTATGGTTCTCCTCCACCACCAGAAAAACATGCCCGAATTGTGGAGTTCCGTTTGGAGGAGGCGTGGGTGTCCCCCTGGACGAAAGCCCTCCACATCCGAACAGAAGCAAAAGGCCGGACAGCGCTAAACTTCGCATTGTAATTACCATGTAACGCATCGAACACTCCCTTTCGTCGCACCCTGCCTGGGCAGATCCTGAAACAGCTAGGGACGCCAGCTTGGCAGAGAGTCGATATATTTTCGACGTGAACTGAAAGAGGTAAGTTGCCTGCGGGATTGTTCTTTCGCTGTGCGCTCGAGCATTTATAAAAACAATTGTCGATGGATATCGTCTGCTGAAGAATGTGCTGCTAAGAATAAACAGGGCCCGGTTTATTGACCGGGCCCTGCCCTTGACTGAATCGGCGTTCTGCCTTAATTCACGTTCCTGATATACGAGTTCAACGAATCGATGTCGGCACCCGGATCCCTGCCATCACTGGCCGTGCGCTTGTACGGACTGGTGAGGGAGAGGTGATAGTCGCCGCCAAAACCATTCTTCAGGTTGACGTATTCAACCGCCATCTGATTAGCCGTGAAAATGTTTCCGCCCGGCCATGTGGGGTTCTGGCCGTGCATGAGCATTCCTCCGGGAATCAGGTTCCCTATAAAAGTGTAGGTCCAGCACGCGTTAAACTTTCCCAGTGGGCCGTTGGGTTGATTGGTGGCGCAATTGGATGTTCCCCCCGTCGTCCACGGTCCGTAGTAGCCCGCCACGATGATGTTGTCCCTTACGGTGATACCGGTCTGTTTAGTCCTGGTCGGGCCTCCCAATTCCAGCATTCCCGCGTTGGTTGGTGTGCCCTCGACTGTGGTCGCGACCACAAACGTGTTGTGCTGCAGGGTTACACCTTTCAGGATGTCCGAGGATGGCGCGCTTATTCCGGTCGCAATCTGGTTGTAATAATTGGTGCACTTATAGCAGTTCTTGTAAACCAGATTTTCGAACAGGTTGTCATGCACCGAATCGCTGTTGCCAGCGGTGGCATAAGCACCATTGTCGTTAGGGGCGTCCGCAATCTGCACTCCCTGCCCGCCACTGATCATGTGGTTGTAGCGAACCGTTACATGGGTGACGTAGCAATTGGGACACAAATTCACCCTTCCCTGCGTCTGGTTCTTAGGCGTCAACAGAATGTGGGCGCCGATTTGCGAGAAGCCGCCCCAGGTATTCTCCATAATATTTCCTTCCACCAGGGCCCGGGTTCCGTTCTTCATCTCATAATGGTTCTTCACGGTAAAGGTTGTGCCGAAGAAGCTGGGGTCGGCCGGGTTCCATAACATCGGCTTATACAGATGGTTGCGGCGTACTTCAATATCTCCCGGGATGTCCACCGAGGCGCCGCCTCCAAATAGGATATTCTCGGCAGCGGCCTCCAAAAAGTTATTCACAATCTTATAAGTCCCACCCCCCACCGTGTCATTCCCTCCCAGGATCGCCTGCGCGTCGGAGCATTTTCCGGACGATCCGGCAATGCAGTGAAAGTCGTTCAGATACGAATCAATTACTGCGATGCTGTGCCCGTCGCCCAATTGCACGCCGTGGGTCGTCTCATCCCTCGCCGTACCGTGCATCCAAATACGATCCAGAATGATCTTTGTGGCTCTCGGAGTCTGCACGAAATCAACTACAGCTCCGCTTCCGGTGGGACGCGTAATCTCCAAACCGATCAGCCGGTAATGATCGCCGGAAATCGTAATTGGCGTTTCGCTGGGTCTGACCAGGAGCTTTGCCAACCGGGTGCTGGAAGGAACCCCGCCCGCCGGACACGCAAATGGCGGACGGCCGGGAAGTGAGGCGACTTTCGCCCAACACGGCGTCATGCGCACGCCCTCCGCCGGTAAATTAGCATCCACCGTGTTACTGCGGATGGTGATCCAGTGATTGTCGTCGCAATGCTTTGCAGGTAAGGTAAAGCCACTGACATTTTCATAAGTGGCGCCCGCGGCCAGCATCAGCGTCTCTCCGCAAACCGCGCTGTCAATAAAGCCTTGCAGCTTTGCTCCCGCCGGAACTGTTATGACTCTCCCTGGCGAGGGAGTTGCAAAGCGAGCGGTGAAGAAGCATGAGGTTGGCAAATTCGCGGTGCGGTCCGTCTTCATTCCCGCAAAGTTTGTGAAGTTTCCCCGGTTGCAATAACGATTGTCTGCAGCCGTGGAAAAAACTGTGATGGAGACTGGTTTTGTCTGGGAGTTGCCAGCCACATCACTGGCTTTTAGCGAAAACGCATACGTCTTGCCGCCGGTCGGCGTACCCCAAAGCAACCCTGAACTGGTGAGCGTCAGTCCTGACGGCAAACTGCCGGAAGCGAGCGCCCAGCGGTAAGGACCGCCCGCCCCCCCAATGGCTAGCAACTGTAAGTTATAAGTGACCCCGATAGAGCCGTTGTACAAAGGCGAACTATTGACGATTGAGGGTGCGACTGCGTTACAGTTCACGATTACTGCGAGAAGAAATGTCAGAATAAAAGCAGTTCTGGTGAGCACGGAGATTCTCCTTTTCCTCTTTAGGAATTTAGAAAGGCATCACGAACGCTGAGCGCGAGCCCGCTTAATCCGCACAGATTATTACCTTGGATTAAACCGACGCCATGGCGTAGACGAAGAGACTTGCACTGCAAACAACGAACAACAGGTAAAAACCTGAGAGAATAGACAGGTAAAAACCTGAAATTGGCCTGATTTCTTATCTGCGATGTGCGGGCATCTTAGGTAAGGTCGGAGCAGAAATCAAGACACAACTTTGAATAAAACAAATAGTTGGTGCATGCCGGGCAGCTGGGATTGCCTCCAGCGGAATCCGCGAGCTAGGCCGCTCCCAGTGCCCGCGCGATTTCGGTATGGCCTTTTTCATTGGCTAGTTTCAGCGGCGTAACGCCAGCGTCATTTTTTGCGCTTGGATCTGCCCCATGCTCGAGCAGTAGAGCGAGCATGGCGGCATTTCCCTGCTGGGCCGCTTCATGCAAGGCGGTCCATCCTTGCTGCTGCCGCGCGTTGGACGGAGCTCCGTGTTCGAGCAGAAGCCTCACGATCGCGAGATTACGTCCCGCAACCGCCGAATGCAGCGGCATGACCTTCATCGGATTCTTGGCCACTGCCTCAACTGCGGCACCGTGTTGTAATAAGAGTCTCGCGGCGTCTTCCTTTGCGAAGTAACAGGCCAGGTGGAGGGGCGTGAACCCGTCACCGGACCAGGCGTTCACCAGCGCGGGGTCGTTGCCGATCAACTCGGAAATTCGATCGGTGTGACCCAGACTTGCCGATTCAAAAATATCGAGATCAGGCTTGATGGAAAGCAGTACGTTAAGCATGTCTTTGCGTTGGCGATAGAGTGCGTGCATGACCGCAGAAACCCCGCTGCTGTCGCGGGCTAAGGCGAGCTTCGCATCTTTGGCCAACAGTTGCCGGGTTTTCTCCAGGTCCCCCGATTGGATCGAGGTAATAATTTCTTGTTTGTCGTCCATGTTTCTTCTCCGACTCGGTAAGTTAGTTAGCCATGCTAACGAATTATACTAATGACAATCGGGTTGTCAACCGCGCAGGATTGTGGCCTTCCTCCCGAGGGCATTATTATTCTGATCCCATTCAGTCCGTATAACAGGATGTTGGATGGGATATGGATAGATCGGCGCCAGGATCCGCGAAATGAGGAGAATGAGAAATAGGACCAGCACCGAGCGCGGGGCCAGAGACGTCGCTGATGGTCTGCACTCGGCGGCGATCCATCTGCTGCGCAGGGCCCGTAAACAAGACACGGCGACAGGTGAGGGTCCGGCGCGACTATCTGCATTGTCAGTGCTGGTGTTCGGCGGCCAGACGACTCTGGGACGGCTGGCTGCGGCGGAGCAGGTGAAGCCTCCTACCATGAGCCGTATCGTGGCGGGGTTAAAACATAGCGGACTGGTCCATATTGAGGCTGACATGCGCGACGCGCGGCGGGTCCAGATTGCTGCCACTGCCAAAGGCGTGCGGCTAGTCCAGAAAGCGCGGCAGCGGCGGATTGCCCATCTGGCGAAGCAACTTGGGCGGTTAAGGAGTGAGGATCTGCGGGCTCTGGCCAAAGCCGTTCAGGTCCTGGAGAAGACAATCAGAGACTGGCGCTAGAATCTTGGGGTGGCCCAGGCCAAATGTGGTTTATGATTTGAGCAGGCTAGGTCTCAATCCCCACATAACAAATCCGCCCGACAATGTAGTCCGCCGAGGTCTTCCCCTCCTCGATGGTCATGACCTCAATGGGATAAGCCTGGTTATGCGGCCGTAGAATCAGGTGGTTGCCGGCGACTTCTACATACTTCACGGTGCAGGTGCCGTCCTTTAAGACAGCGTACATGTTGAATTCGCCCTTGCGATAGGGCTTGAGCGAATTGTAGTGCCGATCAATTAACACCGTGGCCCCAGGCAGCAGTCGGGGATACATGCTCATACCCTCACGGGCGTCGAGTTTGATCAGCACGAAGCGTTCCCAGTTATCGCGATTCCCTTCCATTTCCGCGCGCAACCGGCGCAAAAAGCTTTTCTTGAATTTCAGGATCTCCCGCACGTTCATGCTCATGATAAGTGGCTCGGTGGCGGCCACCCTGGCCTCGGCCAGCAGCACATTATCGAACTCGTCTTCGCCCGGAGGCACGATGCTGGCACGTTTATTGATCTCGCTGGGATCCAGCAGGTCGAGCACAGAGAGATGCTGCACGTTGAGCACCTTGTCCATGCCTTCCAGGCTTAGACCACGCTTGCGGTTGAGGAAGTTGGAAATGTGAGCCTGCTTGAAGCCGGTCTGCTCCGCCAGACGAAGGCCGGTCAGGTCGCCTTCTTCAATGCGCTCCCACAACTGTTTGCGCAAATTTTCTTGCAAAGCTCGGAATTTCATCGAGGAAGTATAACATCGACGTTATAGCATTTCGCTATACCAAGCTTAAGTCTCACATCTGGAAGGAAATAGAATTATAGGAGAGGCCCATCCTATAGGGCTTTTTTTGTTTCGGCAGTTGGGCTTCCGGAGATCAACTTCGTCGACTCTGCGAATCCTTATGCCTCTGCAATTAAGAGCTTTTGCCGGTCGCTAATAGCTTGACTCCCCAATTCATACGGAGGCACTCATGGAAACAGAACTGAAACATGAAAACTATTTGCAGTTAGAACTGAAGTATTGCGAGCGGTGTGGCGGATTGTGGTTACGCCAACGAGGGATGCAACAGGTGTACTGCGCATCCTGCGTTCCCAAAATGGCGGAGTTCTGCGCGCCGCAAAGAACCATTAGCCAACCGCGTTTGCCCGTGGCCGACCGGTTCGAATTTATGTAACCATGATGCCCAGAGACGCCACCGCCAGGAATACGATTCGCAGCGTTGCTACAGATGCCATCACCAAAACCATTATTGCCGGCACGCTGGCGACAATCCTTCCCTGGGTGACGGCGGAGAATGGTCCCGCTCACTCACAACCGCATGACTGGTCCCCGGGGGAAAACCCCGATCTTTGGCTTTACCGTGCACGTACCGTGGGAATGCTGAAGCGATGCGCGCGGCTGTCGGTAGAGGTTGGCAGGCTACCGTCGCTACTGGGGCGAGAGTTCTTCCGCACTCACGTCCCCTCTTACACCGTGACCACATTTGAAGACACTGTAATCTTTGTGCACGACGTAGAGAACAGCCTGGAGAAGCTGGACCACTTTTCACAACAGTTAATCGCGAGGGTTGTCCTGTTGGATTACAGCCACGACGAAGCGGCGGATTTGCTGGGCTGCCGCCGCCGAACTGTGGGCCGGCTCTATCCAGAGGCGGTGGATCACCTCAGTGAAATCTTCCTGCACGGCGGGTTGCTGGAGCTGATCGTGGACCCGGAATCGGAGCCCGCAGACAAAGACGAGGGCTATGTTGCATCGACCAACTGAGTGCCTGGAATCGGCGCGTTGCAAGAAACGAGGGTGGGATTAGCAATCCCACCCTGTTCATACTCTTCGCTGATTCAACTATTTCTGGCAGGAGTCGCTAACCATCTTCACGTCTGTGACTTTCAAATGTCCGTGCTCGGCGTCACTTTTCTTCATGCCACTATCTTTGGCTGCCTCTTTTGCGTCTTCTTTCATGTTGTGCATCTTGGCATGTGAAACAACACCGGTTACCGTAACTGTGTGACCGACGTGATCGGCGAGAGGTGTTCGACTGCTGCGGATTTCCCAAGTGCTCCCATCGTTGGCAGTCAACAGGAATTCATTGGCACTGTCGCCTTTTGATAGGCAACCGGTGACATCTCTCACGTCACCCTTCGATTTAGCGAATGCCGAGGACGTACAGAGAGCGGCAAGAACCAGAAATAGCAGGACTTTGCTTATTTTCATTTTCTCCTCCTCAGGAGCGTTACCTGTACCATTTGGGAGCTCTACAAACTACGAGCCTACGAAATTGCGCACCGGACGGTTCGGAAATGCGAAACCTCACCCCGACCGGCTTAGCGCCGGGATGACAAGATAACTACTTCGGTTGGACGTTGCTGCCGCTCGGAGGGTTGTTTGGGATGTTGCCCTCGGCGGACCACGGGATTTTTGGCGACAGGGAAAATAGCCCAAAAAATCTTGTCAAGGGGGTACGAGCGATCTAAAACTTGTAAGTGATTCTGAATAAGGCAGAAAATAATCTCACTGCGGGCGCGCCGAAAGGCGCGCCCTTCGTTTTTTGAGGCTTATGGCACGAGCATCGTCAAACTCCAAGGTAAAAAAGGCCGCCAAGGCGTCATCGGCAGAACCAACAAAGAAAAGTTCAACACAAGCAGAAAAGCTGCGCGCTATCGCGTTGCCGGAACTGCGGGAAGAACTGAAAAACCAAGTTGGGAATGACGCCCCGAAAATCGTGACCAGCCTGATTGATGCGACCGCCAAGGGCAGCTGCGGACATGCGAAATATTTGTTTGAAATGATAGGACTGTACCCTGCAGCGGCATTGGACCAGGAAGACCTGGAAGAGGACTCACTGGCGAAAACTTTGTTGCGGCGTTTGGGACTTCCCGAAGACCCCGTTCTCGAAACCGAGGTTAGGAGTGAAGGTGCGAGTCAGGATGCCGGCAAGGGCACTGAAGACAGCAAGCCCGAGCCCCTGTCATCCGCAACCGATGCCGTAGAATGAATTGGTCGTTGATGGTTAGTCGATGGTCAGCCGTGAGGCGGCGCTACGCAGGGTACAACGGCGGCTTCGATCAGCCGGCCATCAATCGGGCGAACCGGGTCAAAGGCCCATTTGCACGTGGGACTCGCAGGATGGATATGACATGGGTGACCGGCCGGATCGCGGTCGGTGGCGGGATCTGGAATCAGGAGAACATGGCAGCGGTGGCACGCGCAGGCGTGACCCACATCATCGACATGCAGATCGAGTTTGACGATACTTCGTTAGCCGCGCCCTTTGGCATCGAGGTGTTGTGGAATGCCGTAGACGATGATTTTCAGCCAAAGTCTCCCGAAGTTTTCCGACGAGGCGTGGAGTTCGCGCTGGCCGTGCTGGATGAACCGGGAACGAAGCTGTACGTGCACTGCGCTGCGGGGGTTCACCGGGCGCCGATGATGACCTTGGCAATTTTGTGCGCGTTAAGTTGGAACCTTGCCGAGGCCATGCAATTGATCGAGGCGCGCCGTCCAGTGGTGGATTTCGCTGACGTGTATGTGCAAAGCGTGGTGAAGTTCCTGCAGGATTACGTGGCCGCTCGAAAATAGACAGCAGGCCGCAGGCTGCCTAGACTCTAATGTTTAAAAGCAAGCGTCCGGGACATTTCTTGTCGCGGGAATAATTCTGAACACCTGATTGTCATCATGGTCCCAGCAAGAAGTTGCGAATGGGAGAGCGCCGCATAGCGCTTAAAATTGGCAGCGCAGATAAGTTGCTCGAGTCCCTGGAGGTTGGAAGGCGCATGAACGGTAATGGAGGAGTTATGTTGGCTCGTCGCCGCCACTTGTGGCCCCTTTTTTGCTTGCTGCTGTCGGTGCTCGCGTCAGCCACCATGTCGCATGCGCAGGCGCTGGCAATGACGAACATCTCAGACGTCGTCTACCGAGCGGATGGCACGCCAGCTTCAGGCGTTTTATTGATCTCCTGGCCGGCATTTAGCACGTCCGACGGCAAACCCAGTCGCATCCGGCACGAAAAACGTCACGCTGGGAGCACAAGGGGCGCTGTCAGTATCGCTGGCGCCGAACGCTGGAGCAACTCCTGCGGCCACGTACTACACCGTGGTGTACCAACTCAGCGATACGGTAAAGACCGAATTCTGGACCGTCGGAACAACTTCTCCGACAACTATTGCAGCAGTTCGCACGACCCTGGGTACGGGGTCGGCAGCACAGATGGCTTCCAGGCAATACGTGGACAGCGTGGTTGGAAGCAAAGCGACGGATACGGCTGTCGTGCACAAAAAGCGGTGTCGAGGCAATCAGCGGCACCAAACAATTTTCGACTCCTCCCAGCGTACCCGCACCCGCGCTGGCGTCAATGACGGAATCGATTGCCAGCCGCGACATTGCCGACGAAGAAAAGTTCAAGGAAGGCCTGGCGAAGGTGATCGACGGAACTGTGGAGTGTTTGAACGCCTCGATCTGGGCCAAGGCAAACCAGCCTTAGGTGTGTTGGAAAATATTCGCAAAACACGGAGGAGAAATGAGAAGGCGAGTTTTGGTAGTCCTTTTGACGGCGATCAGCGTCGGTTGCATTCACAAATCATCTGGGCCGGGTCTCAGCGTGGGAACGGGTAAATGTCAATACAGCGGCGTTGGCGCAAATTAATGAAGAGGTCGCCAAAGCAATTATCGCTGTGCAGCAGGCCGGGACGATTACGGTCCAGCAGGCGGCACCACTTCTAAATTATCAAGAAGCGGTGGCGAAAGATCATACGGCGCTCGAGAATATTTTCGCGAGTGGTTCTTCTCAAGCGGCGAGCCAGTCGGCTCAGATTCAAGCGCTACTCAACGAAATCAAAGATCAAGGCACGGCGCTGATTCAATCGGGCGGACTCGGGATCAAGAATCCCAAAAGCCAACAGACGTTTACTCAAGACTTGCAGGGAATCATCAACCTAGCCGAAGTAGTTCTGGCCGATTACCAACTGGCGGAGGGAAAATAACGTGGCAAAACTGGACGCAGAAGGTATCGCGTTACTAATCGAACAGCTTCTGGCTGACATTGCGGCTGCGGGTCCGGCTGCAATCGAACTCTACCTGAAACTGCAACTACTGCTCAACCTCGGCCCAGACGAGCAGGCCAATGTTTCGGCTGCGATCAGGGCTGGACTGGCCACGGATGCCCAGACGATCGCGGCTGTGGAGGCATGGAAACAGCGCATGGGAGTCTAGGGTCGGACAAATTGAGGGCGAAGATGCCTGGATGCTATCCAACCTCTTCGCTCCAATTCTCAAGAGTCTTCTTCACCAGCGCCATGAATTGATCGGCGACGGCGCCGTCGATGATGCGATGGTCGTAGCCGAGCGTGAGATGCACCAGCGAACGGATGGCGATGGAATCGTTGCCATCTGCGTCGGTCACGACGACTGGAGTCTTGGCGATTCCTCCTACACCCATGATGGCTGAGTTCGGCTGGTTGATGATGGGCAGACCGAAAACAGCGCCGAACTGGCCGGGATTGGTGACGGTGAAAGTTGAACCTTCGACCTCCTCGGGCTTGAGCTTCTTGTTGCGTGCACGCTCGCCCAGATCGGTGATGCCGCGTTGCAGGCCGAGGAAGTTGAGCTCGTCGGCATTCTTAAGCACCGGGACAATCAATCACCAGTCTGGCGCGACGGCCATCCCCACGTTGACGTGACGGCGGTAGTGGATGTTCTCGCCTTGTATTGAAGCATTGCCGATGGGAAACTGCTGCAAGCCGATGATGGCAGCGCGTACGAAGAATGGCATGAAGGTCAGACGCGCACCGTGGCGCTGTTCGAACGTGGATTTCATCCTATTGCGCAAGCGAACGATGTTGGTGATATCCACTTCGAACATGGCATGCACGTGCGCGCTGGTGCGGCGGGACTCGATCATGCGCTGCGCAATGATCTTGCGCATCTGGGTCATCGGAACCAGTTCGGCGGGGATTGTTGCGGGAGCGGTTTTTGTCCCGGTTGCCGGCGCGGCTGCAACCGCCGACGCGCGCGACGCAGACGGAGCAGAAGCAGTTGGCCCCTGCTTCTCAAGGAATGCCGTTATGTCCTGTTTGGTGATGCGGCCACCTAGGCCACTACCCGTAACCTGAGCCAGATCGACGTCGTGCTCGCGAGCGATCTTGCGCACCAGGGGAGATGAGCGAACATGTTCGTCTTCGGCGTGATGCGGGACTTCGGTAACCTGCTTGGTCTGCGGCGGCGCCTGGGCACCTTTTGACTCAGCGGGCTCTTTACGCTCAGGAGCAGCCGGAGCGGACGATGAAGCGGCGGGCTTGGCTGACGCCGCAGGTTTCGACGGAGCTGGCGCAGCCGCTTCGCCATCAGCGGAGATCGTCCCTACGACGGTATTTACCTGGACCGTGCTGCCTTCGGAAACTTTGATTTCCTGAAGAACGCCTGAGGCAGGCGCGGGAATCTCGGCGTCCACCTTATCGGTGGAAATCTCAAACAGCGGCTCATCGCGCTGCACCTTCTCGCCCGGCTTCTTCAGCCACTTGGTGATCGTGCCCTCAAAAATGGACTCGCCCATTTGCGGCATGACGATGTCGGTCGGCATAATTCCCTTTCCGGCGGCCCACGGATCCCAATATCGGGCCGGATGCAACCTTAGATTATATATACGTGGCAGCAGCTACTCGTTCGAGCTAACTGGCATTCATCCTGTCAACCAGCCAATCAATCTTCGTCCATTCCCTCTTTGTGCGAGCCTTCCGACGGCGCATCAACTCCAGAAGTCTTTTTCCAGTAATCCTTTACTCCCGGCGGCAGCTTCTCCACGCGTGAAAGGAAGCCAGTGAGCTTCCAGATGTCTTGCTCGCTGAGAGCCTTGCTCCATGCCGGCATGCCGCTGTAACGCACACCGGTGCGGATGGCGTAGTTGATGTGCCATTCCGGATCATCCATCGGGTGGAGGATGAGCTGAGGAACCGGCGGGTAGAAGGCATGCGCCAGTTGAGATGGTTTCTCGTCCAATCCGCCGTGGCAAAGAGCACAATTCATGGTGTAGATCTTGATCCCGTCGATCAGATTTTCGTCGGTGGGTGGCACGGGGTTATTGACGCGCGGGGCGTGGCGTTCCATGGAGGCGTCCAGGGCCTTGTTGGCGATGCGGATTTCAATTCGAGGTGGCGTCGCATCTGCATTGGTTGAGAAGAAACCTAAATACGCGTAAGCCAAGCCACATAGGACCAGCACGAGCAGGGTGATGATAATCCCAAGAATGAAATTACGCACGTAGCCTCCTGTTTTTGGGGAACCCGTCCGGCGACGAGCTATTCATTATCTGTGGCAGCCGTATGCTGCAGAATAGCAATCGCATCTTGCGCATCAGATTCCCGAACTTGCAACTTGATGCCACCCATATGGGAATGCCAGCCGCCGACGCGCAACATGTTTTCATCCAAGGCGAAGCACTCGATATCGGCGGAGTCCAAACGAGAACGGGCTAACAGAAATTCCGGTTGGTTATGGAATGTTGCGACGGTAATGAGCTTCTCTTCAATCATCACAAGGGGGTGGTTTTTCCTTACTTAATAGGCTTTCAGCCTGCGCGCCTCCCGCACCACATCGCTCACCTTGGGAAGAAAGTATTCTTCTTGCGGCGGCGAGAACGGTACCGGCGTATCCAGCGCGGTGATCCGGACGATGGGCCCGTCAAGGTCATCGAAAGCTTCTTCATTGATAATCGCGGCGATTTCTCCTGCTATGCCTCCAGTGCGAACATCTTCGTGCAGCAGTACCACTTTGTTGGTCTTCCGAACGGTTCCAATAATGGCTTCGCGATCGAGCGGCGATACCGTGCGCAGGTCAATCACTTCTGTTTCGATTCCTTCCTTTGCCAGAATCTCGGCAGCTTCGAGTGCGACATAGACCATGGCCGCATAAGTAATGATGCTGAGGTCGCGGCCTCCTCGGGCGATGCGAGCTTTGCTGAGGGGAACAGTGTAATCCTCGGCGGGCACCTCTTCTTTGATGCGCCGGTAGAGATATTTGTGCTCGAAGAAGATTACCGGATTGTTGTCACGAATTGAGGCTTTGATGAGTCCCTTAGCGTCATAGGCACTGGCTGGACAGACAACTTTCAAACCAGGTGTGTGGACAAAATACATTTCGGGGTTTTGAGAATGAAATGGTCCGCCGTGAACATTGCCCCCGCTCGGCCCGCGAATCACCAGTGGGGCAGGCGCTCCCCAGCGGTAGTGAGCCTTGGCGACCATGTTGGTAATCTGGTTGAAGGCGCACCCAATGAAGTCCATAAACTGGAACTCGGCTACCGGACGCATTCCGGTAAGCGCCGCCCCGAACGCCGCGCCGACAATCGCGGATTCCGCAATAGGCGTGTCAATGACGCGCTCGGGACCGAAGCGGCCGATGAAGCCGTCGGTGACTTTGAATGCCCCGCCGTAGATACCGATGTCCTCGCCAATGCAGAAGACGCTGGGATCGCGTTCCATTTCTTCCCAAATGCCCTGGCGGATGGCTTCGAGATAGGTGAGTTGAGGCATTGAATTGTGCGGTTGCTAACTACTTCAAATGTACTACCGCTTCTTTCTCTTTCGGAGTGCCGGCCGCGGATTTGGTTACACGAAACTTGGGCATTCCGTACTTTGGTTTTATCTCGTGGCACCCCTCTTCGCAGTACACCCCGCCGGCGGCGGATTCGGGTGTGGGCATTGGCGACTCAACTGCAAAGTTGCGATCGGCCTCGAGTTCGCGGTCCACGTCCGCGATAAGCGCGCGGTTCTCGTCTGACGTCAGCCACTTCTTTACATCCACAAGATAATTTTCGAAACGAGCGACGGGATCGCGCTTGCGCCAGTATTCGAAAAGGGGCTTGGGGACATAGTCTGCGGCGTCGTGGATAGCGTGTCCTTTCATGCGCATCATCTTGGCTTCGATAAGTGTGGGGCCTTGGCGGTGCCGGGCACGCTCACAGGCTTCATGGGCAGCGTCGTAGACCTGGCACGCGTCCGTGCCATCAACAATCACGCCGGGAATGCCGTACGCGATCGCACGTTCGGCCAGATCCTTCACGCAGAACTGCAGGTCACACGGCGTGGAGTATCCCCAAAGATTATTTTCGACAAACAGTACGAGGCCAAGCTTCTGTACTGCTGCGAAGTTCACGCCCTCATAGGTCACCCCAGTAGACTGTCCAGCATCACCGATGTAAGTCATGACGGCGAGGTTGCGTCCCTGAAGGCGGGCGCCCAGAGCCACCCCAGCCAGCACCGGAATCAAATCGCCGAGCGTCGAAGTGGGCGCGACCACGTTGCGCTTTTGAATGTCGCCGAAATGAGAGGAGGCATCCCGCCCTTTGGTGGGAGAGCCGGCCTTTGCCATGTACTGCATCATGACGTCGCGGGCGGAGAAGCCGCGAACCAGGAGCGAACCCTGATTGCGGATCATCGGCGCCATCCAGTCGTCGGGGGTGAGCGCATAGGCAGAAGCGCAGGAGCACGCTTCCTGACCGAGTCCGAAATACACCCCACCAACAACTTTTCCCTGCTTGTAAAGATTCTCGAGAGCCTGCTCCATCTTGCGATTGAGGAGCATCCAGCGGTAGATCTCTATGCATTGCTTCTTTGAAAGATATTTCGAGTCTCGAATCGGCGGTACGGGGGCGCTCAGATCGCCAGTGACTTCATATTGGAGTTCGTCTCCGACACGAACCTGTCGCACCTGGAAGGCAGGCTTTTCCAGGCGGTAGTCGGAAATGGTGTAGGTGCGCTGATTCGTGAGCGAGTTTGAAATTGACTGTGCGCGTTGGCCCCGGCCGTTTGAACTGCCTCGTTGCTGAGTTTTTGAAGACTTACGCTTTTTTGCCATCGCGATTGATCGGTTTAGAACTTAGAAGAATGCTAACGCTTGCGGGCGTATTTCACCAACCCAAGGACGTTCCTCGCGATCCAGGAGTCCATGCTACGAGCTTCACGCCCAAAATATATCTTCTTCTTTATGCAGATTTCGTAGCTCGCTCGGCGGCTTCAGAGGGACTCCGACGGAGTGACCCAGAAGAGCGTCCAAAGATTCGATCGTCATGACTCCGCTATTGAAGACCATGCCGAAATTGTGAGAGGCCGAATTCGCGACTTCTTTCAACAAAAGTGGATGCCCGAGTTCTTTGGCCAGGGACGTCACCGGCTTCGAAGTAATTCCACAGGGGATAATCAACTGGAATTGATCTAAATCTGTATTCACGTTCAGAGCGAAGCCGTGCGAGGTGATACCCCGTGAGACGTGGATGCCGATGGCGGCGATCTTGGCAGCTTCTCCCAAGGTCATGTGCGCCTCGCTGACGGTCGGGGTTTTCTCGATGTCGACGGCTAAACGCGACCGTTCCCCACTTCGCGGCGGATTCGTCCAAACGCCGGTCAGGCCCGCGATTCGCCCGGTAGCAACGCCAAAGTCGACACAGGTGCGGATCAAAACCTCCTCCAAGTGGCGCACAAATTCCACCGCTCCTAACGTTTTTCGCTTCCCACCGTGTGAAGCGAAACTGCGGAGATCAAAAATCGGATAGCCTACCAGTTGCCCCGGGCCGTGATAAGTCACGTCGCCACCACGATCGCATTCGAATACTTCGACGCCCCGCTCCGTGAGCTGCTCAGGCGAGGCGAGTACATTCCTGGACTTGGCGTTTCGCCCCAGCGTAATCACCGGCGTGTGCTCCTGCAGCAAGAGGACATCGCCGATACGATCCTCTTTACGAAGGTCCACCAGTTTCTGCTGCAGGCGAAGGCCTGTGGCGTAGTCGATTATGCCGAGTTGGAGGAGAGAGATCACATTGCCCCCCGGCAACTACAAACAATCATTCTATGGCAAGGTCAGAAGATTCGGGAAGAAGTGCTAAGTGATCGAGAATGCGAAAAGATCTTATGCCAGCAGCCTCGCCGCATCTTTCGCGAAATAGGTGAGAATGATACTTGCTCCGGCGCGGCGGATCGAAAGCAGCGATTCCATCATCACGCGGTCACGATCGATCCAATTATTGTGCGCGGCAGCCTCGATCATGGCATATTCGCCCGAGACTTGATAGGCGGCAAGTGGAACATCGAATCTTTCGCGCGCGGCCGCGATGACGTCGAGGTACGGCATCGCCGGCTTGATCATGATCATGTCTGCGCCTTCCTCCAGATCGAGTTCAATCTCGCGCATCGCCTCGCGAATGTTTGCCGGGTCCATCTGATAGGAGCGGCGATCACCAAACTGGGGCGACGAATCGGCAGCCTCGCGAAAAGGACCGTAGAAGCCAGAGGCAAACTTGGCCGCGTAAGAAAGGATGGGCGTATTGATGAAACCGGCTTCGTCCAAAGCCTTGCGGATAGCCGCTACTCGCCCGTCCATCATGTCGGACGGAGCGATGACGTCCACTCCGGCGCGGGCCAGGGAAACAGAGGTTCGAGCTAGCAGTTCCAGTGTGGCGTCATTCACGATTTCAAAATCGGTCGTAGTCGTCCGGGGAGCGGCTACGGCAGCGCCTAACGATTGGGGAGTCGCGCGGACAACCCCACAATGCCCGTGTGACATGTATTCGCAAAGACAGACATCGCCCATCACAATTAAATCGGGGAGTTCACGCTTAAGAGCGCGAGTCGCCCGCTGCACGATTCCGTCCTCGGCCCATGCGCCGCTGGCGACTTCATCTTTGTTTTCCGGGAGACCAAATAGAATGACCGAGGACACACCCGCCGAGTGAGCCTCACGGGCCTCTTTAACTGCTTCATCCACGGAAAGATTGAAGACACCCGGCATGGAGCGGACTGCTTTGCGCGTCGCTTTCCCCGGGCAAACGAACATGGGATACACCAGCGACTCCGGGGTTAAGCGGGTTTCACGCACCAGCGATCGCAACGGCTCGGTACGGCGAAGTCTGCGCAGGCGTGTGAGTGGGAACGCCATGGGCCGATTCTAGCAGACAGGGACACTCCGCGATGGGTTGGTCTCCGTCTGACAGGCATTCCTGCGCGGTCAGCAGCGTGCAGTTCAGCACCTGTGATAACCCTCGACTAGCACAAGCGCAGTGGTGCCGCAGGGAATCCTGCACGGTCAGTACCCAGCCAGGAGGGTACTGAAGTAATACCGTTTGTCCCTGTTTACCTTCAGGCAGTCCCTCAGGGCGACTAAAATTTGCCTAAGGCAAACTATGTCTGGAGAAATTTCCCTGTGGCGTAACTGGTGGGTCGGCTGTAGCATCGGTCTCCTCCTGTTGCTGGCCGCACTCTCGATTATGATGCGCTCGGGTTTCGGGCTCACTGTTTTGGGAGATGTGACTGCTCTGCTCCTGCTGGGGTTTGCCACCGGCATCATGTTGCTAAACGCTTGGCAAACGCAGGGGCAGACGCGTGCTTTCTGGGCTCTGATTAGCGCCGGGTTTGTTCTTTGGTTCTTGAATCAGGCCGGTTGGACCTGGATCGAAGTTGTTCTCCGGCGGCCGATACCGGCTCCCTTCGTCGGCGACATCGTCCTTTTCATCCATATTGTCCCATTCATGGCTGCCATTGCGATTCGTCCCCATCATACTTCAGAAGAGAAGAAGCTCTACTTCAGTACGTTGAACTTCCTGATGCTGTTGCTATGGTGGGTTTTTCTATACATGTTCATCGTGTTCCCCGACGAGTACGTCTTGCTGAACTTGCCGGTGTACAGCCGCAGTTGGGATCGGCTTTATTTGGTGGAAAATTGTCTATTGCTGTTATCTCTCGGTTTAGCTCTGGCCAGCGCCAGCGGGGCATGGCGAAGAATTTATCGCAACTTATTTATTGCCGCCGCGCTGTATACCTTGGCATCCGAAGCCATAAATGCGTCGATTGCAAAGAACCAGTACTACACCGGGAGTTTGTACGATGTGCCGTTCATTGCGTGCGTATGCTGGTACTGTTGGGCTGGGCTGTTAGCGCTGCGTTTGCGGCCTGAGTGTGATCCGGTCAAGGCCACGCCCGGGCGATGGATCGGATTGGCCCCGCGGCTGGCTATGCTGGCAATTCTATCCTTGCCGGGCATGGGATTTTGGGCTCTGTTCTTCGACACCGCGCCTCCACAACTGAGGCAATTTCGTCTTCTGGTAACTCTAGCAGCAATGCTTGCCCTGGGATTCTTCGTGTTCATCAAGCAATACCGGCTGGATCGAGAGCTAATCCGTTTGTTGCAAGAGTCGCAACGCAGTTATGAAAACCTGGAGCGGTTGCAAAGCCAGCTTGTGCAAAGAGAGAAACTCGCATCATTGGGTCAGTTAGTGGCCGGCGCGGCGCACGAGATCAACAATCCCCTCGCTGCCATTCTGGGATATTCCGAGCTCCTGACGTCGAACGTTTCGCTGGACACCGATCAGCTTTCGATGGCGCGCAAAATCGGACAACAGGCCCGCCGCACTCGTGATCTGGTTTCTGACCTGCTCAGTTTTGCGCGGCAAGCGCCAGCCGAAAAATCCCTGGTTGACCTTGGCTCGCTGCTGCAGCGCGCCCGCAAGATGGAAGCTTTGCAAGCGGAGAGTAAGAAAATCACCATCGATATCAAAATTGAACCCAACCTCCCGCGTATCTGGGGTGATGTCAACCAACTCTTCCAAGTCGCCCTGCAAATTATTGAGAATGCCATCGACGCGCTTGAAGAGGTGGGAGGTGGTCGATTGGAGATCACACTTGGGCGCGAGGAAAATGAATTGGTGGCGCGATTTTCCGATACCGGCCCGGGTATTCGAGATCCGCAGCGAGTGTTCGATCCCTTCTATACCACTAAGCCGATTGGCAAAGGAACAGGGCTAGGCCTCAGCGCAACTTACGGCGTAGTACAAGACCATCAAGGCCAGGTTACCTGTTACAACCGGCCCGAGGGCGGTGCGGTTTTCGTGCTGCGCTTACCAGTGGTTCAGAAACCGGCTGTGGCTTTGGGTGCGGCGCCAGGCTAAAGCATATCGATTCGTGATTTGGAAGCGTCGGATTTCGGCTACCTGGCAGCCCTTTCTCAGTTGCCTTCAGATGATCAGACGCCACCGTCTTGTCCCTAAACCGCCCCTGGGTCGGCGGTGTAACATTATTTTCGATGTTGCCCCCGCCCCTCATCCACAACAGTGCCCCGGTTCTGGAATTTGAATCCCTGCGCGAGCTATTGCGTGGCTATTCATCTTCTCCTCTCGGCCATGATCGCGTCTCGGCTCTTGCCCCGTCGTCCGATAGCAATTGGATCGAAAACCAGCAGCGACTCACCGACGAGATTCGGGAATTCCGCCGGGCGGGCGGTAGATTTGATTTTTCAGGATTGCTGCAGATTGCGACTCTTATTGAAAAGTCCCGCATAGAAGGCGCGGCCCTGGAGACAACTGAGATTCGCGACATCGTGCTGGTCGTGGATCGAGCTGCGGAGTGGCGCGAGATCGCTTTGCATCCTCCTGCGGCCATGAAAGGGGAATGGAATGCGGTGGCTGCGCTTTCCACCGCGATTATGGACTTTACTGATTTCCTCCGCGCCTTCCGCAACAAGATTCTGCCGGATGGCACATTGGACGACCGCGCCTCTCCGGAACTGGCAAGAATCCGTCGCGACATGGAAAAGCAGAAGCGCCTTATCCAGGACTCGCTCCGCGGCTACCTCCGAAAACTTGCCGAAGGCGGCGCGGTGCAAGATGATCTGGTTACCATCCGCGGCGAGCGCTTTGTAATTCCGGTCAAGGTGGAACAGAAACGGCGTGTACAGGGCGTGGTGCACGGCGCCAGTTCGAGCGGACAGACTGTATTTGTCGAACCTCTTGAAACCATCGAGCAAAACAACGAACTGGTACGGATGCTCGATGAAGAACTCGCGGAGATCCATCGCATCCTGCTGGAAATGACGCGGCGCATCGGGCAGAGCAGCGATGCCATCCTTGCCGCCAATCAGACGCTTGCAGAACTGGAATTGCAGTTTTCCAAAGCACGCTTCGCCGAGAAATACAACTGTGTGGCGGCCGTTCTAGTAGAA
>Ga0066662_10000348_pt1 | contig 20357 bp, 24 predicted proteins | sample GraSoiAngelo_111_FD_133939 | JGI IMG/M metagenome (GOLD analysis project Ga0066662, IMG submission 133939) | Grasslands soil microbial communities from the Angelo Coastal Reserve, California, USA - 14_0903_12_40cm | ecosystem: Environmental > Terrestrial > Soil > Grasslands | place: USA...
ACGCCAGATCGTGGTCGGCCACAACGCGGTCGCCTCGATCATGCACGAGCTCGGCATCAAAGGCCTACCCAGGCGACGGATGCCACGCAGCGCCCGCGTGGGTGGCGTCGCCGGCCCAGACCTGGTGCGACGCCAGTTCGCTCGCGACGCTCCTGACCAGTTGTGGATGACCGACATCACCGAGCACCCCACCCGAGAAGGCAAGATCTACTGCTGCGTCGTGCTGGACGCCTGCTCACGAGCGGGCCGTCGGTTGGGCTGTCGACTCGACCCAAACCACGGTGCTGGTAACCAACGCCCTGGGCATGGCCACAGGCCGGCGAGATCCGGTCGGAGGCGTCGTGATCCACTCCGACCGCGGCGTCCAGTTCACGTCCTGGGCGTTCAGCCAGAACCTTCGCGACGCCGGCCTGGCGCCGTCGATCGGAGCGATCGGATGCCCATATGACAACGCCGTTATCGAATCATTCTGGGCACGCATGCAAGTCGAGCTCCTCAACCGCAAATCCTGGAAGACCCGCATCGAGCTGGCCTCCGCGATCCACGACTACATCGAGTTCTTCCACAACACCCAACGCCGACACTCGGCTCTTGACATGCTCACCCCCACCGAATACGAGGAACGCTACTTCCACACCCACGACGCCGCCTGACTCCAGAACCCGGACCCAACACAACCCGGGGCAGATCAAGGTGTCAACCAGACCGGGTCAACTCCAATCTGCCTACCGTTGCTCGTTTCCTCGCTGATCCGCTGGGATACCTGGAGCGGTTTCCCGATCTGGCACGCATCACGCTCCCGATCCATGCCGCGGGCCACCCACCGGGCCCGACCGTCGTGCTGGGCGCGCTCGGCGCGGTCGGTGCCGGCGGTGCTTGGTCGGCGGCCATCCTCATCCTCCTAGCCGGTTCACTGACCGTTGTTCGGCTCTACTGGCTCGCACACGAGTTCCTCGACGAGCGCGGCGCCCGCGCCTGCGTGCTTATCTGGTTGTTTGCACCGAACGTCCTGCTGGAGAGCGCGACTTCCTTTGATGCCCTTTTTGCCTCGGTCTCGACAGCAGCTGCCGTCTACATCGTCCGGCGGCGGGTGATCGTCGCCGGCCTGCTCTTTGCCGCCGCCTCTTCCCTGACGTATGGCGTGATCACCATCGCCGCGTGGAGTCTTGTCGTCATGCGCCGGCGAAGCCCTAGCTGGCGGCAGGTGCTGCGAGACGCGATAGCAATCGCCTGCATGACCGCCGCCTGTTACGGGCTGGTCGCTTTGATCAGTGGCTATGACCCCTTCGCTGCCTATCGCGCGACGCGCTACGTCTATGAGCACGGCATCTCCGCCGACCGACCGCTCTGGTTCTGGTTCTTCCGCGACCAGGCACCTTCCTCGTCGGCCTCGGCCTTCCCTGCGTCTACCTACTTGGCCGCGCTCTTTCGTATGGCGACGTAAACGCTTTGGGCCTGCTGCTCACGATCCTGGTCGCCGCCGCCTCGGGCTTCACCAAAGCCGAGGTCGAGCGGATCTGGTTGTTTCTCGTGCCCTTCGCCTCGATCGCGGTCGCCGGCCAGTTGCGCTGGTCGCGGTGGCTGATGCCGACGTTGATGGCCTTGGCCCTGCAGACGCTGGCGACCGAGATCATGTTTGGCACGACGTGGTAGATGCTGGCGGACGCAGACTGGGGGCCGCCCTGCGTGTATAACGGAGGAACGGCTGACGCGAGTTTCGCAGCCGCGAGCGATGTGCTGACCGCAGCGCCACGGCGGCATCTTGCGGCGTCGCGCCGAGGCGTCTGGCTAGTTGACGACGTGAGGTCGCATGGACGGCTCGGTCGCTCCCGTTGCCTTCGTGGCGGCCTCGGACGCTCCCATGTCGGGCATGACTCGCCGCCGAGCCACGCGAGCCGCCTGCCAGTTCGCCGCCATCTGCTCAGTTGCGCCAAGTACCGTTATGACCAGCAGCCCTCCGAGGATGAGAACAAGCGGCAGGGCAAAGATCGCCAAGGGAACGATCGCCGCGGCACCGACGATGAAGGCGAGCAGCAGGGCCAGCACCGTCAGGGAGGCGCGCACGATATTACAGACAACGACCATCCAAAGTGGTGGACGCGAAGACATGCCAACCTCCAAACATTGCTATCTAGACGGCATCCATACCGTCCCCATAGCTAACGATAGGAGGCGGGCGTAGCCGCCAAATCGGCCAAAGAGCCTATTTCTGCTTACTGCGTGCGGTCGCGATGTTGCAGATCATGCTGCATAGCAAAGAGCGTCGCCGCCGCCCTAGTTGAGACACCGAGCTTCCGGTAGATGTGTTGGACGTGATGGCCGACCGTCCGAGGCGAGACAAACAACTGTTGGCCGATCTCTTTGTTGGTCTTGCCGAGGGCGACCAGGGCAAGGACCTCGACTTCGCGCTTGGTCAACCCGGCTGGCCACTCCCGACGGCGAGGAGACCGTTGACGCGCCCCATCGTTCAGGAGGAGGGCAACTGCCTCGCCGTCTAGCCGCCCGGCTGCCACCTCACGCCGCAGCTCGGCGGCCGCGTCGCACTCGCTGAGCGCGGGACGATGCGGGCGCGTCTCAGACAGCGCCTGGCGCACGTCAGCCGCAGCGAGTATGCGCTCTTCGAAGGAGATCTGCGTCGCTCCGATAGCGCGGTGATACCCGGACCCGTCCAGCCGTTCATGGTGGGCGGCGGCCACACGAGCCACTTCATGCAGATCACTGACTCGAGCCAGCATCCGCTCGCCAAGATAGGAGTGGAGACGCACAGACTCCCATTCCCACTCCGAGAGCGGACCGGGCTTCTCCCAGATGTTGTTAGCGACCCCGGAGCGGCCGAGATCGTGGACGAGCCCTGCCCGCCACAGCAGGCGAACCCGTTCAGCGCTCAAGCCGGCACTCTTGCCCGCCTGGGCCGCACGCGCCGCGACCGCGCGAGAGTGGCCGCTGAAGATGGGTGTCTTCAGGTCGACAAAGTCCGCCATACCCGTCAGGACGGCATCAAGCTGTGCCTCAGTCAGGAAGCGGCGGGCGACCGGCTCGGCGGCGATGACGGCGTCCCACGAGGTTGTCTCTTCGACAGTGGCGAACAACTCTGCGGCGACGGCGAGAAAGCTGTCGGCCAGGTCGGGGTCATAGCGACCTCCGGCGCGGCGGTCGACCATGCGGCGTACGGCCTCGCTACCCCCCAGCCGGTAGAAGATCTCGGCATCTCCGACCAAGGGGACTATCCGCGCCGAAAGGCGCAGCTGAGAGCCCGGCACGCCAGCCGGAACCCCCGCGCCGTCCCAGCGCTCGTAGAGCTGATCAAGCGCTGTGATCACCGGCGATCCAAAGCCGAGCTGGGCAGCTAACGAGCGAGCGACTTCGCAGTGCGCGCTGGCGATGCGCATTTGCGCTGACGGCAGCGTCGATATCGCTCGGGCGACGCTGCGAAACCTCTGTGCCGGCGGCCTACCGCGGCCGATGCGGCGCACGGTGAAGGCGGCGAAATCGAGCTTGCCCGTATAGTCGAGTGCGGCGATCTCGCCGCGCGCCCGTATCTCATCACCGAACAACTGCGACGCCTCATGAGCATCCCCGACGCAACCAAGACGGCGCAGCAGCGCGACATCATAGAGTTCGGCTAACTGCGCATCGTCGAGGTCGAGCGAACGGCCAAAGGCCATCGCCAGCAGACAGGTACGAAGAGCATGCTCCATCGGCTGGCCGACACCAAGGTCTGTCGCCAACGACAATGCGGCGACCAGCTCCGCTAGGTGCGTGCGCGTACGGCGATCGTCGAGTTCATCCTTTCCGGCCGGGGCAAGCGCGCTCACACAACCTCCAGCCCGGCCGTGACGGAGGGAGCCTTCATGCCCGGCGCGGCAAAGGCGATCAGCCTTCTCGTCGTCGTCTCGAAGTCCTCCGCATCCAGAAGGGCGCGCGCGGTGCCTTGGGCCGTCAGCAGGTAGGTGATGATGGCGACTAAGCACCGCAACCGCCAACGCAGCTGCTCCGAGTCGACGTCAGGCACGGCGATACACAGTGCGTCGAGGAAGCGTGCGCCGACCTCGGCGAAGAGGTCGTTGATCATCCGAGAAACGACGGTCTCGGGTTCGGTGTAGGAGCGGCCCGAAAAGCGGGCGATGATCGCCCCGCGCGTGCCGAGCCGGGCGATCATCTCGAGGTCGGGCGCGATGAAGGCACGCAGGATCTGCTCGACGGTGGGCGGCGGCTGGTCCTCTGCCTGCAACTCGTCGAGTTGTCGCAGCCGCTCGGCGTTGACCGGACTGACGATCTGCTCCAACGTCGCGCGAAGCAGAGCCTCCTTGGAACCGTAGTAGTAGTGGATCGAGGCGACGTTGACGCGCGCGGCACGGGTGATCGAGCGCAGTGAGCTGCCGTGAAAGCCATGCTCGGCGAACTCCCGCTCGGCCGCTTCGAGGATGCGTTGGCGTGTGTCCATCACCGTCAATCATCGTCGAGCGCGCCGCTCCGGTCAAACAAGTGCTTCAAACATGTAATAGATAGGCCGAAAAGCCGATGCCGCGCGGCCTCGAGCCCGCTTTCCTTGATGAAGACGACTAAGGAGCGGTTTTCGATGGACGGATTGGCAACCACCCGGTTCTCGCAACCGGCAAGCCCACACCAGCTCGACGCTGTTGCCCAAGCCTTGGAGGCAAACGGCATCCGCGCCCACCGCACGGCCAGCTTCGCCAACACCTGCGAGCTCGTGCTGAGATTGATCCCCGCTGGCAGCGCGATCATGGACTTCCCGTCGGTGACCCTCGCCCAGACAGGCGTCCTCAGCGCCGCTACCGAGTCCGGCCGCTACGAAATGCTGCGACGCCGGCTCGACGGGCTCCACGGCGAGGAGCGAATGCAGACCATGCGGCGCCTGGCGGCGACGCCTCAGGTGGCAATCGGCAGCTGCAACGCGCTGACTGAACAGGGGGAGCTCCTCTTCGCCTCGGCACTTGGCAGCCAACTGGGCGCCTACGCCCACGGCGCCAGCAAGGTCGTCCTCGTCGTCCGCGCGCAGAAACTCGTCAGCGACATGGACGAGGGCCTCGAGCGGCTGCTGGCGCACGCCCTACCGCTTGAAGACGAACGGGCCCGTGCCGCCTACGGCCAGGGCAGCCGCCTGAGCAAGATGCTGATCGTCGCCAGCGAGCGATCACCCGAGCGGTTCAACGTCATTCTGCTTGACCAGGCGGTTGGTTTCTGATGGCCGGCGCCGAGGCGCGGGAGCGGGTGGTGGCGAGCGAACCGTTGGCCGATGCCGTCGTGGCGGTGCGTCAGCTGACGAAGATCTATCCCGGAGGCGTCGAAGCGGTACGGGGCATCGACTTCGACGTGGCCGCCGGTGAAGTTCTTGGCTTGCTTGGTCCTAACGGCGCAGGCAAATCGACGACGATCGGCATGCTGACAACGACGATCGAGCCGACGGCGGGGCAGGCATTGCTTGCCGGAATCAACGTCGCCGTCGATCCGATCGCCGCTCGCTCGCGCTCGAGTGTTGTCTTCCAAGACGCCGTTGTCGATCGCGCGCTGAGCGGGCAGCGCAACCTCGACCTTCATGCTCGCCTGTGGGGAGTCGACTCCGTGCGCGCCGAGCGGCGCAAGCGCGAGCTGGCCGAGCGACTGCAGATTGCCGAGCTGCTTGATCGGCCGCTCGCGAGCTATAGCGGCGGCCAGCGCCGCCGGTTGGAGATCGCCCGCGCGCTTCTCAGCGATCCCATGATCCTCTTTTTGGACGAGCCGACGGTCGGCCTCGATCCCCGCATCAGACATGAACTGCTCGACGTGATTGGCGATCTGCGCCAGCGCGGCGAGATGACCATCGTCTTGACCACCCACTATCTCGATGAAGCTGAGCGCCTCTGTGATCGCATCGCCGTGATGCATCAAGGACGGATTGTCGCGCTTGACCGGCCGCAGGCACTGCTTGATGAGCTGGGACGCGAAATCGTCGAGCTGCGCACCGTTGGCGATGCAGCCGCGGCCCTCGCGGCCCTACGAGGCGCTGGATTGGCCGGCGAAGACGCCTTCACCGTCGGAGCCTCGCTGATCATCCCGCTGCACGAGCACAGCGCGGCGGAAGTCCTCGCCGGCCTCGAGCAGCTCAGGATTCGAACGGCAGCAATCTCCACGCGCGTGCCGACCCTCGACGATGTCTACCTACGCCTCACCGGCGACCGCCTCGGCGATTGACGAAGGGAGAACGACTATGACGACCATTACCGCTGATGCGGTTCAGAGAAACAAACGACGCACCGTCAGCCGCCCGTCGGCGCTACGAACCCTAGCTCAACGACGTTTCACGTTGACGGCGCGAACGCCGCGCGAGCTGTTGGTGCCGCTGGTGACGCCGATCTTGTTCGCGGTCGTGATCGCGCCGGCTCTAAAGACCGCGCTTCACGCGCCGGCGGCATATGAATCGTTTGTCGCTGTCGGCACCATCGGCCTACTGATCCCGCTCAACACAATGTTTTCCGGGATCGGCGTCATCGTCGACCGCGACACTGGTGCGCGGCCCGAACTGCTGGCCGCGCCGGTGTCGCGTTCCCTGCTGGTAGTGGCAAACCTTCTCGTCGCTTTGCTGGTGACGGGCTTACAGGTCCTAGCGTTGATCGCAGCCGCCCTACTTCGCGGCATTAGCTTTGATACCAGTGCGAGCGGCTTGGCGTGGACCATCGCCGCAGCCGCACTGTTCGGCGTCGGCATGTACGGCGTCGCCGAGACACTGGCTAATCGCATCCGACGACAAGAGGAATACATCGCCCGCCTACCGGTCGTGGCGATCGTTCCCTGGTTCCTCGCCGGATCGCTCTTTCCCATTACCGCCCTTCCACAAGGTCTCACCTATCTCGCCAAGGTGTTCCCTCTCACCCATGCCCTGGCCTTGATGCGCTATGGACTGCTCAACGACCCAAGCGCTCTTAGCAACATCTGGGGCATGAGCGACGCAACGGAGATGGCCGCCCTCAGCCTCGCCGTCGTGACCTTGTTCGCCGTTGCTCTGACGTTGATCTCGATTCGCGTGTTCCGGCATACCGCCGTTCATTAACCCACGTAGGAGATATCGATGCTGACCGTTGCTCGGTGGTCTGTCGGTCACCGCCGTCTAACCATTGCCGCTTGGATCGTGGCCTTGATCGCCCTCAGCGGGATCAGCCACGCTGTCGGCCACAAGTTCGCGAACAATCTGACCCTGCCCGGCACCGACTCAAGCCACGGCGTGGCCCTGCTGAAAAGCAGCTTCCCGAGCGCGGCCGGCGATCAAGACCAGATCGTTTTCCACTCGACGAATGGGCCGCTGAACTCGACGGCCGGTAGGGCTCGCATCGCGGCGACCATCGCCAGCGTCTCGCACCTGCCGCACGTCGTCTCCGTCGTCAGCCCGTTCGCCCAGCCAGGCGCGGTGTCGCGCTCGGGTAGGACGGCCTTTGCCACCTTGACGTTCGATCAGCAGGCCGGGGACCTCCCTGAAGCGGCAACCAAAGCCGTCATAGACGCGGCCCAGTCGCACGCCTCGCCGGCTTTCGATGTCGAGCTTGACGGCTTCGCCATCAGCTACGCGCAAAAGCCATCGCTCGGCGCAGCGACCGCTATCGGACTCGTGGCAGCAGTAGTGGTCTTGTTGCTGACGTTCGGGTCCTTCTTGGCCATGGGACTGCCGATCGCAACGGCGCTGTTTGGACTCGGCTCAAGCCTCGCCGCCATCACGGTTCTCGGCCACGTCGTCGACACCGCCTTCTTCGTCCCGCAGATCGCGGCGATGATCGGTCTTGGCGTGGGCATCGACTACGCCCTTTTCATCGTCACGCGCTACCGCGACGCCTACGCCGCCTCCGAGGGCAACACCGATCGGGCCCTGCAGGTAGCGATGGCCAGCGCTGGGCGCGCCGTTCTCTTTGCTGGGGCGACGGTCGTCATCGCCTTGCTCGGCATGTTCGCCTTGCAGGTCAGCTTTCTCTACAGCATCGGCATCGCCAGCTCGATTGCCGTCGTCCTTATGCTTATCGCGTCAGCGACACTGCTCCCGGCCTTCATCAGCCTCGGCGGCAAACGGCTCGCCACGCGGCGCAGCTTGGGTCAGCATCGGCAGCGTCGTCCGCTGCTCACGCGCTGGATCTCTGTCGTGCAAGGACGTCCATGGAGCGCTGCCGCCGCCGCCACGGTGCTGATGGTCGTGCTGGCCATCCCAGTGGCTTCGCTGCGGCTCGGTCTCTCGGACTCCGGCACCGATCCCACTCACACGACGACGCGCAAGGCCTACGACCTCTTGGCAGCAAGCTTCGGCTCCGGTTTCAACGGACCGTTGCAGATCGCGGTCGTCTCCGGCGACAACCGCATCAAGCCGGCGACTGGTGAGATCTCAGCGGCGCTTTCCAGGACACCCGGCATCGCCAGGGTCGCGCCGCCGCGCTTTGCCCCAGACGGCCACACCTCGGCGCTGCTCGCCTATCCGACCACCGCCCCGCAGAGCGCCGCGACGGCCTCGCTGGTCGAACACCTGCGCAGCGATGTGCTGGGGCCACTGGCACGGCGAGACGGGGCAACCGTCCACATCGCTGGGCGCACGGCGACCGCCGTCGACTTCGCCAACACCCTGTCAAACAAGCTGCCGGTCTTCATTGCGGTCGTGATCGCCATCTCTGCCGCTCTGCTGATGGTCGTCTTCCGTTCACTGCTTGTGCCACTGCAAGCGGCGGCAATGAACCTGCTCTCGATCGCTGCCTCGATGGGCATCATCACAGCCCTGTTTCAGAAGGGCTGGTTGTCTGGCATCACGGGTCTGCAAGCGGGCCCGATCGACGCCTTCATCCCGGTCGTCGTCTTCGCCGTTGTCTTCGGCTTGTCGATGGACTACCAGGTCTTTCTGGTCAGCCGGATCAGAGAGGACTGGCTCGAGCATCAAGACGCCTCGGCCGCGGTCAGCAACGGGCTTGCTGCCAGCGCCAGGGTGGTGACGGCGGCGGCTGCCGTGATGATCGTCGTCTTTCTCTCCTTCGTCGGAGGCGACCAGCGCGTCCTGAAGATGCTTGGAGCGAGCCTGGCCAGCGCGGTCTTCCTTGACGCCGTCGTCATCCGCATGGTGCTACTGCCGGCAGTCTTCGAACTGCTCGGCGCGAGCGCCTGGGCGCTGCCGTCCTGGCTTGACGGACGCATGCCACGGCTCTCGATCGAATCGACCGGCGTGCGAGAGTCGGCTTCGGAGGCCGGCGACTGATGGCCGAGTTGCTTCCCGCCGGGCAGTCCACCAGCGGCCCCGAGGCACCGACCGAAGATCAAGAGGAGCCCCTCGCTGACCTCGATGTGCTCAACATCTACTTCCGCGACGTCGCACGACGGCCGTTGCTGACCAAGGGAGAGGAGCAGATACTGGCCCGGCGCGTGGCCTCAGGAGACGAAAAGGCCAAAGCGGAGATGATCGAGGCCAACCTTCGGCTGGTCATCTCCATCGCCAAGCAGTATCGCGGCAGGGGACTCGAACTGATTGATCTCTGCCAAGAGGGCACATTCGGACTGATCCGCGCCGTCGAGAAGTTCGAGTGGCACAGAGGCCACAAGTTCTCAACCTACGCCGTATGGTGGATCCACCAGGCGATTCAACGGGGGCTCGCTCATCGTGGCCGCGCGATCGCGCTTCCGGTTCATGTCGGTGTCCAGATGCGCAAGCTCCTTGCGGCCGAACGCCAGGTCGGAGCAAGCGGAGGTGATCAGTCAGACACGGCATTACTCGCGCAAGCGGCCGAGTTGAAGGCCGAGCGTGTCAGCGACTTACTCACGTGGCGACACGCGACGGCCACCGTCGCTACGGAGGCTGTCAGCGGGCAACCTTCGCGGCAAGTCGATGGCGACGATGGCAATGATCCGGCCGCTCTGGTCACACAGCGCCTGGCGGCCCGGGAACTACTCAGAGCTGTCGAGCGACTGCCCGAACGAAGCCGGACTGTGATCACGCTGCGCTACGGCCTGCTCGACGATCAGCCGCGGTCGCTAGCTGCAGTCGCATCGATGCTTGACGTCCATCCGAGCCGCGTTCGCCAGATCGAACTTCAGGCTCTGCTGACGTTGAAACACGACCCCTCGCTTCGCAGCTACGCCGCCTACATCCGCACCCCTCGTCGATTGGAGATCCCAGTGGAACAAGTTCGCACGACCTCGCTTCGAGCCGAGACCGACCAGCTGCGCATCGACCTGCGCGCCGCCCTTGGCGAGCAGCTCGACGCGATGGATGAGGAAGCACGGATGCTCGGGCAGATCCCCTTCGAAACTCCACAGCCCGGCGACCCGGCCCCCGACTTCACGCTTCCCGACGCGGCCGACCAGCGACGTTCGCTCAAGCAGCTGCTCGGCGAAGGCGACGTTGTCCTCATCTTCTATCGCGGCGCGTGGTGTCCATACTGCAACCTGCAGCTGCGGGCCTACCAGAAGCGGCTTGCTGAGCTCAGGGAAGCAGGGGTCATCCTGGTAGCGATCTCTCCTCAGACGCCAGATCGGTCGGCGGAGTTTGCAGCGGAACAGCAGTTCGGCTTCCACGTGCTGAGCGACGAAGGGAACACTGTGGCGAGACGCTATGGTCTCACCTATCAGCTTGATGAGGTGTCTGCAGCCGGCTACCGCGAAGCCGGTATAGATCTCGAGCTGATCAACGGCGACGCCAGCTGGGAGCTTCCCGCTCCGGGCACTTTCCTGATCACACGGGACGGACGCGTCGCGTTGGCCTCGGTCGACGGCGACTTTCGTTGGCGCATTGGTCCCGACGAGGTTCTGGCGGCTTCGGAAGCGGCCAGGTCGACAGGAGAATCAGGCGACTAACGAACACCCCGCCGGCGATTTATCGCCGGCTCTGGCAGGCTCATAGTCAAGCTTGCTTCCTGGGACGCCAAGCGCCGCGGCACCGAGCGAAGACCGATTTGCGACCGCCTGCAGTTCAGGGCTTGTCTGGCGGACACCGAGCGGCGCGGTAGGCCATCCGGCTGATGTCGAACGACGCTTTACTCGTGCCGACCGGCGTGCCGGTGACTTTGGACCGGCCAAGTCGCGGCAGGTAGCTGACGTCGGTTTCGGCGATGGTTAGCCCGCGACGCGCGGCTAGGACGACCATCTCGACAGGCCATGCGAAACGCCGGTCGCTAATGCCGAGGGCCAGCAGTTGGCGGCGTCGCGCTGCTCGCATCGGTCCGAGGTCGCTCAGCTGCACGCCGAGCAGGCGGCGAAGCTGCCAGGCCAGGGCACGATTCATTAGACGGGCGTGAAGCGGCCAAGCGCCGGCCGAGGGCCGTCGGCGGCCAAGCACGAGATCGGCCCCACCATCGCGGACCGGATCGACCACCCGTGGCAACTGGCGCGGATCAAGCGAAGCATCGCAATCCATGAAGCAGACAATGTCCGAGCGCGCGGCGAGCAAGCCGGCGTGGCAGGCGGCGCCAAAGCCTGGTTGGCGCTCGTGGATGACCTCGGCGTCAAGGTTCTGCCGCGATCTCAGCTGAGCCGTCCCGTGACCCATTGTCGACGACGATGGCGCGGTAGTCGGGCGGTAGCCGCCGAAGCACCCACGGCACCGCCTCGGCCTCATTGAGCACCGGCAGGATCACGTCGATTCGCGTCAGCGCGCCGTGGCCTTAGGTAGCGACAGACGGTCGGCCAGGTCAAGCGCGGTGCGCAGGTCCCGGCGGAGGTCGCTGACATCTTCGAGCCCCACCGAAAGCCTTAGGTATCCCGCGTCCACGATGGCTAGAGGCAGCTCATGTCGGTTCATCAGCGTCGCTAGGCTTTGCACACCGCCTAGTGTCGGGGCACGCTAACCAAGGCCAGAGCGCTGGCGAAATCAACGGCTCCGCGGCTACCTCCCTCAACGACGAGGCCGATCAGCGAGCTACCGCGCGGCAGCAGCTCCTGGGCAAGGTGATGGTCCGGGTGATCAGGTAGCGACGGATGGATGACCGACGTCAAGCCTGGCAGATCGTACAGCTCCCCGGCTACGTCGGCGGCGCTTTGCGCCTGTCGGGTCAAGCGCACGTCGAGCGTGGCCAAGCCACGCTCAAGCATGGCCGCCCCGTCCGGGGAAAGTGGACAGCCGAGCGAGGCGACGTTTGCCGCCACGCGTTCGACGATCTCCGTGCATCAGAGCGCTACGCCGGCCACCAAGTCGGAGTGCCCGTTGAGGAACTTTCCAGCGGAATGAATGACCAAGTCGGCGCCGAGTTCAAGGGGGCGGACGTTGAGCGGAGTCGCCAGCGTCGCGTCGATGAGCGTACGCAGTCCTCGGGTCTTGGCCTGCTCGCACAGCGCCCGCAGGTCGACGAGGCGCAACGTCGGGTTGCTCAGCACCTCGGCGAAGAGCAGCACCGCGCCAGGAACGGTAAGGCTCTTCCGCCACGACGCCTCTGTCAGATCGATCACCTGCGCGCGACGGCCGAGTGCGGGCAGCTGCTCGAGCAGCAGCCGCCCATTGTCCTCGCAGATGTGGCGTGAGACCAGCACAAGGTCACCCGGCGAGGTCAGGGCCAACGCGCCGGCCAGCAAGGCAGCGGATCCCGAACTGGTCAGGACAGCCGCCTCAGCCTCTTCGAGCTCCGCCAAGCGGCGCTGAACTCGGTCGACGGTCGGATTGCCGAGACGCGTATATGACCACTCGCATGAATCAACGAAGGCCGACGAACGCACAAGCGGCCCGACGAGAGCTTCTCCTTCAGCGAGACTGGCGATCAGCCGCGTCGGCTGGTGATAGCGCTTCATCTGGCAAAGTCTGGCGGGCAGCACTTGCCAGCGGGCGACCGGATCCTTACAAAACCGGGAAGCTTTGCCGGACGTAATCCTCGGCGTGGCTAGACTCGAGCGAGATGCCTGAAGCGGCTGCCAGAGGAGCAAGCGTCCTGGTCGTCGACGATGAACCAGTGGTCAGAGACGTCCTCTCCCGCTACCTGACCCATGAAGGCTACTCCGTGCATCTAGCGGCCGACGGCTATGAGGCCTTGCAGACCTATGAGCGCCTCCGCCCGGACGTCATCCTGCTTGACCTGATGATGCCGGAGCTCGACGGCAGCCAACTCTTGAGACTGGTGCGCCTGCAAGACGACGTCCCGGTCATCATCCTTTCGGCAAAGACGAGCGTGGCTGACCGGGTCGCTGGTCTCGACATCGGTGCCGACGATTACATCGTCAAGCCATACTCGCCAAGCGAGGTGCTGTCGCGCGTGCGTGCAGTGCTACGCCGGGCCAAGACGACGCCTTCGTCGGTTATGCACTTCGGCGAGTTGGCGATCGACCCCGACGCACGCAGCGTCACCCGCGCCGGCGCGCCGATACACACGACCCGCAAGGAGTTCGACCTCCTCCTCCTGCTTGCCACCCATCCGGGTCAGGTGTTCACCCGCGAGCACCTCCTCGAACGCATCTGGGGCCACGTCTGGACCGGCGATACCTCGACAGTGACGGTGCATATGCGGCGCTTGCGAGCCAAGATCGAATCCGCCCCCTCCCAGCCGCGGCACATCGTGACCGTGTGGGGCGTCGGTTACCGCTTCGTCCCATGAGCTTTGCCGATATCTCAGCCTTCTTGCCAACCGCGACTGTTACGCTCGCATGCGCGATGGCGGCGGCGTGGCTCGCAGACCGTATGCGTCTGTGGCATGCCTTGACCTTCGTGGCTGCCGTCGGCTCTCTGGTGACGCTCGTCAACCTGCTCGTGCTCAGCCGCTTGATGCTCCTCGGTGCTGACGATTTCGGCGCCTTGGCGTTGACGATCGTGTATTCGGTCATCGTCGGATTGCTGGCGGCGTTGATCGTCGGCCATAAGACGGGCGCCGCGCTCGGGCGCCTCGTTTCGATGGCGAGTTCCCTAGAGCACGATCGCCTGCACGTCCGTGTTGGCGAGGTCGGCGGCAGTCGCGACTTACGTCTGCTGGCCGAGGCGATTGACCAAGCGACAGAGCGGCTGCAGACGGCAATCGCCATGGAACGCGCGGTTGAGTCGCAACGACGGGACCTGATGACCTCGCTGTCGCATGACCTGCGGACACCGATCTCGCGGCTAAACGCGATTATCGAAGCGATTGACGACGGCGTCATCACCGACGACGACTCGATCAGTCACTACACGGGGGAGATCCGCCGCTCGATACGAGCGCTCGTGGCGATGATCGATGCCATGTTCGAGATCGCGCAGACCGACCGCGGGCTCCTTGGCGATGCAGACGGTGTCGAGCTACGCCAACTCGTAGCCGAAGCAGTCGACCTCTGCTGGCTTGAGGCGACGGAAAAGCAGGTCACGCTCGACGTTGAGCTCGGCGCCGCGGCGGACATCGTTTGTTCGCCCCAGTTCGCTCGAGCCATCTATTCCCTGCTCGACAACGCCGTGCGATACACCGAGGCGGGAGGGCACGTCTCACTGCAAGGTTGCCGTGTCGGGGAGACGATCGAGATCAGCGTCGAGGACACAGGTGTTGGCATCGGAGCCGAGGACTTGCCGCGGGTCTTCGAGCCGTTCTGGCGCGCTGATCAGGCGCGAAGCACCCGCGGCTCCGGCTTAGGCTTGACCCTGGCCCGGCGCATCAGTGAAGCGCTCGGCGGTGGCATCGAAGTGCAAAGCGAGCCGCAACGCGGCTCGCGCTTTGCCGTCTGGGTACCGGTTGAGTCGGCCACGGTCGCCGGGCGCGCGGCGACGACGGTGGGAACGACCTAGGCGCGCGGATATTCACTGCTCCCTGTGGCCGTGCAGCCCTGCTGAGGCCGGTGAGGATCACGTTCATCAGCCATCCCCGGCCGTCGCTGCAGGGAGGTATCGGTGGACTCCGGCGCCACGCTCACCGGGTTCCTCGCTCCTGGGGCCCGGTTCGTGTCGCAGGCAGGGAAAGCGCGCCCGTCGAAGACATGTGTCGTCGGGATGACGGACGCAGCCTCGTCAGGCCGACGCTCTCCTAGCCTGTGCGGCGGCCGACCAGGATCTTTCCTCCCCGGTGGCTGGCTGTCGCCATCTTCGGAGCGGTAGTCGTCCTCTTGGCCATCGGAGAAGCGACGAGTTTCATCTGACGGCTCATCTGCCTAGGCGAAAACCACTCGCCTAAGTCGACGGCCTGATCAGCTCGCCGACGTCCCGGCCGCCTCGCTGTAGCATTCGCGACTTCCATCGCCGCAGACCGCCGCAGCGTGCGCCATACGCGACGCAACGAATCAGGGCCGGCCCCCGTAGCTACGGGAACCGGCCCCTTCGACGCCGTTGCTCCTGGGGGTTACTAGCTTACGGCGACGCTGACATCGCCGGCGGGCAGGCCACCGACGGTGCTGACGGCCCGCAGCTGGCCACCGCTTCCAATGCGATAGCCCTTCAGCTGATGCGTGCCATCGGCCAGGATGTAGAAGAAGGAACCATCCGGGCTGACAGCCTCGTCAAGCGGGTGCGTGCCCACGCCAATATTGGCCGTCACGCCGTTTCCGTCAAGCAGGTTGAGGCTGCCGCCGGGGCCGACGCGAAAACCGGAGACAGTCCCGCTCCCCGCGTTGGCCGTGTAGGCGAAATGGCCGTCGGGCGTCACGGCCACCCAACACGCTGCAGCCTGGTTGGTCTGGATTGCACCCGAGAGGCTGGTCAGCTGGCCCGAGGAAGCCAACGAGTAGGCCGTCGCGGCGCTGCTCGGCGCCTGGTTGGCATCCGAAACAATCAGCGTCCCGGATGGCGTGAAGGCGAAACCGAATGGCGTTCCCCCGTCGGAGGGCTGAGAATGGGCGGGGCCGAGCGAGCCGTCGCTGGCGACGGCGAAGGTGTCGATCGTGTTGCTGCTCTTGTCAGTGACGACCAGATGCTGACCGTCAGGACTGAAGCCGACCTGCGCCGGGCCTGAGTCGGCCGCAGCCAGCGGCTGGCTGCCCCCACTGATCGCACTTAGGCCAGTGGAAGTGACTCGGAAGCCGACGACGTTTGGCGTCGCGTCATTGAGGACATAGACCCGCCCATCGTGCTCGGTGATGCTGATCGGCTCGGCGCCCCCGGAATCGATGACCTTGGCCAGCTTCGTCTGCGTTCCGTCGACGGCGAAGACGGAGATGGTGTTGCTGGCTGCGTTTACGGCGTAGAGCCAGCGGTGGTCACCGCTCAGCGCCAGCGCTCCCTGCGATCCGAGGTTAGCGCCGGTGCCGCGCCCTCCGGTCGCTCGCGTCGCCGCCCAGGTTAGCTTGCCACTGGCCGAGCGCGCGTAGACGACGAGCTGATTTCCCGACGCTGAGTTTGTCAGCGTATAGACGGCGCCCCCGCCACCACCGCCATCGGCGCTGGCCGCAGCTGGTGCGGCAAGGGCGACCAGTACGACAACAGCAACAATGAACCGTTTCATGTGACCTCCACGATGTTCGCCGGCGCAAACGGCCGGATCACAACGAGGCTAGGTCAGCGACGTTGCCAACTTCTCGCCGCTTGGTTACGAAAGCCAGTCGCTTTGGTTGGCTTGAATTTGAGGTGCTCACGTGCCGACTCGGGGCATCGGTGAAAACCGTCGGCTCGAGCTCGCGACCAGCCGCCCCTGCGCGCCACCCCCTCACCCCTCGCGCCCCTGAGCGAGTCGAACGATCGATGGTCGCGACCTAGAGATGGGCCAAACAGCCGATGCGGTCACAACCTGCGCGCGTCTAGCTTGGAGCGCAGTCGCAACGAGGTCGGATTACCGCGAGAAGGAGCCCCGGCTATGGAGATGGACGATAAGACCGTGCTGGTTACAGGCGCCAGCAGCGGCATTGGGCTGGTCACCGCTGAGGCGCTGGCCAAGGCGGGAGCCGAAGTAATTATGGTCTGCCGAACCCGTGAGCGAGGACGCACAGCCAGAGAGCTCGTCGCAGCCAAGGCGACAGGTCGCAGTCCGAAGCTGCTGTTTGCTGATCTCTCGGTTCAGCGCGAAGTGCGCCAGCTCGCCCAGGAGGTGCGTGACGGCTACACGACACTCGACGTGCTGATCAACAACGCCGGCGGCGTCTTCACCAAGCGGGAGTTGACCATCGACGGCGTCGAGAAGACCTTCGCCACCAACCAACTCGCGCCGTTCCTGCTGACCAACCTACTGCTCGATCTCCTCCTTGCCGCGCCCGCCGGGCGCGTCGTCACGGTGGCAACCGAGATATATGCCAAACGGCTCGACATGGCGAACCTTCAGGGCGAGCGCCGCTACCAGTTCTTCAGGGCCTACCAGGCTTCAAAGCTCTGCAACGTGCTCTTTGCCTTTGAACTGGCGCGCAAGCTCCAGAAGACGCGGGCCACCTCAAACGTCGTTAGCCCCGGTCCGAGTAAGACGCGCTTCGGCGACGACCTGACCGGGCTGGGGCGCGTGTTCACAAGAGTAATGAAGAGCCTACCGATGTTTGGCCCGGCCGAGCGTGGCGCGCAAACCGTGATCTACGCCGCTTCGGACGCAAAGCTCGCCCGCGCCAACGGTCGCTTCTATTTCAAGATGCAGGAGATCGAGACAAAGCCTGTCACTCACGACAGAGAGCTAGCGGCGCAACTCTGGGACGTCTGCGCTGAGTTGACCCACCTCGACGAGGCGCTTCAAGGTCAGCGCAGCCCGCGCAGTAGAGTCGGATAACGAAGCCGCGCAGATCGGAGAAGCCATGCCTGCCTCAATCGTCGCCATGCTATACGTCTACCATCCCGACGGGATGCGAGACTACGTCGCCCGCGTCCCAGAATCGATCGCGCGCGCCGGCGGACGCATCGCGCTACGCGGCCACGTCACCTCGATCCTCGAAGGCGACATTCGCCCCAGCCGCGTCGCCGTCATTGAGTTCGACACCAGCGAGGAACTCCACGCCTGGTGGAACTCGGCCGAGGCTCAAGAACTGCTGCAGATCCGCTCGGTCGCCTCGACTGCCTGGTCGGTCGTCGTCGAGTAGCGCGTGGGACCTCGTGCCGGATAGAGCCGTTGGTTGGAAGATCCTCCGACGGCTTACCGATGTCCGGAGCCGCGTCGATGCCGGCTTCCCCAGTGTCCCTAGGGAAACAAGGAAACACAGGCAGTTTAGCTAATCGACGCGCGTCGAAGACGCCCGCGTCATTCAGGAATCGGGAGGCCCCAATGGTGTTGGTTGCCGATCTGCTCTCGGGAGTACTAGCGTTTGCCTTTGGAAGCGCGGCGGTCGCGAAGCTCCTTCGTCAGAACCAGCAGGTGCAGACTGCTCAGAAGCTGCGGATTCCTTGGCATCGCTATCGATGGATCGCCGTCCCCGAAGTGGTCGCCGCCGTCGGTCTACTCGCCGGCTATGCACGCGCCCCGCTTGGGGCTGCTGCCGCCATCGGCCTCGTGGTAGTCATGACCGGCGCGATTGCGTTCCGACTTCGTGTCCGCGATTCCGCCGGATACCTGCTCGGGGACGCAGCACTTCTCAGCCTCGCAGCGGCAACCGCGCTACTGCGAATCACGGCCTGAAGCCGGAGCAACGACCTGACCGCTTAACCCTTCGAATCTCGATGGGCGTGCTGGGCCATCGACGCCCGCAGAGCCGTTGGATCACGAATAGGGCCTAGACCTTCGCCCCCACCCCTGCCTCCCGCTCGGCGCAGACCCCGAGCTGCTGCGGGCAGTTGCCAATGCTCTGTCTCCCTTCGCCCATCTGACGATGCTCAATCGCATCTACGTTCACTAGCCAACAAGATCCCCCTTTGCGATCACACGCCTCGGTCGGAGTCGCACCAGCAGTTCGCCAGGCACCGCATTTCGGCGGCCGAACTCCTCTGCTCGGTCCGCGCCCATGTACCGGCCGCCGATCGCCGTCGCGAAGCGCAGCATCTCTTCAAGGTCGTCGCTCAAGGTCACCTGTCCACGAAGGTGGACAAATGCATAGGGAGGGGACTCCTGGTCGACGACGATCGCCGCCCGCGGATCTCGGCGCAGGTTCCGGCCCTTGACCGAGTCGCCCCATGTCGTGAACACCAGCTCCTCGCCGTCGAGCATGAACCATACCGGCATAACGTGCGGCTGTCCTCGGGCGTCACAGGTCGCAAGCTTGCCCGTGCGCGTTCCGTAGCTAAGGAAGGCGCGGACCTCCTCAGGAGTCATCGTGCGGGGCATCGATGCGCTCCTTCCAGATCGCCCGGCGGATCGTCTTGCGTTTCGAGTCGTTCAATCGAACGACATAGATCGAGACCAGGTGGATGGTCGCCAGAGACCAGCTTGAGACCGGCCGGAGGTGTCGGACCATCGCACTGCGCACACTGCGACACGTTCCCAGCACTCAGCGTGGCCTTCAGCTCAAGCATCAGCTCGGGGCCGTAGACCGCGGCTGCGGCGCCGTAGCGCTCGGCGGCCGGTCGTAGCCGGCGCACAATACGCGCGAAAGCCGAGTGCCACTCGTCCGTCATGGCTTCGCCCGAGTCGAGTCACGCCGTCGTGTAGCCTCCGCAGCTCCAGAACGGTTTTGCGGCGACGTGAGGAAACGCTCGGCGTCGAGCGCGGCCATGCAGCGGGATCCGCCGGCGGTGATCGCCTGTTCCAGGTCGGCGCGGGCGGCGTAGAGCGCGGCGGTGTACCCGGCGGGGCCGCCTCCGATGATGATCAACTCCCGTATCTTCATTTCGGCTCCGCGAGGCGCAGAGCCTGCTCCAGTGCGCCTTTCGGCTGCACACCAATGGCAGATGCTTGGGGCTGGCCGTTGTCGAACAGGACCATGAAGGGGACCGACGCGACGCCGTAGCGAAGCGCGAGGTCCAGCTCCTCGTCGATGTTCACCTTGACGAGCTTCACCTGATGCTCGACGGCGATCCGGTCGAGGAGTGAGGAAACAACGCGGCAGGGACCGCACCACTCCGCCCAAAAGTCGACGCTGACCGGAGGTCGCCCTGAGTTCCAGTTTTGGAAAAGCATCGCCTACTTGTGCCTTCTTGCCGGTGTCGAAGGTCAGGTGCATCAGTTCTCCTCTCATGTCTGGGACAGCTGGCCAGCTCTTGCGTAAGGACCGCGGTAGCGGGTGACTCGCCCGACGCGCCGACCCGGAATCACGAGTTCCCGGGTTGGCGCCTCGCGCAAGTCGGTGCGGTGGATCTGCGCTCGGCTCCGATAAGCTCAGCTGTCGAGCGAGTCGAGTACGGTTAGCGCTTCGTCCGGCTCGACGCGCTGGGTGTAGTCGCCGTTCACGCTTGCGAAGCGGACGATCCCCTGGAGGTCGATGACGAACACGGCCGGGGCAGGCAGCATCCAGCCGCCCTTGCCGTTGAACGTGGCCAGGTCGACGCCGGCGGTCTGGTACAGCTCGCGCGACGTGATGTCGTACTTGAGGCCGTACGTACCGATCACCGCGCTACCCTCGTCGGATAGGACCGGGAACTGGAGGCTGTGCTTCTCGGCCATCGTGAGCGAGTTGTCGGGTGTCTGCGGCGAGACTGCCACTAG
>Ga0066662_10000349_pt1 | contig 20156 bp, 23 predicted proteins | sample GraSoiAngelo_111_FD_133939 | JGI IMG/M metagenome (GOLD analysis project Ga0066662, IMG submission 133939) | Grasslands soil microbial communities from the Angelo Coastal Reserve, California, USA - 14_0903_12_40cm | ecosystem: Environmental > Terrestrial > Soil > Grasslands | place: USA...
CTCTTCGCCGCGCTCCTGCTCGGGGAGCAGATCACCGCCCTGCAGTTCGTCGGAGGGCTGGTCATCGTCGGCGGCGTCTCACTCGGCCGGCTGATGCCCGGCGCGACGGTCCGCGAGTGAGCGATCGCCGGGCCACGCTGCCGCTCTACCTGGGCGGGTTCCTCGGGCCATTCGGCGGGGCGGTGCTGGCCGTGCTGATCCCCGAGCTGCGCGACGCCTTCCATGCGACAACGGCCGAGGTTGCGCTGGCCGTACCCGCGTATCTCGTGCCATTCGCGCTGCTGCAGGTGGTTTCCGGCACGGTCGGCGAACGGATGGGCCGCCGGCGGTCCGTGCAGGGGGCCTACCTGGTCTATGCCGCCGCGCTCGTTCTCTCGGCCGTCTCGCCGACGATCACCGTGTTCCTCGTGTCGCGCGCGATCCAGGGCGTCGCGAACGCGTTCACGACGCCGCTGCTGCTGGCCGGGCTGGCCGACGCCGTGCCGGCCCACCGGCGCGGGCGTGCGGTGGGCACGTTCGCGGGCATCCAGGCGGGCGGGCTCTCCCTCGCGCCGCTGCTGGGCGGGCTGGCGGCCGAGATCAGCTGGCGGCTGGCGTTTCTGCTTCCCGCGGTGGTGTCCGTCGCCCTGACGCTCGTCCCGCCACCGGATCCGGTACGCGAGGCGGGCGAGCGGCCGGCCTCGCTGCGCTCGGTGATGACCGCGCGGATGGCGCTGCTCTGCATCGCCGGCTTCGCCGGGTACATCGGCATGGCCGGGCTCGCCTTCCTGATCTCGCTGCGGGCGGGCGACGCGTTTGCGCTGGGGGCAACCGAGCGCGGGGCGCTGCTGGCAACCTACGGGGCGGCCGGGCTGGTGTTCGGCCATACCGGCGGTGTCTGGTCGGAGCGGCTCGGGCCGGGGCGGGCCTCTGTGGTGGCGGCGATCGCGGGCGCGGCGTTGGTCGCGCCGCTCGGCATCGCGCCCAGCGCCGGTGCGATGGCTGCGCTGTGGTTCGCGGCCGGCGCGGTATCGGCGCTGCTCTGGGCCGGGCTGAACACGATCGCGGTCGAGGCCGTGCCGGCCAACCGGGGTGGGGCCGTCTCGCTGTTCGCGGCGTTCAAGTTCTCTGGGACTGCGGTGGCGCCGCTGGCGTGGCTGCCCGTGTACCAGGTGTCGCCGGGACTCGCGTTCCTGTGCGCAGGGCTCGTGCTCCTGGTGATCGTGCCGCTGGCGCCGGCCTCGCTGCGCGTGCCCTAGGCGGGAGCCGTCAGCTGTCGGAGCTCGTGCCGAGCGCGCGCATCACCCATACGGCCAGCACCCGCGCGCACTTCGCCACCTCCTCGAGGTCGACGTGCTCGTCAGGCGCGTGGGCGAGGAACGGGTCGCCGGCCCCGTACAGCACCGTCGGCGTCGCTCCCTCGTTGACCAGGAGCCGCATGTCTGCGCCGTACGGCACGCCGACGAAATCTGGCAGCCTCCCGAGCACGTCACGGGCCGCCTCGCCCAGCCCCCAGGGAAGCGGGTCGGTGTGCTGCACCGCCGCGGACGCGAACCGGCCGCCGGTCACCTCAACCGTCGCCGGATGCTCCGCCAGCCACTCGTCCGTCTCGCAGGCGGCGGCCACCGCCCGGCGCAGCGCCTCCTCCGCCTGCTCCGGCGTCTCGCCGATGCGCACGCCGTAGCGTCCCTCGACCAGCAGCCGGTCGGGCACGGTGGACGACCAGTCGCCGCCGCGGATCAGCCCGATGTTCGTGGGGTAGGGAAGCCCGAGCGCCCGCATGGCGGGATCGGTCTCCGCGTCGTTCCGGCGGCGCTCGTCCTCGGCCAGCGCGGCGTGGATGACCGCCAGCTTCTCGAGTGCCGAGACGCCCTGCAGCCGGTATGCCGCATGGGCGGACCGCCCCGCCACCGTCAGGCGGAACGTGATCGCGCCCGCCTGCGCCGTGACGATCTCGAGCCGCGTGGGCTCGGTGATCACGGCCATGTCGGCGACGTACCCGGCCCGGATGGCGGCCAGCATCCCCGCACCGCCGTCCTCCTCGGACGGCACGGTCAGGAGCACCGCCTCGCCGCCGAGCTCGACCTCGGAGTCGACGATGGCGCGCAGCGCCGCCAGCCCGGCGACGATGCCGGCCTTCATGTCCAGCGACCCGCGGCCATAGAGCCGGCCGTCCCGAATCTCGCCGCCGAACGGCTCCGCCGACCAGTCCTCCAGGGCCCCGGGAGCGACGGTGTCGATGTGGCCGCAGATGATCACCCGGCGGCCGCCGCCCAGGCCGACGCTGCCGGCCACGACGGGCAGCACCGTGCGCGGTGCCTCCATGCCCGGGAAGTCGGGGTCGCCGGCCAGCTCCACGGGGTCGGCGTCGACGCGCTCCACCTCGAGGCCGGCGGTCGCCATCCGCAGCGCCGCCTCGGTCTGCACCGCCGACTCGTCGCCGGTGATGCTGGGGATGCGGACGAGCGCGGCAAGGTCGTCGGCGATGCGGTCGCGGTCGACGGCGGCCACGACCGCCAGCTCCGCCGGGGAGAGGTTCTTCATCCGCGCAGGATTGGGCGCGTCAGGCAGGTCGGCCCGCCGCTGCCGTTCACGCCCACCTCGCCCGCCGGGAAGGCGTGCACCTCCGCACCGGCAGCCTCCAGCCGCGCGCGCGTGACGGGGTTGCCGTCCGCCATCACGGCGACGCCGGGTGCGACGGCGAGCACGTTGCAGCCGAGCGACAGGAACTCCTCCTCCGGCACCTCGACCATGCGGACGCCGCGCAGCTGCAGCAGCTCGAGCAGCCCGCACGGGAGCAGCGGCATGAACACCACGGCGAGGTCGTCCGCGATGTGCGAGATCACGCTCATCACGTGGATCAGCTCGGCCGGGCCCTTCCAGTAGGGGACGTCGAATACCTCAACCTCGACGTGAGGTTGAAGGATGTCGATGAGCTGCGCCACTCCTGCACCGTTCGTGCGGAGCGTGCGGCCGACGCAGAGCGTCGCCTCGTCCAGCCAGAAGGTGTCTCCACCCTCGGCCGTCCCGGGCGCCTCGATGCGGCCGGCGGTGGGGATGCCGTGGGCGTTGCACCACCGCTCGATCACGAGCTCCTCGCCGACCCGGTTCGGTTTCCCGGGCCGCAGCGGCACCACGCCGCGATCGGTGACCAGCGCGGGATCGAAGGTATAGGTCAGGTCCGGGTCGTGCTCGTCACCGAGCTCGTGCACCGTCGCGCCGAGGTCCGCGAGCAGGGAGGTGAAGGCGTCGTGCTCGCGCTGGGCGGCCGCGAGGTCGACGGCATGCAGGAATCCCACCGATGAGTCGTCGAAGGCCGCGCCGAAGGCGGCTGCCGGGCGCTTGACCAGCACATCGCGCAGCGGGGCGGTCATGCTCTGCGCGCCGAACGTCCGGGTGCTCATGGCGCGAACAGTAGACTGTCCGACCAGGCGATGAGCGAGGAGCATGACTACCGCGAGCAGTACAACGAGGCGATCGCCCGCGCCGTGGCGGGCGGCGTCGGCGTGTACCCCGACTTCGACCGGCATCGGCAGGAGACGGTCTGGCGCGTGCTCTCGTCCGACCGCCAGTCGCTGCTCACCTTCTGCCAGCGGCAGGGCATCTCGGTTGGCCGGATGGAGACGATCAAGACGCTCAAGAGCCCGAAGCCGCTCTACCAGCTGATGGCCGTCGGCCACGACGCTCAGACGATCGCCCGCTGGCACGGAGCCCACTAGAGATCCTGCCTCCGCCCATGCTGATCGTCGTCGACTTCGACGGCACGATCACCGAGCGCGACACGCTGGTGGACATCGTCCAGGAGCAGGCGCCGGAGGTGTTCGAGCAGGTGGAAGAGGATCTCCAGGCCGGCCGGATCACGCTGCGCGAGTGCATCGCCCGCGAGTTCGAGGCCGTTCGCGGCGCCCACGACGAGATCGTGGAGCGTGCGGTCTCACGCGTGCGCGTGCGGGCGGGATTCCCACAGCTGGTGGAATCCGCGCAGGATGCAGGCCACCGGGTGGTCGTCGTGTCGAGCGGGTTCGAGTCGATCATCAGGCCGGTGCTGGAGCGGGAGGGCGTGCCGCCGGTCGACGTGGTGGCGCATGACGTGCGGTTCGCGCCGGGCGGGTCGGCCGTCGAGTTCCGGCACGGCGAGCTTTGCATCGTCTGCGACCAGGAGTGCAAGCGGTCGGTGGTGGACGAGCTCCGTGACGGCGAGATCGTCGTCTACGTGGGCGACGGGTACTCCGACCGCTGCGCCGCGCTCGCGGCCGACCGGGTGTTCGCGCGCAGGGAGCTGGCCGAGCACCTGGATGCCGACGGCGTGCTCTACGAGCGGTTCGACGACTTCGTCAGCGTCCGCGCCGCGCTCGGCCTCTGATCGCTGCCGTGGACCGGGGCGTGTGCCGGCCGCTCGGCCTCAGAGCGGCCAGTCGGGCCGGTCGCGGATCGAGTTCAGATCGGGGCCACCCGAGAACTCGCGTACCCGGTCGGGGTCGACCGCGTACGCCTTGCGAAGAAACTCGATCGCCTGGTCGCCGTCTCCGGCCAGTGCCCTGTAGCAGGCCGCGTTGAACAGCATCACGACGTTCTGGGGGTGCTCCTCGAGTCCCTGCTGGATCAGCTCGAACGCGCGCTCGAGGTCGCCCTCCTCCTGCGCCGCGCCGGCTGCGAAGTAGTGCTCCCACGCCGAGGGGCTGAACGCCTCGCCGGGCTTCCCGCCGACGGCGAGGACGGTGGTGCTGGGCTCCGCGGCGACCGCGTGCCTGCGCAGCGCCGGATCCGGCAGATACACCAGCGACCCGGCCGGGACGTCGAGCGAATCGCCGTCCACCGTGAACGTCGCCCGGCCGGTCAACACGATGTAGATCTCCTCGTGGCCGAGGGTCGCCTCGGTGTGATCCTCCACCACCTCGTCGCCGGCCTCGGCCGCCGTGTAGGCGTTGATCCCGAACGCGCGCACGCCGAGCGTCCGGCGCAGCGGCCGCCACTGCAGCGTGCCGCCCACCACCGAGAGCGGTGGAACCTGGTCGATCGCGAGCGTCCGGTACCTCTCGGCCATGCCGTCAACCGTACCCTTCCGTCTTCTACGATGCACACATGCCGCTGACCCTGTACTCCGCCGTCGAGTGCCCGTTCTGCGTCCGCACCCGCCTGGTGCTGGACGGCAAGGGGCTCGCATACGACGTTGTCGAGATCGACCTCCGCGAGAAGCCCTCCTTCCTGCGGGAGCTGAACCCGCGAAACCGCGTCCCGGTGCTGGACGACGGCGGCACCGTGCTCTACGAGTCCGAGGCGCTGAACGAGTACCTCGAGGAGACGCATCCCGAGCCGCCGATGATGCCATCGCGGCCGGTCGGGCGCACGCGCGTCCGCATGCTCATGCGGCGCTTCGACGACCTCTCCGACGCGTACTACGCGGCCCGCCGGGACGAGCCGGGCGCGCGTGACCAGCTGCAGGCGGAGCTGGGATGGCTCGACCGGCTGCTCGCCGGCCGCGAGTACCTCGCGGGGGAGGCGTACACGCTCGCCGATCCCGGCTGGTGGCCCTGGATCGCCCGGATGCACCGCGTCGGCGTCGACATCGCCGGCTTCCCTTCCGTGGCAGCCTGGGCCGACCGCCTCGCCCAGCGGCCCGAATACGCGTCCGAGCTCAGCCTGCTCGCCTGAGCGCGGCGCGGCCCTCGGCCAGCGCCGCGAACCGGTCGGCGAGCGTGCGACCGATGCCGAGATGCTGCTCGAGGTGCTCGTCGATCGAGGCCAGGAACACGTCGCGCGGATAGCCGTTCTTCGCCAGGTCGTCCTCGCCCATGTCCAGCCACAGCATCAGCACCGGCCGTGTCACCTCGATGTGGAACTGCGTCCCCCAGGCGGCGTCGCCGACGCGCACCGCCTGCAGCGCGGAGCTGTTCTGCGCGAGCTCGACCATCCCGTCCGCGGGCCTGCACGCGTAGTAGTGCCACTGCATCGCCGGGAACCGCTCCGGCAGGCCGCAGAACAGCTCATCGTCGCGCGCCGCGGGCAGCAGCTCCACCTCGTGCCACCCGACCTCGTGCGGCTCGGCCCGGTAGACGGTGCCGCCCGCCGCCTCGGTGAGGATCTGCGCGCCCAGGCAAAGCCCCATGTACGGCGTGCCGCGGACGAGCGCCTCGCGCACGAGCTGGATCTCCCGGAACAGCCACGACACCTCGCCGGCCTGATGCGTGTCGACCAGCCCGCCCCCGGCCACGATCGCGTCCACGCCGTCGAGCGACTCGGGCAGCGCGTCTCCCCGGTAGGGGTGCAGCGTCTGCACCTCGAAGCCGTGCGCCTCCAGCGCCTCGACGAACGGGACGGCCGGGTCGGTGGACTCGTTCTGGATGTGCAGGGCCCTAGCCATGCAGCGCCGCGGCCTCCCGGTAGGGCTCCTGCTCGCGCCGGATCAGGTCAGGGTTCACGTCGCGCGCGACGGCCAGCTCGTATGCGATCCACTGCAGCGCGGGCGCCGTCGCGAGCAGCGCCTCGGCCGCCGCCGGCAGCCGGTCGTCGCTCGGCGTGGCAACGTATCCGGCAGGTGCCAGCTCGGCGTGGGGCGCGGTGCGCCCGATCACGGCGCAGCGGACGCCGACGCGGGCGGCCGCGCGCAGCAGGGTCTCGCCACGCTCGTGGCGCGGGCCGCCGCGCCGCCGGTCGTGCTCGATCAGCAGCAGGCCGGTGCGCTCGTCGCAGGCCGGGAGGTGCCCGTGCAGGAACGTCTCGAGATCCCGCATGGCGGTCGGGATGTGGCTGGCCTCCTCGATCTTCAGCGTCAGCTCGCGCGCCGCGATGCGGTCGGCGCCCGAGCCGATCACGATCAGGTGTGCGCAGCCGGCAAGCGCCGCCGCCACCTCGGCGGCAGCCGTCCGGCGCTCGACGCCCGCGGCCACCAGAGCGCCGGCCGCTCCCGGCTCAGGGCGGGCCGCGATCGCCAGCGCGGTCGCGATCGGCGACGTGTAGCCGACCGTGTGACACCAGCTGCGGTCGACCAGCGGCGTCACCACGACCCCGTCCGCCTCTGAGGTCGCCCGGCTGTCGGCCATCGCGGTGATCAGCCCCGTCGCCGACCCGGCGCGCCTCGCCGCCTCCAGCGCCTCGACCGTGGCCCACGTGCCGCCCTCGTGCGAGATGCCGACCACGGCGCCACCCTGCTGGGGCGCGAGCGCCGCCTCGAACGCCTGCCGCGATCCGGCCTCGGTGCCCGCCTCCGTGAGGATCTCGGCGGTCGCCAGAGCCGCGTGCTCGCTGGTGCCACAGCCGACCACGGTGAGCGGGCCAGGCACGCGCAGGAGCAGGGCCAGCGGCGCGGTGTCGGCTCCCGTGGCGATCGACTCCACCACCTCGGGTTGGGCCTCGATCATCTCCCGCATCACCCACGGCGGTGCGCTGCGCAGCTCCGGGAAGTCATCGGTGTGCCAGGCCGGCCGCTCCATGAGCGGCCAGTGTACTGGCGGGGCCCGCCGCGCCGCGATGCGAACCGGCGGCCGCGTGGCACGACAGGTTGTAGGATCGCGCACATGCGGGGCAGGCTCCTGGTGTGCGCGGCCGTGGCGGTTGCCGCGGCGCTGTCAGCCGATGTTCGCGGATCGGCGGCGACGGCATGCGCGGCCTCGGCCCGCGGCGCCCACACTCGCTCGCAGACGCTGCACGTGGCGCTGTCGGCCGGCTGCCCAGCGAGCGGAACGACGACCGGGACACTGCTCGTCTCGCAATGGCCGGGCATCCGCGGCAAGGCCGCATTCACGCTGGACTACGGCACCGCCACGATCCAGTTCCAGCTCCCTCGCGGCATTTCGGTGAAGCCCGCCTGGAGGGCCCGGGCGCGGCCCGACGGCCTCTCCGTGACCATCAAGGCGACGCCTCGCCGGCGGCTGTCCGGCACCGGCCGTCTCACCATCACCGGCGGGTTCACCGCCTCCAACGGCGCCGTCGTCCGGTGGACGCAGGCGCTGCGCGCCACGCCCGACCGCGTCACGCTCGGGTCGATCCACATCTCGGCGACGCTGCCCGGCACGCACGCGATGGTGATCCAGGTGCACCAGGTCCGGGAGTACTGCGACACCGCCCGGGGCTGCCCGTTCGGCACGCGGGCGACGACGGAGACGTCGGCGTTCCCGGCCAGCTTCACCCACGTCACGGTTGACTCGGCGCTGTGGTTCGCGACCGGGAACGGCACCCTGCGGTCCGGCAAGGAGCGGCCGACCATCGTGCTTCGCTCCAAGCGCACCGGTCGCGTGCTCGGGCGCTCGGACTTCCAAGCCGTGATCCGGGCCGACTGACGATCCCCCTACACTCTGCGCATGGACGAGCGTCCCATCGGCGTGTTCGACTCCGGCGTGGGCGGGCTGACCGTGCTGCACGAGTGCCTGGTCACCCTGCCGCACGAGGACTTCGTCTATTTCGGCGACTCCTCGCCCGACCGGTTCCCATACGGCACCAAGCCGGCCGTCACCATCCGCCGCTTCGCGCATGAGATCGCCCAGCACCTGATCGAGCGTGACGTCAAGCTGCTCGTCGTCGCGTGCAACTCGGCAACCGCGGCCGCGCTGCCCGATCTCCAGCGTGAGTTCGCCGTGCCGCTGATCGGGGTGATCACGCCGGAGGCCCACGCTGCGGTGCAGGCCACGCGCAACCGCCGCGTCGGCGTGATGGCGACCGAGGCGACCGTCCGCAGCGGGCGCTATCCGGCGGCGATCGCGGTTCTGGACGCCGGTGTCGAGGTGACGCAGGTCGCCTGCCCGGAGCTCGTGCCGCTGATCCAGGCCGGCGACATCAGTGGTCATGCGCTGCACGAGGCGGCGAAGCGCTACGCCTCGCCGCTGAAGGAAGCCGGCTCCGACACGGTCATCCTGGGCTGCACGCACTACCCGCTGATCCGGCCGATGCTCCAGCGCATCTTCGGGCGCAGCGTCACGCTGATCACCTCGGCCGAGGAGATCGCCCGCGAGGTGGCCGCAACCCTCGAGCGCCGGGGCGTGGGCAACGACCCGGGGCGCGACGGCGGCTACCGATTCCTCTGCACCGGCGACGAGGAGGCGTTCCGCGAGGTTGCGGGCCGGTTCCTGCAGCTGCCGGTGGGCGATGTCGAGCGGGTCGACCCCGCCCAGCTGGAGCTGGCGGCGTGAAGCGGCAGGACGGCCGCACGGCCGACGGGCTGCGCCCGGTCTCGATCGAGCCGGGGTTCATCGACAGCGCGCATGGCTCGGTGCTGTTCTCCATCGGCCGCACGCGGCTCGTCTGCACGGCGATGGTCGAGGAGTCCGTGCCCGGCTGGATGCGGGGCCGGGGCACGGGTTGGGTCACCTCGGAGTACGGGATGCTGCCGGGCTCGACGTCGGAGCGGAAGCCGCGCGATGCGGCGCGGGGCAAGCTGGACGGCCGCACGGTGGAGATCCAGCGGCTGATCGGGCGGTCGCTGCGTTCGGTGGTCGACTTCAAGGCGCTCGGCGAGCGGACGGTGTGGATCGACTGCGACGTGCTGCAGGCGGACGGAGGGACGCGCTGCGCGGCCATCTGCGGCGGCTATGTGGCGCTGCACCTCGCGCTCTCGGGCCTGGTCGACGGCGGCCGGCTGAAGGAGCTGCCGCTGACGGATTCGGTCGCGGCGGTGTCGGTCGGCATCGTGGACGGGACGCCGCTGCTCGACCTCGCCTACGTGGAGGACTCGCGGGCAGAGGTCGACATGAACGTTGTCATCGCCGGCAGCGGGCAGCTGATCGAGGTGCAGGCGACCGCTGAGAAGACGCCGTTCGGACGGGCGTCGCTGGACGATCTGCTCGAGCTTGCCGCAGCGGGCATCGAGGAGATCGCGTCGCTGCAGACGCGGGTGCTGCATGAGGCGCGCCAGGCGGCCGCAGCGGGCGCCTGAGCGGGCGATGAAGCTGGTGCTCGCCTCGCACAACGCCCACAAGGCACGCGAGTTTGCGCGCCTGCTTCCGGGCTGGGAGGTCGAGCCGTACGGCGGCGAGCTGCCCGAGGAGACGGGCGAGACGTTCCTCGAGAACGCGCTGCTGAAGGCTCGGGCGGTGCACGAGGCGGTTCGCGGTGCGGACTGGGTGCTGGCCGACGACTCGGGGATCGAGGCGGAGGCGCTCGGCGGCCGGCCCGGGGTGCGCTCGGCCCGGTTCGCGGGGGAAGACGCAACCGATGAGCAGAACCTGGCCAAGCTGCTTCACGCGCTGGAGGGGCGAGAGGATCGGCGCGTCGCATACGTCGCCGAGCTGGTCGCCATCGCGCCCGACGGCCGGGAGCTGCATGCCCGCGGTGAGCTGCGCGGCACGCTGGCGGATGGCCCGCGCGGGAACGGCGGGTTCGGCTATGACCCGGCGTTCGTCCCGGAGGGCGAGCGGCGCACGGTGGGGGAGATGCCCGCCGAGGAGAAGGACGCGATCTCGCACCGGGCCCGGGCAGCCCGGGCGCTCCTCCCCCAGCTGCCCAGGCCGTGACCACGTCGGACGCGCTCCGGGCCCTGTGCCTCGAGACCGGTCGCGAGTTCACCGAGGTGGCGCCGCTCGCCGGCGGGCAGGTCAGCCACGCCACGGTCATCGCTGAGGGCGGCATCCGCCTCGTGCTCAGGTGGTGGGAGCCGCGCGGCGGCGAGAGCGACTCGCTCCCATGGCTGAGGCGCGCCGCCGGCCGCGTGGCCGTCCTGCGCGGCCGCGGCTACCCGGCGCCCGGGTACGAGGCGATCGCCGAACGTGACGGCATCCTGCTGGTCGTGCAGGAGCTCCTTCCGGGGCGGCCACCGGACCGGCTGACGCGCGAGCACATCGCGCAGCTGGTCGCACTGAACGCGCTGCAGCAGGCGACGCAGCCGGGCGACCCGGAGTGGGGGCCATACCTGGTCGGGACGCTGCTGCACGGCGCGGACGGGTACTGCCTGCACGAGCCGATGCGGACGCACTCGGCGGCCGCCGCGGCGCTGCTCGACCGGATCGTGTCGATCGGCGAGGCGACGCAGGCGCCGGCGCTGCCGTCAGCAGATCTCGCGCATCTCGACTTCCACCATCTGAACGTGCTGGTCGAGGGCGGGGCGGTCACCGGGGTGATCGACTGCGAGGGCATACGGCCGGGCGACCATGCGTTCGATCTGGTCACGCTGCTGTTCTGCAGCGAGGAGGGCGGGCTCGACGGGGGCGCCCAGGACGAGCTGTGGGGCCACATCCGCGGCCTGCGGGATGCGGCCGTGCTGCGGGCCTACGTCGCGCACATGGCACTGCGGCTCGCAAGCTGGTCGATCTTGCAGCACGACCGGGGCACGGCCGACCGCTGGATCGCCCACGGCGAACGGTGGCTCGACCGGGCCGGCTGAGCGGCCGGTGTCAAAGCAGGCCGTCGGACAAGGTGCGCGCTCAGGCCAGCCCGACGGGGACGTCCTGCTCCGGCGGCTGGTGCCGTGACCAGTGCCGCCAGTTGATCTCGGCGCCGAGCACGATCACGTTCGCCATCAGGTAGAGCCACACGAGCAGCAGGACGAGCCCGCCGAACGCCCTCAGCGCGATCAGCACGTCCGCGCGCTGGAGGTAGATCGGCACGGCCAGGAACGAGATCTGAAACAGCACGGTCGCAAACAGCGCTCCCGGCCAGACGTCGTTGCGGTGCAGGTCGACGTTCGTCAGCACCCGGTAAACGACCATCAGGAACGCGAACGAGCCGATGCTCGACACGGCGATCGAGACCAGGTATGGCACGAACCCGTGGGTCAGCGCCCCCGGCTCGTGGCGGTGCAGCCAGCCGTTGGCAATGGTGGCAATGAGCAATGAGGTGAACAGCACGGCGAGCGAGCCCAGCACCAGCATGAAGCTGATCCACTTCCCCTTCACGAAGCCCCGGTTGCTCGTCTGGAAGACGATGTTGAGCGCCGACTCGAGTGCCGAGTAGAAGCCCAGCGACGACCAGACGATTCCCAGCACGCCGATCACGAAGAACGTCCCGGCGTTGTCCTGCACCTGGCTGACGAGGTGCACCAGGTCGTTCGCGGACTGGTGCGGAAGCACCCGCTCCAGCTCCCGGACGATCGTGCTCGACCTCGACATCTGCCCCGCCACGCCGAGCGTCGAGAGCAGCAGGAACAGGAACGGGAACAGGGAGAGCAGCGCGTAGTAGGCGACCATCGCCGCCAGGTGCGGGCCGCGGTCTGCGAGGTACTTCCCGAGGATCGACCCGGTCTGGCCGGCGACGCGCCGGTAGGGGGCGATGGGAGGAGCGGCGGAGTGATCGGCCATCGTCGATGAGAATATCGGCAGCAATGGACTGTGCTAGCGTGGCTTTGTTGGACGCGACCGCCGCAATCGCCGAGCTCCGGGAGCTCTCGACCCAGATCGAGGCGGTGATCGTGGCCGGGAGGGACGGCACCGTCGTCGCGTCGAGCGTGCACGAGGCAACCGCTGAGCGGATCGCCCATGCCGCACGGTCGCTGGCTGACTGCGCCGACCAGGTGCGCACCGACCTCGGGCGCGAGGCGCTCGCCCAGCTGCAGGCGGCGACACCCGACGGAAGCGTGTTCGTCGTCGTGGACGGCGCGCGCATGGCGGTGGCCACGACCGGCACCGATCCCACCGTGGGGCTGGTCTTCTACGACCTGAAGACGCTGCTCCGCCAGATCGACGGAGGGCCGGATGCCACGCCGTAAGCTCGTGATCCCGGTCGTCATCGGAGCCGGATCGTTCCTCGGCACGGTGCTCTACCGGCGCCGGTCGGTTCGCAACCGCACCCGCGTCGACGTCTACTTCGACGACGGGTCGATGGTGTCGCTGGCGGCCGGGTCGCCGGATGCCGACGCAATGCTGCCGCACGCCGAGGAGGTGCTCGCCGCGGCGCGGGAGGGAGCGTGACCCGCGACGAGCTGGCGGCGCGGCTGCTGGAGCGCGCCTACCTCGAGGGCGACTTCGTGCTGCGCTCGGGGCGGCGCAGCCGCTACTACCTCGACAAGTACCGCTTCGAGACCGATCCCACGCTGCTGGCCGGGCTCGGCCGCGAGCTGGCCGCCCTCGTGCGCTCGCACGGCGGTAACCCCGACCAGCTTGCCGGCCCCGAGCTTGGCGCCGTGCCGCTGGCCGCGGTGACCGCGATCGAGACGGGGCTGCCGTATCTGCTCGTCCGCAAGGAGGCGAAGGAGTACGGCACGGGAAAGCGCCTGGAGGGCGTCTACGAGGCCGGGCAGCGCGTTTGCGTGGTCGAAGATGTGGTCACATCGGGCGGTGCGCTGCTGTCCGCGGTGGACGCGCTGGGTGAGGCCGGATTGCACGTTTCCGCTGCAATTTGCGTGGTCGACCGCGAGGAGGGAGGGGCCGAGGCGATCGCCGCGGCGGGGGTGCCCTTCCGCGCCCTCTTCACCACCTCGCAGCTGGGCGTCGGCGCCCCCTCTGCAACGGCCTGAAATCCCCTCAATCAAGCCGATTGTTGACGTCCGACGGCCGTGCTAGGGTAGCTCGATTGACCCGTTCCGGCCCAGAAAACGACCAGGAGGAATAAGGGTGACGAAGAGCGATTTCATCGACGCGGTCGCGACCAAGTCGAACCTGTCCAAGAAGGATGCAGGCGCCGCTGTGGACGCGGTGCTCGAGTCCGTCAAGGACGCTCTCGCCAAGGGCGAGGACGTGGTGTTCACGGGATTCGGCAAGTTCTCGGTGCAGAACCGCAAGGCGCGCACCGGCGTCAATCCGCGGAACCCTGGCCAGAAGGTCACCATTCCGGCCAGCAAGGTGCCGAAGTTCTCGGCGGGCAGCCAGCTCAAGGCCGCCGTCAAGTAACTCGGGCCTCCGGAGGTCTCTCGCGGACGCCCGCCGCCTGACCCAGGCGGCGGGCGCCGCTGCTTAAGGGGATCGACGGGGTCTGCCTTCAGGCTGACCCCGGTTGAGGCGATCAGCCGCCCGCGGCGTCAGGCTCGACCACGCGCTGCTTGCGCTCCATCCGCGCCGCCTGCGAACATATGTTCGGATGCGTGCGGCCGCTGCCCAACTGTCCCTCGACGGCGCCGACCGGCTGGTCGACCAGCTCGCCGAGCGCCGCGCGCCCGTCGGCATGGCCGAGGCGGCTGCCAGCCTGTTCGCCCTGCGCGGCCAGCCGCCCTCGGCGCTCGTCCACCAGCTGGTCGACGAGGTGGTGCGCAGCGACGGCCGGCTGGTGTGGCGGTCGCCGACGGAGGTGGCCCTCGCCGAGTGGGAGGAGGTCGCCTCGCTGCACGACCTCCCGCTCGACCAGGCGCCATTCGTGGTCTTCGACCTCGAGACGACCGGCACCCGGCCGGGCGTGTCGCGCATCGTCGAGATCGGCGCCGTGCGGCTGCAGGGCTTCGATCAGGTCGGCGCCCATGAACAGCTGGTCAACCCGGGCGTGCCCGTACCGGCGACCATCACGGCGATCACGGGCATCGAGACCCGCGATCTGCGGCGGGCCCCGCGGATCGCTCAGGCGCTACCGCGCTTCCTTGCCTTCGCCCAGGGCGCGGTGCTGGTGGCGCACAACGCGCGCTTCGACATCGGCTTCGTCGACGCGGAGCTGTCCCGGCTCGAGGGCCGGCGCCTTGCCGCCCCGGTGATCGACACCGTCGCGCTCGCCCGCCGGCTGCTCGACGGCCGCCTGCCGCGGATGAACCTGGGCACGCTCGCCGAGCGGTTCGACACAGAGGTGCGCCCCTGCCACCGTGCCCTCCCCGACGCGCAGGCCACCGCCGAGGTGCTCGTCCACCTGCTGGGCATGGCCCAGGAGCACGGCGTCACCACCGTGGCCGAAGCGGTCGCGTTCGCTGCGCCCCTGCGGCGGCGCGTGCGGCTGCGGCGCGAGCTCGCGCGCGACGTGCCCACCGGGCCGGGCGTCTATCTCTTCCGGGACCGCGCCGATCGCGTCCTCTACGTCGGCAAGGCGACCGACCTGCGCGCGCGAGTGCGCTCCTACTTCGCAGGCTCCCAGTTGCGAAAGCGGGTCGAGCACGCGCTCGAGGCGACGGAGCGGATCGAGACCCGACCCGTCGGGAGCGAGTTCGAGGCGGCGCTGCTCGAGATCGAGCTGATCCTCCGTCTCCGCCCGGATGCGAACCGCCGATCCGCGCACCCCGAACGCAGCTGCTACCTGACGCTGACCACCGGCAAGCGGGTACCGCGCCTCTCGGTGACGGCGCGCCCTCACCCCGGCCAGCTCAGCGTCGGGCCGCTGCGGAGCCGGTCGGAGGCGCAGTCCGCAGCCGCCGCGATCCGTGCGGCGTTTCGGTTGCGCAGCTGCCGCCCGGCGCTCCCCGAGGATGACGGCAGCTGCCTGGCCGGGCTGCTCGGCCGCTGCGCAGCGCCCTGCAGGGCCGGCCGTGGCGCGGACGACCACGCCGCCGCCGTCGAGGCGGCGGCCGGCTGGCTGAGGGGGGCCTCCGGGAGCGCCGAGCTCTCCGGCATCCGCGCGCGCATGGCGGCGCTCAGCGCCGATCGGCGGTTCGAGCAGGCGGCCGAGCTGCGCGACCAGCTGGATGCGCTCGAGTCGGTGCGCCGGACGCTCGCCCGGCTCGACCGGGCGGCGGCGCGGCGGGGGATGGTGCTCGCCGCCGACCTGGACGATCGCTTCGTCCAGGTTTTCGCCTGCTCAGGGGGCCGGGTGGTGGCCCGCCGGCGCGTGCCTCGGCCCGGCGACGGGGCGCTGGAGATCTCGCCGCTGGCGGCAGCGCTGGCCGCCGCCGCGGATGGCCGCCGTTCGCCGCTCGAGCCCGATCAGGCGGACGTCGCGCACGTCATCGCCTCCGCGTTTGCGAGGGCCGGCCGGGACATCGCCGTAGTCCAATCAGACAACGACGACGAGCGCACCGTCATGCGCCGCACCGCCGCGCTGCGGGAGCGGGTACCGTACCGGCGATGAACTTCGCCGATCGCCTGGCCGCCGCGGTGAACGACAAGGGCTCCAGCGTGTGCGTCGGCCTCGATCCTCGGATCGACCTGCTTCCCCCGGAGCTGGTCACCGGGCTGAAGCCTGGACGCGCGGGCCGTGCGCGCGCCTACCAGCGGTTCTGCGAGGGCGTGATCGAGGCGGTGGCCGAGGACGCGGTTGCCGTCAAGCCGCAGGTCGCGTTCTTCGAGGCGCTCGGCGGCTACGGGCTCACCGCCCTCGAGGCCGTCTGCGAGGCGGCTTCCGAGCACGGGCTGATCGTGATCGCCGATGCCAAGCGCGGCGACATCGGATCGACCGCACAGGCGTATGCCGAGGCCTGGCTTGGCCCGCGCGACGGCGCCCGGCCCGTCGCCGACGCGGTCACCGTCAACCCCTACATGGGCGGCGACTCCCTGCAGCCGTTCCTCAACGCCTGCGGCGAGGGGGCCGGCCTGTTCGTGCTCACCCGCACGTCCAACCCGGGCGGCGCGGATGTCGAGGAGCAGCTCCTCGCCGACGGCAGGCCCGTGTGGGAGCGGGTCGCGGAGCTGGTGGCGGAATGGGGCGCTCCGCTGGTCGGCGAGTCCGGGCTCTCCAGCGTCGGCGCGGTGCTCGGTGCCACGTACCCGGAGAATGTGGAGCGGGCTCGCGAGCTGATGCCGCACCAGATCCTGCTGATGCCGGGCGTTGGAGCCCAGGGCGGCAGCGCGGAACTGCTCGGCGCCGCCTTCCGCGACCACCCGGCCGGCGGGCTGGTCGTCGCGGCCAGATCCGTGATCTATGCCTGGCGGGAGCGGCGCGGTGACTGGCGCCAGTCGGTCCGGAGCGCCGCCGCGGAGCTGCGTGAGGCCACGCCCGCCGGCTGACCGGCGCCGCCGCATCGATCCCCGAATTACCTCGAATCGGCGAGGGCGCCCTCACCACCCTGGCCGATGACTCCGGTGCATGGATCCGTCGAGGTCCCCCACCCACGACATCCTGCCGGAGGACGACCCGGAACGGCTGCGCCTGCTCGCGGACGGGGCGCACGAGCCGATCCTGATCCTCGACCGCGGCGTGCTCATCGACGTCAACCGGGCGATGTGTGAGCTGCTCTGCGGTACACGCGCGCAGTTGATCGGCATGGACGTGCGCGAGTGGTTGCGGTCGGAGGACCGTGACCGCGTCGTCGGCCTCGCGGGTGGGCGCCAAACGCTGACCCAGCGCTTCGGCGTCGTCCGCCCCGGCGGCGTCGAGATCGAGCTCGAGGGCACCGGCTCGCCCGTCACCTATCGCGGCAGGGAGTGCCGCATCGTCCGCCTGATGGACATCGGGCGCGAGCTCGAGGCGGAGCGAGCGGCGAACGAGTGGGAACGCGTGATGCGCGAGGTGCTGCAGACCATGCCGCTGCTGACAGTGATGCAGGATCTCGACGGCCGCATCCTGTTCTGCAACGACCATCTGGCGACCACCGCCGGCTACACGTGTGAGGAGCTGACGGGGCGGGTGTGGGCCGACCTGCTGAGCGTCGGCGACGAGGCGGAGAACCGCGAGCAGGCGCGACGGCGGATGGCAGGGGAGACCTGGCCGCACGAGGAGCTGGTGCTGCGCACCCGCGACGGCAGCCACCGCCTGATCGCCTGGAACACGACGCCGATGCGGGACCGGCGGGGCGTCGTATTCGGGTACACGGCGATCGGTGAGGACATCACCGAGCGCCGCGACGCCGAGGCGACCGCGGCCGCGCGCGCGCGCCGGAACGCGGCGGTGGCCCGCCTGGGCGTTGCCGGCTTGCGGCTCGGCGTCGATGCCCTGCTGGCCGAGGCGATGCCCGTCGTCCAGGAGGCGCTCGAGGTGGACCTCGCCTCGGTGCTGCGGATGGCGCCCGAGGAGGATGGATCGCTGCTCACCGCCGCGGTCGCAGGCTGGCCGGCACACCTGGTGGGCACCTATCGCGTGTCGTCAGGGACCGGATCGATGTCCCACAGGGTGCTGCTCTCCGAGCTGCCTGTGATCGTCGATGACGTCACCCGTATGCCGATGGGGCGGGCGTCGCGCGCGGAGGGCGTCCGCAGTGCGATGGGCGTGCCCATCCACGGCGGCGGAGGGGTGCACGGGGTGCTGGTCGTCCATCACCGCACCCCGCGGGTCTTCACCGAGGATGAGGCGCACGTGCTGCAGGCTGTCGCCAACGTGCTGGCCGCCGCGATCGAGCGCGACCAGGCGGAGCAGCGGGTCGCCCACCTCGCGTTCCACGACCAGCTGACCGGCCTGCCCAACCGGGCCGCCCTGCACGACCGGCTCGACCACCTGCTCGCCCTCGCCGACCGTCATGGGCGCTCAGCAGCGGTGGTCTGGGTGGACATCGACCACTTCCAGCTGGTCAACGACAGCTTCGGGCAAAAGGCGGGCGACGCGGTGATCTGTCAGGTCGCCGACCGGCTCCGCCGCGCAGCCGCCGGGGCGGACATGCTGACGCGCCTTGCCGGCGATGAGTTCCTGCTGGTGGTGGCCGACGCCTCGGACGATCCCTCCAACTCGGACTGCAGCAGCGTCGATGACGTTGCGCAGATCGCCCAGGCGATCGCGGGCCGCGTGCAGGCGGCCTTCACCGAGCCCTTCGACGCCGGCGGCGCCGAGGTGTTCCTGCGGCCGTGCCTCGGCATCGCCATCCATCCCGTGCATGCGTCCGACCGCGACGGGCTGCTCCGCCATGCCGATGTGGCGAAGGGCCAGGCGAAGACGGGCCTTCGGGCGGGCACCAGCGCGAGCCCCAACGTGCTCGACCCCATGCACGAGGTGTCGCTCACCGCGCGGCTGCACCGCGCACTCGCCGAGGACCGCTTCATCCTCCACTACCAGCCCGTGGTCGAGATCGCGACCGGCCGCGTGCGGTCGGTGGAGGCGCTGGTGCGGTGGCAGGACGCCGATCACGGCCTGATACCGCCGTGCGACTTCATCCCGCTGGCCGAGCGCACGGGCCTGATCGGCCCGCTCACGGACTGGGTCGTCGACGAGGCCTGCCGCCAGCTGCGGGAGTGGCACGACGCCGGCCTTGACATCGGCGTGGCCGTCAACGTACCGGCGATCCTCTGGCACCCGGCCGCCGCCGACCGGCTGATCGAGACGGTGCGGCGCAGGTCGGTCGACCCCACCCGGGTCACGGTGGAGGTGACCGAGTCCACTGTGATGATCGACCCCTCGGTCTGCGACAGCGTCCTCGCGCGGCTGTCGCAGGCGGGGCTGCGGCTGGCCATCGACGACTTCGGCACCGGGCACTCCTCGCTCGCCCGGCTGCGCGAGCTGCCCGTGACGACGCTCAAGATCGACCGCTCGTTCGTGCGCGAGCTCGGCGGCGACCCGGCCGCCGAAGCGCTGGTCGACACGATCATCGGCCTGGCCCGGAACCTCGGCCTGGAGCCGCTCGCGGAGGGCATCGAGACCGAACAGCAGCGGGTGATCCTGCTCGCGCGCGGCTGCCGGGCCGGCCAGGGCTTCCTCTTCAGCCGGCCGGTGCCGGCCGCGCAGATCAGCGACCGCTGCGCGATTCGCCGGGCCGCCTGAGCGGCTGCTGGCGCTCCGGGAGCACCAGCCAGGCGGCACAGCAGGAGGCGACCAGGCACGTCATCGTCATGTCCGCGCGGACCGCGAGCAGCAGCCCCAGCACGCAGGCCAGCTCGACGCCGGCCAGGTCGCTCAGCGCGTGGCGGCGCAGCAGCCCCCACAACGTGTCCGCCGCCGTCACCGCGAGCACCATCAGGAGTAGCGCCTCCGCCGGCCGGCCGAGCACCCAGCCGGCGATCGTGGCCTCGATGATCACGGTCACCGTAACGATCGACCGGGCGCGGCTGCCGAACATGCCTCCACTGTACGAGGGCCCCCCGGCCGGTCAAGTGTAAGCTACGGGTGCCTCGCGGCGCGGTTGGGGACGGCGCCGGGCGATCTCTCGCACCACTCACTCTCCGGCCTTCGGAATGATTCTCACCGTTACCGTCAACGCCGCGGTCGACAAAACGCTGACGGTGGCGAACCTCCAGCTGGGCCGGCGCCACCGCGCGCAGCAGGGCCTGGTGATGCCCGGCGGCAAGGGCATCAACGTTGCGCGCGCGCTGCGCCGGCTGGGCGAGCCGGTGATCGCCACGGGCCTCGCCGGAGGTCGTGCGGGCACGCAGATCACCGACGGGCTCGACGCCGAGGGCATCGTCAACGACTTCGTCCGGATCGGGGCCGAGTCGCGCACCTCGACGGCGGTGGTCGACCCGACCAGCGGCCTGCAGACCGAGATCAACGAGTACGGCCCGGAGGTGGCGCCCGAGGAGATGGCCGCGCTGCTCGACCGGGTGCGCTACCTCTCC